>Ga0172366_10000769_pt1 | contig 23986 bp, 18 predicted proteins | sample LakKivSesite69cm_FD_114533 | JGI IMG/M metagenome (GOLD analysis project Ga0172366, IMG submission 114533) | Sediment microbial communities from Lake Kivu, Rwanda - Sediment site 69cm | ecosystem: Environmental > Aquatic > Freshwater > Lake > Sediment | place: Rwanda: Western Province, Lake...
CCTATGCCCGCGCCCGCGCCGGCGCCCGCGAACGCTTCCCGCGCGTCCAGCCCCAGCAAAAGAGCCCAGCTGTCGCAGCGGGAGGTCACGGCAATGCGGCCCGACTTGCCGAGGAATCGAGCCCCCCACGTCTCGATCACGTCGTAGGTTTTCAAATCCGCGGCATCCTGGTCGTAACCGATGATGCCGCCGCCTTTCCAAGATGGCTCGTCCTTGGCCGGGTCGACCTCGAAGAGCCTGGCTCCCTCCGAGCACGCGGCGACGAGCCACCGCCCGTCGGGCGAGAAATCAAGTTGGAGCGCGGCATAGTACACGTCTTCCACCCGCTTCGGGTCCAGCCGGTCTTTCATCTTCCGGGGCCCGAAATCCATGATGGCGTGTGCCGACCAGTCCCGCGTGCTAACTGCCAGCACGGGATCCGTTACATCGTTCGGTGCGGCCATGCCGCACGCGATCCAGCGCCCGTCTGGCGAGAACGCGAGCGATGCCACGCCGAACAGCAATTGGAACTCGACCGGCGAGTAATACTCGAGATTCTCGTAGACCACAGCATCCGTCACCGCGGGGCGCCGGCCACGAAGCCAATAGGTGTCCCAGGCAAAGCCCGGCGGCAGCTTCACCAACGCCAGTTCCACGTCGGCGACGAGTTCCCCCGTGCCCGCGTTCCATGCCTTCACGTGCCCGCCGCTGCCGCCACTGGCGACGGTCTTCCCGTCGGGCGATACTGCCACGGCGCCCGTGCTCCCCCGGAGCATGACGCCCATACCTGGCTCGACCTTCGACTTGCCGTGCGCCGCTGCGGGCTCGACCCGCCACACGAGCTGCCCCGTGGCCACGTCCCAGCAATAAACCGCCCCGTTGCCATCGCCCGCGTAGACGCGTCGCCCGTCGGGCGAAAACGCCACGCTGCTCATGATATAATCCATATATTCCGGGAAGCTCCTGGTTCGGCCTTCCTTTTCTGGTCGATATTCCCCGGCCAATCGCCCATCCCACCAGTATCCCCTCTCGCCACCTCCGACCTCGATAGAATGCAAACTCAATCCACCATAGCCGCTACTCACGACATGTTTATTGTCAGGTGAAAAAGCAAGGGCAGTCGGCCCTGTCACACCACGGCTGAATCGGCGGATGGGAAAACGCCCTCTCGAGGCTCGCGCGGCACGTTCAAGCGCCCCCCACTTGCCCGGATGCGTCCCCTCTTCGCATTCCTCGTCCATGATTTCCCTCACGCTGCGCGGGTATTTATTGTTGTTGGATTCTCCCATCCAGGAAGAATGAAAAATCAAAAAAATTAATAGGTGTCACGGTCTGGCTCCTTCTCGGATCAAGGGCTCGGTGGTGGAGGTGGAGGAGGCCGCGGCGTTATGAATCCCGGACCAGGAGCAAGCCCGTAGTCCTTCAACAGCGCGAGAATCTGGGCGGGCGCCAGCTGCGTGATTGCGCAAGTGAATACACCCAGTTAGGCTCATATCACCTCGCGAGGAAGATGTGATACGATTAAAGAGGTTAACAAGGGTGAACATTGCGAATAACCTTCGTAACGTGGTTTATCAGCATTGGACAGCTTATTCGATCTCGATTATTATGCCGAGCGATAAGCGCTGGATACATGAGCGGCGCCATGAGATGTATTATCGCCAGGCCAAAATTGATGGTTACTCTTCCCGCGCTGCATACAAGATCAAGCAGATCGACGATAAACATGGCATATTCGGGGAAAGCGGGTGGGTGCTCGACCTATGCAGTGCTCCCGGTTCCTGGACGCAATATATCCACGACAAGCACCCCACGATTGACGGGATCATCGGGGTTGACCTGCAAGCCGTCCGTCCCATCTCCAACCGGGTCTTTTTCTTGAAAAAAGACATCATGGACGCGGACTTTATCGACGCCGTGTGCAAGGCTGCCGGAAAAACAGCTCCTTTCATCTCGGTTGTACTCTCGGACTGCGCGCAGAAGTTCACGGGTGCCAGGAGCGTTGACCTGTTCCGCCAGCACGAGCTCTCCATGCGCGTTGTCGATATCTGCAGGCAATTGCTCCTTCCCGGGGGTAACTGCATCGTCAAGTCGTTCCAGGGCCTCCCCGAGGAATCGAAGGAGCTCGAGGGCGGGTTGAAGGCGCTCTTCGCGGACGTGTTCAAGACCAAGCCCGACTCGTCCCAGAAGGGCTCGCCCGAGTTCTACTTCATTGGCAAGAACAAGAACAAAACCACATGAAAACCATCCGGGTTAGAGCGGCTTCGAGATGAACTCGTTCAACTTGGGGCAGTTGTAATAGTTGATGATGTTGTCCTCGCCGCACGTTTCCAGCTTGGCACAGAAGAAGCACGGGCTCTCGAAGATTGCCTTGAAGTCGCCGACCTTGCGATGGACGGTTGGAACGACGGCCGATTGCTCGATGTCTTTTTTTGCCGGTGACGCGATCTCGTTTTTTAAAAGCACGACCGTGTTGACCTGGTGACCCCGATCCAAGGATTTCCGCTTTTCGAGAAAACCCTCGCGTTCGAGGTCGCCGATGATGCTATTCAGCCGTTCTGGATTGATTTTCAAGGTCGAAGAGATGGCCGATGGCTTGGCGATCTCCTTCTCGGCTATGTACTCTTTCACCCTCTGCATTTGTGTCGTGCTCTCCAATTTTGTAACACCCAACACTCTTTATAACATACGTGCACGTGAGGATATTTAAGTGTTCACAAGCATTAAAAAGCGACCGAGGCTCGCGCTCGTGGAGGCCGAGTATTCCCGATAAAAAACCCGATCTCTCGATGAACCACTTGTCCTACGATCGAAAGAATGAAGAAGCATTAATTCCCAGTCGTCAGAAGTACCATGGCAGCATGACATCGATCCAACACAAGCTATCCGAGTTTCTCGTGTTACGCCTCGGAAGCAAGTACAAGGGGTACCGGTGGTTCTTGCTCCCCTTGCTCTGCAGCTCCGAGCGCGAGTTCGCCTCGATCTTGTCGATTTCGGATGCCGAGGCGAGCGTGGTTAGCGATGCCTTGCGTGTCGAGTTCAAGCGCGCCATCGACGTCGTCAGCCCCGCGAGGATCGCTGAACTCGGCCACCGGCCTTCCAGCACTTGCGTGCCGACTGGCGTGCCATGCATCGACGAGTTGCTCGGCGGCGGTTTCCAGTCCGGGAAAATTTACCAGCTCTTCGGCCCCGCGGGATCTGGGAAGACGGAGCTCGGCTACCTGGCCATACTTTCCTTCCTCCGGCACCCGTTCGACAAGGAAACGAAGGTCGCGGTCATCGATTCCGAGCATTCTTTCCGGCCAGAGCGCATCGTGCAGCATGCGGGTGGCCAGATCGACTTGAACAAGGTGTTCGTCGCCACGTGCTATTCCTCCCCCCACCTCATCACGTTACTTGGTACGGTCGAATCGATGATGCGGCGCGGCGCGTTCATTCCCCTTCTCGTCGTCGATTCTGTCTTGCCCTCGTCGTTCCTGCTCGACCAGGACGAGCCCGTGAGGCGCCAGCGGCTGCTGCTCGATATGGCGGAGCTGATCCGGGTGATCTCGCGGGATCACGGCGCGTGCGTCGTGTTCACGAACCATGCTGCTGGGAATTTACCCTTGCCATCGAATAGCAACGTGTGGCTCGGGTATTCCGACCACGCGATATTCACGCGGAAGGACGAGTTCGACGCGACAATGAACATAGCACGGTCGATCAAGAACGCCACGTGCAAGGAGCGCGAGGTACGTTTTCGCATCGGCCCCGGGGGCATCACGTCCTAGCGTGGTTCGACCAGTTTACGCAAAAAACCCAGGGCTGCTTCCCCTTCAAGTAACACTTTACCAGCGGGTAGCCGCATGCCGTGCAGTTTTTTCCCGATGGGTGGATCTTTCCTACTTGGATGATGGGCAGCGTGACCTTGCACGTGCTGTCCGATCGTCCCTGGCACGCGACGAACCGTTTCTTACCCTTTGCCTTGATAAGGACCAGGTCGTGATTCTTGCACGAAGGGCACGTTCCGAGCACCAGTTTTTGGGTCGTGGATGCCCCGGAGGCAGCGAGCAGCTGCCCCAGTTCCGCGCCGATAACCTGCTCCTTGCCTTTAAACCGCTCCAGCATTGCCGTGATGATGCCCTTGGTCTTGTCGATGACCGCGCCCTCGTGCTGCTTTCCATCGAGGATCCCGTCCATATCATCCTCGAGCTCACGTGTCATGTCGACAGACACGATGGCCGGCAAGAAAGTGTCGAACAATTCCACGATTTTTTTTCCAAGTGGGGTTATTCTGATGGGATCGGCTTCGATATACCCTCTATCCTTGATCTTTTCGATGATCTCGGCCCTGGTACTCTTCGTACCTATCTTCACGCGTTCCATGTACCCGATCAACGTGATCTCGGAATGATGCGGCGGGGGCATTGTGTGTTTTTCCACGACGTCGACCCGCTGGACGAGTAACTGCTGGCCCACCATCAACCCGGCATCATCGTCCATGCCTTTCGTCGGGTAGTACTTGTATTGGCTCGCCCAGCCCTCGGATATGAGCTTGCTCGTCACGAGCTTGAAGGGATGGCTACCAGCGATGAGCTCGTGGGCACGCTCCTCCCAGGTCAAGTCCGGGCCGAAGAGCGCGAGGAACCTCCTCGTGACGAGGTCGAGCAAGGAAGTCTCGTCCTTCGAAAGCATGATTCCCCTCTTGCTAGCGCCCGTCGGCAATATCGGCGGATGCGCCTCGTCTGTCTTGGTTCCCTTGCATGGCACGAGCCTTCCCCGCTGTAACACGGCTCGTGCATCCACTGTGTAGTTTGGATCCGCCTCTATGGCGAGTAACAACGCCTTCACATCGATCTCCGGCGGAATGACCTCGCTGTCGGTGCGTGGATAGGAGATCAGCGCATCAAGATAAAGTTTTTCAGCCAGCTTTAGGGTTTTCGCCGGCTTGAACTTGAACAGATGATTCGCTTCCCGCTGGAGCCCGGCGAGGTTGAACGGGGGTGCTGGCTTCTTCGACATCTGCCTCGACTGGATGCTAGACACGATGGCCGCCTTTCCCTCACAATCGCGCTTGATCGCCAGGGCATCCGCCTCGTTCTTGAAGGATGGGGGAACGCTCTCTAGCGCAAAGTCCTTCCCCCCCGTTCCCGATCGAGCTATCGCGCGGGCCTCCCAATAGGCTTCCGGCACGTGTGCATCGATGGCGGCGTCCCTCTCGCAGACTTGCTTCAAGGTTGGCCCTTGTACCCGCCCGATGGAAAACACGTGGTATCCCTTGCCGGCTGACTTCACGGCGCTGGTGATTGCCGCGGACATGTTGATCCCGAACATGATGTCGACGCGATGCCTCGTTAACCCCGCTTCCACGCGGGCGCAGTCGAGCACCGGGTTCTTGGCCTTCCATGAGGCGCGCAGCTCGGCCGGGGTAAGGGTGGAGAACTTCATGCGGTATGTCTTCGTGAGCACGCTATTGAACTGGCCCTTGGCGGGCAAGCACGAGAACCGGAGGATGTTATACCCGATCACGCTCCCCTCCGTGTCGTAATCCGTGGCGACGACATACCGGTCGAATGATCGCCCCCGCGTAATGGCCTCTATGGCGTTCAAGTACAAGAAAGCACGCTTGTTCCCGCGATTTTTCACCCAGTTGAAGTCGAACACGGGAATCCCCTTGCTTGCCTTCCCCCGTTCGAGCGCGTACAAGTGGCCTGCGCCATGGACTATCATGGCCTTCTCCCCGGAGTCGAAGAGCGTGATTTGCAAACAAGACGTTCCCTTGCCCATTTTCACCTCGATGGGTTTTCCCCCGGCATCGAGCGCGGCACCGATCTTGGCAGCGGCAGCTGGTTTTTCGGCGATGATGAGGTATTCCACGTTGATCACCTGGCCAGATCCTCGACCGTCGTGCTGTCATCCAGGAAGTCGAAGGGAGGTCGCTTCTGGAATGTCTGGATACGGCATCCCGGGGGGGCCTCGCGTGCCAGCCAGCGAAGGGTCGACAGAGCGACCTGCAACTTCCGCAGCTTGACCGGCTGGCGAGCCGTCGCGCGCGCGCCGTCCGGCGTGTTAGCCAGGCCAGGTTTCGAATAACTGCCGATCGTGCTTGCATCAATGTCCATGGACACGAGCACTAGCCTGGTGAATCCAAAAGCCATGCCCACGAAGACCGCCCTGTCGCCGTCCGTGAACCCGCCGAAATTGCACACGTGCCGTGTCGGTTCCACCTGGGTCGTGAAGACGTATCGATCATCGGGCGTGACCCTCTCGAGAAGCGCCTTCACGGCCGGGAGGTTGTCGCCATGGCCATGGACGATGATCGTGCTGTGCCACTTGTCGTGGAGCTTGATGATGTCATCCGTGGTCAAGCCGTCGAGATCGGTCACGACGAGATCGATGTGCATCCCTCTATCCATTAACAAGCGTGCCGCGCCGTCGACCGAGATGATGGCCATTAACTTGCCCAGTTTTTCAAAAAGGGGTGCGAGGACATCGATCCGGTTTTCCAGCGTCGGCCCCGGCGCCGCGACGATGCACGATTTTTTCCCTCTGGCTGTGAATTCGCGGTCGGCTTCCCGCCCGTTTCTCGCCGCATCGACGCTTTCAAGCGCGCTCTCCAGGAAATCGCGCGTTGCCATGTCCGCGTTGAAGTCCAGCGGCAGCGATTGCTTGATCCGTGGAAAGCAGCTCGAGAAATACGAACGGGCGAGCGGTGGGAATACCACGTCTTCGACAGACACGGGATCACCGAGCGGGTGTTTGATCACAAGTGGAACGGGAAGCCATTCTTGACGATCCGGGCATCCATCTTGTTTTTCCACGTCTCGAGGAATTCCTTGTCGTATTTCTCTTTCCGCAGCTCGTCCGGTAACATTTGCGGGATACCATCGCGGATCGGGAACCACCTGTGACATTTGGCACATGTCATCACTCCAGACTCGATTTCGATGGCTTGCTTGAACCAGTTCAACAAGATCAAGTCTGGTTCGATGGCCTCGATCTCCTCCCGCTGGAGCGCGACAGGGATGCCCGCGCCCGTGATTGTGTCGATCACCTTATTGAGCTTATCCTTCAAGGCCAGGAGATAAAAGATCGTTTCCTTCACCGTGTTGCTGCTATGATCGGTGATTGGCTTGAGCTCGTCGATGCTGGCAATAATTTTTTCTAGATACGTGACCGGGGGTGATGGTTTCCGAACAAGCGTGTCAAATACAAGTAATTCCTTGCTGGAATCATCGATGTTGATGATCGCAACGCTACTATCCGGGTCGTCATCATCGATGTTGTTCTTGAAAAAGAATGACAAGTCTTTTTTCATCTCTTCCATGTTCCCTTTCTTTTTCAAGAACGAATCTAAATCCTCGATAGCATAAATGGAAAGGTCTAACGGGTAGTGTTTATCGATGGGACAAGCAAGTATTTCTAGTAACCATGGCTTCATCGCAAGTTCACTCTGTATCAAAGAGGCCGTTGGTTCTAATTAAGCTTGAGGGAATGCACGGAGAACCCAAGATGAAGGATAAAAACGATTATGTACCAAGAACTCGCATTCCCATAGCCGAGATCTCACGTGTCTCGGAACACGTCAACGGCTAATAATAAAAAGAGATAAACCTAGCTGATGTAACTTTTTAGTTCGTTGACCCCGCTATCGATACTGCCTTGGATCTTCTTGAGGCGCGTCGCATAATTATCATATAATTGCTCGTATGCGACCCTGGATTTTATCTGCCCGTCCTTGTAGCGGCGTTCGAGGGTTATCAAGCTGTCCTGGACAGATTGACGTTCTGCTTCGAGTAGATCCAGCTCGTCTATGATTTCCTTGAATCTCCCGCCGAACTCGACAAGGTTCCGCTTCGATGGCCGGATCTTGTTGTCGAGCAACTTGATCTTGCGCGTCAGGTCATCGACCTTGATCTGGAACTCACGCTTCTTAATTTTACGTCTTTGGAAGTCATCGTTGAGCGTGTCGAGATCAATGTACGCTGCGACCTTCTCCTCGAAGATGCTGGAAAATTCCTTCAAGGCTTCGACCGGGAGTGCCTCTGAAACGGTCGAGACTGGCTGCTCGTAATGCATGAAGATCTTGCGGGCTATGATGAGGAATGTGGCTACCAGGCCGACCACGAGGGTGATGATCAATGGCCTGGTCTGCATCGCGAGGCTCGAATACTCGTACATTATCGTCACGACCTTCGACGACTCGGGAGCGGTTCCTGACTGGCGATAGATGAGGTATTGCATCCCGTTCTGGTTGTCGACCGCGGTTGGCTTTGCGTTTAGCAGGTTAAAATCGATATATGAAGCCTCGGGCAGCGCGATGCGCACCTCGACGTTTCTCATAATCCACGGGTTCTTCACTACCTGGAAGATATCGACGAATAGCGCATTCCGCGTATCCCCTTGCGTGACACGAGCCGATGTGAAGGGTAGCTTGAACTCGAAGGTGAAAGAGAACTTGTTGTTGGGCGTGATCTTGTGCCTGTTTAGCAACAAGTTGATCGTGACGTTTTTAAAGCCGCCTCTCACTACCTTCGTGTCGACTACGCCAGAGATAAATCCTAGATAATCCTTCCCCGTGAAGTCGGTCGCGTCACTCGGGACCGTGAAAATGAGCGAAGTCAAGTTGACCGTTCCGGTGTTCTTTATCTCCACGAGGTTCGACACCCGCCAGTTTTGCATGCTGGTCGTGATGGTCACCACCGAATTACTGGTCTCGGTGAACGAAACGCTCGCGTGCTTGAACGACACGTGAAGATAGTTGGTAAAAAACGGGAACATGTTCTTGGCTGCAAAATTGATGATGTTATTCGTTCGTTCGCCTGATTCCGGTTGATATTCCGTTATGTCTGAGCCCTGGGGCAAGGTCAGCTGGCACGTTTCCAGGTCGGTGTAGTAGGGCGTGAGGGGGTAGGTGGTGTGATAGATGTTCACGACCATGTTCGTCTGGTTCATCGTGCTGGTCATGACGCCATGGAAGAACCTGAGGATGTCGAACTGGCACGATTCACCAGGCATCAAGGGTCCAGGGAAGGAGATCCTCCACGTGTTATAGCTAGCGAGCTTCGAGCCCAACCGGACGTAGTTGTAACGTTCCCCGGTAATGCCGGTCACGATCATCTCGTAAAGCTGGCTTGTTTGCTCTTCATTAAGGCATATAAAAAAATGACTCGTGGGTTCCGAATCCGTGTTCATGAACACGATGGAGTCCTTCGTAGAGAACGTGCCGTAGTTGTCCAGGATCGCGTATCTCTTCATGGACGTGATTCGCCCTTGAAATGACGCGGGCAAGTCTCCACTCGTCGCGAGCGAGCCGGCGGCTGTTTTACTTGGCGGGCAGCCGGGTGGAAACGAACAGAAAGCAATTACACCGACCAGCAGCGAAAAAAAAACGGATATTGCCAAGACACGCTTCATGTTGCCGTGCATTCTTTTCACGCGTCACGATCAAACGAATACTACCCATCGTAGTCACGCGTCGCATTATAACCTAATTGGTACATTGCCTCAATGCTAGGGATGTCCCCGGGTGGTTTCTCACGAATGTGTAAAATAGCACGCTTCCCTTGTATCATCAATATCCTCCAAGGTCGGTTCGAATGGTCGAATGGCATGTCATCGTCGTCTCCGTCGCGTCGTTCCTTGTCACGTTCTTGCTCCTCCCAAAACAGATACGCTTCATGCACAAGATCAACTGGGTGGGCCACGACATTCACAAGTCGGCAAAGCCAGCCGTGGCGGAGTCCGGTGGCATTTCCGTTTTCGCCGGGATTGTCATCGGCCTCGTCCTGGTCATATTCTTATTACCCGGCTTCTCGCTCATGACGACGGTAGCCCTCGTAAGCATCTGCGCAGCTGCAGCAATCGGGTTCCTCGATGACAAGTATCGCCTTTCCGCGTTGAAGAAAATCGTATCCGTGATCTTCGCGGCCATCCCGATGACCGCTCTCTACCTCGGACCGATGTTCGGTCTTTTCCCAGAGATCATCAAAGGAAAACCCCCCGTGCCATTCCTTGGCATGCTGCGGGTTGAATTCTTGTATGCAGTTTTCATCCCGGGGTTCCTTGCTGTGCTTATGAATGCCACAAACATGCTGGAAGGCTACAATGGCCAAGGTTCAGGCACGTCCATCGTCGTGACTCTCGCGCTCATCGCTGGCGCGGTCATCAGCGGATCCAGCATGGCCCTGGTGTTGGCACTGCCGCTCCTCGGGGCGCTCGTCGCCTTCTTTTATTACAACCGATACCCCGCCAAGGTATTTCCCGGTGATATAGGCACCTTGACCATCGGCATGGCCTTCGGCTGCATCGCGATCGTTGGCAGTATGGAATTCGCCTTGATCGTCGCCATCATCCCCCATCTATTCAACGCCTTCCACGTGATCCGGTCGGTGCGAGGCTTCAGGGAGAGTGCCACGATAATGGTGAAAGATATAGAATTGATCGACGGGGACTTGATCAAGGCTTCTACTGCAAAAAACGCGCCCCTCACGATTCCTCGTATCGTGACGGCGCGAGCGCCGCTATCGGAGCCCGTCCTGGTCAAGAACATCATCGCCTTAAACATCACCCCCGCTGCCTTGTCCGTGCTCTCCTCCGCGCTCGTCGTCTCCACCCTTCACAATGATTGGTTAAGCCCCGTCCTCATCACTTGCATCGTCATCGCCGTGGCCATATTCATCATCACGTCGTTCCTGTTCCCAGCGATTCGGGGCTTGAACCTGGTTTTCGTCATCGTGTACGCGGCGTTCATCGGCCTCCTTGTCTTCATCGACCGAATCGTTATCGATTTGGGAACAACGACCAACTGGCTCGTGGCCGGGGCGCTGGCCATGGTGGGTCTCGGCGCGTGGTACATCTTGTCGATGCGATACTTCAACCGCCTCATGGCCCCGAAGAAAGCAGCCCGGGGCGCGTGAATCGCCGATGGATCCTTCCACCTACGCCACTTTTTCCTCCCTCGACAAGTCCCGCCACGCGGAGCGCCGCTTGCTCGGCACGTACCTCCCCGCCTTCGACGACATCCGCGCCTTCGTCGAATCGGGATCGATCGTCTTCATCGCGCAGCGAAACGTGACCAGCCAATGGAAATCGATCTTGGGTAGTGCGGTGCACGCGATCTCGTGGGATGTCTTGCATGGCCTGGACGTCGTGATGGTGTTGCTCGATGATCCGGAATTCGGCCGCGACATCAAGTGGTATTTCTCCCCGGCCGCCATCAAGGCAGTCGAGTTCAAGCTGCTGCTCCTGTTCATCGAGACGTCAATGGAGATGATGCTGCACGTCATCAAGGAGCCCTCGATTATCGAGCGGATCAAGGATGCACCCGTCGTCGATGCCCCCGTTGTCGAGTTGGATCCGGGGACGATTCGCTCGCCATCGTTCTGCCTGGCCGTGGAATCCTGGGATATCGTGCCTCGGCGGCTGGATGAGCTGGCTGGGCACGTCGATCGCGCCGCCGCGATGCAGGCACTCCGGAAAGCCCTTCTCCGCAGCGGCCCCTTCAAGTCGTCAGTTTTCTCATGGCCGATCCTGGATTGCTTGCAAGGCTGCGTGGCGCGCGATGCGGCATGCATGGGCGGCAAGTTGCACGTGCGCCTCGACAAGGCCATCCTGTCCCAGGAAGCCTTCTCTAAATCGTTGCTCCTCATAATTAAAATACAGCTGGAAGCGATCACGGGAATGATCGCCGCTGCACTTGATCCCGGCCGAACTGGTCCATGCGAGGCACGCCAATGAGACCGTTCACCTTGTCCGAAGTCGCCTGCCTTAAGGGGGAGGTGGATTCATTCGACTGCTACTCCCTGCCGGGCGACAAGCCAGGCGAGTTCCACGTCGCCTGCACCACGAGCACGATGGCACTGGCCAGCATCATAATGCGGGTCGATGGTGCCACGCTCACGGCGAACGAGGAATGGCGCCGGGAGGCGAAGTCACGGTCGTGGCACGTGGTCGCGGACGTCCCCGACGCTGCCTCGCGGCCTGCATTCTTCACCGCGCGGGAGGACGGGCACTTCCACGCTTACACGGTGGTTGGCGGCCCATGCTGGTCGCACGATTTCTCCGCGACGGTCTCGGAATTCAAGCTCTACAAGGATCCATTCACGGGCGAGCGCGTGCTCATCGTGCCAAGCATCGACAAGACGCTGCGCCTCCTCACGGCTTCGGACGGCCGGCTCACATGGGGGGACACGTTCCAGTCCGGGGTGAACGTGGTCGACCAATGTTTGCTCGATGACGAGGAGACACATGTTATCATCGCCGGGGGAAACGATTACACGCTCCGGTGTTACAAGCGCAAGAAGGGCGAGAAACGAGGCGCGTACAAGATGGCCTGGTTCCACAAGTTCGAGTCTTACGTGCGCGACGTATCCGCTTCACCGGCCGGTCTCGTCGCGGCCGTGGCGGACGACGGGTTCCTCAAGCTGCTCGCGATGAAGGACGGGAGCGTGTTATGGCGTTATGAGCACGACTCGTTCGCGTGGAAATGCCGGCTGCTACCCGGAGCTAATAAAGTCTTTTCTACCTCCTACCAATTACCCCTTGCCATTGATGAAACTGGTCAAAAGATGGGTAATCCTGGCGTGGTGGCGTGCCACGAGCTTTCTTCTGGCAAGCTGCTCTGGAGCACGAGGCCCGAGGACGGGGTGAACGTGAACGCGTGGTCCATGATCGAAATAGGGGAAGATCGGCACTTGCTCCTCGGCACGACGGGTGGTGATGTCATCGTCATGGATGTCGCCTCGGGCTCCATCATGCAGCGGCTCAAGGTCCCGCGCATGGTCAACCGGGTTGCCTCTTGTCGCCTCCCCGGCGGTCGCACGGCGATCGTCGGGTGCCAGGAATGCGAGGAGGGCAGCCTGTTCGCCGGCGTGGAGCGGGAGTGATCGCAACCGTGGAAACTTGCAAAATGAATCGTGGAAGAGATCAGAAGAGGAGTACCTTGAAGCACGACTTGCACGTGCCCTCGGAATTGACTTGTTGCTGCACGCAGTCCTCGTGGTAGACCGCCTTGCACGCGTTGCACTCGTATATTTTACCCGACGACGACGAGAAGTCTTGGCCGCACACGACGCACATCTTCGTCGAATCGTCTACCATCTGGATCTCGACGGCCTGCGCGATGCCGCCGAAGTCCGGCACGACACCCTGCGCAGGGTCGGGGGCGTAGGAAGCCGGCCCTTCGGTCGGCAAGGCATAGGGGCTATACCCCGTGGCGGGCGCGCCCTTCGATGCCTTCGGGCTGCCGTAAGGGTTGTACGCGTCCTCGGACGGAGGGGGTGCTGGTGCCGCTTGCCCCCCGACCAAAACAAAAGACGACCCCCACGACGGGCTGCTGCTGATGCCGCCAGCCGGGGTGCTCATATCCTGGTACCCGCTGCGCTGGCGGCCCGCCTCGATGCCATACTTGTGCTTGATGCACTCGTCCAGCAAGTTGGTGACGATTATGGCGCTCGCGAACTTGCCCTTGCTCGCGCCTTTTTGCAAATGCGTGTGGCTTATGAAATGCGCGACGAGGCCCTTGCCGTAGGTGAAATACACGAACACCGGATCGGCACGCCACTTTTTGCCAATTTCATACGACCGTACGAGCACCTTGACCTCCTGGGGATTGAGGACGGAAATCGGAAATGATTTATCCTCCAACCACCATTTAAAAGTCGGCTGCAGCCCCGGGCCTTGCGATGCCTTCAATGACTTTGGCCCCATCTTCGAATCGTCGCCGCCCTTGAAGCCCTTCAAGCCCTCGATGACCCCGTGCATGAACGGGTGGTTGGGTTCTGCTATCTGGCAGTCGACGACCACATCTGCGGTTTTCTCTCCATTCCAACTGATGTATCCTGGAAAAATGGGCTCGACGATCGTGCGTAGCACCCAGTCCGTGCTCAGGATCCAGCCGCCATTGACCACGTAATCCCTGAACCGGAGGTGATATTCCGAGGGGATCTCATTTCCGGGGCAACCGATGACCACGAGGTCGTAGTTCGATATGTTGGCCTTGTTGAACTGGTTCGGGTTGATGGTGTCCTTCACGGCTGCGTAGCAGTAGTTCATCACCTTGTCCGGCTGGTCATATTGCCCCTTGATGCTCAAGACCTTCCCCTTTTGCTCCACGGCTTTTACAATGCTCGCTTTGCCGAGGGCTTCCATCTTTCGCTTCTTGACTTCGCTGTATAGGTCTTTTTCGGACATGGCTTCCACGCGCCGCGATTGAATGACTAATCCTATTCAACTTTAATGAAGCTTGTGCGTTTGAATCTGCTCGAGTACTTCCGGGGCACCACGGCAGCACGATCCGGGCTTCAACCACACTTGTATCGTCGCGAGAACCGCCCCACGACGTCCCTCAGCGGATCATCGAGGATACGCAGTGCATGTGCCTTTATCTTTTCCGGCACGCCACCGTACAAGGCCTGCGCAATGCCACCGGCGATGCAAGCCATGGTGTCCGCGTCGCCGCCCAGCGAGATGGCGAGCCGCACCGCGTGCTCGAAGTCCGTGGATTCCAGCACGCAAATGATCGATTCCGGCACGGAGCCCTGGCAAGAGATATCGTACCTGTACGTGGGCCGCATCGCCTCGACCGACCGGTGCAAATCGTAATGGAAGGTGTTTTCGATATAATCCCGGATCTGGTCCTTGGATTTCCCTTGCCTCGCGAGGAGGATGCAAGCCGCCGTGGCTTGCGCGCCCTTGATCCCCTCGGGGTGGTTGTGCGTCATGGCCGCGCTCTCCCTTGCCCGATCGAGAACCTCGTCAAGGTTGTCATAGGCAAACCCGACCGGGCTCACCCGCATTGCCGACCCGTTCCCCCAGCTGTTGTACGGCGGATCATCCTTGCTTTTTGCCCATAATGCGAACGTTCCACCATACCCGGCATTTGGATATCGCCGGAAATATTCTTTCATCTTCTTCTCGTACGGATCGCCGGTCAAGATGCTGTCCGCGAGCGCCACGGTCAAGACCGTGTCGTCCGTGAAAAACGAATGGGGGTTGAAGAGGGGGAAATCGATTGATTTCATCGGGCTATACTCGAAAATCGAGCCGACGATGTCACCGACGATGGCCCCGATCATGATTTGACCTTGTACATCCATTGTATAAAAACACGGCGCGCATATAAGCGTAAGTTCGATATAACACGTTAAAGGTAGAAAGGAAGCGAGTCACCCGCCCAGGTGGTCGAGCCGGTACAAGAACGCCTCGATCACGTTCTCGATGCCACCCGCGAGCAGGCCCGCAACGAAGACGCACGCAACGATGCACCCGAGGATGATCCAGAAGGTTCCAATCGCGTGCAACTTGCCCTTGTACACGATGTTCCGCATGAACGACCAGATGCCCATCACGGCGCAAGCGATGAGGATCACGATGAGCGCATAAAAGCCCGTGCTGCTCGTGCCGAGAATGACGTTTATCGATCCGCCGATCGTGAACGTGATGGCGAAAATGACGAGCAAGATGTACTGCCAGGCCATGGCAAGCCCCGCGGCGTGCATGGACCGCCAGTCCTTTTTCCCGGTGACTTGCGAGATGGCCAGGCCGAGCCTCGCGCCGGCGATGTATCCCGGCAAGATCACGGCGAACGGCGCGGCGAGGTCGGGCAGCTGCCACGCGAACAATGCATTGAACAGCAAAGCCCAGCTGGCAGCGACGCCCGCGGGGACGACCAATCCGCCCGTTACCAACGCCAGGGGATTGGTTTTCAAGCCGACGAAGAGCCCCTCCCGACGCTCTTCCTCCTTTTTCCACCGGAAGATGCCGAGCATGGCCCTGGCCATTTCCGTTAGGGAAACCCCTTTACGCTTGAAGGAAAAGAAGCCAGCGATGCCGATGCACGCGATCAATGCCAGCACGCCATATAAATCCAGCCGGGCCTCGCCGGTGTTCCCAACAAGGGACATCCACGCTCCTTCCAGGTCCCCGGCACTATAGATGAACCCCCATCCCTTCGGCGTGTATCGCTGCTGGTAAGCCGCATGCTTGGCGATGACGGCCTCGCGGGCCCGCTCCGCGATGTCGAAGCACCGGGCGTCCCACGTGTAGAGCCAGTGGTAATACGCCACGTGCCACGCCCGCCATTCAGCGAAGAGGTCCGCGAACGCCGCGTAGGCACGCATATGCTCCCGGAAATAGCCCAGGACACTGGTGAGGTTGGAAGTATCGACGGACGACGCCTGGAAGACGTATCCCGGGGAGTCGTCGAGTGTCCCGTACCCTGGGTACGATGACGGGCAAAGTTCAGCCATCTGGCGCGCCACCGCGCTGCCGTTGTACCCCTCTTCGAGCGTGTAGTCGACCCCTGGCCTCCCGCCATAACCGGGCAAAGTCTGATAGAACATGTTGAACCGCACGGGGTCATACTTGACCTCGTTATTGTTGTTGAGCACGTCGCCGCGGAACTTCCCCGTCGAACTCCACGCCTTCATAAAAAAGAGCTGCCTGAACGCCGAAACCGACAGCTCGAACACCCGGGAGATGTTCTGCACGACCGCGGGATCCACGATGCCCACCTTCCGGAGGTACGCCCGCACGCCGTCCCCGGCGCGGATCGATGCGTTATAGGAATGCTGGACGAGGTAAAAGATCGTGGCTTCCTGGGTGGCGATCGGCGTCGCGAGGGTGCGCCAGGCCGCGGAGGTAAGAAGCATGCTGTCATACCCGACGATGTTCGGGTTCTCCCACCAGCCGACCGTCGTGCCGTTGCCGTAGTCGTACTTCGTGCCGTTCTCCGCGTACCAGTCATGCAAGAAGCTGCGGTAATAGGGCGTGATGTACTGCACGGCCCAGCCGATGATCCAGCGGTGGTGGCTCACGCCCAAGGTAGGGTTCGCGGGCATGTTCAGCCAGTGGTCGTTGTACGTCTCCTTGGTGCGGAGGATCAAGTTCGTGGCCTGGATCGGGTCGAGCATCTGCTTGCAGAGCGCGACGTTGTTGAACGGATTCTCCTCCTCGCCGAGCATCCACATGCGCTGGATGACCTCCGCGCCGACCCGCGCCGCCGCTGCCGTCGTGATGTTGATGAATCGGCCAAGCGTAGCGACCGTGTGCATGAAGGAGACCTTCTTGTAGATCTCATTACCTTGCCAATTTTTTAGAGAGATGTCGTCGATGCGGAACTTGAATCCGCCGAAACCAACCGAATTCGTCGCGTTCATGATCGACTGGATCGCCTCGACCGTGGCGTTGTACTTGGCTTCGAGCAGCGTCCACGTGGGCGAGCCGGGCGTGATGGCCTTGTCGTAAATGCTGTCGGGAAACTGTTTCGTCTCCTCGGTGCCGTACTCGGCTCCCGCGTAGCCGAGCCGGGCGTTCAACCAGTCGTACATTGGCCGGGTTATGATCATCTCGTCGGTGGCGAGGAACACGCGCACGTGGTAGCGGGCGGCGAGTTGGAGGATGTCGCCCAGCCAGGCGAGCAAGCTTGCCCTCGAGGAGATGTCACTCGCGGTCCAGCCGTTATTGAACCCGGGCAGCGAGATGTTGGCTATCTCGTTCAGAGGGGAACTGGGCAGCTCGATGCAGTTGATCTGCCGGGACACGTACACCTTGAAGGCGGCTTCTGCTGATGGAATCGCCGTCATCCAGCCCATGGAATCCAGCTGTACCTGGAACCGCATCTGGTGGATCCCCATGCCAGTCCAGTTCTCGTGGCGGTTCATGACGATGGCCTGGTAAGCCGTGAAGCGCTGCATCGTGTCAAAACAGCCCGCGTCCATGACCCAGCCCGTGCCAATGGTAGCATTTTTCCACGGTGCGAGCAGTGTGTCCTGGCTGCCGGCCGACCTGTTGACGCTCGGAACCGGCACGTCCGCGATCCCGGCGAGGATCCCGCTCGCGTTCCACCAGAGCAGCGAGCCGTTCAGCACCGCGGAGGCGGCGGTGGCATTCGGGAAGCCACCGAGATGCAAGGAGGCGTCGATCGTGCGGACAGGTATCGTGCCGTACTGGCAATCCCACTCTGCCTTGAAGGCCATTATCGACGCGTTGAGGCCCTTGTCTGTGGCCACTCCCGCGTCGACGACGATCGCGCTCAAGTTGCCCGGGGCGGCATCCTCGTAAGAGCCTTGGGCAGGAATCAAGATCGCATCACGAGGCGCCCGTCCTCTCGGCATCCCTGGCTGGAGGCCAGCACCGGCCAAGGCAATCACGAAGCAAGGTACTATCCCGAAAGAGATGATCGAGGTTCGTCGGTTCATATATAGTTCTCTGCAAGGAAAGTAAAAAGAAAATGGCGATGAACGCTTTTTTCATAAAGAAATGCATTAAAATGCATCTACGGGAATATAACGTTAAACCGAGACTGTGGTTTAACATGGAAGGAAAACGTATTTCGGAGCACGAATCCGTCCGGAAAGCATACGAACGCATTAAAAAAGATGGCATGACAAATATCTGGGATAGATTCGAGGCCCAAGGACTTGGAAACAACCCTGATAGCCGCTGCCCCTTCTGCCAGGCGGGGGTTCGTTGCGACCTCTGCTCCAACGGCCCATGTCGAGCCGACGCGTCGAAGGACAAGCGGGGCGTTTGCGGCATCACGGCCGACGGCATGGCGATGCGCATGATGCTGCTGCGAAACGTAATGGGAGCTTCCACTTACCATTATCATACTGAACAGACCCTCAAGACCTTGCGAGCGACCGTGGCGGGAAAGACGCCCTACAAGATCTCGGAACCCGAGAAGCTGCGTTCATTCGCCAAGCGGCTCGGGATCGACACGTCGGGCAACGATGCAGACATCGCCAACAAGCTATGCGACCTTGCAACCGCCGACTTCAACCAGCACCACGACATTCCCAGCAAGATCGTCACCGCACTGGCACCGCCCGAGCGGGTGGCGACCTGGAAGAAGCTGGGTATCTTCCCCGGCGGCATCTACGGCGAGATGATGTTCTCGACCTCGTCGTGCCTCACGAACGTGGACGGCTATTACCAGAGCCTGGCCCTCAAGGCGATGCGCCTGGGGATTGCCATGGCATACCAGAGCCAGATCGTGAACGAGTTCTGCCAGGATATCCTGTTCGGCATCCCGAGACCCCACGAGATGCGCGTCGACCTCGGCGTGCTTGACCCGGACTACGTCAACGTGCTGCCCAACGGCCACGAGCCGTTCCTCGGTCTCGCCATGGTGCAGCTCGCTCGCGAGCCGGGGTGGCAGGAGAAGGCAAAGGCAGTCGGTGCCAAGGGCTTGCGGGTCGTGGCGAACATCGAAACGGGGCAAGAAATGATACAACGGTGGACGATGGACGACGTGTTCTACGGGTTCACGGGGAACTGGATCATGCAAGAGGCGGTGCTGGCCAGCGGGTGCGTCGATCTATTCGCTTGCGACATGAACTGCTCGATGCCCATCGATCCCAAGTACGCGGAGAAATACAAGTTCAAGCTCGTGCCTGTCAGTGAACTGGTCGTGTTCGAAGGGGTGTCGGATCGCGTGGATTACAAGCCCGAGCTCGCCGAGAAACAAGCAGCGTCGCTGCTCCAGATGGCCATAGACAACTTCAAGACGCGCCGTGCATCGGTGGAACCCATCACGGGCTTGCGAACCGGCAAGGCCATCGTCGGCTTCTCTACCGAGAGCATCGTGGCCGCGCTCGGCGGCACGCTGGATCCGCTTCTCGGCGCGATCAAGGACGGCACGATCCGCGGCGTCGTGGGCATGGTTTCTTGCACCACTCTCCGCGACTCGGGCCAGGACGTCCACACGGTCGCGGTCGTTAAGGAGCTGATCAAGCGCGATCTCCTCGTCCTGTCGATGGGCTGCGGCAACGGGGCAGTGCAAGTCGCCGGACTGTGCGTCCCCGATGCAAAGGACCTCGCGGGTCCCGGGCTCAAGGCACTGTGCGGGAAGCTCGGCATCCCCCCCGTGTTGAGCTACGGCACGTGCACGGACACGGGCCGCGTCGCGGACCTAATCCACGCGGTCTCCGCGGCCCTCGGCGGCGTGCCCGTGACGGACCTTCCCGTCGCGGCCGCTGCCCCCGAATACATGGAGCAGAAGGCGACGATCGACGCCGTTTTTGCCCTGGCGTTCGGCCTGTACACCTACGTGAATCCCGTCCCGACAGTCACGGGCGGCCCCAACCTCGTGAAGCTGCTCACGCAAGACTGCAAGGGCGTGACGGGCGGCGTGCTCCACCTGGAGAAGGATCCTGCCGAGGCGGCGCAGAACTTGCTCGCCCACATCGAGGCCAATCGCAAGAAGCTGGGAATCTGAGTATCTCCGCCCTCCCGGCGGCCTTCATGCTCTTTCTTATTTCCATCGCAAGGTGAGAACGGGTGGTCAAGCGAGACATCATAAAGATCGACGAGGCAAAATGCACGGGCTGCGGCTCGTGCGCGGACAGGTGCCCCGAGGGGGCCATACAAGTCATCGACGGCAAGGCACGGCTCGTGAGTGCCATCTTGTGCGACGGCCTCGGGGCGTGCATCGGCACGTGCCCCGAAGGGGCGATCTCGGTCGAAAGGCGCGAGGCGGAGCCCTACGACGAGCGGAAGGTCATCGCCAACATCGTCAAGCAGGGGCCGAACACGATCAAGGCCCACCTCAAGCACCTCGACGAGCACGAGCAACCCAAGTATCTGGCCCAGGCCATCGATTATCTCAAGGAAAATGGCATCGATGTTCCCGATTACAAGCAGAATGAGGCTTCCACCTTTGCATGCCCGAGTCTTGCTGCCCGGACGATCGCCAGGAACGAACCGGCCGTGGGAGCCGATGGAAAACCCGTCGTGGTGCCCTCGCTGCTCCAGACGTGGCCCGTCCAGCTCAAGCTGGTCAACACGGCCGCGGAATACTTCGACGACGCCGACCTCCTCGTCGCCGCGGACTGCACCGCCTATGCATACGGCAATTTCCACCAGGATTTCCTCAAGGACAAGGTCACGATCATTTTCTGCCCCAAGCTCGACGAGGGGCTCGAGGATTACGTGGACAAGCTCGCCGATATCATCAAGAACCACGCGGTCAAGTCGATCACCATCGTCCACATGCAAGTGCCGTGCTGCTTCGGTATGGTGAAGGTCGTGGACGACGCGATCAAGCGATCGGGCAAGAAAGTATCCGTGACGGAGGCCATTATCAGCATGCAAGGCGAGATCATGCCGCCTGTCGCGAAATTCTTTTTGCAGCGGCACTGAACGGCGGCGGGGCCCCCGCGCCTCCAAGGAATGATTTTTATTTTTCGTTTATTTCTGGTACGCATGGACATCGATGAAAAGCTAGCGATCATCAAGAAAAACTGCGCTGAAATCGTCACGGAGGAAGAGCTGGTAAGGTTACTCCAAGATAAGAAATCCCCCTCGGTCTATTGCGGTTACGAGCCAAGCGGCCCGATGCACCTGGGCCACTTCGTCACGATTACGAAACTCATGGATCTTGCAAATGCCGGCTTCAAGGTGAAGGTCCTTCTCGCCGATATCCATGCATTCTTGAACCGGAAAGGCTCGGAGGATGACATCAAGAAGGAAGTCGAGAATTGGAAGAAAACTATCAAGGCAATTGGCCTGGATGCCGAGGTCATCCTCGGGAGTAGCTTCCAGTTCAACAAGGACTACCAGCTCGATGTCATGCGGCTCGCGCAAGCGTCGACGATCAACAGGGGGCTGCGCAGCATGCAAGAAATCGCCAGGGACGTCGAGAACGCGACGATCTCGCAATTGTGGTACCCGCTGATGCAATGCGTCGACATCAAACACTTGAAGGTCGACGTGGCACAAGGCGGGCTGGAGCAGCGGAAGGTGCACATGATCGGCCGGGACGAGGCCAAGACGCTGGACTACAAGTTCGTGGCGCTGCACACCCCGCTCATCACGTCACTCAAGGGACCAGGCCAGAAGATGTCGAAATCGATCCCGGGCAGCGGCATCTCCGTCACGGATAGCAAGGAAGAGGTCGTCAAGACGATCAAGGCTGCATACTGCCCGGAGCGGAATGCCGAGGACAACCCCATCTTGCAGATAGCTCGGCTCGTGATTTTCCCCCGGATCAAGGAATTCAAGATCGATCGGCCCGCGAAGTTCGGCGGCAACATCGAGGTGCAGACCTACGAGGAGCTGGAATCGTCCTTCGTCACGGGAAAGGTACATCCCCTCGACCTGAAGGGCGCCGTCACGAAATACCTCGAGCAGATCATCGCGCCTATCCGGGCGAATTACACGTGATATCTCTTTTAAATCCCGTGAGAGTATATTAGCAGATACCTCTTTGGACCGCGCGGGGAACGATCATGGCGCTTGAACACATAAAGCTGTCCGAGTTTGTAGAGTTCGCCCGCAATCTCGAGGACAAGACCCGTGGCGGCGAGATGCGGACGTTCTGGCCGGGCGAGTATCCCTTGGACCTCGCCATGAAGCCGGAACGCGCGTGGCTGTGCCTGATGTTGTTGGACGAGATCAAGGGAAAAACGCAAGACGTGAACATCCCGCCCGGCGGCGCGCCGGGCAGCGACGGGGAGGTCACTCTCGACGTGTCGATGGACGAGGCGCTTGCGGTCATCGAACGCATCGCCGTGCTGGCAAGCCAACGCGACCCGTCCATCGCAAGCGAAGGCCGATACAAGGGGGACTGGTGGCGGGAGACCGACACGCCAAACGAAGCCTTGCGCGGCTATCCTGCCATCCGTCAAGACTGGGAATCGGTACCGACAGCGTGGCCATCGTGGGATGAGGCTGGTGAATACGACGGCGAGACGCTCGATGAAGGCGACGAGGTGTATTCGCTCCACCTTGACATCGCAGATTGCAAGGCCTTCATCAAGGCAGCAAACGACCGCGGCCTGGCGATTGGCAAGCCAAAAGGTGCCATGCAAAATGTCTTGCTGGACAAGGCAACGTACGAGAAAATCAAGGCCAGCAAGCGTGGCATCATCGTGGGGGATGAGGATGCCAATGACGAGCGGGATGCAGACGATGGAAAATAGATCATTGAGGCGAAGGCCACGAAGGCGAACCGGGCTGCGGTCAACAACCTTGGCATAATCGATCTCGCACGAAAAGCATCCATGGCACCTTCAGGATTCCAGTCTTACTCGTGATCATGCGGTAGCTCGACGAAGGTATTAACGAGAAAGAAGAGATCGTGAAATGTATTCAGTAGAAATTTAATCGCCGACATCTATCCCGACAAAGCCGCCCCGCCCGCCGGTCGCGATCATTCGCCGTCCAATACTATCGTTTGGAAGCCAATACTAATTGAAAACGCGGGATCGGCGATCTCGGGCGCCCGCTCCGTGTTGCCCGCGTTGGCCGCGTTGAGTAAAAAACCATGAATGTCAAATTAATCTTAATCTATCACCAATATTGATTACATCAAAACTATCAGGCCCGCCATTTGCGATCCAGTGCCCATCGGGCGATATTGCGAAAGCGCCCACATGCCCGCCATCGCCGGGCAAAATAATTTTCGCAATCACGTCGTTGGGTTCACCTATGTTTTCTAAACTACCGCGAGCGATGCGTACCTCTTGCACATCGATGCCTTCGATAAACGAGCCTTCATGCGCGATCAAAACGATGTTCGTATCACCTAGGAACTTGGCCCCCGTCGTACCCGGGGACTCGGTACAGTTCGTGTCCCTGCGCCAGTCATAGCCGATGATGGCGCCGCCGTGTAATTGTAAACCACCATCCTTGCCCCTATCAACGACTACATCGTAAAGTCGCGCTCCTTCCCCTCCAACAGCCACGAGCAAACGCCCGTCGGCCGAGAACCCGATGGAATTCACGTCACAATACTCGAAATCCACGTGGCCAGGTCCCACCCACCATCCATGCACCAAGCGGTTCGGACCCGCGATTCGCCTCGCTTGCCAAGTCCTCGTATCTATCGCCAACAAGGGGTCAACGATTTCACGCTGAGCTGCCATGCCGCAAACGATCCAACGCCCATCTGGAGAGAATGCCAAGGAAGTTACGTAAAACCACTTGCGGTAATTAAGCAAGCAAGCCCCCCCACACGGGGAGAAGGCGTGGGAGCGGCGATCTCGGCGTTGACATTTTATGAAAAGGATAGTTCAAAAGCAGC
>Ga0172366_10000770_pt1 | contig 23968 bp, 17 predicted proteins | sample LakKivSesite69cm_FD_114533 | JGI IMG/M metagenome (GOLD analysis project Ga0172366, IMG submission 114533) | Sediment microbial communities from Lake Kivu, Rwanda - Sediment site 69cm | ecosystem: Environmental > Aquatic > Freshwater > Lake > Sediment | place: Rwanda: Western Province, Lake...
GATGATCCCTACGACCGCGCCTACCACGACCACGATGACGATCCACCACGGGAAATCGGGGAAAAGTGCACCCCATGCGGAGGCAAAAGCGGTTAAATCGCTTCTAGGAGTAAAAGACGCCGTGTGAATCACACTCGTGGATGTCGCGGACGACGTGGGTGCTGCAGGCACTGCGGACTCGGCAACCACCACGGGAGCGTCGGAAACGCCGAGGAAATTGGCGAGTCCCACGATCACGGTCACGTATGTTGCGAGAACGAGCCAGAACGCCCACACGATCACTTGCATCTTGGCAAGGATCAAGTTACCGGTTCCAGTCGTACTCAACCAGTTGATCCAGTCTTGCGACGCGTTGAAACTATAGACGACCATGCAATGATCTTGGCGCGTGCAGAAAAGCACGTATTTGTAATCGCCCGCGGCCGAGAATTCCAGCAAGACCGCGTGATCAACGTTGGGAACGGAAGGTTCCGACAAGATAAACGTCGTGCCTTGGTTGACACGCAGGATCTCGACACAGATGTCCCAGACGTCCTTGATGCCGTCTATTTGAGACTGGTTCAACCCAGCACCGGAGAGCAGGGCCCTCGCTGCTATCGTGCCGATGTCGTTCTTTGACAAGTCGACTCCCTTGGAGAGCACGTTCCCGCCCTTGTCGATCATCGATGCGCCGAGCACGTTTGCATCGGTTAAACCCGAGGTGCCGTTCTTGAGCCAGACTTGGGAGGAACACGTGACGTTTCCGCTGCTGTTCGTGCCGGTGAACCATTTCACGGAGATGGTATTGTCCCAGACGAGCGTGTATCCGGCGAGCTCGTCTTCGGACGGCATCCAGGACGGAAGCGCCGCGGCGCTGCCGCGGATGGCGCAAACGAGAAAGAGCGCCGCCATGATAGCGCTCACTGCGACTTTTTTCTTGAAGCCTTTCATTCGGATCAAGCCTCTAACGCACATTCATTCCGCCTTTAAAATGGCGTTGCATCTAATAGAACACATCCCATTTATAGTCGTTTCGATGACGAGACCATCGATTTCGTTCAATTGTTGCGTTGAAGAATACGAGGGGCTTCTACCTTGAAGGGATAAGTCTCGAGAAAGGATAGAACAATGCTTGCTCAATCCCGGACAACCAGCGATTTGGCGATGAGCTTGAAGTTTTCCATCACTTCCGCGAACGAAGCGTCGTAGGGCATCCACCAGACATCTGGATCCTTGAACTTGTCGACGTGCACGTGCAACGGATCCACGACCTCGAGGAAACCGAACTTCCCGTGCGTCCGGCCTATCCCAGATGCCTTCGGCCCGCCCCAGGGGGTCGGTGCCAGGGCGAACGTGTACACGACCTCGTTTATCATGACCGTCCCGGTCTCCAGCCGCTTGCCGAGCCGCACGCCCTTCTCGTGATCTTCTGTCCAGATGCTGGATGTGAGTCCGTAGGGATTCGTGTTTGCCATCTCTATAGCCTCGTCTTCTTCCTTGAAGGTGATGATCGACAGAACGGGTCCGAAGATTTCTTTCTGCACGCAGTCCATTTTATTCGTGCAGTTCCCTAGGATCGTGGGCTCCACGAAAAACCCTTTCAGCTTCGGATTCCGTTGGCCGCCGACCAGCACGGATGCTCCCTCCTTCTTGGCATCCTCGATGGCTTTCAAGACCTTGGTCATCTGGAACTCGTTGATCATCGCCCCCACGTCGATGCCAGGCTCGAGCGGGTTTCCTTGCTTCAGCTGTTTCGTGAGCGAAACGAGTTCAGCCGTGAATGACTTCGAGATGCTCTCGTGGAGGTATAACCGCTTTACCGAGGAGCAGACCTGGCCGGAGTTCGTGAAGCAGCCCCATCGCGCGGCGAGAGCTGCACGGTGCAAGTTTGCATCTGGGAAAACGATCATCTCCGACTTGCCGCCGAGTTCGAGGCAGACAGGGGTCAGCGTGTCCGCAGCCTTCCTCATGATCGCCTTCCCCGTTTCCGTGCTCCCCGTGAAGATGACCCGGTTAGCCCGGCCTATCATAGCGTTCCCGATGACCGAACCCGAGCCGAATACGGTCTGCACCAATCCTTTCGGCAGGTCGGGGATCGAGTCGAAGGATGCTTGAACCTCCTTCCCGACGAGCGCCGTGTCCGAGGACGGCTTGAACACGACGGCGTTGCCCGCCATGAGCGACTGCGTGATCTGGTTGAACGGGATCGCGAAGGGATAGTTGTATGGCCCGATGACGGCAACGATCCCGGCGGGCTTGTAGACAAGAAAGCTCGTCTTGTCGAGGGAGTTATAGAAGCCGAGGTCGATGTCCTCCTTCTTGTCCAGCACTTGCTCGGCGATGGTGTAATAGTAGAAGGTTGAATCCATCGCCCCGTAGACCTCGGAGGAGAGCGCTTCGAGCGGGGGCTTGCCCGTTTCCTTGGAGATCAAGACCGAGATCTCGTCGATCCGTTCCGCGATATATTCGTTTACCCGCACGATGATGCGAGCTCGCCTTGCCGTTTCGACATCCCGCCATTGCCGCTGCGCTGCTCGTGCGGCGGAGAATATGGCGTCCAATGCTTCGAGCGGGGTCTCTTGCACCTCGCCGTTCCTTTCCAGCGTTGCCGGGTTCGTGCTCGAGATGACCATGGCAAGTACACGTCCGAGCGTTCGATGCTCGTCTCAATGTAACCCGGATAACCAACTCGTATTTAAAATGCACCCTTGGTCGGTAATTGCCGTTAACTTTATGTCATTGCTGCGTTTTATCGTATTGGCAATGAGCGATATAGACCCCTTTTTCGCACCGCGCAGCGTCACGCTCATCGGCGTGAGCAGGGACATGGATAAATTTAACGGGATCATCTTGAAGAATTTGCTCGCCGTCAATTATCCTGGAAAAATATATCTCGTTAATCCGAATGCCAAGGAGATACTCGGCATCAAATGTTATGCCCGGCTGGTCGATCTCCCCGAGGTTCCCGAGCTTGCCATCATTTTACATTCCGATGTCGCCCGGATCCTCGAGAATTGCGGCAAGAAAGGCATCAAGCACGTCATCATCCAGGCCGACATCTCGCTCCAAGAAGGCACCGACCGGAACCTCTTCGATAACACGTTGACCGAGATCGCTTCTCGATACGGCATCAAGTTCATGGGGCCATCTCTCATCGGGCTGATAAACTTCCCGGGCCATTTCACCTCGTCGCTCATCCCGGTCCGCGATCACGTGGCCCGCCTCGGCGAGGACCCGGCGCGAGCCGCGATCGGGTTCATGGCACAATCCGGGGGTTTGGCTGGCGCGTGCGGGTGGTGGCACCCGTCGCAAGACATCTCCTTCGCCAAGGTCGTGCATTTCCACGGCCAGGTGGATGGATCTATACCTGACGGTGCCTTGATGAAGTACATCGCGGCGGATCCGTACGTGAAGGTCGTGTCCTTGTTCGTCCGCAAGATCACGCAGTCGCTGGTCGATGCAGTCCGTGATTGCACCCGCGCCAAGCCCGTCTTGTTCAAGAAATGCGGGCAGCCGGTCGACGTCGACATGCTCGTTGCGGCAGGGGCGCTGCAAGTCGAGGATTACATGGACCTCTTCGAGATCGCGAAGGTATTCATCTTCTCGCCGCGCCCCGCGGGCAACCGCATCGGCTTGATAGGGCCGAGCTCCGGCGCGATCGACGTGGTCTTGAGCGAGTTCAAGAAGAACGGCCTCGAGCTGGCCAGGCCGTCCCCGGAAATCGAACGAAAAATCATCGACTTGCTTGGCGGCCGCGTGGGCAAGCGATGCAACCCCGTTGACTTCTGGCCGCCGCCGCGATTCTTCGGCCACGAGATCGGGCGCATCCATCTCGAAGCAGCAGAGTACTTGCTATCGGATCCGAACGTCGACGCGATCTTCCTCATCCTCGAGTTCTTCCACGAGATCGAGTTTGACTTGCGAATTTTCGAGGAGGTGCTCGCCCGCCACCCGGACAAGCCCGTCATGGGCGTGCTCATCCAGGCCGAGGAAGACGGGGGTAGCCGCGTCGTGAAGGCCGCGACGAGCTTGAAGATCCCCATCTTCTCGGAGCCCGAGCGGCTCGTGCGGGCGTACTCGACGCTGTTCCAGTTCTCGCGCGCTCTGGGTAAAACGACAAGAACAAGTTAGGGGAACCGATGATGCTTGTAGCGACGAAAAACATCCACGTGCGGATCCACGGGCTCGATATCGGGGATGGATTTCCCGTGCGCATCATGGGTGTCTTGAATGTGAGCCAGGAGAGCTTTTACAAGCGCTCGGTCGTCGATGCGAAAAGCATCCTGGAGAAGGCAAAATCGATGATCGCCGGAGGGGCAACGATGCTCGATGTCGGCGGCCGCAGCACCGCGCCGAACGTGCAACCCATATCCGTCGACGAGGAGCGCGTCCGCGTGGTCACGGCGTTGAAATCCCTCTTGCCCGGCCTCGATAATGCCCGCGTTCTCATCTCGATCGACACCCAATTTGAGACTGTCGCGGCAAGTGCCCTCGAATTCTTCCAATCGTACGGCATGGAAGACCAGTTCGTCATTAACGACGTGAGCGGGCTGAACGGGGACCCGAATCTCTCCCGCTGGATCGCCAAGACGGGCAAGCCGTGCATCATCATGGCTTCCCACGGGAAGCCTGGCGATTCGCTTGGCGTGCAACAAACCATCGCGGACCTCGATCGGAGCGTCTTGAAGCTCCGCGCTCTCGGTTACAACACGGCGCAGAAGGTGATCGTCGACCCGGCAATCGGCCACTGGATCCCAGATAAGGTACCCCGTTACGACCTCGAATTGCTCCACGAGCTGGAGCGGTTCCGCGTGATCGGCTCCCCGCTGCTCGTCGCCATTTCCAGGAAGTCCTTCATTGGCGAGGTCCTCGGTGAAAAGAACCCCGATCACCGGTTGTACGGCTCCCTTTCCGCGACGGCCATCGCCGTGTTCAAGGGCGCGCACGTGGTCAGGACCCACGACGTGAGCAAGGAGACAATCGACACGATCAAGGTCGCGGAAGCAATCCGGGACAAGACCATCACAAAATAGCCTTCGTGACAAGCCAAATGGACATCAATGCCATCAAGACACCAGTCATCAAGCCCGGCGACGACTTGATCCGGATCCTCCTGGATTCGATGCAGTCCCAAGGGATGAGCTTGAAACCGGGGGACATCGTGGTCGCGGGCGAGAAGGTCGTCGCGACCGCTCAGGGCCGCATCGTCGATCTCGCCACGATCGCGGAAAAGGATGTTCCCGAACAAGCAAGAAGGATAGGAGAGAAGTACCACATCGATCCACGGAAAGTCAAGGTCATCATGGACGAGTCCGAGGAGATCCTCGGCGGCGTCGACACGATCTTGCTCACGAAATCGTATGGCTTGTTGCTCGCCAACGCGGGCATCGATTCGTCGAACGCGGGCAAATCTACCAACGTGATCTTGTTCCCGTCCGACTTGTGGGGCACCACAAGGAAGCTGCGGGCGGCGCTCGAGAAGGCATCGGGGGTGAAGCCCCTCGGGTTCATGATCATCGACTCGCGCGTCCAGCCGCTGAAGGTGGGCGTGATCGGCGGCGCGCTCGCCGTGTCGGGCTTCCAGCCCGTCGATGACATTCGAGGACAAAAGGATATTTTCGGCAGAGTGCTGCTCATCAAGCAAATCGCGGTCGCCGATGACTTGAGCAGTGCTGCCGAGATCATGATGCGCGAGGCCGCCGACCAGATCAAGGAGGATGCCATGCTCATCAAGCAGATCGCCGTCGCGGATGACTTGAGCAGTGCTGCCGAGATCATGATGCGCGAGGCTGCGGAGCAGACGCCGTTCGTGCTCGTCCACGATGCGCCTGTAAAGTTCGTTCCAGACGGCCAGATCAAGGAGGATGCCATGATCATGCCCATGGACCAGTGCCTTTTCATGAACGTTTTCAAAAACTATAAGAAAGACAAGATATTGCTCCAAAAGTGACTCTTCTTGAATGATTCGACCGAGGATGTCATTCTCATCCGTCCACCTTGCGAGGCATGGTCCGTGCTTATCGGCGTTACCGAAGGATGCAATTGGGGGAAGTGTAGATTTTGCGGGGTGTACGATGGAAAGGAGCTAGTGCAAAGGTACCGCGTGCGGCCGTGGGAATCTATCAAGGCCGACATCGACGAGGCATGGTTCTACCACCAAACTCTTCCCCGGCGAGCATTCCTCGCGGGGGGCAGCGCGCTAAGTGCACCGGTAGAATTATTGTTGAAGATTCTCGATTACTTGCACCACCGGTTTCCACGTATGGATCACGTGAGTTTATACGCGAAGAACCATGATATCTTGAAAAAAACAGACGATGAACTAAAGCGGTTGGCCGCTGCGGGCTTGACCATCGTTTACATGGGCCTGGAATCGGGGTCGGATGCCGTCTTGAAGTACATGAACAAGGGAACGCGTGTCGCGGGCATGATCCGGGCGGCAAGGAAAGTCATGGCCTCGGGTATCAAGCTCTCCACCTACATCGTGCTCGGCCTCGGGGGAAAGATGTTCCCCGACCATCCCGCCGAGACCGCCAAGGCACTGACGGCGATGAATCCCGATTTCATCAGGTTCCGGAGCCTCAATTTCATCCCGAACGCGCCCTTGCACGACGAGTGGACTGCGGGCAGGTTCGTGGCGCTGCGGCCCGTGGAGATACTGCAAGAGCAACTTTATATCCTGGAACACGTCGGTCAAGATGTCACCTCTCGCGTCCTCAACGATCACGTTTCCAATTTCGCGGACATCGACGGACAGCTCCCCGGTGACAAGGAACGCATCGCGAGTGCCTTGAAGGCCTTGATTGCCGACCCGCGGATCCAAGCCCTCGAACATAGGAATCGGACGGTAATGTAGGTTCTTGACTCGATCGTGAGCAAGTGGCGCATGTATTAAAATAGGGGGGAATTAAATGGGTTACATATCGATATAATAGCAATGGTGGGGTGCGCGTCCCAACGACCAAATACTCCGAGATAGTTCGCGTAGACGATAGAGGCAGGATCGTTATTCCTGGCTCCACGCGCAAAGTGATGAGGCTTGTTTCAGGAGCCAAGCTGATGATGTTCGTTGATGACGAGAAGAATGAAATCCGATTGACGCCGTTCATCGATCCGAACGCGAACCCCGTGCAAATGCGGGTAATAATGGCCGACAAGCAAGGGGCGCTCGCGAAGATCACGGCGGTTATTGGTGAAATGGGCATCAACTTGACCTACGAGGAGGCCCACGTCTTGAGGAAGGGTGAACAGGCAGAATGGCAAGCCATCGCCGACCTGGCCCCGATGAAGGAATCCTTGAGCCTGGAGGAAATCAAGGCTCGCATCCTCGCGACCAAAGTGGCCCTCGAAGTGGAAATCAAGAAATATGATTAACCCGCCCTTTTTCTGGCGACGGTTGAAACGGGCCATCACGATTCAGCGGCGGGCATCTCGGCCTTGCAGTTGGGGCACCGGGTGATGCCTTTCCGGACGGAAAGCCCGCATCTCGGGCAATATCGCGCTTTTTGTGTCCTGTTCTCGAGCGTGGTGGAGCTGAGGGATTGCGCGCGAGCCTTCTCTGATGGAGATTTCATGCTCGCCACCATCTTTGCCCGCTTCCGGGCTGCGAGGTCGAAGAATAGCACGGCGATCAACGACGCCACGAGCGGAACAATCAATATGGTGAGCCCACCAGGCATGATCTCGAGTAGAATCAAGTTTCCAAGGTTTCCGAAAGGATCCATTCGCCATGTCTTTATGGTTGCTATGCCGCCGGCACCTTGTATCACCCCGTCCATCACGAACTGCAAGAGAAGCTGGAAGAAAAAAGGGACGAAGTAGATTATCAGGACATACACGAACGCCCGCCAGAAATTGCCGCTGACGCGGTTCTTTGCCTCGCCGAAATTCTGCAATGTCCTGTATTTGCCGACGAATAGCAAGTTAGGGAAGGCAAAGATGCAATATGTGTAGAAGATCAAGCCTGGAATGAATAATAACAGCGGGAGAATCAGAATGTTGTAGAATGTAGAGAAAATGATGGAGATTAAGATGAGTGGCAAGATGCTGCGGCGTGTTTCTCTTAAAAGCATCGATATCCTGGAGTCCCCGCCCGTATAAGATTTCATGACGATGGTAATGCAAATCCCGAGCATGGCAAAGTAGAAGCTCGACTTGAAGACGTCCTGGACGACGACAAAAACGTTTTGGACGTTGTAAAGAGCCTGAGCGCGGTTGTATATGTCATTCGGGACGGTCATGCCGGGGGTGTAGTTATTCTGGGCTAACCACGTCAACAAGGCCTGCTCTTCGACGAGCAAGGACGCGTGCCACGATGACATGACGAACACGTACAACACGCTCGTAACGACCGTGATCGCAAACATCAGCACCAAGATCGCGCCGTAATTGCGTCCACAGTACGAGAATACTCGTCTCCAGAAGATCTTGAATTGCATTGGTGCATTGAGGTCCTCTGCCGGCCGCGTTTCCTTCGGGGCCTCTGGATCGCGGAGTTCAGAGGCACCATACAATCCCACCCAGCTCGCACCAATGATTACGAGATCTGTGATAATATAATAGAGAGAGACGGACCTGAAAACAGCAGCAGCGCCACTCGCGACGATCGACAATAAACCGACGGTCATCGCAATTGAAAAACTAGCGCCTGCGATCCCGCTCGTTTTAACGATTTTACGGGGCATATAATTGCCCCGGAGCGGCTGTCTTATCGAATGGTATACTGACAGCACCCACGCGATCGCGACGCACGCGCCGAGCCAGATCCCTGGGATCAAGGGCAACGTGGGATCTATGTGCGTGCTCGTGAGTATGCCACCCATTAAAGAAAAGAGATACAAGAGCACGACAAAGCTAGTTATGAACGTGATGATTCCGATGCCGACGTGTAGTTTGCGTCCATCCTCGAAGGTCTTGACACCACCTTTTCGGTTCGCGACACGTTTCGCTTGGGTTTCCCTTGACGTCGGTTCTTCACCATGCGAATGAAATCGTGAAGCCTATTTCTGTGCTTGCTTGAAGTAAAGGATCTTATTAACGACCTCGCTCACGAGCGTGCCGGAAGCGGCAAGCTGCTTTAACTTGATTGCTGCCAAGTTCCTTTCGAACTCATCCTTGATATTGGCACGCGAGAGGATTTCCTCAATGTTCTGCCACTTGGTCGTGGAGAAGACGGCGAGCAACTTCCCTTCGAGATCCGTGCGCGATGTGCCCGCGGCATCGTGCGGTTCCTGCTTGCTACCTGATGCCGGTGGAGAAATCGGCTTGCTTTCGAGCTCGTGAAACTCGATGCAATCCACCTTGACCGCCGCCCGGTCAAGATTCGGGTGGAGGCGCTGGCCGACAATCTGCCGAATTCCTGCCTTCTCGGCAATCGTTACAAGTCTCGGCGAGATGATACCATCGGAAATGATGGCACGTGCAGGCCGTGATATCGTTTCCATGGCCGAGATGAGATCCGACAGCGGGACGATCTTGATCGATTTTAGATCAGGCCCGACGATCGAGGCTTGCATCTTTCCAGAGATCCCGGCTGCGATTTGCTTCAAGATCGCCATTTCTTGCCCGTCGAGCCGCTCAACGGGGCTTGATTCCTTGTACCAAGGACGGGTGTCACGCTGCCGGGCCGACTGCCGCTCTGGTGCGGGATAGCGGTCGCGGCGTTCTGCAGGCCGACGCTGGCCAAGCTGGCGCCTTTCTCTCTTGTAGCGAAAACGCTCGTCGCTTTCAACCGTCATTTGCCTTTCGATATCGGTCTCGCGGGTGATGGACATCGTCCGGTTAAAAAGTATAAGGCATTCTTGCTGTTCGATGTATTCCCACTCCATCTCCTCGTCAAGGGCTTTTATCCATCGCTTGACATCCGCCATCGGCATTGCCATCGACTTGCTGATCTCGCCTAGCAATATCTCGCCGCGCTCCTCGGCGACGTGGTCGAGGAACTCGATCAGCTTCTGCCGGATAGCTTGCGCTTTTTGTTGCTCCCCTGCTTTCGCGCGGAGCCGCGTTTCTAATCGGGTGAGCTGTTGCTCAAGGCCAGGAACGGGGGATCGCCGCACGGCGTCGACGAGTTCCGCTGCACGCGCCGTTTCCCCCTTGTCAATGGCCTCTTCGGCCTGGCGTAGCTTGTTCTCGGCACGCTCCCGGTCCTTCCAGTCCGCACCGGGCTTCGGGGGCGGCAGCTTCGCCTTCTGCATGCAGCTCTCGGAAATGTGCGCGATCTTCAAGACGCCATCTAGGCCGCCGATCGCGAGCGAGAGAAGCTTCCTTTCAAGGGCGAGGGCCGTGATCTTGAACTCGTGTGCCTCGAACGTGGCGATGGTGTCGATAAACGACAAGTCCGGCCTGAAGGCGACTGAACGCACCATGCCGGATTTCCCCCCGATGAACAGCGTCCGGGTGTCCTTTTCGACGTGGATGGCCGATATCTCTTCCTTCTGCCCCAGGACGTGCACCTTGCCGTCCTTGGTGGTGCACGACGTGATGCTACCACCCTTGCAGAGAACGATGCAACCGCAAATATTCGCGTCGATGTCGAGCCCAATTGCTTGCAAGGGCGTATCGTCGATGGATACTTGCATCGCTTTTTTGCCGGCCAGGTTGAAGTCCAGCAGTTCCATAATCGTGGCTCCTTGCTCATGGCGCAAGACGAGGAGGGCATTCTCCAGGGCGCAGACCACGTGAATCTTGCCCGTCAACGCCTTCGAGAGCGTTGCGGGCCTCGCGGCCTCGAACACGGCGATCGCCGCATCTTGATGCCAGAGGAGAAACCGGGCGTCTGTTTTTTTTGCGGACGGTAATGCCACGATCCCCCTGGGATCCGGGTATTTTTCCTTGATGCGCGTGCAATCGACACGGGATCCCCGGATCGTCCACACGCGCACTTCCCCTTCAGCCGAGACGCTGGCGACCGTGTCCGGAAGCAACCAGGCGTGGCTAATAACGGGCTCCGCATGGCCAGAAAGGACTTGTTTCTGCTCGCCGTCGGGTGCGAGAAGGACGATATCGCGGCCACCTTCAACGACAACGGAGAGCAAGGCTTGTTTCTCGTCCTTGTTCCATGCGACTTGTTTAACGGAATCGGGAAACTCCCGCCCCTTGACCACTTGAAATTCTGGCATGTGCACGGTCACTCCGCACGAACGCACGTGGAGATTCAATGTACATGGACGAGTACCGCGCAAAAAAAGGTTATTGGCCTACCAGAGATCGGTCCGGATCTTGTCCAGGGACTTGCTGATGATCTTCTGGGCGAGCTTCTTGTCGAACTTGAACTCGATGATCTGTTTTATCACGTCGATGTTCTTGGGATCGAGCTTGTAGTTGAACTTGTCGCGCGTGTACGCGGGAATGTCCTCTTCGTATAATTTTTCAACGTTTTTCAGAAGCTTGATAAATTCATCTATGATCTTTGTTATCTTGACCAGTTCTTTCCGCAGAAACACGATCTGGGACGTGCGATCGGGGAGCTGCGTGGCCTCGTTGAGCAGGTCGCTCTCGAACCGCGTGTTCAAGCCCTCCTGGAAGGGCGACCTCATGATCGCCTTGTAGAGGGGGACGACGATGAGCGCATTGTGCCGGCGGACTTTCTTGTCTTTCAAGTCATCCCGGGAAATCTTTTCGCCGGTGATGACGAGGTCATCGGATTCCATGTCCCGGAGAAGCATGACCGTCTTGTCGACGCGCTCGTAGAGGTCGAACGTGTCGAGGAAAAGGATGGGGATCCCGACCAGGATGCCGCGCAAGATGACTGCGGATATGTCTGGCCCGATGGTGTTCACCAAGTCAGGCACGGAGAAGTCTTTCAGCCCCTCCCCCTTCTTGTCGACAACGGCTTTTTCCCTCGGCGCCCCGACCTTGAACTCGATATCGGCATTCTGGTATCCCCGCACCACGAACTTCTTGTCCACGAACGCCATGAACGAGTGTTCCGGGCAGCAAGCCCCTTGCGGGATCTGGACCTTGAGAACCCCGTCCTGGGACTCGTTCACGAGAAACACCGGGATCTCGATACTCTTCTCCTTTCTACAAGTGGGGCAGATAACCTTTACAGGTTTGACTTCGACGGTCATGCCGCACGATCACGCATCGAATAGCCAGTTGTCCGGGACCCTAGTGAATTCCTCGAAACGACACAACTATTACAGTAAGATCTACCACATCTGATTAATAATCTTATTGCGTGGTATTCCCCACGAAACATGCTCGCGATGGCCTCCTTCAGCGCATGGAAAAGGGAGGATCAGTATCTCCGGCGTTTTGAACGTGCTTTGTTCTTGATCTTGAATACAAGGCGATTTTCCATGGCGAAATGTTGGAATAACCGGTAGAATTTCTCACGATCTTCGTTTTGTATCACACACGCGTGATGTGCTTGATCGACCGAATGGGGGTACCCTGCCCCGGCGAAACACTCCGCGAGGACGACCGTCGCGATCTGATCGACCAGCCCTGGTTGATCTAGGCACCAGGACGGGAACTCGACGCGTGCCATGTGTTCACTGCTAAGTTTTATGTAGAAGAAGCCGATCAGCCTGCCAGTCGCCTTGTAGAAGGTCTTGTATACAGCGTCCCCCCGGTCGCAGATGAAGGCGCAAGTCCGATCTCCGGGCTTGAGAACCGTTCCTTGCACGTGTGTGAAGTAATACTCCAGGATAGCCGCGTCTGGGATGTATTTGATCTCAGGCATGCCTTTACCGTTGACCAAGGAGATCATCTTGACCACGTCTTTCGCCGCGGACGAGTCCACGAAGCCAAGGAAAGGGTAACCGACAGTCTTGCTGACGTCGATTGCCTTGTAAATGGCCGAAATGTAGATCTTCTGCGTGCTGGGCGCGAGTTCCTTGGTGAAGGAGGCGATAAGCGAGCCGTCGGTCATGAACATCGCGGACTTGGGTCGGGGCGAGCGCTTGCCAGCCTTGATCATTTGTTGACAGAGCACTTCCAGCTCGAGCTCTGCCCGCCGCGCGTTGACGGGCTCGTTCCCGAACTCGACCCGGCCGGAGCTGGGATCCATGGATTCGAGCTTGTCTGGTGGGAGAATCTCCACGTGGGATCGCTTCTCGTATATCCTATCGACACAGTGATCGTTGCGATAGTGGACGATTTGCACGACCGCGACGGGTATCGAAAAGTCCGGTGAAGGGTAGATCTGCGAACCGTCAGTACACGTGAATGACACGTCTTTCAAGACTTGCCTCGCGTAATCGACGCATTCTTTCAAGCTGGCGAAAGCGCGCGGGTATGGCACGAGCAAACCTTTCTGGTATTCCACGGTCGGACGAGCGCCTGTCTCTCCTCCAAGTGCCGCGAGCGTTGCGTCCAGTGTCTTGAAGTCCAGCGAAAAAACGCCAGGAACCGCGCTCTTCAATAAATTGAACTCTACTTCCTGTTTTTTGGCAAACTTCTCGAAGCTCGGCAAGTTCTTTGCTAGTTGATTTGCGATCTCGTTGTAATCCAATGGCATTGCGAACCCTCTTTAGAGCGGGCCATTTCATGATATTACACGTGTTCGGCCGTCGGTATCTTTAACAAGCTTGATGACTTGGTTTGCCATTCCCTCGAACGTGCTATCATGGGAAATGACGAAGAGCTGGTTGAAGCCCCGGACGTTTTCAAGAACGCTTGCCAGATTGCGTTTCTTGTGCACGTCGAGGTTTCCTGTTGGCTCGTCGAAAAACGCGATCCGTATGTTCGAGAGGCGCTGGAGCAGGGCAAGGCGGACGGCGATGGCGGCCATCATCTGCTCGCCCCCGGAGAGCTGGTTGAACGTCCGAACGGCCTTGTCGTTGGGAGTGGATATTTGTACCCCGAAATCGTTCGTCCACTTCAAGTCCACGGTCGTGTCACCGCATAGCGCGCGGAAGATTCGGGACGCGCTGATATTTATCTGGGCGAGAAGTACATCGGCTAGCTTCGGACCAGCTAACTTGTACCAGCTGCGGATCTTCTCGCCGAATTCCCACACCTCCTTGGTGACCGAGCGCTCTTTTTCCAAAGCATTCGCCTTTTCCTCGTTCTTCTTGATATCGTCTAGCCGCGCCGCGACATCCGCAAGGATTTCGCTCTCTTGCTTGATTTCACCCTCCAGCGACCCTTGGATCTTTGTCTTTTGGTTGAGATCATCTTCCAAAGATGCGAGCTTAACGGGATCAAAGCTTTGCTTCTCTATATCGATCTTTTGCTGCAAGGCACCATCCTTTTTCTTGAGATCATCGATCGTACCGAGTAAAATCGCGTGGCTGGACTCCAAGGAGGCAAGTTGGTTCGACACGTTGATGTTGCTTTGATACGCGTCATAATCGGCTTGAAATTGCTTCAACTGGCCGCGAATCGTGGCTAATCTGCCTTGCACATCGCCGAGTGCCTGGATCTTGCTTTCTAGCGCCTTGATAGCTGCCTCTGGTGCCTTTTTTTTGTCGTCGAGGCTATCACGCCTTCGTTCCAGCACGGGAAGCTGCTTTTCGAGCGACTCGATCACGCCAAGCTGGGTGACCGACGGCTGAAGAGAAGCCATCGCGCTCGCTTCGATCTTGAGCGATTCCTTGATGCCGGCCTCAGTCGAGATGCTCTCCTTGTATTTCTGTATCTGCTCTCGGAGGGTCTGGATTTGGCGGTCCAGCTCCACCTTGCGAGCCGCATCGGCTTCCAAGGATTTCAACAATTGCTCATCTTGCTCTGCAGCCTTGATATCGGCCTTCGTTTCCTGCAATGCGTGTTCCAATTCGGCAAGTTTGGGCGCGAGCCGGTCGATCAACGCCTGAAAATACGCCTCCAGGGACTCGCCATGAATGTTCTTGCATGTGTCGTGCAAGAACGGGCATTGACCGCCTTTCGATTCTTTCTTGCTACGTTTGTATTCCGTGATGGTTGCGCCGATCTCACCGATTTCCTTCTGTAATCTGGATTCTCTTGCTCGTTTCTCCGCCAATCCCGCAACGGATTTCTCGTATTTGCCCTTGCCTTTCAATTTCGTTTCCAATTGCGTGGCCGTTGCTTCCATTTTGGAAAGCTCCTTGGTGCCGGCGTTGCATGCTTCCTTCTCGGCGGCAATCTTTCCCGCCAATCCTTGCAATCTCGCGACCTCTTGCTCGTGGCGGGCGTATTCCGCTTGTTTTGCCCTCAAGGCAGGCAATTCCTTCATCTTTTCCTTTATATCGGCAATCGATTGGTGGACTTGTTCAATCTCGCTCTGGATCTTGACCAGGCGGTTTTGCTCCGCGCTCTTCAGATCATTTGCCTTGGCAAGGGCGTTGACATCTTCCAATGCGGCGCTTTCGGCCTCTTTCAAGGCGAGGGATCGCGTGTAGCCCGGTTCAGCCTTCATGCAGATAGCCTTTGCAGCCCTTGCCGCCTGGATCTGTTTTTCCTTCTCCTTTAACTGTGAATCGTTCTGCACGATGCTCTTTTCGAGATTGGTCTTTTCCCGTTCCAGTTTTTCTATTTTATCCTTTTGTTTTTTAAGACCATCGATCAGCGCCTTCGTGTCTTTAATAGTCTTGCTGATGATGGCAAGGTCATGCATTGATTGGGCCAGGTGGGCATCTACCTTCGCTTTTTTATCGGAAAGCTCCTTCTTGTCGCCGATCTTGACCTTGAGTTTCCCGATCTCCGTCTCAAGCAACGCATGCTTCTGCTCGAATACCTTGTTGATCTCGTGAAACTTCTCGACCAGGGTGTCGTACACGTCCAGCTTCAAAATAGGATTAAAGATAGCTTTTCTTTCAGCAGGAGTGAAGAGAAAAGGAGCTGTGAACGCCCCTTGATCGACGCCGACTGCATGTTGAAATATCGTTGCGAGGTCGTAGTCAGGATCCATGCCAAACTGGTCCTTGAGCCATTTCAAGATGCTCTCCTTGTTCTTCAAATCCTCCACGCGCTTGTAACCGGGCATCCGCAGGACTTGGTACTTTGTGGAACCACCGACGTTCCGATCAACGATGTATTCCACGCCATCCCGGCCCTTGAGCCATATTCGAACGCTCCCTGACTTCCCGCTGACGAGATCGCTCACGAACTCGCCTTGGGAAGCACTGATATAATCGAACAGGGCGTGTCCGATCATCCGGCGCACCGTCGACTTTCCTACCCCATTTTCGCCGAGCAAAACGATCACCCCGTTCACGAACTCGAGCCTTGTATGGACGTGGGTGTTGACGTTCTCGAGTTCCATCCCCAGTATCATACTCATGCCTTTTTCGCCCTCCTTAACTGCGCCCGGTTATCTATCCACCATTTCTTGAGCTGTTCCGCGGCATCCGCCGAGCTGGATGTTGCAGCGAGCACTGCAGTTTTGAGTTCTGCCATTAACGAGCTGATTGCTATCGCAGAGCCCGCGTAGGATGGCTCGTTCTCGATGATCTTCTCGAATGCTTTTTTCTCCAATTCTTTCAACGTCAAGGCGTTGTTCGGATCGAGAATCAATCCTTCCGACTTCTCGGTCACGTTGTTCGAGACGCGCACCTTGAGCACCTCGAAATCCCGCATGATGTCCGCTTCCAACCCCTTGACATCCATCTCCAGCCGGGAGTAGGAAATCGTGCCGGAGAGCGTTATGTTCACGACAGGCACGTCGAGGTTCGTGAAGTCGACGGGTTTTGCCGGATCTCGCTTCTTCAAGAGCTTAACGATCGTGCTCGTCACGGATCCTTTCGTGGCATCCCAGGAGTCGAGTTTCGATTCACCGACATGCAGTTGCACGTTCACGAATCGCCGCCCTGGAATGGCGACTGGCTTCACGTTGATGCAAGAAGGTCCTTTGCCGTCTGCAGTGACGATGAAGACGCCGTGCGGTTGATCGTATTCCGGCGCTTCATGTGCCTCGATCGAACCGGGATTGTGAATCCATTCATAGAGTTGGTATTGTTTATGGAAGTGCCCGAGGGCCAAATAATCGACCACATCCTTCAGCGAATCTAGTTCTTTGCTGTAGTACACGCCGGTTTCTTTTGCCACCTCTCCCTGCATCCCGAAATGCATCGCCAGGATGTTGAACGCGCCCGGCGGGATCGCGCGCTTGATGCGTTGGTAAAGGAGGTTCATGTCGCCTATTTGATATCGCATGCCATAGATGAAGGCGTCCTTGATCTTGATCCGCCCGCCACGATGGCGAGCCGGATCGTAGTCATCGAAAACAGGTGCACCATTGTCGTCCCACCGGGCATCAAGGAGTATGATCTGGTTGAGCTCGGCGAGAAACTGCATCCACGATCGCAGCATCCCGTACGATTTCGTGTCGTGATTGCCTTCGATGGCGATGATGGGAATCTTGTAACCCGCCCTCTTGTGAAATGCCACGAGGGTGCTATACACGTTCGCCATGGTTTCGGGGAGAACCTCGTTATCGTTGAATAAATCGCCAGCGATCAAGACAAAATCGACATTCTCAGAAAGTGCCGTCTCGAGAACTTTATCAAACGCGCGATTGAAGTCCCGGAACCGTTCATCACTGTTATATTGCTTGTGGCCAAGATGAATATCGGCGGCATGGATGAACTTGATTTTTTCCAACACTTTCTCCCCATTTTGTCTTTATTTTAGAGGTTCATCGTCCTTGAAATGTTCCACGTCGACCGGCCGCGCTGGAGCCCATTTTTCACCCCATTCCTTGATCGCGTCGATGCTGGAACCCCCGTGTTTCGTCTGTCTCGACCGGATCTGGATGAGGACCGGCGTGTTCACGGCTTCCCCGATGACGACGGCTTGCCCCCTCGTGAGGCCGGGGAGCTCCTCGATCAAGTCGGCGGATATGCCCTCGACCGAGTTCTTGATGTTCTGCTGGTCAACCGGGTTGATCATCTTCATGATGATCTGGGTCATACATTGCGATAGGACATCCGAATCCAGCTTGCCGGGTCGTTGACTTACGATGCATACCCCGACGCCGAATTTCCTGCCTTCGGACAGGATCGTCTTCAAGATTTTCTTCGAGCGGGACTCGTCGTTCGACGGCGCGAAGCGATGTCCTTCTTCTATAACGATAAAGACCGGATAGTCCAGCGCGTCTATGTTTGAAGGATTGGCGCCATTGCGCATCGTGTTTATTCGTGATCGCAATATCCGGTTGAGAAAAACGGAGACGATGACTTGCTGGTCATCCTCCTCTATTTGGGAGAGGTTCAAGATCGACAATTGGCCGGGCTTGAGGATATCTTGGAGATGTATGTGCTTGGTGTCATCGATCAAGGTGCGGCTCAAGATGAACTCGTGAATGCGCCAACGGACGCCTTCGACCGAGCTCTCGTTCTCCTTCGACTTGATCGTGTTCAACGCGTTTAAAACATCCTGAACCGTGAAGTTGGGGGTGACTTTTCTGGCCGTGTGAATGGCCTCGCGTAGCACGCTCGTCATCTTATCCGAGATGCCTTGGAGAATGTGCAACAACTCGCTAAATGCCAGCTCCGAGAAACGAACCCGTATGTCGTCAGGCCGGTAGAGCTTCACCACGGGAACATAGGATCCTTTACCCGCGAACTCCGGCCGCGACTCGATCTCTTTCATCGTGCCGTACTCGTCGTGCGGGTCGAACACGAGCACAGCAGCCTTGTTCCGCGGGCCCATCATCTCCTCGATGATGTCCCCGACCGTGTAGGACTTGCCTTGTCCCGTGGCCGCGAGGACCGCGAGATGCGTGGACACGAATGCCTTGACATCCAGGACCTCGGGAATGTGCTCGTCAGGGCGATTGAGCAAGGTACCGACGAAGGCACCGCCTTGATCGTTAACTTTTTTCGAGCTCAACCACTCGGAGAGATCGGATTTCGTCGCGAGATAAATCGCTGTGCCAGGCGTTGGCGAAACGCGGGGATTCACGAATTTAAAAGTCTGATCCTTGAAATAACCGACGACTTGAGCGGTGACCTGGTACAAGTCCATACCTTGAGGGGAATAATCGATTGCGCTTGCAACGACCGCCGGATCAATCGCCGGATTCGCCAGCATCGGATCGGGATACATGCGGATCTGCTCGACGCTGGTCACCCTCGACACGACCTTGCGCTCCACGTTGGCGCCGTCTTTCCACGTGTAATACAAGTATTCGCTGATCTTGACCTTGTCCTTGCACGACGTGATGAACGTGAACTCGTAGGTGGTCTTACCAGGTCCCTTTATGCGCCCCACGGGCTGTTCATTTTTGCTGCTCATCTGGAAAAACCTCCTTGCAGCTTGAGCGCATATTCCAGGTTGGTTCTCAGCAGGGCGAGCAGCTCGACCTGGTCGGGAAAGAGTTTCCCTAATCGATTGAACACGCGGATCATCAGGGGCATCGTGAACGGGGAATGTATTTGCATGGCTTGCGAGTAATAACCGACCTTGAACTGCCCGCCTACGAGATGAAAGCCCTTGATCTCCGCATCGGTCATCTTGACGACCACGTCGCCTAGCTTCGGCGTCACGCCTGGGAAGTCGTGGGAGATGGCCTTTCCCTCGATGGAACCTACCAGGAAGGTGCGCACCACCTTGATGCGCTCGTCGACGAAGTCTGGAAACAAAACATTCATGCTCTCGAAATCAGGCGCGAGGCGGGGCCCTGCCCGCAAGGAATCGCGGTCGATCAGCGCGCTATCGATCACGAGGCCGATGAGGGCACGAGACGGCGCGTCCGATGTGATGATCTTGACATAACTGCCAAATGCACAGTCCTCCGGGGCCGGAGCCGGCTTTCCCTCGATGCCGTTATCCACTTGAACCAGGTAGGTAACTTGATTCTCTCCCCGGATGATTTTTCCTATGTTCACGCTCGTGATGTACACCACCCTACTGCCGAATATGCTTTACTGATCATGTATTCGCTGGATCCCCTTTTATCGGATTTCCCTTGGATAAAAGCGCGAGTTTTCTCGTCATTAATAATATAAGACTGCTAATTTAACTACTTTACTGATTTAACAAGCCGCGATATTGTGCTAGTTACGACCTCGTGCGTTCCGAATTCGATCGGAATCTACATCTCGCGAGGGTTTATAAGGGAACATGCCCCCGCGAATTTCTGTACAATGGCAACATGACAAGGGGGCACTTTTACCATCTTTTCTTTCGAAATGAGGCCACAGATGTGGACGTTTGAAGAAGCATTACCATTATTTATTCCCGTTGCGAATGGTCCGTGTGAGAATGGATGGGTGAAGTCACACTTACATGGAACGCGACTGCGAACTTGCGGGTCGAATGGCGAGGACATGCCATCTTCTTCGACCCGTGGTTCGCTCGGAACACGAGATCGGATCCGAGGATCACGAACACGATCGACTTCGTCGACGACGGCGCCTCCATCTTCATGTCCCACGGCCACTTCGATCACTTGCAAGATGTCCCGGCGATATTGCTGAAGAAGGAGAAAGTGAACGTGTATTGCTCGCCCGTGGCCCGCGCCACGATAGAGCGCCAATTGAGGGCGAGGGCCGAGGTGCCGGTCCCGGAGCTCGCGTGGTGCATCGACCGCGTCCACGCCATTGCCGCGGGGGACGTGATAACCCACCGGGGCAGCGACATCAAGGTGGAGGCCATCAAGTCCGAGCACATCAAGTTCGACGCGAAGTCGATCCTGCGGGTTCTCTTCAATCCCGAGGCCTGGAAGAATATAAAATCGCTGGGGGGTAGCCTCAAGGACTATCCCAAGGGGGACGTGTTCGGGTACGACGTCCATTTCGGAAAGGAGGGCCGCCTCGTTTTTTTCGGGAGCATGTGCAAGGAATACCCTGATATCTTGAAAGCGCACGTGAATCCGGATATCCTCGTCATTCCGGTCGCGGGCCGTTTTAATTGCGACAAGATCGGGCTGGAGATCACGCGCATCATCTCGCCAAAGATCGTGATCCCCGTCCACCACGACAATTTTTACCCGCCCATCACGTACTGGACGCCCGTGGCCGCGCTGAAGGAGGGCGCGGGGAAGCTCGACCCGCCCGTGCGATACGTCGAGCTGCCCGTGGAAAAGGCGGAAAAGATCCCGATCGGTTAAGCAAGGCCAACGACCTATGCTTGAACGACGAGCAAGTTCAGGAGCATGGCAGCGGAGAACAAGGCCGCCAGCGCCGCGGAGGTGGCACGGTTCATCTTTCCTTTTCGTAGAATCATCATGACGCTCGCGAACGCGATGGCGAGCAGAGCGAGATTCCACGCGAGCGACGGCACGACGGGCACGTTGCCGTCGACGAGGACCGAGATGCCGTAGGTCAGGCCAAGGTTCCACGCTGCCTTCATCAAGAGGCCCCCGATGCCGACCTCGGGGATCTTGCGCCTGGCGCTCTTGAAGACGATCACGAATTCTTCGACGTTGACGCCGAGCGCGAAGATGACGTAGCCGACGACGTGCTGCGAGATGCCCAGGCCATCGACCAGGCCCTCGAGGCCGTCGCCGAGCAGCCATGCCCCGGCCGAGACCATGGCGGCTGCCACGACCATCACCAGCACCTTGCGATTGTTGACGACTGCCTCGCGGGCAGGCTTGCCTTCCGTTGATTCATCATGGTCGCCGTCGCGATCTTCCTCGTCTAGCTCGACGTGGCCGGCGAGGACCTTGCCGAGGTCGCCTTCCGGCGTGGTACGAGTCACCTTCCGGACAAACCACGCGTTGTACGAGAACAGGCAAGCATACAAGGCAATGTTTGCAATGCCAAGGAATGAAAATGAGAAACCAAAGGAAAGGTTGAAGGCAATGGAGACCGCGATGACGAGCAGCTGCCCCGCGATGGCCACGACGAACGGGCGTGGCGACTTTCTCACCTGGCAAGCGAGAAAAAAGCCGGGAATGGCCAAGGGAAGGGTGAGCGAGATAGTGTTGTTGCCAATCGCGTTACCGACGGCGACCGTCGGGTAACCCAGGATGGCTGCCGCGACGGAAGTGACGATCTCCTCCATGTCGATCCCTAATAGGATTGCACCAAGCACGTAAGGAGACACTTTACGTTTCTCGATCACCTCCCGCGCGCCGTCCATTAACCAATCCACGCCCAAAATGATGAAAACGAAGCCGCAGATGAAAGCGAGGACTTGGAATTCCAGCTCTGCCATGGATAAGGCCATCTTCAGGGAATGGTCACTTTTCGCTCCTTCTTGCTTTCAATTCTTCTGCCCGGCGGGCGAGCGTTTCCTTCACGCGATGATAATCGGGCCGGACCGTCCAACAACCGACCAAGCAGAGTATACCCATGGGAATGAAAGACATCAGCGCGACGATGATGCTCCACAGATAATTGGTGGGTTCTGGGAAAAGCAAGAGTAGCGACGTGGCGATCACGGGTAGAACGAGACTCCCTATGCCACGCCCGACGCCGTTGATGAGGTTGGCGAGGCCAAACATGGTACCGCGGTGCTCGGGCAGGTTCACGTCGCCGATCAACGCGAACCAGTTCGGTGAGGTCGCGGAGAGCATCGCCGATGCGCCGACGGAGACCAGGAACATGGCAAGGAATGGCGGGTTGTTACCAAGCTGGTACAGCAGGCCGCCGATGATCCCGAGCGTGTCGGACACTCCCGCCAGTGCCGAGAGATCGAAGGTTATGAGAAGCATGAGCATGAAGAGCGGGATACCCGCGAGGGAAAACACCCCGGCGACGAGTGGCCGGGCGACCTGGGTCCGCTTGAGGAGCTTGTCGGTGAACCAGCCTATCGGGATGCTGAAGATGCCACCGATCGCGAACAAGCCAGCAACGATGTTCCCCGCGAAACCGGCAGCATAATCGGTAAGCCCTTGATCTGCAAACTTTTGCTTGAAGACATAGGGTAACCAGGTCAACGAGCCCCAGAAAATCTGCCCGATCATCCCCGTGAGCATGATGAGGATGTTGGTCTTGTTTTTAAAAATATAAATGAAATCAGCCCCCTTGATCGTGTAATCATAATCCACGTCTTTCAGCTCCTTTTCCGTGGCACCACGCTTTGGATCCAGGGTGAAGAAATACAATCCGATCATACCGAAACCAACGAGCGAGAAAACGAGGAAGGGTTCCCACCATTCGGATGCATCTTGAACGAGGATAGCAGCGACCGCCTTGCCAACAGCGGTTCCGAGCCCCTGGGACAAGCCCCAGAAACCAAGGGCCATGCCGCGCCGCTCCGGCGCGACGAAATCGACGATGATCGAGAAACCAACGCTGGCAATGCACGCGAGTCCAATGCCAGCGATACATTGAACGACGAGCCAGGACATTGCATTGAAGACGAGCGGCGTGAATACCAGGGAGCTGGTCCAGATAAGCGTGCCGATCAGCAACAACCGCTTCCTGTTACCTTTATCTCCAAAGTACCCCCACAATATCGACAGGCCGGCGACGATCCAGATGAGGAGCGAATTCACGAAGCCCAGGAAGTCGGGTCTGTCCAATCCAAATGCCTCCTCCATTGCCCAATATACAGAAGAAGCCATATCGAGCACGCAATTGTCGATCGAGGCAAGGATGATGAATACCGTGATCGTGAACAGCCGCAAGAACGCGGACATCTTGGGGGGGATTTCCATTGGACGCGCCTGGGAATTGTCGGATATACTTGATTCCCGCTTATGTGCTTATAACGCATTCCGGGGTTATATCATTCGACAATGCAGTTTATCACGCATGCGTTTTCTGGGATCTTCATGATGGCCTTGATCCAGGCGCTCGTCCCGGCCACGTGGCTCCAGTACGTGCTCTTGCTGCCTTGCGGGATATTGATGCATTTCCTGGTCGACGGGTTCGTGGAAATAACGTACCACCCGAGGACCCCGCGCCCGCGAGATCCATTCTGGATAGGGTGGCACCTGGTCGTCATCGTCGCGTCGATATTAATGGCGATCGTCTTCTGGGTGCCCTATTTCTGGGGCGGGTTCTTCGCGTGTACCGTGGACATCGTCGACTGGGGCATCACGAGGCCGGTCTGCACGCTCAAGAAGGTGCACCTGCCGGAAGATACCGCCTTTTACCCCCGTTACTTTTTCCACTACTGGATCCGGCGATTCCAGTTGAAGTGCTTATCGTTCTTGCCAGACTGGAAGGAAAAGCGACGCGGCATC
>Ga0172366_10000773_pt1 | contig 23922 bp, 24 predicted proteins | sample LakKivSesite69cm_FD_114533 | JGI IMG/M metagenome (GOLD analysis project Ga0172366, IMG submission 114533) | Sediment microbial communities from Lake Kivu, Rwanda - Sediment site 69cm | ecosystem: Environmental > Aquatic > Freshwater > Lake > Sediment | place: Rwanda: Western Province, Lake...
ATGGCAATCACCTGTCCCTCTTTTTTCACCCCGTATAGCTCAATCCAGACGATGTGATGCTCCACAGTGTTCGGATGGGGCACCTCTTTGCCCACAATGACCCGCACGACATTCGGTTCCTCGCTCTCACACTTTTCAATCTCGATAACGGGCACATGTTTTTCTTTTCCTTCCTTATCCGCACCCTTGAGGATATCTGCAAAGTTCATCGATTTCACCCCCTTTTTTGAATTACTAATTACGAATGGCGAATTACGAAATGAAGATTTTCATCCGCTATTCAAAATTCTAAATTCGCTATTCTCTCTTGCCCATTTCCTTATCGAGGAGATACAGCGCCTGACCCTTTTCGCCCAGCATTTCCAGTTTGATGATAATCTCCTCGGCGTTTTTCTCCTCCTCTATCTGCTCGGTAACAAACCACTGGAGGAAAATTTTCGTGGCGAAATCCTTTTCCTCGTAAGCAAGTTTGACCAGATTGTTAATCAGTCCCGTCACCTTTTTCTCGTGCTCCAGTTGCTTTGATGCGATGTCCTTGACTGAGGCGAAGTCCGCCGGCGGGGCATCAATTGCCGCAAGCGTGACGCGCCCTTGCTGGTCATAGATGTAGTCATAAATCTTCATGGCGTGTTTGGTCTCCTCACGTGCCTGCACGGCAAACCATTTGGCGAATCCGGGAAGATTTTTCCATGCGAGCCAGGCAGACATGGACTGATAAAGATACGAGGAATACATCTCGGCGTTGATTTGTTTGTTCAACGCATCAAGCATTTTTTTAGAAATCATGACATTTACCCCCGTTTATTGAGATTATAGGAAAATTCAAAACGCAACGAACAGTTCCTTTTTTGCACCGCAAACCGGGCAGGTTTCAGGAGGATTGCCCTCATGTGTGTAACCGCACACGGGGCAGATGTAAATTTTGTCAAGAGGGATGTCCCAACCTGCAATGGCGGACTCTTTTGCCTTTTTATACATTCGGGCATGAATCTTTTCCGCCTCAAGCGCATACTCAAATGATTTCACGGCGCCATTTTCCTCCTGCATTTTTGCCGTATGAATGAATGATGGATACATCTCCTCCACCTCATAGGTTTCACCATCAATGGCGGACTGGATATTTTCAGCGGAAGATTTCGTCATTCCCAGTTCTTTATAATGGTTTCTGGCGTGAACCAGTTCCGCAAACGAGGTTGCCTTGAACAGACGCGCAATGTTCGGTTTGCCCTCCTTTTCCGCCACGACGGAGAAAATTGCGTAGCGCATGTGCGCCTGGCTTTCACCTGCGAACGCATTACCAAGATGTTCAGCAGTCAATTTCTTCATAAATAAATTCCCTCCTTTTTGATAATTGGCAAATTGTAAGAGGCGAAATATATACTGTCCACCCCGTGATTTTATTCATCCACCGGTTCAAATTCAGTCTTGGCGGCACCGCAGAGGGGACAGACCCAGTCATCCGGGATGTTCTCAAATGCCGTCCCCGGCTGGACGCCACCATCCGGGTCTCCAACTGCAGGGTCATAGATATACCCGCAGAGGATACAGCGATATTTCTTCATGCGGCTAACCTCCTTTAATTCTGCGTTTTTATTGATGAAAGTTGGGGCGTGCTTTGAAGCCGTCCCGCACTTTTTGTCGCGATAAAAGGCATAAGTCATCGGCTCATCATTGCTCAGTGTCTCTGCGTTCACCACCTCGCCGACGAAGATGGTGTGCGTTCCCGCATCAAAAGAGCCCTTAATTTTCGCCTCCAAAAAGCCCACCGCCCAGTCAAGAACAATCGGCGCACCGGTTTTGCCAATCTTGTAATTCACATCCTTGAATTTATCCACGTCTTTCCCGCTCTTGAATCCAAAAAGACCGAAGAACCTGAGGGGTGTCTTCTGAGAGAGGATTGTTGCGGAAAAGGCGCCGCTTTTCTGGATGAGACTGTGTGTAAAGTTCTCCTTGTGAACGCTGACGGCAACGGTGGCGGGTTGTGCTGTGACCTGAAATACCGTGTTGACGACGCATCCGCTCATACGCTCCGAGTCTCTTGCGGCGCAGATGAACATACCGTAAGTGATTTTGAAGAGTGCATTGTATTGCATGATACTCATTTGGTCTGCTTCCGGCAGTTTTCACAAATTCCCCTGAAACAGACCTGAACCTCCGTTATCAGATTATTTCCTATTTTGCGCTTCTTAAGACAGGGACATTTATAATCAACGTCTCTCAAGGCGCCACAACTGATGCAGTAAAAATGGGCGTGGGAGGCGCCTTTATAATCATACCTTGTTTCCTCGCCGGGGATTGTTATGGAAAAGAGAAGACCATTTTCCTGAAGCAGGTGAAGGGTGTTATAAACCGTTGCCCTTGAGATTGCCGGTATGATTTTAATGAGGTCATTATAGATATCCTCCGGTGTAGGGTGGTTGTGCCGTTTGATAATATATTCCAGCACCATGAGCCGGTGCAAAGAAGGGCGGATTTTTCTGGATTCCAGGATTTTTTTAATTTGTTTCATTTTTTTCTATAAATAAAATTTAAATATTTCTACATTTAGAATGATTCTAAGTCAAGAAAAAAATGAATAGTAAAGCAATTATTTATTAGGGGGGTGCTGGGAGGTCATTCAGACAATTTATTGCCGCACTGGGGACAGAATTTTTCGCCCGGGGCAATTTTCGCTCCGCACTTTCCGCAAGTGGCGGTCTCTTTGATTTTTGCCCCGCATTGAGGGCAGAATTTGACGTTGCCGGGAAGAGGCGCATTGCAGGCTGGACAGGTGGCTCGCATGCCTTCGCGCCAGTCCTTTTCACTTAAGTGTTTATCCTCTTCAGCCATCTCGGCATGAGCCCATACCTCCTCAACCGAGCGGCTTGCCTGTGCGGCTGCCATCTCAACGCCAAGGTCAGGGGCGCATCCCTTGCAAAGCCCCTTCTTCAGGTTCCAGCAGCTCTTGCGACAGACCCAGGAGGAGCATCGTGGACATTGGATGAATTCAGGTTTAATCTCGTTTATAGCCTCAACGAAGGCATCATCACGCGCCTTTTCCCATGCCGCCGAATGAACGCGCTCACTTAAGTCCGCCGCCCGACCGAAGATGCCACCGATGAGTGAGCTCGCCGCACCCATGACGTCGGAAAGGGCGCCGGTGACGGAAGGTTTGAATCTGGTTCTGAAGCCCATGCCACACCTGTCGCATTGAAACTCGAACTGGAAACCCTTGTTGGTGCTATGGTCAGTGAAATTGCGAACAAATTCAATTTTTTCAGCCATGAATATTCTCCTCAAAAGGAATATTTTTTCTGCATATCCGATAGCATATGATAACCTAATCATATATTCTTGTTTGTCGCGCAGGTCAAGAGAGAAAGAAAAATCTCAGCAAAACTTAGATACGACATGATTTTTTTGCACTTTTTTATTGTCATCTTTTGGTATAAGGGAAAAATACAACATTTGATTGTTATTAAACGAATTAATTTTTTGCGAGGAGTGATTAAATGGCTGATGAAATACCTGCTAAAAAACGTCTCATGTCTCTTGATGCCTTCCGGGGGTTTGTCATCATCTCGATGCTGATGGTGAACAATCCCGGCACTGATGCCGCCTTTCCCGACCAGTTTCGTCATGCCCCCTGGGGGAAGATGGTAACGTTCTGTGATATGATTTTTCCCTGGTTTTTATTCATTGTGGGTGTAGCGATTCCCTTTTCCTCGGCTTCCTTTCATAGAAAGACACCGGGCTTTCGCCCCTACCTGGTAAAGGCATTCAAGCGGATGCTCCTTCTTATCTTCTTCGGCATAATGATTGATAGCACCATAAGTAAGCGGCTTGTCGTCGGGTTGGATGTCTTACAACTTATCGGTCTGGCTTATTTTTGCGGTGCGATGATTTATGAACTGCCGGTGAAATGGCGCGGCATTCTGACCGTTCTTCTGCTCTTTATTTACTGGGTGTTATTGCGTTTTGTGCCGCTTCCATATGCAGGGGCGGGGCATTTTGAGGAGGGGCGGAACATCATTTCATATATCAACAGGCATCTGGGACCATATCATTTGGCAGGTATTCTTTCCGTCATTCCGACAGCCGCTCTTGTCCAGCTGGGGACATTTCTTGGCGACGCCCTTAGGAACAAAGAATCATCGACCTCCAGAAAGTTGAAGCTCATGTTCCTTGGTGGTTTGATTTTTGCCATCGCCGGTCGCCTTTGGCATTATGATAATCCCATGTCCAAGAACCTCTGGACTCCCTCTTACATCATCTTTACAGCAGGGCTGGGCTCAATTGTATTGGGATTATTTTATGTCCTGATTGACATCTTGAATTATCGCCAGTGGGCATTTCCCTTCATCGTTTATGGCATGAACGCCATCACGGCATACTTTTTTTCCATCATGATTCGGGAACACATCTTCAAAGAGTGGCTCATGCGGACAGCCGCAGGTCGGGTCTCGCTCTTGCAGGCATTTTTGAATTTCTGGATGCATCTTGCCGGCGATTATGCCGGCTCATGGCTCTTCACACTCAGTTATATCTTCTTCTGGTGGCTTGTCCTCCTGTGGATGTATAAGAAGAAACTCTTCCTTAGGGTATAAAGACATTTTTAGGATTTTTTAGACAGGATTTACACGATTGATAAGATGATTCAAATCATGTAAATCTTGTTAATCATGTCTATTTAAAGGGGCGTTATCATGAAAATTGCGATTGCCTGCGACCATGCTGGGTTTGATACAAAGTTAGTGGTGAAAAAATTTCTCATCGATAAGGGGCATGAGGTGCTGGATTTCGGGACAAACAGCGCCGACCCTGTGGATTATCCCGACTTCATCTATCCTGCCGCTCTTGTCCTTTCCGAGGGTCGTGTTGACCGCGCAATCCTGATAGACGGCGCCGGTTATCCTTCTGCTGGCATTGCGGCGGTGCTTGCCGGAGTCACCCCCGCTGTCTGTTTTGATACCGTTTGCGCCAGTCTTGCACGAAAGCATTCCAACACAAATGCCCTTTGTCTTGGCGGAAAAATCATCGGCACACTCCTCGCTACGGAGATTGTCCGCGTATGGCTTGAAACGGACTTTCTTGGTGGCAGGTATGCCGCACGTTTTGAAAAGGTGCAGAAGATTAAAGAGCGACATCTGCGTCCGTCATCACTTCTTCCACGCAGGGTCATCACCGTTCAGGATGTTAAGGACGCCTTTGAAAATCGTGAGCCGCTCGTCCTTGATGAAAATACCATAATCACACCGAGCGTTCTTGATGCCATTTGCAATTTGCGGTAATGAATCTATGAAGCTAAAAATAATAAATAAATTTTCACCACAGAGTCACAGAGCGCACAGAGAATTTCCGATTTTTTTACTTATTTCATTATCCTCCGTGTTCTCTGTGTCTCTGTGGTGAATCCCATATTTTTAAAGATTCTAAATGAGATGAGCGTGAATCGTCTTTCAAGAAGTGCGATTATTTCGGTTCTGCCGACTGAACTCATACGGTGGGAGGTGCATTATTTCCCAGCCCTTGATTCAACACAGACGCGTGCAAGGGAGATTTTCCGCAAGGAGGGGCATGGTGGGATTTTTGTGGCAACAAATTTCCAGGAAATGGGACGTGGCAGGGAGGGACGTCCGTGGACCGCTCCTCGTGGGCAGGCACTCCTTTTCTCATTCGTTCTCCTGCCCGGTCATGCCGATTTGGAAATCCATCTCCTGACAATAACCACTGCTTTGGCAATCTGCAATGCCCTGCGTCTTCATCTCGCCCTTACCCCGGAAGTGAAGTGGCCTAATGATGTCCTCCTGGATGGCAAGAAAGTCTGCGGCATCCTCACAGAGATGGTGAAATCCGATACAAGGGAGTCGGGTGTCATCGTGGGGGTGGGTTTGAATGTGAACCAGCGTGCGAAAGATTTCAGAGGTTCCCTGAAAGAAACTGCCACCTCCCTGCGCCTTGTAAAGGGAAGACTTATCCCGCGCATACCCCTTCTCGGAGCCATCATGAGAAGTTTTGAGGAGTATTATTTCCTTTATCAAAAAGGGGAGAGAGGGGAAATCATTCGTGGCTGGAAGAGGGATTCCGCAATGCTGGGGCGACGGGTAAGTCTGCGAGCCGGAAGGCAAGAAGTCCAGGGGACCGTCATCGACCTTGCAGATAACGGTGCCCTTGTCCTGAGACTTGATACAGGTAGGACGGAATCCTTTCTTGGCTCTGATTGCCGGTATATCTGATGTTCATGTAGTTAAAAAATCTGTTGACTAATTTAGTGAGTGGGAAAATGTTTTTTCTCAATTAGGCTAATGGAATTGACCATAAAAAAGGAGGTGAATTTTATGTCACGAAAGAAGGGTTTTACACTTATTGAACTCCTGATTGTTGTGGCAATCATTGCCATTCTGGCGGCGATTGCGATTCCCAACTTTCTTGAGGCGCAGGTCCGCTCCAAGGTCAGCCGGGCGAGAGCCGATATGCGTACACTCGCCGGCGCACTTGAAACCTATATGGTGGACTGGAATAAATATCCCGGCGACGGGGCTCAGTTTTGCTGGAGGTATCCTAATTATCCTTATGATTGTTACTGGTATGTCCCGGATACTGTCACAACGCCTCAAGCTTATATCTCTTCAGCCGTTCTCATTGACCCCTTCAGGGAAACCGAGTTGGTAACCACGCCTAAATTCCGTCGTTATCGTTACTGGTATGTTGACATGACGTGGGGACTTGCTGGAACACGCTCCTCATATTCAATCTATTATAACTTCCTGAAGGAATGGTATGGCTCCTGGAAATTGAATTCTGCCGGACCTGATAGGACCTATGGACCTTATTATACGGGCGGATATCCTGCTACCATGTATCCAGAATTACCCATTCCTTATGACCCGACAAATGGGACCAGAAGTTATGGGGATATCATTCGTAGCCAGAGAGATTCCGCTGGAACAAGGTGAACAGCTACCATCTTTATGACTTCGAATTTGGTGTTCACTTACGTGGACACCATTTTTATTTGGATTCATCACATACATTAGGAAAAGTTTTTTTCCCACAAATATAATTGTTATTGACATTTGTTAACAGCGGATGTCACATGAGTAACGATTTTTAATGATTTGAATTTTTTTATGAATGGAGGTGAGTGTTTAATGAAGAAAAAGGGTTTTTTACGCTTATTGAGCTCCTGATTGTTGTGGCAATCATCGCCATTCTGGCGGCAATAGCGATTCCTAACTTCATGGAGGCACAGGTCCGCTCCAAGGTCTCAAGGGCAAAGGCGGATATGCGTACCATTGCAACGGCTCTGGAGTCTTATTTTGTGGACAAGAACCACTATCCGGACGATGTAGAAAATGGCTGGCCTTACTATCTGACCCGTCAGCTTTCAACCCCACAACCTTATTTATCAAACAGCAAGCTTTATGACCCATTCGTGGTTACTGGTTTTCGATACAACCAATTTGATATTTATGATTATCCCAAGCGTTTCCGATTTTGGAACGAAGAAGCAGAAATTAATCAATGGCCAGCATTAGGTCCCCTTTATCCAGGTGTAGCTAACCGACCTGCCATTACTGATGGTGGTGGACTTGCGGCGCATCAAGCCTCAGAGGAGTTATGGGGAGTATGGAGACTGGCGTCTAATGGACCGGATAAAGTTATAAACTGGTCCTCAACTCCGCCCAACGCTTTGCCTAATATACTGATTTATGACCCGACAAATGGAACCTATTCACTCGGCGATATTTTCCGGACCCAGAGGCAACCCGACGCTACGAAATCACGCAATTAAGGAGCTTAATCCACAATTCTTAAGTTTCTGAACTTGCCTGCGTCATGATACCATGCGGCGCAGGCATTTTCTTTTTCTGCGGCATATTCCGCCGCAAGCAGTCCTTCATAAATTGAGTGGTCCATGTTGTTGTGGTGGAATAATCCCTGACGCCCCAGCGTGATTAATGCCGGATAGCGCATGAGATGCCTGCAAACATCCTCAAGGGCGCGCCTGTATTGCCTGTGGTAGATGGGATAGGCATGGGTGATGCGCCTGACATGGGTGTCCAGAATTTCATTTTTGCTCACAATGCCCGTGCAGGTAAGGTCATCGACCGCCCGTTTCTGGAAATATTCATCCGGCAGACACCACAGACTATCACCCGTTCGGGCTGTAATCTCTAAACAGATGAGAGATTCATCCTCCGGTCCCATAGACTCATCAAAATTTTTCGCCTCATATCCCCTGTTGAAGATCAGTTCCGAATCGGGGAAATAAAGCCATGTATCATGAGAGATGTGAGGTCGTTTGATGCGCACGAACACAAGAATCATTGCCAGAAATCCAAGGGATGATAGAGATTTCGCAACACTTTCATCAGGATTCCACTTTAAAAGATATCCAACCAAATCTGTGATTGGTATGGTGGAGAAACACAAGTCAGCCTCGCAAAATTTTTCCATTCCTTCCTGGTGATAACGTATTTGCCATGCTCTCTCCCGTCCCGCCTCAAGACCTGTGACTTCTGCATTGAAGATGAAATGCATGCCATGTCTGGCAAGTTTTTCCTCAAGGGTACTGGCGAGTTTCCCAATCCCGCCACGGGTGTAAAGAAATTCATCGAGGGAAGTTTCCATCCCTCTTTTTTCGCGCAGGAAGAGGCGTCGCGCAAGGGCAGTGAGACCTCCTGCAGATACACGTGCCCCTGCCACTTCAGGTGAAAGCTCATCCGCTTTCATTTTCCAGGTCTTTTCTATATAGGGTTTGATAATTGTCCTGCAAAGCGCACGCCCGAATGCCATTTCCATAACAGTCTTAAACGTTTCCTCATGTAGGGGTGATATGAGGTGTGCAAGACGCGTCCAGATATAACTCCCCAGAAATCCAGCCATTTTTATTGCTCCGAAATGCCTGACCGTTGTGAAAAATCTGGGCGGATAGGGGAGAATCCTGCCATCGTGCATCATGCGGCTACTACGCTTTCGCCTGATAATCAGACTGCCCGCACAGTCATTCAGAAAATTCTGGACACGGGTGATTTCGGAATGGATACGATGCGGTCCAAGGTCAGAGACATGTCCTTTATAATGAATAGAGATTGCCAGTCCGCCTGCCTCGGGCTCCTTTTCAAAAATGGTGATATTTTCATATCCAAGCTCGGTGAGGCGGAGGGCACATGATAGTCCTGCAAGACCCGCTCCGAGTATCGCAATGTTTTCCTTTTTATCAATCATCACGGTGACGGATTTTCAGTCCCTTTTAATATTTATCAGGAGTTTGAATGAGGAATATCCGTGTTAATATATGTCGCGTCAAGTGTTTCAGCGTATGAGTGGAAGACTAATTTGAAGAAGAAAGGGGCGCCCTAATTGGCACCCCTTTCATTATGGAAGGAATAATTGCCGATGAATGACTATCACTTGGAGAGGGTTCAATGTTTTACAATAGTGGCTTTTGCCCCCCGGTTAGCAAGCTCTCTCACGCAATAAATGATATCAAGGACGGTTTTTTCTTCATCGGTCAGGTCCTTGCCCGCATAGAGATAGGAAATCTTCTTATTCAGGCGGATGAGAATATTGGTGTAAGCATCGATATCGCTTTTAATTTCTGGCTCCTTGAACTGTGTTTCCAGGGATGAGTAAATCTCATCAGGGATCTTATCCTTTTTTGCAGGGTCTAAGATATCACGCATGAACCCAACGATTTCCGCCTTGTGGTCATCAAGTGCTGAAGTAACAAGCTTGTCGAATTCCAGTATAAGTTGGTCCAGTGCCTCATTTGTTTTAATTTTGATTTGTTCCTCGAGATATTTCCTGGCGTCCGGGATAACTTTAATGAGTTCCTTGCGTGAATTACGGGCAATTTCTGGCGCACTTTTTGCCAGTTGTTCTTCAGCGTTTTTGGAAATGTCGGGTAGCATACTCTGGACTTTTTCTCGTGCCAGAAGCATGATGCCGCCGGGTTCAATGGCGGTCCTGATGAGACTCTTGATATATCCAAAGTATATAAAAATGATAACCAGCAATATAACCCCACCCACAACGGTAACTGTCATGGTGTTTTTCTTTTTGTTGATATTACCGTCGAGTCTTGCGACAATAGAATCAATCCTCTTCTCAATGTCAATGAGCTCAGTCATAGTTTTCACCTCACTTTCGCATCACTTTGTTGCCGGCTCAACCGGTAAAGTCGTTTTTTGCATCGTGGGAGACATTGGAACCACCATCTGCGGTTTGGCAGGTTTGACTGTCTTGGCCTCAACCTTGACAGGCTCGGTAAACACATCCTCTAAGATAACAAGCTTCAAGAGCAAGAGGTCTCCTACCTTTTTTGTCGTGTGATAAATCAGGTCAGAGTCCTTCATGTTCTTGTAAGTATCCGGGATGGGTTTACTTTCAATGGTGCTGGTGAGGTCATAGAGGGTGTCAATTTGGGGTTTGAAGAATTCTGTGGCAAACCGCACGGAAACGGCATTACAGGCATCGCCAATGCCCTTAATAATCTGCTGACGCTTGACTTCATCCTTCAGTTCCGGCATATCCTTGGCAAGAAATTCCAGATGCTGTTCAAGGTTTTTTCCGAACTTGGTTTCCAGGCTCTCATTGACGAATTTGCCCATTTCATTGACAAGCGTTTCGGTTTCTTTTGTGAATGTCTCGGCAATCTCCGGCATTCCCTCATTGAATTCTTTAATCAGTGCCTGCTGATAAACAGGAGCCAGTTTCTCAGCAAGATTCCCCGCCTCTTTCCCAATCTTGGGTATGAGCGCCACGAACTCCTCCTGTGCCGCCTGGGCATACAGCGCTTTGTCAAGTGTGTAGAAGATGTTGATGACAGATAGTACCTGAATAATAATTACCACAGCGATGACAAGCAGGACGAGACGCCCGACCCATATCGACGTGCTGGTTGTGGCTTTCAGCTCATCGAGCTTTCGCTCGATGGCTGACACTTTTTCCATCACCTTGTCCTCCGATGTGGAGGTGTCACCCTTGGCCATACCTTACCTCCTTTTTTTAAGTATATTCTTTTTTCGAAAGTTGGATTGCCGCCGCGTTTATCCCCTTTACGCGTGCACCCCATCTCACATCCACCGCTGGAGAATCCAACCAGTCGGTAGATACGTTATCTTCCTATTATATCTCGCTTGAATGAATCAAGGGAAAAGTATTAAAATGTTTAAATTAACTTTTATTTGTAATTTTGGTTGCATGCGGCGGAGTGATGAGCGATTTTAGATTAAATTTTTATTAATGCAAATTTTAACGTCTGAGGTAAGGGGGAAGCCATGGAGATTGAAATTGAAGTGCCCACCAAGGAGAAACTCGAGAGTCTTGGGGTCTTTTCCTGGCCTGTCTGGGAGAAGGAGGTCTCACGGTTTGACTGGTATTATTCCGAGCCGGAAACCTGTTATTTTCTTGAGGGAGATGTGATTGTGGAGACGGAGGATGGCGCCAGAGTGAATGTCAAAAAGGGCGACCTTGTCACCTTTCCCAGAGGTCTTCGTTGTGTCTGGGATATTAAAAAGGCGGTCAGGAAGCATTACAATTTCGGGTGATTTTCAAGACCTGCCGGAAGGAGCACAAGCCTTTGGGCTGAGCCCTTTTTTAGGATGCTTGGCTCTGGAGAGTAATTTTCTGAAACATTTTTCTTGAAATATAAAAATAAACGGCATTATGGGACTAAATATCTGTTTGACTGCAATGAGTTAGAATGAACAAAAAACACAGGAGGTAGCTGAGAATGTCTGATATCAGGGAGAAGGTGAAAAAGGTTATTGTTGACCAACTGAGCGTCAATCCTGAGGAAATCACTGACGATGCATCCTTTATTGAAGACCTTGGCGCTGACTCTTTGGACATTGTTGAACTTGTCATGGAGTTTGAGGAGCAATTCGGTATAGATATTCCGGATGAGGAGGCGGAAAAAATCACCACTGTCGGACAGGCAATTAAGTATATTGAGGATAAGAAGGCGGCTGATAAGGCAGAGGGATGAACTGTGTTGTCATCCTTTTACCTCCGTATTCTTTATCCGATAATGCATCCGTTTCAAAGACTCTGATAACAGGCATGGAATCATCCATGGTGGTGGATGTTTTCCATGCCTTATAATATTATTCCCTTTAAGGGACAAGGTTATGGAAGAAAAACGCGTTGTTGTCACGGGTCTCGGCGCTGTCACTCCTATCGGGAATGACGTGCGAACCTACTGGGAGTCACTCATCGCTGGGAAAAGCGGCGTTGCCCAAATTACGTGTTTTGACGTCTCCCCCTTTGACTGCCGCATTGCCGCCGAGGTCAAAAATTTTAATCCTGAAGAACACTTTGACAAAAAGGAAGTCAGGCGGATTGAACGCTTCTGCCAGTTTGCAATTGTCAGCTCACGCCAGGCTATTGCCGATTCAGGGATCAAACTGGACCAGGTGGACAGGGATAAGTTCGGCGTCCTCATCGGCGTCGGCATCGGCGCCATAGGTCTGATTGAGGAGCAAAACATTGTGCTGTTCCAGAAGGGACCCGGACGCGTAACCCCACTTCTCATCCCAAAGATGATTCCGAACATGGCTGCCGGCATGGTCGCCATTGATATGGGTCTGAAGGGACCCAATTCATGCACCGTAACGGCATGTGCCTCCGGCACCAATGCCATTGGTGAAGCCTTCAGGCTTATCCAGCGCGGCGATGCTGTCTGCATGTTGACTGGAGGAGCCGAATCCACTATCACTAAGCTTTCCCTTGCCGGTTTTGAAAACATGCGTGCCATCACACGCCGCAATGATGCCCCCGAAAAGGCAAGCCGCCCATTTGAAAAAGACCGCGATGGGTTTGTAATGGGTGAAGGGTCGGGGATTATTCTTATTGAGGAGCTGGGACATGCCTTGGGGCGGGGTGCCAGAATTTATTGCGAAATCGTGGGTTACGGCTTGAGCTGTGACGCATATCATGTCACCGCTCCCGACCCTGATGGAGATGGCGCCGCCCGCGCAATGCTTGCCGCCATCCATGATGCCGGTGTGCCGGTTACCGCTGTTGATTATATTAATGCCCATGGCACATCCACCCCGCTTAACGATAAGGTTGAGACGGATGCCATCAAGAAGAGCTTTGGAGACCATGCTTATAAACTAAGTGTCAGCTCCAATAAATCCATGATTGGGCATTTACTGGGTGGGGCAGGCGGAGTGGAGGCAATTGCAACCGCCCTGACGATTTATGAGGGCATTATCCCACCGACTATAAATTATGAAACCCCTGACCCGGAGTGTGACCTTGATTATGTCCCCAACACGGCTCGCAAGGCACAGGTGAATATTGCCATTTCCAACTCGCTCGGCTTCGGCGGGCACAATGCCGTCATCGCACTGAAAAAGTATAAGGCATAGTCCATCATTACCCGCGACGTTAATCTTATATGGACACACAAGAGGGATATAACCGGGAAGTCTTAATTAAGGACTTTCTAAAAAACCTTGGCATGGGTGAAACGGATATTAACCTTGTCAATCTGGCGCTGACGCATAGCTCTTATTCGTTTGAGATAGGTGCAGGGGAGGATAATGAGCGTCTTGAATTTCTGGGAGACGCCGTGCTTGGTTTCATTGTGTCGCGATATCTTTTTGAGAGATATCCCAATGCGGATGAGGGGTCGCTCTCAAAAATGAAGGCGCGGATTGTGAGCGGTCCCCTTCTGGCAAGGCGGGCGGAGGAACTTGGACTGGCGCCATTACTACTCCTGGGAAAAGGGGAGGAGCAGATAGGCGGTCGGGAGAGCCCGAATCTGCTCAGTAGAGCCCTTGAAGCACTCCTCGGGGCATTTTACCTCTCCACGCCGTTTGAAAATGTCTCACACTTTATAATAAAAAACATTGTTGAACAGGCTGAGACCTTCCTCATGGATGATGAGTTTGCCGATTATAAGTCGCGCCTTCAGGAATATGCACAAAGGCAATTCCAGTGCGTGCCGGAATACAGGGTCATCAGTGAGACGGGACCTGACCACAATAAAAGTTTCACCGTTGAGGTGCTGATACAGGGAAAGCCGTTTGGTTCCGGGACTGGTTCCCGCAAAAAGACCGCCGAGAATGAAGCCGCTCGCATCGCCCTTGAGAATCTTCAGTGAGATGGGTGCAAAGTCAGACATGTCGGACAGGTCAGACCAGTCAGACAAGTCAGACCTGTCAGATGTAAAATTTGCCATGGTTTAGCGGTTATTTGTGTAGGAACCGGAATCTATCACGTTACCGTCTACATCGATTGTTTTAAAACTAAGGACGTCATCTTTGATTTCAGACCAGAAAAAGAACTGTGTCTTATTATATAAAAATATGCAGTTCTTAATCGGTTGAATATTGTGTTTTTCGAGAGCGCCACTTCCTCCAACAGTAATATAATGTACTCCGTCAATGGGATTAAATCTTTCATAAATGTGGTTATGAGCGGCAAACACTATATTTGCCTGTTTCCGGAGGATTGGAGCCATTACGTTATAAAGTGCCCTGGCACCATATCTAATCTTTGAGGAAACGATGGGTCTGTGCATCAAAACCAGCTTCCAGCGGGATTTGCAGAAATTCAGGGAATCGTTGAGCCAGTTGAGCTGTTGTGGGTCTCCCATGAAGGAAATGAGTCTCTCAGAATCAAGAACGAAAAAAGTAACTAAATTGTCTCCAAATGTGATCTTATAGTAATTGCATCCATTCATGTTGAGTAGGGGTGAGGTTATTTCATATTTTCGGTGAAATCTGTCATGATTGCCGAGACAGCCATAGACGGGAACTTGCAGGGACAGGACAGGTTTCATTGGCTCCTCAAAGAGTTTTTTCATGACAATATCTGAGGATTTCCTTCCTGACAGGTTATCCCCGAGGGTTAGTATGGCATTTAGTTGTTTTTGGCATTTCAGTTTAGCCAGCTGAATAGCTATTTTTTCCACCTTATCGGTGTTACTTCTTGTATCACCAATTAAAGCAAAATAAACGCTTCCCTCTGGCGATATCTGGTTGACGACAGGTTTGACATTATGGGCAGAATTGATGAAAGGCTCGATGAAAACCTGCCTGAAGTAATACTGGTCCACGATAATATCGCAAACAGCAAAATAAAGAAGAATAAGTATCATTTTAAAAATATCGCGTATACCCTGCTTGACATAAAAAGGCAATTTAACTGAGGGAGGAATGGGTTTTATAGATGGGATGAATCTGGGGAGTTTTTTGATATAAGCCGTATATTGAGCCCCGATGGATTCTGCCAATTTGTCCTCTTCCAGACGGGCTATGACCTGAAATGTAACTATTGTTATTATTCCGCCGATGATAAAGATCGAAATAGAAAAGGAGTTTATCAGAACGCCCAAAGTGATTATTATATTGCCCAGATAAAGTGGGTGTCTGACATGGGCATAAGGACCACAAGTAACAAATGCCGCATCTGGCGTAAATTTTTGTTTATTCTTAAAGGACTTGCGGTATCCGTTCGCCCAGAAACGGATGAAATATCCAATTATTATCAGCGAATACGACAACATTTCTAAGAATTCTATTTTCCATGTTTCGAATGTGCCCAACTGCTTCCATAAGAACAACAAAGCAAGAAGCACGACTGGTATAATGCGGGAAATTTTTCTAAACAGTGGTGCATTATAAATGTTTTCAAGTAGTTTATACATGATTTATTCTCATTATAAACAGATTGATGCAGTAGCGAGGGAAAATATTACCGATATCATAAGAATTAATTCATTAAAAAATCATTAAATTAGGTGCTGTAAAGTTTTATCTTGCACCACTCCGATTTATATGCAAGAAAGGTGCTGAAAAAATATGGAGTGGCTTGAAATGAATCAGAAATCCCGCCTGTCATTATTCTGGCGCATTGTTCTGACCCTGGCGCTTGTCCTGTTTTATAATCAGATACTTTCAATCATACCATTCCCGGTTCTGGGGAAGATGTTTGATAGATATCTTTATAATATAGCAAGAATTAATTTTTACCCGAACATGTTCGGAATTACTCCATTTATTTTCGCCTGTTATCTGGTCACGTTGATATACTATTTCCTTGGCGGGTCGGGAAGTCGCCATGCTTGGTTTTTGAAACGCAGTTCGATGTGGAAGATACTTCTGGGTGTAACACTTCTCTTAAGTCTTTTTAGCGGGGCTCATACTTTATCTTGGATATATAGTAGAGGTTCTGATTTTCAGAAGATAAATTTTGTTATCGTATTAATAGATGTGTTGTTCGTGCCGGTTTTCGTTTTTCTGGGAATTATTGTTGTTTATCTGATAACACGTCTTGGCGTAGTGGATGGTATCTGGGCGCTGGTTGTTCTGAAAATAAGGACATGGACGTGGATATGGGAGCGTTTGACTGAGATGTTCGGGAGCTTAAGCCAGAAATATCCAGATCCCAATAGCCGTCTCGGAGCCATCCTGACGGTTTTGTTCATCGTGGCAGTTGTAGTGATTCTGGCGGTGCGCTATATCAAAAGAAGACATTTTGAATTCTCATTGCGGACGAAATCAGGTACAATAGTCCATATCCCGATTTATGTGGCTGGACTTTTCTTTTTCCTTATTGGGAAAACAATCGCGGGATTTGTGTTGCCATTTCTATTCATGTTTATTTTATATAGACCAACGCTTGTTGTATTTAAAACATTGGATGTATATAGTTTTATTAACCAGTTTATACCACCTTTTATCGGCTATTTTCTGTTCATCTATTCCGCCAAATGGATTTTTAAGTGGGTATCGCTGATGGGAAATCCTGTCCTTAGCGCTGAGGATGAAGGCATTATCCGGCGTGCCTTTGTGCGATGGGGAAGTATATATTTTATCGGTTACTTTATTTGTATTGTCGGAGGTTTTGCACGCATAAGATTTTTTGGCATATTTGATAGTTATTTTTGGGAGATTTTAATTCTCATTTTAATATTTATTTTGCAGTGGCGGAATCAGAAACAAATATTATCGGGAGATTACACACCCATTTTCCAAACAGACAATGTCCGGGATTTGCTGGAAGGGCAGGTCGCCCTTGCTGATGCCGGCATCAAGGTCATTGCGCATCAGAATGCTTACAACCTTTTCGCGGGCTTCACCGTCCCATTTTTAGGCGACAAAACGTTATACGTGCCGGAGACGGATGCGCCGCGCGCGGAGCTGATTCTGGAAGATGTATTCAAGGAAAAAAAACTTATTGGTGATAATTTCCATTAATATGAAACAATATTCATTCTGGAGTCGCGGTTTTGCCTTTGCGGGGCTTCTGGTGATTGTTGCATGGACGTGGGCTGTCTTCGGTCCCCATGTGATTGACGATGCCTACATCACTTTTCGATATGCGCGTAATATGGCGATTGGCAGGGGCATTGTTTATAATCCGGGGGAGAGATTCCAGGGCGGCTCAACACCTTTTTTCACTTTGCTTCTGGGGTTTTACGGGTGGCTGGGATTGAATATTCCAACTTCGGCACTGGTCGTCGGGTTGTTATCGGGAGGGGGAACCCTTGTTCTTCTTATTATCGGGGGAAAAATACTTGGTCGTGAGGGTGCTGGATGGCTGGCGGCATTTGCCCTGACCACACAACTCCTCTGGGTGCTTCTACTTGTTTCCGGCATGGAGACAACATTATATTGCCTTGTTATTCTTTCCACCATTTTGATGGTTGCTCAAGGGCGATGGAAAGGGCTTGGCATCCTTCTTGGTCTTGCATGTCTTATACGGTATGATGGGGCGATACTGGCAGTTGCCGCACTCCTTTTGGCAGGATGGAATGGGGGTTTCAAGACGGCTCTGCGTGAGGCATTGAAAGCCGCCATTATTTATCTCCCGTGGTTTATTTTCGCATGGATTTATTTTGGCACCCCTGTGCCACAGAGTATCCGCGGGAAATTATTAATAGACTTTCTCACATATTCTGAAACGTTCAGGCAATATTGGCTTTATCTGAAGATGATTCCGCTTTCATTTTTCTGGCTGGGTGCGTTTTTGATAGGAACGTTTATGGCGATACATAAAGATTCCAGATGGGCTATAGTCCCGTTGTGGTTCGGACTTTATCTTGCGATCTTTATTCTCGAGCGACGTCCTGTTTTATATTACCCGTGGTATCTTATTCCACTTTTTCCCATCTTTTTTCTGATGGCGGCGTTTGGATTTTCTCAGGTGCTCCAGTTCATCCTTAAAATTTGCGTCAAACTTATTGCGCCCACATGGCAGATTAAGAAGATATATCAACCGGCATTTCTGATGATTGCATGCCTGACGATATTTTTCCAACTGAGGACATTGATAGAAGAGCAGGGTTTGTATGGTTCGGACATGCTTCACAGGGAGCGGAAGTATCAGATAGCGGCGGAAATTCTCACCGGGACAGTTCGTCCGGGCGAATCGGTCTATGTGGGCGAGGTGGGGACGTTGGGCTGGTTTATGCCAGATGCCCGTATGATTGACAGTGCATCTGTACTCTCACCAAAGGTTTATGACATCCGTTGGCGGGACAGGCAAAGTTTACTTCGGGAGGGCAAGAAACCTGAGGATTATCCAGACGGCACTCCCGCAATAACCATGATGGTCATTGATGAACTCAAGCCCGACTATATCATCACGCGTCGGGAATTTCTGTTCCTCGGCAAGATTAAAGATGACCCGCATTTTAAATCTTTGTATGAGGAAATAAAGAATGACCGCTTGCCCTTTCTTGAACAATGGGCATTCCGGCGAAAAAAGTCCCATTGAGAATGAAATATTTTTAGAACTGATTCTATCGTTTTGTCTTAATGTTGTATGAAAGTGATTGACTTTGTTGGATAAATTTAATAACTTTTTTTTCATTGCTTTTGAACAATTAACACAGGAGGAAACAGAAATGCAAGAGGCGCTGGGGATGATTGAAACAAGGGGTCTTGTGGCATCGATAGAAGCGGCGGATGCAATGGTCAAAGCCGCCAATGTGGTGCTTGTGTCGTATGAGAAGGTCGGGGGTGGTCTTGTGACGGTGCTTGTGCGGGGAGATGTTGCGGCAGTGAAGGCTGCCACGGATGCCGGTGCCGCCGCCGCCCGAAAAGTTGGAGAACTTATCTCAGTCCATGTGATTCCAAGTCCCCATGAACAGCTGGAGGATATCCTCCCAATTGCACTGCCACCAGCAAAGGGGACTAAGCAGAGCAAGTGATCCTCATCTCTCACCGGCTATGAAATGTGGAGGATTCGTCAGTGAATAATATACCTCTTGCGGAGAATGCTGGTGATTCCTCATCATTACTTGCCCCAGCAAGCGATGCTGATTGCGCATTGCCACGGAGACGACTTTCGCGTCTGGACGGTCTATTTCTCATCATTCTCTTTCTTGTGGCATTTTTTTTAGTTTTTCTGACGGGCAGGGGACGCTACGGACTTTCCTGGGATGAGGCATATTTTTACAACCCGTCCAGCACCGCCGCCACGTGGCTCTTCCGCATCTTATTTGCCTCTGAGCACCCTGTTTCAGCCGCTGAGATAGATGCCGCATGGTCGGATATAAAGGAGCTTCCTTCCGTTGTGAAGCTCTGCCTTGGGATTTCGAGTATCATTTTCCGGGGATACATAGACAATCTTACCGCCTATCGACTTCCCGCCGCTGTTTCTTATGCCCTGACGCTTGTCCTTATGTATGCCCTTATGTTTAAGCTATTGGGGCGTGGTGCCGCACTCATGACGACCTTTTCTTACGCCCTGATGCCACGCATATTTGGTCATGCCCATATCGGCGCATCCGAGTCCATACTTGCCCTCATGACGCTTTGTGTGGTATATTGTTTTCTGAGGGGATTGGATAATCCATGGTGGAGCGTGCTATCGGGCGTAGTTTTCGGACTGGCGCTGAATACAAAAGTCAATGCCATCTTCCTACCGCTCATCCTGTTGCCCTGGGCACATGTTTATTATCGGAGAAGATATGCGAACAATTTTTTTGCGCTCGTCTTTCTATCGCCCATTGTGATGGTGCTGACCTGGCCATGGCTCTGGCACAACACCATTCCGCGCCTGCTTGAATATTTTTATTTCTTTGCGAAACATCAGTTCACGGCGGTTTTTTATTTTGGGCAAAAATATAATTATGGCTCGATTCTTGCCCCGTGGCATTATCCCTTTGTAATGACCTATTATACTATTCCGCCCCTGATTTTTTTCTTCATCCTTGTGGGTGTTGCGGCGACGGTTCGGGATATCCGTCGATGCCCTATCTGCGTGCTATTTCTCTGGGGTGCGATAATGACGCTTGCCATCTCCGCCATGCCGTCATCGCCCAAATATGACGGTGTGAGGTTGTTTATCACCGCCTTTATTTTCATGGCTCCGCTGGCAGGGATTGGATGTACCGCCATCTATGAGCGTCTTCCAAAGGGGGGGGCAATATTTCGTGGCATTAACAAGCGTGACCTAATCATTGCGGCGTGCATCATCGTTGTAGTTGCGGGTGGCGTCACAGCCGTAATCCGGAGTCATCCTGACAGTCTTTCATACTACAATATTTTTGCTGGTGGCATCCGGGGCGCATACAATAAAGGTATGGAGACCACATACTGGGGCGAGGCGGTGAATGATGACGTCCTGAGGGCGCTGAATGAATTGCCAAAAGGGGCGCACATCAAGACACTTGCACTGCATGATGAGGTTTTTGACCTCTTGCAGGAATGGGGCTGTCTGCGAGCGGACCTTCGTATCAACAAAGGCTTGCCGCCCTATGATTATCACATACTGCTTGTGCGGAAGGGGTTTTTTGCGCGACCGGAGTGGTGCCTGTTTCAAAAATGGCGTCCGTTGAAAGTCTTCGAACATCACGGTGTCCCCCTTGTGATTATTTTTAAGACGGGTCCTGATTTTGAAAGGGCATGGCAACAGATGGGCGGTGTTCCACAGGAGAAGACTGAACATGAAAAAGGGAAAGAGGGGTAAACGGAGACCTCTCATTGCCCTCATGACGGATTTCGGGGTGCGTGATTGGTTTGTTGCCTCCATGAAGGGCATCATTAAGGGCATTGCGCCTGATTCAGAAATCATAGACATCACACATGAGGTGGAGCCGCATAACATCACCTCTGCCTCATTTATCCTGCAATCATGCTTTCGCGATTTTCCTGAGGAGACGGTTTTCTGTGCTGTGGTTGACCCCGGTGTGGGGAGTGCGCGCAGACGTCTTGCCGCAACGGATGGCACCTTTTTCTTCGTTGCGCCGGATAATGGCATCTTAAGCGGCGTGGAGGCGGTTTCTGAATCCTTTTTGGTTTATTCCATAACAAAAAGGGGCATCATGCGGAAGGGAGCGGGAATGACTTTTGAAGGGCGAGATGTCTTTGCCCCAGCCGCCGCCCATCTCGCCACGGGGTTGCCTATTGAGGCGCTTGGTCCTCCGTGCAAGGATATGAATCAACTTGATTTTTACACTGCGGAAAGGGATTCGCGAGGCAGACTGAAGGGACGGGTTGTTTACGTCGACCGCTTTGGCAATCTGCTCACGAACGTCATGCCTGATGACCTCCCGGAAAACGCAAGCCCCGCATCTGTCATCATTTCTATCAAAGGGCGCAGAATACGTGGTCTTCATGAGAGTTACTCCTCCGTGAAGTCCGGTGCGCTCGTGGCGTACTGGGGTTCCACCGGTCGCCTCGAGATTGCCGTTAACCGGCGCAGTGCCTCAAGGTTGATTCCCGCTCGGGTGGGTGATATAATTACCCTTTCCATCCGGACATGAAAAATCCTTGGCAAGATTCAGAAGCGTCCACGTTTCGGGAGAAGTTTATAATGTCCCGGATACAGGACAGGCGTTTTGATTTTCTCACATGTGCCCGCGTAACACAATTGCCGTATCCGGCGGAAATCACGCCACAGGAGGCGGAACGTGAAATCGAAAAACTTGCCTCAGACGGCATCAATACGATTCTCACCGAGGGACACCGCTATATAATGTATGACCTCGCAGACCCCACTCATCCGCCCCGCTTTCACTTTATCCCTCAGAGGGGAGAGGCGAGTATCCGCGCAACAAAATTAATTACTGATATCTGCCACAATCACGGCATCAGAGTTCTCCATCACGTGACGTGCGCTTACTGCACAGAGGATTTCATGCTTTCGCACAGGGACTGGACTCAGCGCGATGCGCGCTTCCCTGAAGAGCCGCTCTTTTTTGAAGAATATGGCGGCGTGTGGCTTTTGTGTCTGAATAATCCGGAATTTCGCGAGGAGTTTTTTCGGACGGTCATCAGTATTACAAAAAAAACCGGCGTTGATGGCTGGATGATTGATGAGGTGGAATGGCTTCCAACCTGGTTTTCCTGCGGTTGCAAGTGGTGTCGTGAGAAATTCAGAAAGGAGACCGGGTATGAACTGCCTTCTGATGCCGACTCGCCCATCTGGGAGAATTTTGAAGATGCCGTCTGGCGCGCATGGCTTCGCTTTCGAATGAAATCCTCCGCCGATTTCTTCGCCGACTTGAAGAAAAAGTTGGATGCGGAGACGCCCGGACAGGTCATCACTACGTGCCACGCCGGCGCCGGTGATACGTGGCTTGCCCAGTGGTGGGGCATGGATATAATAGATATGTCACGAGCCCTCAATTATATTTTCTATGAGGCGTATGTCAGAAACGGGATGCCATTTTACAGCTGGCGACGCCATCTGGTGGAATTAAAATTATATTCCGCCGTTGCCCATTCCTCCGGCTATCCACCTCTCACGCTCTTTTACCCTGGTTCACAGGAGGAATCAAATTTCTGCTGGGCGATGTGCGCACTTTCCGGACATCGCTTCTGGGCGTGCAATGAAAGGTTACGGCATTTTACCAAGCCCTTTTTTCCCTGGCAGGGCGCACATGAGTCACTTTTTGGAAGACAGGAACCGCTGGCAAATGTTGCGCTTCTTTTTTCCAGGCAGACACGCGACTCTTACAAAGGGCGTGACACCGCTTTTTATATTAATGAGTGGGCGGGCTGGGCTGAAACACTGGTCGAGGCAAATATCCCCTTTGTCGTCATCATTGAGAATGACCTGTTACCGAAATGTCTGGAAAAATTCAGCACCTTGCTCCTGCCAAACGCAGTCTGTCTGAGCGAGAGCCAGTTGCAGGTCATCATGGATTACATTGCGCAGGGTGGGAAGGTCATACTCACTGCTGAAACCGGCTTGCGTGATGAAACAGGCGCCATGCGTAATGACATCTCAATTGTCCTGTCCCTTCGGGAAAAGGCACTTTATCTACCTGAGATGGTCGGAGAGCGGCATTTCATTGGTTACATCAGGAAAGGAATGGAGTTCATTGACCGCAGGGAAGATGCGGCGAGGGAGATGATTGTCAGCGCTGTCAGAGGGCTGGCGGGGGATTTAATTCCGTGGGAGATTGAGGCGCCGACCGGCGTTGTGGCAAACTCATTTCGGCGGGATGATGGCGCGGTGATTTTTCATGTGTTGAATTGTTCCGGGGCAGTTCTGGACAATGGGGTTGTTATCACCGGCAATGATTATTCTTTGACATTTCCAGAGGTGAGAGATGTCATCATAAAGTTGCGCAGAGAGCCGGGTTTCAACCCGAAGTTCGGACGCCTTTACAACGTTGGAAAAGCAGAATTTCAGCAGATGCCGCTCAATCTGAAGGAATCATATTTCTTCCTTCAGATTCCCGTCTTGAAAGATTTTGCCATTCTTGAAATTAAAAATACGCAGACATAAACGAATTAATTATTTTTTCTTTTGCGTTTTTCCTTCCAATCGATGCGGCGGCGTCCACGCAGTGACTTCTCCTTCTTCTTTGTAATGGGGTCGGCGAATGGCTTGCCAAATACCACCCATGGCGGAGGAGCAAACGGTGCCTCCTCCTGCGGAGGGAGTTGAGGTCTGGCGGCGGTTTTCGGTTTTGGCGGATGTTTTCTCTCATATTTTTCTACCGCCTGCTTTGCCGCCTCG
>Ga0172366_10000774_pt1 | contig 23889 bp, 31 predicted proteins | sample LakKivSesite69cm_FD_114533 | JGI IMG/M metagenome (GOLD analysis project Ga0172366, IMG submission 114533) | Sediment microbial communities from Lake Kivu, Rwanda - Sediment site 69cm | ecosystem: Environmental > Aquatic > Freshwater > Lake > Sediment | place: Rwanda: Western Province, Lake...
ACTCGGCGAGGGCCTTCGGGTTCCTGTGTGCCGAAAGAATCTTCAGCTCATGTTCGACGCCGAACTCCCTTAGCTGACCGGCGGCGGCTTCTCCGAGCTCCCTGTCGGACTCGCTGCCCATGATGATCGACACCTTTGCCATGGTCACAGAATGGGGTCAGGGGGTTTAAGAAAATAGCTGCTCAGTGGTCTACCTCAGCTCTTCCATGACCTCGTCCACTGTTTTGAGGTCGAAGTCATTCAGGCTCTTCTCGCCACTCAGCACACTGTGCGAGGCGACGCACCTCAGCGAGACTTCTCGGACCACGGGCTCCGGTATCGCTGGCGGCTCTCCGTTCCCCATGTAGCCGACTCCTCTCAGGTAGGCCCTCAGGAACTCCTTGTCAAGGCAGTGGGCCTCCTGCTCCTTCCCTGGCTCGTAGAACCTCTCAGCCCAGAACCTGGCGGAGTCGTGGGTCGGCGGCTCGTCTATCTGAATGAGCTCGTCCCCGAGGCGGCCGAACTCGAGCTTGAAGTCGGGGATTATGATGCCCCTCGTCTTCGCGTGGCGCCTGTATGCGTCGAAGAGGCGGTGGGTCGCCTCCTCGAGCTCGCCCCATTCGTCACCGGAGACGAGCCCCCTGGCGATGGCCTCCTTCCCGCTTATCTCTTGGTCGTGCCCCTCCTCGGCCTTCGTCGTCGGGGTCAGGATCACCTCCGGGAGTTCCTCGGCCATCATCAGACCGCTTGGGAGCCTCACCCCGCTCACCGTCCTCGCGCCCTCCCTGTAGGCTCTCCAGGCTGAGCCATAGAGGTAGGCTCTGCAGACCCACTCTATGTCTATCCTCTCCGCCTTCGCCACCCTCATGGAGCGGCGGTCGTATGGCTCGATGAAGTGGTTGGGGAAGACCCTCCTCGTCTTCCTGAACCAGAACTCCGAGAGGGCGTTGAGGCTCTCCCCCTTGTGTGGGATGAGGGTGGGGAAGACTACGTCGTAGGCGGATATCCTGTCCGTCGTGACTATTATCATCTCGTCGCCTAGGTCGTAGACGTCGCGTACCTTCCCCCTCCTCGGCTCCCTCTCCCCGGGGAAGAGGTCGGAGGACCTGAGGACCTCGACGCTGCCTTCCCCGATGGGGTCTTCGACGGTGAGAGACTCCTTCAACTCGACACCAACCAGATGCGGCGCCTTACAAAGAGTACGACCCTGTCAGAATTTCAACCTTATTATGACCTGAACGTGCAATTATACACGTATTTGTTATTTTTCACCTGATCGGGATAACGTTGAATCTGTATCTGACCAAATTGATTCATGGGCGGCTGCTGGCAATGCGGCTCAAACCTTAAACAGGTGCCCACCGATTCTATCTAGGTCCAGGGATGGTCTCGAGCAGGCTCAAGGAGAAGTTCGAAGCCGCGGTGGCCTCCGCGGTGAAGCCTCTCGGCGGAGCAGGCGTGACGCCGAACACGGTCACGTTCGCCGGCCTCCTCGTATCCGTCCTCTCGGCATGGTGCTTCTACGACTGGCGCCAAGCCGTCCTTCTCCTGCCAGCCGCCGGGGGACTGTTGCTCCTCTCGGGCCTACTCGACGCTGTCGACGGCGTCCTGGCGAGGACATTGGGGAAGACGACCAAGTTCGGCGGCTTCCTCGACTCTGTCAGCGACAGGTATGCGGACCTCATCGTCGTCTCAGGGATCATCCTCGGCGGTCTGTGCGATCCGGTTGTGGGCCTCGCGGCGCTCATTGGCTTCGTCATGGTGAGTTACGCGAGGTCGAGGGCCGAGGCTGTGGGGGTCGCCATGGCGGGGGTGGGCATCGCCGAGAGGGCCGAGCGCATCATCGTCCTGGCCGCGGCTACGTTCCTCAGCATGCTTTGGCTCGACGCCCTCAACTGGGGGGTGGCTCTGCTCGCGGTTCTCACCCATCTGACGGTGCTGCAGAGGGCGCTCCACTTCAGGAGGAAGACGCTGGAAGATCAGTAGGTTCTGGTCGGCCGCGGTCTGCGTCGCCTCGGCACCATCTTCCTATCTTCCTTCCCTCGGACCTTGACGACGCCCCTGTGGACGGCGCAGCTTATGCACAGGTACTTGGTGGTCTTGGTGCGGTTGATCGTCGAGCCCTGCTGCTGGAGCTCCTTGAGGAGCCGCGAGTCGACGAGTGAGGTGTACCTCGTCTGCCTCTTCGCCTTATCGCGGGGCACTATTGCGCCACAGTAGCTGCACTGGACAGTCCCGGCGCTCCCCTTGGCGCCCTTCGAGCGCCCACCGCTGCTCCTCTTCTTGGTCAACCCAGAAGCCTCACGACAATAGTGAGGACCCCAATTATAAATACTACCCCGGTGGGTAAGCGTCCGCGAGCGCGGCTTGTTCCACATTCACATTAGATTTAAAGCCCCATGCGATGCATTCAGGGAAGGCTTGAGGTCGGTGAGGCGTGGCTAAGGCACTGAACTTCCTCCGCGGCAACGTCCTCGTCCTCACCGTCTGCAGCAGCCTGTGGAGGATATCTGTCGACGTCGTCCGCCCCTATCTCGCCCTTTACATCATGGTCCTCGGCGGAAGCTACGAGACCATCGGCCTCGTGATAGCCGTGGGCAACCTGGCGGGGATGCTCCTCTACCCCCTCGGCGGCTACATCGCCGACTATCAGGGCAGGATCAAGATGATGGTGTACATGACCTACGTCTATAGCCTCACCTTCCTCATCTTCGTCTTCACGGAGAGCTGGGAGTGGGTCGCCATCGGCATGTTCTCCCAGAGCCTAGTCACCTTCTACACCCCGGCGATGCAGGCGCTGATGGCTGACTCTCTTCCGCCGGGGAGGAGGGGCCTGGGATTCGCCGCCACCTTCGCCATACCCTCGGCCTTCGGCATCGCCTCCCCCCTGATAGGAGGATGGCTCATAGCGGTCTACGGCATCACGCCCGCGATAAAGGGGCTATACTTCCTCGGCTTCCTCATCGCCATATTGGTTGCCACGCTCAGGCTCAGGTTCCTGAAGGAGACGATACCCAACGCCCAGATACCTAGCATAAGGCTCGGCAGCGTCCCGGGGCTCGCGTTGGAGTCCTATCGGGACGTCGCTAGGATGATCAGGGGGGCTCCCAGGAGGCTCCTCGTCCTCTCGCTCCTCATGGCGGGCTCCACATTCTTCGTCTCCATGGTTATGCCATTCTGGATAGTCAGGGCGACGGAGTTGATAGGCATCAACCCCGAGCAGTGGGGGATGATCATGCTAGTGAGCGGAGCCTTCAACGTCCTGCTGAGCCTGCCGGCCGGCTCGTACGTCGACAGGCACAACAGGAAGATCATAGCGGGTGTCTGCCTCATCGCCGGCTCCCTCCCCGTCTTCCTCTTCCTCTACGCGACGACCTTCGAGCATGTCGTCGCGCTGAGCGTGGCGGCGACGATACCGAACATGTTCCTCAACCCGGCCCTCCAGTCGATGTTCGCCGACATGGTTCCCAGGGAGAGGAGGGGGAGGATGATCTCAGCCTTGGGCGGAGGCGGCATCTGGATAATGGGCGGCGTCTGGGCGACCGGCGTCGTGGCCATGGCGAGCATAACCCTCGGCAGCCTCGCCAGCGGATACGTGTACAGCCTGGGAAGCTCCCTGCCGTGGGTGATACTCGCCGGAGCCCTCATCGTACTCGGCCTCCTCTTCCTTAGGATGGTAGAGGAGCCCGAGATCGGAGAGGACTAGCTAACCTAGCAGGCGGAGCGCCGCGGCCTTCGCCCCTATCTCGGCCTCCATGGGCGAGTCTCCTGACCCTATGATGGCGACGGAGCCCTCCCTCGGCGAGAGGGCCTTCAGCTCCCCGCCCAGGGCCGCATCCAGGGGCCTCCCTAGGCCTGGGACCAAGAAAACGCCTCCACGGTAGACCGCCGTCGTCGCGCCCCTGGCCCCCGCCATGAGAGCGGCGTCCCTCTGCTCCACCCCGAGCCTCACCCTCGCCGAGGCACCGTGGACGAGGACGGCGTAGTTGTGCGCCCCCACCGCGTCCGGGCTGCCCGGCAGCTCCACGCCTCCTGAAATCCTCATACGCATCTCGTCGAGGAGCGCCCTCCCCGCCTCGGCCACGCCTATGCCCTGCGGGGTCACCTCGATCAGCCTCTCAGCCCGCATGTGCCTCACGAGGGTCCTCACGACGCCCTCGCCCAGGCCGAGCCTCCTGCCGAGGGCCGCCCTGCCTATCGGCGCCTCCGAGGCGATCTCAAGCGCCTTCATTGCCTGGGCCCCGATGTATGAGGGCGCCCTTCCGGGGGCGGAGTTCTCCGCTATCCTCCTCAGGGTTGCGAGGAAGCTCATGTGGTTCGATACGATGTCGGGCTCTGTGGGCTTAAGTTTTGGGCAAATCATTTATAGCTGGATGGATAATCCAGCCATCATGAACTCGAAGCAGATAGCGCTGACGTCGACGATGTCCGCCCTGACCGTCGTAATCGCATACTCAAGGGGCCTCGCCCTCTCCTCGCTCCCTGGCGTATTCGAGTTCATGACCGTCCTCATCTTCATCAGCGGCTTCTGCTTCGGCTGGGCCGTGGGGGCGAGCGTAGGCGCCATCTCCCTCATCATATACATGCTGATACCTTACCCGTTCGCCCACCCAGCCGCATGGATGTACTCTATATCGCCCGTGCTCCTCGCGGTGATGGCTGGGCTCGGAATCCTCTTCGGGATATCAGGCGCCATGGCCTCGAGGATCCTGAACCCGATGAAGACCGGGAGGTTCGTTTTGGCCATGGCCGTCTTGGGCTTCGGCCTCACCTTCGCCTACGATGTTCTGTCGAGCGTCGGCTTCGCCCTGGCCTACCCGGCTTTCGAGAGCGTCTGGGACGCCATCGTCCTCACCTTCATACCCCTCTACATGCCCTGGCCACCTATCGTCCATACCGTCACGAATACCGTCATCTTCGCCATCCTCGCGCCCCCGCTCATAAGGGCGATAAGACTTTTCCCAGAAACGTTGAATACCGGTAAGCCCCAATCTTCCTGAGAAGCTTGATAGAGTACTTCGAGGCTCAAGACATCAAGCGTAGGGTTGACGAGATCATCGATCTCCTCATGTTCGACCACGTCAGGCCTGAGAACGTCCACTGCGTCAGGAGCAGGGGGTCGCGGGCGACCAGGACGATAGCCAGGATACACGGGCTCGGCAAGATCTGGCAGCTGGCCATGGGGATAGAGCCGACGTACATAATCGAGGTGATATCTGAGCGCTTCGACGGGCTCACGCAGGAGTCGAGGGACAGGATGCTCGTCCACGAGCTGCTCCACATCCCCCAGAGCTTCAGGGGCGGCTTCAGGTACCACAAGGACCACGTCACATTCGAGAACGTGAACACCTGGTACAGGAGGCTCGCCGAGAAGGAGAGGGAGCTGGGGCTGGGAAAGGGATAAACGCCGCCGCACCTGAGCCGATCATGATGTACCCGAGCCTAACCGTCAGGACCGTCGAGTCGGCGACGACGCTCAGGGAGTTCGTGGCCGGCCTCGGCGATGACACGTTGTACGCATACGACAGGAAGGTGCTCGGCGTCTTGGTCAACGGGAGGCGCCTCTGGTCCTCTGCGAGGCTCAACAGGGGCGACGTGGTCGCCGTATTCCCCTTTATTACGGGCGGCTGAGCCAGAGCCACCTATAGAGCTCGACCTGTGCCAGGGTCAGCGCCGCCGTCAGGACCACGCCCGCGGCTAGTTGTCCCACGCTGTGCGCCTTGAGCCTCCACCTCGCCCAACATATAGGGAGGGTGAGGAGGGTGAATGGCCAGAGGCCTAGGTCGACCTGGCTGATGAAGAATGCGGAGGGTCCCCCGATCCCCGCCGCGTGGAGGCTGATCTTCCACCTCGTGCTTATCAGCATCATGGCGATGGAGTTGCCGAGGTAGCAGGCCATGAGGGAGACGAGGGTGAAGGGAGACCCCATGAAGGATAACAGCGCCAGGCCCAGGGCGTAGCAGGAGATGGCGCTCAGGAAGGGGATGAGCCGGCTCCCCCTGTCCGAGGCGTAGATGTCCCCTATCACGCCCATCCTGAACAGGGCGTATACGAAGGCTATCGGCAGGATGCCGGCGAAGAGCAAGGAGACGAGCAGGTGCTGGATGGGCGGAGCCGGGTCTAGGCAGAGGTAGACGATGAGAAAGGTGAACATCGCGTTCGCAGGGGCGTTGAAGACGAGGGAGATCGCCTCGGCCGCGAGGTCCTGCAGGTTATCTCTGGGCACGAGAAGAAGTAACACGAGGACGATTTAGTCCTTTCTAAGATCCGAGGGCTCAGTCCCTCACCCTGAGCTGGAGGCGGTCGCCCGCCTTGTTGAAGGCGGCGACGTTCATCGTCGTGTACGGGTGGCCCATGATGAGGGTCACCCTGCCGTAGAAGTTGTGCTCGTCGACGAGCGAGAGCCTAAGCGCTCCCGAGGGGTGGGAGTGGGCGGTCCCCATGATCGTGAAGTCTATCGGGAGCATGTGGACCGGGAAGGTCGCCATCTCGTCGCTCGTCGCCGCGTACGGCGGGAGGAGGAAGTCTGTCACCTCTATCACGTCCTTCTCGTGTTTCCCCCTGAGGAGCACTATCGCCTCCCTGGGGTGGTTATCCTTCGCGAACTCCAGCATCGCCTCGAGGAGCCCGCGGCCTATGACTATCTCCACGATAGTTGAGTGGTGCGCGTGTTAAATAAAGGCGATGAGAAGGGAGTTGGGATGTTGACCACCGTCCTCATGGACTACGACGCGACCCTTCATGACTGGGACGGCGTCATAATCAGGAGCCTGGACGGAATCCTCGGCATGAGGGGGGAGGACCTATACAGGATATGGGTCTACGACGTCCACAGGGCGCTCATCCACAGGCTGTACCTTGACCACCACGACGACGCCGTGTTCCACTGCCGCCTCCTCTTCAGGGTCCTCGGCAAGCCGTTCTATCAGGGGGCCTCGAACCTGATCCTGGAGAGGTTCAGGGAGGCGGACGAGGAGGCCATGAGGAGGCCGATCTACTTCCCGGACGCCGTCCCGGCGCTCAGGGAGCTTAGGTCGATCGGGCTCACACTCTGTTTGTCCACGGGCCATCTCGCCGAGGAGAAGGCCCGGGCCCTCGAGAGGGCGACGGGGGAGAGGTTCTTCAGCCACGTCTTCAGCGAGCCGATGATTGGCTGCCTGAAGACGGAGCCGGAGTACTACAGGGAGGTCGTCGGCAGGGTCGGCTGTGAGCCGGATGAGGCCGTGAGCGTCGGCGACACGCCCCTCAGCGACATCAGGCCGGCTAAGCTGGTCGGCATCCACACGATCTGGGTGAACAGGAGGGCGGAGCCTGCGCCGACCGATCCCGAGCAGGTCGCGGAGCACGAAGCCAGGGACCTCCTCGAGGCCGTGGGCTTCATCAAAGCTTAACTTAACGGCGAGTCACAGTATGCCCCGTGAATCGTCTTGAGATGCGTTGACAGGATACTGAACCGCAGGAGCATAAGGAAGTACAGGAAGGAGCCCGTACCTGAGGGGGTCAAGGCCAAGATACTCGAGGCCGGTCGCCAGGCGCCTAGCGCCGCGAACAAGCAACCTTGGCACTTCGTCGTGGTCTCCGACCCAGCCCTCAAGGAGAGGCTCTCGATCGGCAGGTGGAACACCTTCATCAAGGACTCCGACTTCACGGTAGTGGGCGTCTGCCTCCCATTCGACCAGACCTCGACCAAGTGGGGCGTCGTCGACGTCACCATAGCCCTGCAGAACATGGTCCTCGCCGCCGCCGTTCAGGGCGTGGGCTCGTGCTGGATAGGCGACTTCGTGGAAGACGAGGTGAAGAGTCTCCTGGGCATCCCCACCGAGGCGAAGATAGTCGCGCTGATCCCATTCGGGCTGCCTGATGAGAAGCCGGGGCCGAAGCAGAAGAAGGAGCTGAAGGAGATAGTCCACTACGATAAGTGGTGATCCTTCCTCCCTTCCTCGATTGGCTCTGATCAGGGATGCTAGAACAGATTATACAGCTGATTCACGATGTTCTGGCTCACCATGTACCGGTACGTTCGTCTCTTGAATTTGTTGCTTGAAAATATGCCCTCGAAGCGTCTCGACCACCTCCCGTAGAAGCTCCTGTAGCAGCGATACAGTTCCTCCTGGACCTCCCTGACGGTGAGGGTCTCCGTCGGCATGACAGCGTGAATCATGTCGTAGTTCGCCCAGTTGGTGTCCTGGATCCAGCCGTTTCTGCTGGCCTCCTCGTAGAGCTCCGTTCCAGGGTACGGGGTCAGGACCATGAATATGACTAGCCCCGGATTGAGATCGTCGACGTATCGCCCGAGGCTCTCAATGGATTCGTGGGTGTCCTTCCTGTTGCCTATTATCATCGTCGCCTGCGAGAAGATGTCGTTACTCTCGAGGATCCTGATCGCCTCCTTGGCCTGTCCTGGTTTGATCCCCTTCCTCCATGTAGCGAGGGCTTCAGGGTCGCCGCTTTCGACGCCGAGCAGAACCCATTGATTCCCTGAGCGCCTCATCTCAGGGATCACTTGAGGGTTCCTGGCTACATCGTCGACTCTTGCTTGGACGAACCAGGCGATCTTCTCGCCGAGTCTCCTCCTGTTTAGTTCATCCACAAGCTCCTTGGAACGGGTGTTGAAGGTGAAATTGTCGTCTGTGAGCCATAGGAACCCGGCGCCATATTCGTTATGCAGATGCTCCATCTCGTCCGCGATCCTCTTCCCCGATTTGCTGCGCCAGCGGTTCTCCCAGAAGGCGCATTGTGTACAGAAGTTGCATGAGTGGTCGCAGCCCCTGCTTCCCTCGACTATGAGGTAGCGTTTCCCCTTAGCCATCAATTCGAAGTGGTAGAGACCAATGTGGTCCTCGACGAACCTGTAGCCAGGCATCGGAAGTTCATCCAGGTTCTCTATTAATGGTCTTGGGGGATTGGAGATTATCCTTTCACCGTGGCGATAGCTGAGCCCGAGGATGCCCGAGAGGCTTCGTCTTTCCTCGACCGCGTCGACGAACTCCGTTAAGGTTATTTCCCCTTCTCCTCGGACGATCGCGTCAATTACGGGGTAGCTCCTCAGGCTGGGCTCGGCCAGGGCGGTGAAGTGCTGGCCTCCCGTGATCGTTTTCGCCTCAGGAGCCGCCCTCTTCGAGGTCTCAAGCGCCCGAACCACCGTGTACGTGTTGCACGTCGAGAGGCTGCTCACCGCGACGATGTCCGGTTTGATGTTTCCGAGCTTCCTCTCGAGCCCCTTCCAATCAAGGTTCTCGGCCTGGCAGTCTATGACCGTGATCTCATCTTTGGGACGTTTTGCCTCGAGGTACGCTGCAAGCTGAAGGCAGGCTGTCGGAGGTGGCAGGTACTCCCCCATCACGAACCAGAACTGCTTGGGTGGCTCGACGAAGACGACCTTCAAGAGATCACCGGTGCCTTAACATTGAATAATAGCGCGACATCCTATATATTGAGCATAACCGTCTCTGAACCGCTTTTGACAGGCATGGGGATCGATCACAACCTTTTAAAGTCGCCCTCATGTGAACGAAATAGACCGTAATGAGCGAGTCCTCGAGCAGCCTCACCCTGATCGCCTTCATCGTCGGGCTGCTGCCCGGCGTCTACTTCGCCTTCCTCCTCCTCAGGGGCATCCTCTACAGCCTGAAGAAGGAGGAGAAGTTCGACTGAGCACGCCCCGAAGCATCTTCTTCCCGCAGTCTGACTTTAAATGTCGGCGTTCCGATCCATAACTGATCCTTCATGAAGTACGATATCAAGTATAACCCGGCGTACTCGATGCTCGTCGTCGGGCTCGACGCCGGCGAGTGGATAACCGGCGAGGCCGGCTCCATGACATACATGACGCCGAACGTCGAGGTCCACACGAGGATGAGGGAGAGGAGCATCCTAGGCTCGCTCGCCACGACCTTCCTCGGAGGCCAGTCATTCTTCGTCAACGACTTCGTCGCCGAGAAAGGCCCAGGCGAGGTGAGCCTCGTCGCTGCCCCGATAGGCGACATTCAGAGGCTCGAGGTCGTCCCCGGCAAGGGGTACATCATACAGAAGGCGGGCTACCTCGCCTCGACGCAGGGTGTTGACCTCGACGTAAGGTGGGAGGGGTTCACCAGAGGCCTCTTCGGCCAGGGATTATTCATGATCAAGACCAGCGGGAACGGCGACCTCTTCATCAACACCTTCGGCGCCATAGACAAGCACGTCCTGGGCACCGGGGAGGAGTTGATCGTGGACAACTTCCACCTCGTCGCCTTCTCGGACTCATGCCCCTACGAGGTCAGGAGGCCGGGCAGCTGGAAGGAGACGTTCCTGAGCGGCGAGGGCCTCGTCGTCCACATCAGCGGGCCAGGTGAGGTCTACATACAGACGAAGAACATCAGGGAGTTCGCGGAGTGGCTCTGGACACTGATAGAGCCTCACGTGCAGGCGAGGGGCAGGGCCAGGTAGCCGTGAAGGGGAGCCACCCCAGCCCTCATTCGCCCTCCGCCCTTCGGAGGGCCTCGGCGATCCTCAGCGCCTTCCCCGCCACCTCGACAGCGTCGAAGCCGAGGATCTCTATCATGGGCTCCTTCCCCCAGTCGCCGTCGTGGTAGATGATGTCAGGTGTCGAGCCGAGCCTGATCATCGCGGCCTTTGTCCCCCACGGGATGGTGCCGCCCTCGGTCGCCTTCACCTCCTCCGGCTCCTCCCTCCTATCATAGGAGGATATCCTCAGGCCCAGATTCCGGCACACCTCTAAGACCTCCGGGGTATTCCTCACGTTCATCGCCGCCCTTATCTTCGGGTCCAGCTGGTTGGCGGCGAGTATGGCCTTAGCGACGTGCCTAGATCCCCCGAATCTGGGGCACGAGGACGCCTTGACCCTGTCGTCGATCTTGACTATCCTGCCTGGGACGCCTGCGATGTCCGATGTATCCTGGGGGTATGGCAAGGACATGCCTATGTTGACCTGAAGCTCTGGAACCAGGTTGTAGAAGGCGTCGCTTTCCTCGAGCATAGCGACGGCCTTCGAGACGTTTTCCAGGACGGCGTATCTCTCCGCCTGGTTGTATAGCCAGGCCATGGGGTTGGTGGGCCCGTTCCCCTTGCCGAGCTCCAGCCCATGCATGATCGATACGGAAACGAACTCCTTACCGAGCCCCACCGCCCTGATCAGGGGCTCCCCCTTTGCTAGATAGGCCGCCACGGCCGAGGACAGGACGCATCCCGTGCCGTGCAACGTCTTGACATCCAGGCGCTCCGACTCGAACCTCCGCCTCTCTCCGGCTGATAGTAGAAAGTCGATGGCCTTCCTTGTCCTGATGTGACCGCCTTTTATGAGAACCGCCTTGGCCCCCGAGGAGACCAGGCGCTCGGCTGCCCTCTCGACGTCGTCGAGGCCCTTTATCTTGAGGCCCGTCAGCGCCTCAGCCTCGGACCTGTTGGGCGTTATGAGTGTGGCCTGAGGCATCAGCTCCTCCCTGATGACCCTCAGGATCCCCTCTCCCATGAGGCTCGACCCCGTGGTCGCCCTCATCACCGGGTCAACGACGATGGGCACGTCGAGTCGACGCAGCTCCGAGGCCACGGTCTCCGCCGCCTCTGCCGTGGGGAGCATCCCAGTCTTCACCGCGTCGACCCCGATATCCTCGGTCACCGCCCTCACCTGCTGCCTGATCACCTCCGCAGGCACGGGGAACACCGCCCTGACCTCGGAGGTGTTCTGGGCGGTCACGGCGGTGACAGCCGACATGCCGTGTACGCCGAGGGCGGCGAAGGTCTTGAGGTCGGCCTGGATGCCAGCCCCCCCGCCTGAGTCGGAACCCGCTATCGTCAGGGCACGCGGCATCCTGGGCATCAGTGCTCAGCCCTCATGTACTCGCTGAGTATCTTGATGGCGCAGAACTCCCCGCACATGCTGCAGCCCTTGTCCGTCATCCCCCCAGGCGACCTCTCCTCCTTCACCTTCCTCACCCTCGCCGGGTTGATCGAGAGGTCTATCTGCCTCCGCCAGTCCAGCTCCGCCCGCGCCTTCGACATGTCGTTGTCCCAGACCATCGCCTTATCCCTCCTCCTGACGAGGTCGCCCACGTGGGCGGCGATCCTGGAGACGATCACGCCCTCCCTCACATCCTCGACGTCGGGGAGGCCTATGTGCTCGGTCGGCGTCACGTAGCAGAGGTAGTCGGCACCGGCCATCGCGGCGGCCGCGCCCCCTATGGCTCCCACGATGTGGTCGTAGCCGGGCGCTATGTCCGTGACAAGCGGGCCTAGGACGTAGAAGGGCGCCCCCTTGCAGACGGCCTTCTCCAGCCTGACGTTGGCGTCTACCTGGTCCAGGGGTATGTGGCCCGGCCCCTCCACCATCGCCTGCACCCCTGCCGCCCTCGCCCTCTCGACGAGCTCGCCGACTGTGACCAGCTCCTGGATCTGTGGGGCGTCCGTTGCGTCGTGTATGCAGCCGGGTCGGAGGCCGTCTCCGAGGCTCAGCGCCATGTCGTATTTCTTGGCCAGCTCCAGGAGGTAGTCGTAGTTCTCGTATAGCGGGTTCTCCTTGTCGTTGTGCATTATCCACGCCGCTAGGAAGGTGCCTCCCCTGCTCACGATCCCTGTGAGCCTCCTGTGCCTCCTTATGCTGTCAACGCTGACCCTGTTCACTCCGCAGTGGACCGTCACGAAGTCCACTCCGTCCTTGGCGTTCCTCTCGACCGCGTTGAAGAGGTCGTCCTCCGTCATGTCAACTATGGCGCCCCTCTTCTCCTGGGCCAGGATGGCGGCCTGGTAAATCGGGACGGTGCCGATGGGGAGGGGCGTCGCCTCGATGATCCTCCGCCTGATGGCGTCTATGTCGCCGCCCGTGCTCAGGTCCATGATCGTGTCCGCACCCGCCTCGTGTGCCGCCTTCGCCTTCAGTACCTCCGTCTCGACGTCGCAGATGTCCCTGGAGGTACCGATGTTGGCGTTCACCTTTATCCTCAGCCCCTCACCTATGGCCATCGCCGGGATCTCGTGGCCTATGTTGCGGGTGATGATCATCCTCCCGGCGGCCAGGCCACGCATGATGAACTCGGGCGGGAGATCCTCCCTTGCGGCGACCTCCCTCATCTCCTCTGTTACCTTCCCCCTCTTCGCGTACTCCATCTGCGTCGTCATTTCAAACCAACCCTCCCTTCGTTGAAACCCGAAGGAAATAGACGATGATCACGGATCATAGCCTGATCACCTCGTCCATCCTGGAGGCGAGCTCCTCCATCATGGTCCTCTCCCGCGAGGAGAGGCCTGTCCCGTGGTCCTCTTTCAGCTTCTCGCCGTAGTACCCGTTCGCGACGACGGTCTCCGCTGATTCGAATGCCCGCCATAGGCGCTCGATGTCTCCTCTCTGCAGGTAGATAGAGACGTCGTTGACGAACAGGTTGCTTGTCGGCCTGCGAAGGAAGTCGTCTAGCAGGGCTTCGGTGGCCCTCCTGTTGTGATCAGCGTAGCTCATCAGCTCGTCGGCGTCACGAGCCGAGAGGCGGGGTGTTTTCAGTCCCCTTGCCCTGAGGCACCTGACCTCAGGATTCCCTATGTTTCGGAGTCTCCCGCCGACCGTCAGCCCCTTGACTGTGGCTGCCTCCGGCGCCATGTCTATCACCGTTATGCCCCTTAGTCCGAGGCTTACGGCCTCCCCCAGCAGCCTGTCTGTCAGCGACGTCTTGCCCGAGTTGACCTCGCCCATGATGAGGATTCGCCTCCCCAGGGCCTCCCTAATCGAAGTAACGGTCAACGCCCACCCTCCTGAGCGCCTTCAGGATGACGAAGCCCAGGATCGCCCCAGGCATGCTGCTCGCCGCGAAGGCCGTCCAGAAGTATATGAGGGTCATGGTCTTCCCGATTAGAGGCGCCACGGCCAATGCGCTCACCGTCGCCCCTATGCCGACTGTGCCCACAGGCTCGATGAGGGCGAAGTAGTCTGTCTTCCTCACGTACCTATACATGAGTCCAACTACCAGCCCCCCGAATATCCCGCCTGGGTAGGCGAATACCGTTCCCATGCCCGTGGAGATCCTTATCGTGCCGGTCGCCATGGCTATGAAGACGGCGTACCAGGGGCCAAGCAGCACGCCCGCCAGGGCGTTCACCATGTGCTGGGCCGGGAAGCACTTCGTGTCCCCGACAGGGAAATAGAACGGGCTCAGGACAACTGCGAGGCCTACGAAGGTCGCCGCCAGGGCGATCTTCCGGGTTGTCGACGCCCTTGCCGCCCTCGATGGGGCGGTTTTCGTCTCGATGGCCCTAAAAATGCCGTGATCCTTAGCTGAAAAACCGTTTACAGGCTCTCTTCCCCTCATCGTCTCCCTCCGCCGGTATTACCCGGATCAGGTTCAAAGGGTCGACGCTGCGCGTCCTCTCAGCCGGGCCTCGGCCCAGCTCCCCTTCACGAAGAGAGTCGTGGAACTCCCTTTTTAAAGTTGAGGTGCAGGCCACACCCCTTCCAGTCGCCGGCCGGGTGGGTGTGTGAGGGATCGCTGGGTTCCCCGAAAAGGATTAAATCATCGCCTGCCCCCTGAGAGGGCTGGGGCTGGTAGATCAGTGGTATGATCGCCTGACTTGCAATCAGGAGGTCGCGGGTTCAATTCCCGCCCAGTCCACCAATAAAGATCATCCAAATAACCCTTTTTATCCTTCTTTTCGTCCCCTAGAGCTTATTCAATTCTTTCCAATTTCGACGTCGCAGTCTCAAATCCCACGGAGCGGGAATTGAAAGTATAATAAATAACATAAAATTATGTTCCATTCCATACAGTCTCAGAGTCAAATCCCACGGAGCAGGAATTGAAAGAAGTCTGGAGGTAACTCATATAATTATAAAGTGTGCGGACTGTAGTGTTCTATCCCCCAATTACCCATTCAACGCGGTGTATGTTTATAACTGTGCCCTTTTGATCGATAGTTATGACTGTGAAAGAGCCGTGTGGTAATTCCAATGGGTCATGATATATGTGAACAACCCAGAACTCCCCTCGTAACGTATTATTCTTGAATGTGATCTCTTCTATGGGAAATACTTCAATGAATACGATTTGATCATCTTTTACTTGTTTTATTGCTATTCGTATAGCGTCATATGCATTTAATGTATATTTATCCGTGTCCAAATCATCTGGATTACTAAACGTAATATTATAGGAGGTAAGATCTGGTGTATCTCTCTGGAAGAAATGAACACTGATTAATATTATTACTATTGTTAAGAAGAGGACTAGTAATACAAATTTTTTGTTTTTATACATGGTATTCCATTTTTTTTATTTATTTTAATTGTGTTGATAAAATAAAAAGAGGAGGTTAGTTAAAGGGAACGTAAACATTCTTTATTATGTCTCCACTGTTGGACCAAATTGATACGTCGTTATCGAGAGTCGTGCCCGTTCTTTTCCAAGTGACTACGTCGTCGTATGTTGATTCTTTGTTCATGCCTGTGAACGTTGAGCCGCCCACTTTTCCAACATGAGTTCCATTATAAGAAATGTATGCTGTACTCCCTTGTCTTGATAATGCTGGCATGTATTTCCAGTAGGAGCCATCCGCGTAACCAAACTGAGAACATCTAACCTTCACTGTCTGAGTGATCAGGTATCTTGCCTCTACTCCAACTTGACAGCTGTAGAAGTGAATTGAGTCGTAAGTGGGGTCTCCTACGATGAAGTTGTCGTCTGCTGCTGGAGCTGTGTGGGTCCAGGACTTTATTACTGGGGTGTCGTGTTCAACGGACCATTCATCGGGATATACATATGCTTTATATTCTATTTCATTCGTCGATGTTTTGAAATTAATTCTTCCATAGAAGAAAATATAATCGTTGTCTCCAACAGTATATGTCTTGGAGTTTTGCATTTTATCTATTTTCCAGTATTGGGGAATGAATTTCACTGTTCCATCTTCATATAGGAAGAACGGGTTTTGGTAGTTGTACTCTCCAGGGGTGGTACCGTCGCCTCCATTGACAGAAAGGACCCCAATAAGGTTTCCTCCAGTCGGAATATTATTGGGATCTGTGTCTTGGTAGTCGCAGGCGAAGATCACTTTTGTCGTTGTTTTTGCAGTGCCATCAAAATAAGCTCCCATGTAGTATTGAGACGCTGAGACCAATGATACTGAACAAAACAGTGTGATGATCAAGAAAGTAATGTAGAAGTGTTTCCTATTGGACATCTATCCATACCTCCGTTTCGTCAATGATAGGGTACATTGAGTCGATTCCAACGGCGTTAAGTGGTATTTTAAATGGCTTTAGTGTCTCGGGAAACAGGATTGTTGCCCTGATTGTAATATCTTTATTAGATTCTAATAGAGATGAAGATACTGCCGAATAAGTTACGTAGTTGTTAAGTGAGACGATGCTGCCATCCTCCATTACTCTTTCGACTTTTAGACCCACATCATTTTTTGGAGCTATCTCTAACATCGCTGTTTTTTCTCGTTCATCAAGTGAAACGAATGTAACAATGAAATCAACTTGGATTTCCTGACCTCTCTTAACGGTTATGACGTCCGGTAGGCCTGGTTCAGGTTTTATTATTATGTAACCTTTATGTTCGAGTCGATTCCAGTTCTCCGGATTTTGTATATCTCGAAGGTCGAAGGTTCCGACAGCCGCTTCTTTGACTTTTTGAGTATCGTGTGTTGCAGTAGATTGTAGTAAGCCAATGCTTATAATTGTAAGCGTAATAATGACTATCGTAGCTATTTTTCTTCTTTCCAACACTTTTCTCACACTCTGTGTTGCATCCACTGTTTTACAATGGATGTGATCTTAAATTAATTTCTAAAAATAAAATCTTGATCTTTGGTTATTACATAGATTTTTTATTATAATGCCTATAATTTTCTTTTTTAAAGCTAAATAACATTATTTAAAATATCACTGATATGTATATAAAGATCGATTTTACCATACCGGTGAAAATATAACGACATTATAAGAGATATTGATATAAAACTAACAAATATGTTCTCAATTACGCTATATTACCTATTTCACACTCTCATTGACTATTCTGGGAAGTCCATCTCGAAGAGTCTCAGAGTCAAATCCCACGGAGCGGGAATTGAAAGACTATTCTCAACCACATGCCCCTTACTGAGTCGTCAGATCCTCAGCGACGTCTAATCGCGAGGGTGAGAGATTACGTAAATGATAAAGGCTGAGACGTGTTTGGATTCTTGATGCTCATGGCATCGAAGCTCGACAAGGGGAAGAGGGTCACCATAGACCTGGACGAGGTGATAGTGAGGTCCGACGCCTCCAAGACCACGATGAGGGAGTTCGTCAAGGAGATGCTCTACTACAACCCCGAGTTCACCGTAGAGACCAGCCCGGGCGGGGAGACCTGGTACCTGAGGAAGAAGAAGGCATAGAGGCTCCACAGTAGATTCATCAAAAGGTTCATACAGCCCTCATCCAGTATCCGTAGGCGGTGACCACCGGATGTCCAAGAAGCCCAGGGAGATAGCCGAGGTGGTCTGCGAGTCCGGCGGGGCTAAGGCGGAGCTTCCACTCGGCAGGATGCTCATCCTCGCGCTCCTCGCCGGCGCCTACATATCCTTCGGCAGCCACCTCGCCACAGTCGTCACCCAGGACTCTCAGCAGATCTTCGGGGCCGGCATCACGAGCCTACTCATGGGCAGCGCCTTCCCGGTGGGGCTGATGCTCGTCGTCATAGGCGGCGCCGAGCTCTTCACCGGGAACAGCCTGCTGGCCCTCTCCTGCCTCTCCGGGAAGGTGGGGCTCACCAAGCTTCTCAGGAACTGGGCGGTCGTCTACGTGGGCAACCTCCTCGGCGCCCTCGTAGTCGTCGGCCTCGTTTATGCCGGCGGATTGTACGGGCTGAACGGCGGCCAACTCGGCCTCAGGGAGGTCACGATAGCCAACGCGAAGGTGAACATCCCGTTCGCGGAGGCGTTCTTCAGGGGCATCCTGTGCAACTGGCTCGTATGCCTCGCCGTATGGATAGCCACCTCGTCGACGGACACCGTAGGCAAGATATTCGCCTGCTTCTTCCCCATCATGGCGTTCGTGACCTCGAGCTTCGAGCACAGCGTCGCCAACATGTTCTTCATCCCCATCGGCATCCTGGCGAAGGGGGTCCCCGCGATAGCCTCGAAGACCACCCTGGATCTGGCGAACCTGACCTGGGAGGGGTTCTTCGCCAGGAACCTGCTGCCCGTCACCCTTGGGAACATCGTGGGCGGCGCCTTCTTCGTCGCGACGCTGTACTGGTACGTGTACCTAAGGAAGTGAGTCTCAGCGGCCGGGCAGCCAGGCCTTCACTATCATGACCATGAGCACGGCCGTGATGAAGAGGGTGAATATGTTGAAGATGTTAAGGATGTCCGGGTCAGGGAACCCTTCCAGCTGCCTCCGGATGAGGACGGTCAAGGCTAGGCCTATCAGGGCCATGACCGTCGTCCTCACGCGCCGGAACAGCTCCATCGATCAGCGGGTAGGCACAACGCTGATTTAAACTGTGACCCAATGTGGAAAGGTTATTACAGCTGGGTGCCAGGTGCTTCTCGATGAGCATGAGGTACCATGTCAGGCGCAAGGACAAGGAGATTGTCGACAGGGAGGCCATGAAGAAGGTCCTGAGATCGACTAAATACGTCACCATCGCGATGTGCAGGGACGGCGAACCCTACCTGGTGTCTCTGAGCCACGTATACGACGAGGGGGAGGCATGCCTCTACTTCCACTGCGCACGGAAGGGCAAGAAGCTGGACATCCTCCGCGCCAACCCCAGGGTCTGGGGGCAGGCGCTCATCGACCGCGGCTACCACGAGGGGGAGTGTAGCCACCTTTACGCCTCGGTTATGTTCGATGGCGTGGTTGACTTCATCGAGGATGTCAAGGAGAAGAGGAGGGTTATGAAGAGGATGATAAGGTTCCAGGACAGCAACCCGGAGCCGCTCCTGGCAAGGCTAACGAAGGCAGAAGCCCTGAGGAACACGGTCGTGGGCCGCATCAGGATGGGGGAGATGACGGGGAAGAAGTCGGCAGAGGTCGAACTCTGAGCGGCGCTCAATTAGCAATATAAGACACCGCGCTCTTCTAAGTGTTAACCTGACGACAGGAGAGTTGATTTGAATGGTTTACTGTAAGAAGTGTGGCGCCGAGCTCAGGGAGGGGTCTGCCTTCTGCCACGTCTGCGGGACGCCGGTCGAGGCTCCCCAGGCGACGCCGGCCGAGGCGAAGCCAGTCGCTCCGGGCGCCGAGCAGGCACCTCGGATGCCGAGCCGGGGCTACATCGACCTCGCGGGCTGGGGCGACAGGATAATCGCCTACATCATAGACGCCGTGATAGTTGGCGTTGTGGCCGGCGTGATAAACATGCTGATCCTGCTGCCGAGTTACTTCTGGGCGCAGATGATGGGTTACCCTGCCCTGAGGTGGGTGCCCTGGATGGACATCGGCCCGAGCAACCTCATCTTCTTCATCTACTTCCTCGTCATGGACCTCAGCTTCGGCCAGAGCGTGGGCAAGATGGTTATGGGGATCAGGGTGACGAACCTCGACGGCGGGCAGATAAGCCTGGGACAGGCGGCGCTAGAGGTCTTCGGAAAGGCCTTCCTGCTCCCCCTCGACGTCATCATAGGCTGGCTCTTCCTCGGGGGGAAGTCGCAGAGGCTCTTCACATTCCTAGCTCAGACGATCGTCGTGAAGGACAGGAAGTAGGAGCACCCATCTTTTTCAATTGAACCTATGGCACCCTAGGGTGCGCTCAGGCTCTTCCCGAGATCGTAGGCCTCCCTCAGCTTGTCAGGGAAGCCTGATATCGGGATGTCCCTTCCACCCTCCATCGTGCGGCAGGTCACAATGTGTAGCTTAATTTTGAAGTGGGGGGCTATCCGTTGGAAGAAGCCGACCGTCGACTCCACGTGGAAGCGGTAGGTGAGGAAGACGGCGAAAGTCTTGCCCTCGAAGCCCCTCCAGGCGAGCGACTCCATCCTGTCCAGAGCCGCCTTCATCTGGGCTGTCATGTAGCCCCAGTACATCGGGGTCGCCCAGACGATCAGGTCGGCGTCGATGTAGGCAGAGTAGATATCCTGCATGTCGTCCTGGATGATGCAGCTGTGTTCAGGGGGCGTCTCGCACGAGAGGCATCCCTGGCATGGCCTGATGTCCATGTCGTTCAGGTAAAAATGCCTTACCTTGTTCTCTCCCCCCTCATTCAACCCGTTCAGGAAGTGGAGTGCTAGGGTGTCCGAGTTCCCGTCCCTTCTCGGGCTGCCGTGGAGCACAACAACCTTCATGATCGTCACCCATCTCATGTTTCCATCGGTTAGGTAGACTGCCTTTCGTGGAGTTTATTATGTTTACTGCACGGTGGAGCCCGGTGAATCCTCGAACCGTGTGCTTCATCCAATAGACCGGAAAATGGCGGTCAAGTTGTGTGAAAAAACGTATGGGGGTACTCATTTTAGGAGATTTTTTCGTCCTAAAATGAGGTGCGCTGCGGCTTGCAGACAACTGACATAGACAAAGACGAGTAAAAAAAGGGTGGGGCACCATGTATTGGTGAATATTTTTATCACAGGGCGAATTAACCCGAAAAACCGTTAGGTCTTCAACAAAATGTTGGCCATCAAGGCCCGGAGTGGACTGGGGGGGATTTATCCGAAATATGGGGTGAGTTTATTTTTTGGTGGCGTATCATCAGATAATCCTCACGGGATAGGTGGGGAGTGTTGTCGTCTCTGGATCAAGGTTATTTGACCCCTTCACAGCTTTATCCCTATGAGGCTAGTGTGACACGCCTGTGAATGTTTGAGATATAATTGACTGGAGTTCCTGAAAAGTTACCTCCTTTCCCCATAGCTCATTGCGTAGTTCTTGTAAGGTTTCCTCCGTAATGATTTTTTCTTCTGGAAAAAAGGAATTGATTAGATTAATTTCGTCTTCTATTACATACTCTTTTTTCTTGCATGATTTTCCTAGTTTCTGTAGCCTTCCCTCAATGGAGAAGTGTCAGAGGGACGTTACAAGATACAATTCGCGTTCGCGGATATATCCTCCCGATGGAAAACGACCCTCTATGACATCTTTTGCATGCATTAGTTCATGGTAGTAAATATGGTCATAGGGGATGTCCTTTAGAGGAAGATAGCAAAATCGTTTCCTACCTGAAGGCATAGGTAGATTATTTCCTTCTCTTTATCTACGATGCAGGTGGTCCCCTTTCTCCCTATCCCCCAACTGGGCTCCAGGTGTAAGGCGAAGTGTGGGACCGGATAAGATTACCGGAGAGCAGCTCGCCTTGGTCGGAGGATCAATCGAGGCTATTTTAAAATTGAAGCGTCAGTCAGGGCATGTGGGCGAGTCCATGAAGATGACGGAAGGGGCTCGGGACATGCTAGTCGAGAAGCTGGTGGAGGGCCGCTACATCCTACGAGTGGAGGCTGATAAGAGGCTCTAGGAGCAGCTTGCGCTGTAGCGCAGTGAATACGAGGTGCAGCTCAGGGCGAAGGACAGCCAGATCGCGGAGGAGAGGCGACTGAGGGAGACAGCCGAGAGAGAACGGGATACCCTAGCCGTGGAGAGACGAAGAGATGGATAAATTGAAGAGGGAGAACAGCGAGCTCGGACAAAATCCGTAAACTGGAACAGAATCAAGTGGATGAAAGGCAAAAGGAATAACTTCAGAGGCTAAGGACCCCCTCGTAAACTATCTACCACCTTTAAGCGGTGATGCGTCCCATTCTATTGTGACACACGCGTAGTTTGAGGGTTAAGATTGGTTAGATTAATAAAAGATTCAAAGGCTATGCCTTTCCCTCGGAGACCAACAAGATCGGAGATAGAGCGATTCTGGATGAAGCTACAAGAAGACGTTTTGGAATGCGGGGAAGTAATGCCCAATAAATCTGAATTTGACAGGAAATTCGCAATTTTGATATATGATTCTTTTGAAGAGGCCTGTGAAAATTATAGAAGGTTTAGAGACAGTGTCTGTAAAGGAGAAGAATATGAACTGCCCGAAAAATATACAAAAATACCGGCTCTTGGAAAATCTCTTGAAGATGAGGTTGTAATAGTCACAGGTCGGTTATACGCAAATACCAGAAACTGTTCAGTTGAACCGATAATTGATGAGGTGCTCAAGGTAAGTGGAATAAAGCCCAGCCTAGAAACCATAAAAATCTCCCTAGTAAAAGGGTGGAGACAGCACAAAGGAATCATCCTGAAAAACGAAGATGAGTTATCCCATTACATGCTGGCAGGCGTGCCTAAGGAGTGCTTGGAAAAAATCATTGGAGAGCTCCTTCCCGAATATACTTGAAATAGCTTCACGCGCACAGGGCATTATGAGGCCCATCCTGGCCCATACTAGTGCGTTGGCTATGGTCGACCCGAAGTATACGTGGGGCGTGTAGGGCTGGAGCCAGACCCAAATTCCTGTGTAGTAGGCGACGGGCTCGAGGATCAGGTCAAAGATGATGAGGATAAAGCGTCCCGGTGCCGTTATGGAGCTCCTCGCCCTAGGCCTAGAGGCCACAGGCGTCGCCTCGGGTGCCTACGTCTACAGTGACTTCCCTCTAAAGGTCCTCGGCGTGTCCCTCTGCATCCCGGTGATGTGGGTGCTGGTGATGGCTCTGGCCACCAATGACTCAGATTTTATGTTAATCGATCGATCCCGGGAGCACTTATGGAAAGGGAACTTTTTTCCTTTGCTTCCGACCGAGCTTGGTTCAAGCGACCGATCGTTGCTTATGGATTCATATCTGGAAATCTCCCGCTTTCTCCCAAGTACTAGTCGAAAGATCAACATTGCACCGTGCGTTTCTCAACCGCGTGATAAGGTCCATTCGTTTATCCCTGCTATTATCAAGTTTAACGATGAAACGTCCAGCTATGTCACTGAAAGGCCGCAGATTTCCAAGTTCGACGAAAACTGTTCTATCCGGATATCTTCCCAAAGCGATTCCTGCTTCAAAGATCACGTTAAGTCTCGCTTGTGGTGTATATTCCGTCTCATATGCCGGTTCATCTTGTTCCCGATATTGTTCCCGCAAGCGTCCCTCGTCATCAGGCGTCATCATGACGATAAGAGCTTGAGCGGTCGTGAAGATAACGTCCAATATTTCGCCTATATAGGGAGATGGTTTACCTGTAAGAGAAACTGCGTCAGACCATTCTAGTGGAGTCAAGCCAAGTGAACTAAGGAAAGTATGCATCGATTCAAGCAGTTGCTTGTTCCGTCCATGAATCACATAGACATAGAACGGTCTACGAACGGTAAAGCTTGCTTGTAGATCTGCATAGCCGTCTTTCCTTGCATAGATGTACTCTTTAAGAAGGTCTTCAGGATTTCTTGGTATCTCGTTTTTTTCTCTTCTTGTTCTGGCCAATTCCATGAGACGCTCCAGATACTCTGCTGCAATCAGAGGATAACTTCTTAGTGCTAGGTACGCTGGTGCTCCAAGCGCTTCTTCGATTCTTTTTGTATCCAAGAGATCCTCGATGTATGCGAGAGTTATTTTGTTGAAGCCTTCAGCTAACTTGCCCTGGAGTATAAGCGAGACTCCCAAATTGTGCAGCGGGCCTCCTTTGTGGTATTTCTCATTAGCCTGCAACTCCATTTCTCTAGCGGTTAGAATCCTGAATTGTGTCTCGTATATTGATTCTGCTCCAGAGTAGTATTTGGAAACAATGAATGTGAGAGCTGCATTCTCAAGCTCCTGAAATGCCTCCTTCAAGTCAGGAGGGAATTCTATGGCATTCAAGGTTATTCTCCTCCAATTGACTAATCATACAGTCTACTGATAAAACTCATTAAGGAAACCCCGTTTTGTCATGACATACTTATAAGGTGGGTTTAAATCCGAGTTGGTCGCCTATCCACGCACCATAAAACAATCAAGAAAATTACATGAATTGAGCTTGAAAAATGATTAACATGGGCCGGGCCG
>Ga0172366_10000775_pt1 | contig 23888 bp, 24 predicted proteins | sample LakKivSesite69cm_FD_114533 | JGI IMG/M metagenome (GOLD analysis project Ga0172366, IMG submission 114533) | Sediment microbial communities from Lake Kivu, Rwanda - Sediment site 69cm | ecosystem: Environmental > Aquatic > Freshwater > Lake > Sediment | place: Rwanda: Western Province, Lake...
CTTTTGCGCCTCGCTCTACGGCATCCCCCGCCGCGAGCGCGCCGCCCGCGCGACGAAGCTCCTAGCCGACTTCGGGCTGGCCGAGGCCGCGGGCCGCAAGTTCGCCGGCTACTCCAAGGGCATGAAACGGAAGCTCACGATTGCGGCCGGCATCATCCACCGCCCGAGCGTTCTGTTCCTCGACGAACCGACCACCGGCATCGATGTGCCCAGCGCCCGTCACATTCGCGAGCTCATCGCCGACCTGCACCGCTCGGGCACGACCATCCTGCTTACCACTCACTACATCGAGGAAGCCGAACGGCTGTGCGAGCGCGTCGCCTTCATCGTCAGGGGACGCATCGTCAGAACCGATGCGGTCGCGGCCCTGCTCGAACCGGCGCAGGAACGGCAAGTGCTGGAGCTTACGGTCTCGACCAGTCCAGAAGCCGCACTCGAGCTGCTCAGCCGGGCGTTCGGCGAGGCGCGGTTCTCGGCCGTTGCCGTTGCGCGAATCCGCGCCGAATCAATGGCTCCGCTGCCGGTCGGCCCGCTTGTGCGCGCTCTTGAGGAACAGGGTATCGAAGTCACCGAGGCCCGCAGAGTCCGGCCCACCCTGGAAGAGGTCTTTGTCGAGACGACCGGGCTTGCGGCCGCCGCCCTGCGCTCGGAGAAGGAGAAGAAGTGAAGCGCTGGGCCGCGTTCGCAAGCATCCTCGCCAAGGACATGCGCACCTACTATCTCAAACCGCCCAACGTCAGTTGGGGACTTGTCTTTCCCCTGGCATGGACCGGGATGTTCTTCGTCCGTTCCGGCGCGAACCCTGCCGAACTCCGTACGCTCCTGCCCGGCGTGATGACCCTGGCAGTGCTGTTCGGCACGACCTCGCTGCTCGCGGTCGCCATCACCTTTGAGCGACGGACACGTTCGTTTGAGCGGCTCCTGCTCGCGCCGGTTCCCCTGTCGCTTCTGATGCTGGCGAAGACCGCGGGCGCAATCCTGTTTGGAGTCCTGAATGCCTTTGTGCCCGTGCTGCTGGCCGCCTTCTTCATCAACCTGTCCGGGGTCAACTGGCCCGCGCTCGTCGCCGGCGTTATCCTAACCGCGGTCAGCTCGGCCTTTCTCGGGCTTCTGGTCGCCGTATCGGTGGCAGAGGTATTTGAAGCGCAGACACTCTCCAACTTCTTCCGGTTTCCGATGATATTCCTGTGCGGCCTCTTCTTCCCGCTTTCCCGGCTGCCGGTCTGGCTGCGGCCGCTCTCATTTGCGCTGCCGCCGACCTACGGAGCCGACATCATGCGCCAGGCGCTCGGCACACGGGGCGTCCTGCCGGCCGAGCTCGATTTCATCATCCTCGCCGCCTTCTGCCTTGCCCCGTTCGCGGCCAGCCTGCACACTGTCAACCGCCGCTGGATAGCCTGAGTCGACCGGGGGAAATAGGGGAGATAGGGGCTGTAGACTACTCGACGACGGCGGCAAGGCGCACAGCGGCAGTTCAGAGTGAAGATTGGCGGACGCAGTGGAATGGTCGCCGTACATCGTTGAATCGTCGATCGTCGGTTGGCCGCAGCGGCCACTGTCAGACAGTGCGTCGGCGCGGCTCAGTGGATTGCGGACTAGCGGCGCGAGGAGCTGAAGTCAGCAGCAGCCAAGGACGACCGGTCTTGACCGCGACCAGGACATTTCTATAATGATAGAAATATGGATACAATGAGTCGGCAGAAGACCGCGGATTTCTTTGCCGCGTTGGGCAGCGAGAACCGGGTACGGATAGTCGAGCTGCTCGCCTCGGGCGAGCGTTGCGTCTGTGAGATAGCTCCGCACTTCCCCACCGCATTCTCGGTCGTGTCGCACCACCTGGCGGTGCTTGAGCGGGCAGGCATCATCACATCCCGCCGCGATGGCCGCTGGATGCGCTATCGACTCGCCGACGAATCGGTGCTGAAGCTGCTGGGCCTTGCCCGCGAGCTCGCACGGCAGTTCAAATCAAGCCGTCGCACTGCCCGGCGGCCCAAGGCTTCGGACCGAGAGCTGTGCTGCGAACACAAATCAAGGAGTGCTAATGCCCGGAGAACAGGATGATATCAGACGTTCGGTGCGCGAAGGCTATGCCAGGGTCGCAAGAGGCTCGGGTTCGTGTTGCGGTCCGTCGCGAAGCTGTTGCGGCACACCATCGCCGCAGACCATCAGCCGCGCGGTTGGCTACAGCGACGACGACCTGTCGGGCGTGCCTGATGGCGCGGACCTCGGACTCGGCTGCGGAAATCCGGTTGCGCTCGCCTCGCTTCGCCCTGGCGAAATCGTGCTCGACCTCGGTTCCGGGGCGGGCATCGACTGCTTCCTGGCCGCGGGGAAAGTCGGCACGGAAGGCAAGGTCATCGGCGTGGACATGACGCCGGAGATGCTGGAGAAGGCTCGCAAGAATGCGGTCAGTGCGGGTGTCGCCAACGTCGAGTTCCGGCTGGGCGAGATCGAGCACCTCCCGGTAGCAGACGACTCAGTGGATGTGGTCATCTCCAACTGCGTCATCAACCTCTCCCCGGACAAGCCGCAGGTGTTCCGCGAGGCTTTTCGCGCACTTCGCCCCGGCGGCCGCCTGATGGTCTCCGACATCGTGCTCCACTCGCCCCTGCCGAGACGGCTGCTCGATTCGGCTGCGGCCTACGTGGGCTGCATCTCCGGCGCAAGCCTGAAGGCGGACTATCTGCGAATGGTGTCCGCCGCCGGATTCGCCAACGTCACCATCGTGTCCGAGGAACGGTTCCCGGTCGAGGCGACGGCCAGCGACCCAACGCTCCAGGCGCTCGTCCGTGAGTCCGGACTTTCCGTGGACGAGTTGCGTCTTGCCGCTGCCGGCGTTCGCAGCGCCAAAGTCTCGGCCATCAAGCCAAAGTAGGCCGGCGTGCTCGGCAGCGTCCTCGCCAGCGTCGAGAGGCTGATCACCACTCAGCCGCTGCTGGCGGTGCCGGTCGTGTTCCTCGGTGGACTGACGACCGCGCTGAACCCGTGCGTGCTCGCCTCGATACCGCTCGCCATCGGGTTCGTCGGCGGTTATGCCTCCGGCCGCTCCAAAGGCTACGCGGTGCTGCTCGCCCTTTTTCTCTTCCTCGGCATCGCCGCCGCGTTCACGGTGCTGGGCATGGTCGCATCGCTGGCCGGCACGCTCTTCGGCACTGCCTCGAGGTTCTGGCCCGTCCAGATAGTTATCGTCTGCCTCGTTATGGGCGGCCAGATCCTGCTTTTCCCCAACTTCGAGATACCGATGCCGCGCGGTTTCACACCCAAAGCGGGCGGCATAGTCGGCGCGTTCCTGCTCGGTGCCCTGACCGGCGTGATTGCCACGCCCTGTGCAATGCCCGTGCTCGCCGTGCTCCTGTCCTACGTTGCTTCAAAGGGTAATGCCGTGTACGGCGGGCTGCTGCTCTTCACCTACGCGCTTGGCCACTCGGTCCTCGTTCTGGCTGCCGGGAGTTCGATGGGCATTGCCGAAGCGATGGTGAACTCCAAGGGCCTGAAGCGGGCCTCGACCATTCTCAAGAAGGCCTCGGGCGTGTTGCTCCTGCTCGTGGCCGCGTATTTCCTTTATGACATCTTCAAGAGTTAGGAGTTGAATGTGATGCTGAGACGACTGCTGCTGACCGTGATGATGGCCGGCTTCGTCCTGATGCTCTCGCCCGGATGTGGCGGCGGAACCAAGACGCCGGTTGAGGCTAAGCCGGATACCTCGGTTCAGACTGGGGCCATCTGTGATACGACGCTGACACCGGACTCTACCTCGACCGCAACGGGCGTTGCCGCCCAGCCTGACACCCAGAAGCCCAAGCCGGCCAAGAAGGTCGAGCCTGAGCCGCAGAAGCCGAAGCCGGAACCGGAGAAGGTCGCGGAGAAGCCCAAGGCGCTGCCGCGGATGTGGGACTACGGCTCGGAGAATTGCATCCCGTGCAAGACTATGAAGCAGATCCTCGACCCGATGATGGCTGAGTACAAGGGCAAGGTCGACATTCGCATCATCCTCGTCAACGAGGAACGGGAATTGACGCAGCAGGCTCGCATCCAGGTCATTCCAACCCAGATCTTCTACGCCCCGGACGGCAAGGAGCTCTTCCGCCACATCGGCGTGTACCCGCGCGACTCCATCGTCGCGAAGTTCAAGGAGTACGGCTGGGAGTAGTACGTGAAAGAACGCTACAAGCTCCTCATCATTCTCGGCGTCTTCCTGTTCTTTTACTTCGTGCCGCTCGGGTCGGGCCGGGTCCAGGGCGCGCTGGTCGAAGGATTCCGTATGCTCCAGGAATACGCGCGGCTCCACGTGCTGCTCTGCCTCGTGCCGGCATTCTTCATCGCCGGCGCCATACAGAACTTCATCTCCAAGGAAGCCATCCTCAAGTACTTCGGTCCGAAGTCCAACAAGGTGCTGGCCTACGGAGTCGCATCCGTGTCGGGCGCGATTCTCGCAGTATGCTCCTGCACGGTCCTGCCGATGTTCATGGGCATCTATCAGGCCGGGGCAGGTCTGGGTGTCGCGGTGTCATTCCTCTACTCGGGCCCGGCCATCAACATACTGGCAATACTGATGACCGGCCGCGTGCTTGGGCTTGAACTGGGGCTTGCGCGCGCCATTGGTGCAATCGTCTTCTCAGTGGTTATCGGTCTGTCAATGGCCTTCATCTTCTTCCGCTCCGAAAAAGCCCGGGCCGAGGCCTCGGGCGCATTCGATATGGAGGCAGCCAAGGGCGGACGCCGACTCCGCCAGAACATCCTCTACTTCGCTTCCATGATTCTCGCGCTTGTCTTCATGACCTGGGGGAAACCGAAGGAGCCCATCGGGTTCTACAACGCGGTCTTCTCGGTGCATTGGTACCTTGCCGGCGCATCGCTGCTTGCCCTTGCGCTGATGCTGTGGCGCTGGTTCGACAAGCAGGAGATGAAGGCCTGGGTTGGGTCAACCTGGGTCTTCGCCAAGCAGATACTGCCGCTGCTCTTCGGCGGCGTGTTCGTTGCCGGGTTCCTGCTCGGCCGGCCCGGGCTTGACGCGGGCATCATCCCAAACTCGGCCATCGCCGGCCTCGTCGGCGGCAATTCGCTCTGGGCCAATCTCTTCTCCGCTGTCGCCGCCGCCTGCATGTACTTTGCGACCCTGACCGAGATTCCTATTCTGCAGGGTCTCATCGGCTCCGGGATGGGCCAGGGGCCCGCGCTCACGCTCCTGCTGGCCGGCCCTGCCCTTTCCCTTCCTTCGCTGGTCGTCATCATCCGGATGATAGGAGCGAAGAAAGGCCTCACCTACATCGGTCTGGTCGTGGCCCTTTCCACCATCGTCGGGATGTTGTACGGAATGCTGTTCCAGTAAAGGAGTCAAACCGTGAAAGTTCAGATAATCGGCATCGGATGCGCTCGGTGCATCGAACTAGAGAAGCGAGTGATGGATGTCCTCGCGGAAATGAACGTCGCGGCCGACGTCCAGCACGTCAAGGACCTCAAACTCTTCGCCTCGCTGGGTGTGTTCATGACACCCGGACTGGTGGTTGACGGCAAGGTCGTGTCGCAGGGCAAGATTCCCACGAGGGACGAGATCAGGAAGTGGCTCGCGCCGAAGCCGTAGCAGCTCCGCCCCGCCGGCTGTCATTCCTCGACCGGTTTCTGACGGTCTGGATATTCGCGGCAATGGCCGCAGGGGTCGGGCTCGGCTACTTGGTACCGCAGGCGACGCGGTTCGTCACCCTGTTCCAGGTCGGCACCACCTCCATCCCGATAGCCATCGGGCTCATCCTTATGATGTACCCGCCGCTCGCCAAGGTGCGCTACGAGGAGTTGGGGAACGTATTCCGCAACTGGCGCGTGCTGCTCCTATCGCTCGTACAGAACTGGGTCATCGGCCCGGTGCTGATGTTCCTCCTCGCCATCATCTTCCTGCGCGCGTACCCGGAGTACATGACCGGCCTCGTACTCATCGGCCTTGCCCGCTGCATCGCCATGGTCATCGTCTGGAACGACCTTGCCTGCGGGGACAGCGAATACGCCGCCGGGCTGGTCGCGTTCAACTCCATTTTCCAGGTCCTGTTCTATTCTCTCTTCGCCTACGTCTTCATCACGCTCTTGCCGCCGGTCTTCGGTCTCGCCGGCCGCACCGTTCACATCTCCGTCGGCGAGGTCGCAAAGAGCGTGCTGGTCTATCTGGGCATCCCTTTCTTCGCGGGTATGCTCACGCGGCTGGTCCTCATGCGGGTGCGGGGCCGCGAGTGGTACGAGCGGAAGTTCATTCCGAAAATCAGTCCGGTCACGCTCATCGCTCTGCTCTTCACCATCATCGTCATGTTCTCGCTCAAGGGCGAATACATCGTCCGCATTCCGCTCGACGTACTGCGCATCGCGTTGCCGCTGCTCGTCTACTTCTTACTGATGTTCGTCGTCTCGTTCCTCCTGAGCCGCCGGGCACGCGCGAGCTATGCCCAGAGCTGCACGCTCTCCTTCACCGCCGCCTCAAACAACTTCGAACTCGCCATCGCCGTCGCGGTAGCGGTCTTCGGCATCAACTCGGGCGTCGCCTTTGCCGCGGTCATCGGCCCGCTGGTCGAGGTCCCGGTTATGATATCGCTGGTGAACCTCGCCTTCTGGTTCCGAAGACGACTGTTCGAGACGCAGGTAAGCAGTGCCGCGTAGGTGCAATCACGGACAGTCCCATGTTTGATGACGGCGGCAAGGCGCGGCGTCCAGATGGTGAGCCTGGTCGAGGAGGTATTTCGGTATCGCGATGCATGAATAGCGCATCGCTCGCATGGCCAGGTGAGTCTTATCAATACGCGGTTGTTGGCGCCGGGTGATTGATATGGCGCGTCAGCCCGGCAAGCCACGTAAGAGCCATGGAATGGCACACACCGCAAGGGAGGTAAAGATGGTAGTAACTGCAACAGTCCTGCCCGCCGGCGTGATTGGCGTCGTGCTGGGCGTCCTCTGGCTGATTCCGGTCTTCGCGTTCGGGCACTGTGACACGATGAACGGGCCGGTGGTGGCCGACGCCCGCAGGGCGCTGGCCGCCGGTGACGCGACCGGCGTGCTCAAGTGGGTGAAACCCGAAGCGGAGCCGGAAATCAAGGCCGCCCTCAAGCAGACCCTGGCCGTCCGCTCCAAGGGCAAAGACGCGAGGGCGCTGGCCGACCGCAGCTTCTTCGAGACTTTGGTCCGCGTGCACCGTGCCGGCGAAGGCGCGCCGTACACGGGACTCAAGGACGAGCCGGTCGAGCCGATAATCGCGAAGACCGATTCCGCGCTGGCCTCTGGTTCAGTCAGCGGCGTAGTGAAGCTTCTGCAGGACGCGCTGGCCGAGGGTGTGCGCCACCGGTTCGAGCGGGCGCTCGCGACCTCGAAGAATAAGGACCAGGACGTGGCCTCGGGTCGCGAGTACGTCGAGGCCTACGTCGAGTTCACGCACTACGTGGAGCGTCTGCACTCGGCCATCGAAGCCGCGGGCGGAGCCGAGCACCACGAGTAGGGCGGCGGCGACCGGCGAAAGGGCCAGACGATGACTATCACGATCGTCCTGAATGACCCGCCCTATGGGACCGAGCGTTCCTACAACGGTCTCAGGCTGGCGCTTGCGCTTCAGAAGAATCCGAACAACAGGGCTCGCGTGTTCCTGATGCCGGATTCGGTATTCGCGGCGCTGAAGGACCAGGATACGCCGACCGGCTACTACAACATCGGTCGGATGCTGACCGGCGTAAGCCGAGCGGGGGAAGTGCGGGCCTGTATTGCCTGCATGAACGCGCGCGGCCTCAAGGAAGAGCAGCTCATCGAGGGAGTGACTTCGGGCAACATGGCGTTGGCGGCCGAGTGGGTCGAGTCCAGCGACCGCGTAGTCACGTTCTAGCGACACGGTCGACCCGTCTTAATGATGGTGGCAAGGGCGGGAAGAGCTAACGGCTGACGGTTTACGGCTCACGGCATCGGCCGAACGAGCAGGTCGATTGCAGATTGGCGGAACGGACGAGGATGGCCGACGGCTTGCGGCTGACAGCTGCGGCCTCGCCGGGTTGCGGGCGGGACTGGTGACGCTATAATGACCGAGCATGAGCGCCCGGGCAAAGGTCGCTGTCCTTCGTACCAAGCCTGAAACGGTCCTTGAGGACTATCGCCGGCTGCTGGCGCTGGCCGACGCCGACAAGTTCCTCGCCCCCGGCAAGACCACCATCCTCAAGGATAACATCTCCTGGCACTATCCGATGCCGTCGGCCAATACGACGCCGTGGCAGCTCGAGGGCACCATCCTCGGGCTGCGCGACCTCGGCTACACCGACATTTCCTGCGTGCAGAACCGAACCGTGGTCATCGATACCTACAAGGGCGAGGACCTGAACCAGTACGTGCCCATCTTCCGCAAGTGCGGGCTGCCGGTGCTCTACAACTTCCGGGATGAGGATATGAAGTGGGTGCCGTTCGAGCCAAAGGCGAAGATGCTCGCGCTCGACCGCGTCTACCCAAAGGGACCGTGTATCCCCGACTATTTCTTCGGCAAGAATATCGTCCACCTGCCGACTATGAAGTGCCACATCTACACGACTACGACCGGCGCGATGAAGAACGCGTTCGGCGGCCTGCTGTGCGCCCGCCGTCACTACACCCACACTTGGATTCACGAGGTGCTGGTCGACCTGCTCGCCATCCAGAAAGACATCCACGCAGGCATCTTCGCGGTGATGGACGGCACGACCGCGGGCGACGGTCAGGGACCCCGCACCGTCAAGCCGGTCGTGAAGAACGTCATCCTCGCATCAGGCGACCAGGTCGCCATCGACGCCTTGTCCGCGAAGCTGATGGGCTTCGACCCGCTTTCCATCAAGTACATCCGGCTAGCGCACGAAGCCGGGCTCGGGGTCGGCGACCCGAAGGAGATAGAGCTGGTCGGGGACGATGTGTCGGATGAGAGCTGGGGCTTCGATGTCGGCTGGAACTTCCACCGGGTGATGGGCTGGCTCTCGTGGTATGGCCCGACCCGGTTCCTGCAGAGACTGCTCTTTCGCACACCCATCGTCTACTTCCCGATATTCGTTTCCGAGACTTATCATGACCGCATCCGCTGGCCGCTGAAAGAGAGCAAGATATACGAGCGATGGAGGCGCGAGACCGGGTGGGGGAGGCTCTTCACCGAGTACCAGCAGAAAGGATGCCTGCTCATATGAAGGAAAACCCAAACACCAAGTCCCAATGACCAATCAATGCTCAAGCACCAATGTCCGAGTCGGTCATTTCCGTCATTCGGGCTTGATTGGTCATTGGCGCTTGGTCACTGGTGCTTCCGCACCAATGGCGGACCGACCCGCTTCCGGGCGGCACTATGCCTAAGGCGGCAACGACATACGCCATCCGTCGGGCGACCAAGCGCGACCTTCCGGACCTGAAACGGATGCGGATAGCGCTGCATGAGCTGCTCTTAGGCCGGGACCCGCGAGTCCTGCGCCTGAGCCGGGAAATGACCGACACCCTCGAGCAGTTCTACGCGAAGATAATTGAAAAGGCCGAGAACCGCATCTTCGTCGCAACCGGGCCTGACGCAAAGCCAATCGCGATGCTCCTCGTGCGTATTCTTGACAATCCGAACATGGACCCGCGGCCGTTTGGCCGCATCGACGACGCGTGGGTCGACCCGGGCTGGCGTAAGCAAGGGGTAATGACCGCTCTCACCCTCCGTGCGGCCCGGTTCCTCTCCGACCATCGAGTGACGATGGTCATGCTCGACTGGGCGAACAACAATCCGCCCAGCGGAACCTGCTGGCAGAAGCTCGGATTCGAGCCGTTGATGACAATGGGCTTCGCCAGCCCCAGTATCATTCTCTCACGAAAGGGGTAACAATGAGCCAAGCCCTGCCGCCCGTCCTCGAACGCCTGCGCGGTTTCCTGCCCGAACTCGTGGCCGAGGCGGAACAGAAGGCACCGTATGCATACGCGCTCGTTACCCAGTCGGCCGGCGAAACGGTCTCAAAGAGCCCGGCGGACGAGCGCGTCAACCCGGTGCCGCCCCGGCCCGGCATCCGTATCTCGGCCTGGGACGGTTCGACGTTCCACTCCGTGGCCACGAGTCGCGTGAGCGACCACGACTATCTGCTCCAACTGACCCGCGAGCTCGTGCAGTCAATCATGGTCAAGCAGGGGCCGATGCCCGACCCGGGTTCGGAGCTCGACCGCCACTTCAGGAACGAGTTCAAGGAGGACCCCGAAAAAGTGCCGGCGCGGGAACGGCAGGAGATCTGCCGCCATGCGTTCGAGATAATGAGCACGTTCGATGCGCGAATCGTCGCCCCGCGGGCCGTCTACGTCTACGAGCGCGAGTACCGCCTCTTCTGCAACCGTACGCGGCTGCTCTCTTCGGACGTCGCGGGAGTCGGCCTCTATCTCGTGCCCGTGGCCTCGGACGGGAAGAAGCAGGTGATGAACTTCGCCGCGTCAAATGCCCCCGGCCACGAGGCCGCGCGCGTATCCGACGACAAGGTCCGCGAAGCCGCGGACCTGGCCGTGCAGTACCTGTCAGCCGGCAAGATTCCACCGGGTGAATATCGCGTCATCCTCGACCCCGACTTGACCGGCACTCTGGCGCACGAGTCGTTCGGCCACGGCTGCGAGATGGACGCGCTGATGCGGGGCGCGGCCCGAGCCGCGCTCTACGTCGGCAAGCGGGTCGGGTCTGACCTCGTGAACATAGTCGACTTCGGCGGCCTGCCGGGCCGTCACGGCTCCATCTTCTTCTCAGACGACGGCGTCCTCGCCGAAGAACCGGCAGTCCTGGTGAAGAACGGCATCCTGCAGCCGACCTTGATGACCGACCTCTATTCCTATCTGCATATGCGCGACCGCCTCCCGGGCCTCAAGCTATCGGCAAACGGCCGGCTGCAGGTATACGACCATCCCATCTACGCGCGGATGACCAACACCTACTTCCTGCCGCTTGAGAAAGAGCAAGGCGGGAAGACAAAAGAGGAGCTGATTGCCGATTCGGGAGATGCTATTCTCATCGAGCAACTCACCAGCGGGATGGAAGACCCGCTCGGCTGGGGCGTGCAGTTGCAGGCTCTCCGCGGTCGAGAAATCAAGGACGGGAAACTGACCGGGAAGCTCTACTACCAGGTCGGCCTGACCGGGTACGTGCCGGACGTGCTCTCAAGCGTTGACGGCATCACGACCGAGCTCGACGTCAGCTCGGGCGGGACCTGCGGCAAAGGACACAAGGAATACGTGCGCGTATCATCAGGCGGCCCCTATGTCCGCTGCCGCATGAAGCTGGGGTGAAAGATGGAATTCAACAACATCAAGAGAATCGTCGCAGAGACTAGTGGTCTTGCCGGCTGGCACCTGCACCGCGTCGAGACCCAGGCAACTACTATAGTCCGCCTGCCTGGCATTTACACTACCCGCGAGGGCAGACCGTTCCGTCAGCCCAACCCGCATCCGCGTGAAGTCATCACTGCGCCGAGTGAAGAGGTGTGGGTGACGGTATACTGCAAGAGTGTGGCCGACAATAAAGAGTACATGGGCGAGGCCATCGGCCAGCTCTCAATCTACGATGAGGCAGCCGTCAAGGAAACCCTCTCCGGGCTCATCGCCGCGGCTCGGTCCCAGCCAAACCAACCCTACCCGCTGGTCGAGCGCACCGCGGTCTACCCGGAAGTCGAGCTTGCCGACCACGAACTGCTCGAACTGTCGCCGCCGGCGCTGCTCGCCCGGGTTCAGCGATTCTCGGAAGCGGTCCTGACCACTGCCGCCCCTGAATTCGGCATCGAAGTCTCAAATCTTGAGGTATTCGTGAAGCAGATACGCACCCGCCTCGAAACCGGCGAAGGAATCAGCCTCGAGTACCCCTCGACCCGAACCGACGCCGAAATCTGTTTCATCGCCCGGTTCGGGGACAAGGTCGCCGAGCACACGGCCCGTCCCCACGCGCGCCGGCTCCGCGACCTCGACCCGCAGCGACTCGTACTGCTGGGCTCAACCTACGCACGCGGTATCGCTCAAGCCGGCCCGCCGCCCCGGCATTCGGGCCCGGTCGTGCTGACAGGCGAGGCCGCGCGTGACTTCATGGTTCTGAGCCATGAGCCGCTATCGTGGCATTGCTCCGGCCGGGCGGTCTACGAGAAGATGTCGCGCTACGTCAAGGGGCAGCCGGTTTGGGGCGACAAGCGGTTGGCCGGCGATGCAGTAACGGTCTGCTCCGACCCGCTCGTGCCGTTCGGCTCGGACTCGCGCATCGAAGGCGCCGCCCAGCCGGCCCGCCGTGTCTGCCTGCTCAAAGACGGCTGCTATGAGGAGCTCATCGGCGACCTACGCTACTATCACTATCTCGGGCTGCTGGCGCAGGGCGTCGTGCCGTCCGGCCCTGCCGGCAACACGGTCGTTGACGCGGGTCCGCACCGGACCGGCGAACTCCTCGGGTCCGGGCCGACGATAGTCGTCAGCGCGTTCTCCGACTTCCACGCCGACCCGGCCTCAGGCTATTTTGCTTCCGAAATCAGACTCGGAGAAGTGCGCGAAGAGGGGATGACGCAGTCGTTCAAAGGCGGGCTCCTCATCGGCAACTGGTTCGACGCCATGGCCGACATCCAACTGTCGTCGGAAACCACGGCGCAGGACGGCTATTACGGCCCGTCGACCATCCGCGTCGGCAACCTCACGATCTCAGGCTAGCTCGCCGCCGCGCGGCAGGCGGACTCGCCCGCGACCGACCCCGTAGCGGAAAGCGGTTCGCGCTCGGGCCGATGTCGACGCGTCGGGAGGTCTGCCGCTCTTCTACCAGCGCACCGCGAGCCCGAGCTGCGCCAGGTTCTCGGTGTAATCTCTCTCGGGCGCCTGCGGGTTGCGGATGTCGCTGCGCCTAACTCCGAGGTTGAGGCCTATCGCATCGTTGACCCGAATCGGCGCCGCCAGCGCTAGATCCAGCCGGGTCGTGCTCGAGCCTGCAACTGCGCCGGTCTGATACCCGACGGTGAAGGTCGGGTTCAACCGCGGGGACAGCAGCCCGGTGCCGACGCTTCCGCTGTAGTTCCAGCCGGTCGTGGCTGGGTCTTGTGCTGAACTCGTGCGGCTGTTGCCAACCCGCCAACTGAAAGAGACCGGCGCTGCCAGGCTATGGCCGCAGGACAAGGCCAAGCTGTGGCTGGCATAGGAGCCTCGCGTCGTGGGATTGCGGTCATCGTACGAGTTGAGCGAGAAGTCGAGCGAGGGCGAGTGGTATGTCCGTCCCAGCCGGAATCCCCGGCTCAGGCCCGCCACCAGCAAGTGGGTACGGTCATCCAGACGAACCGCCTCTGCGGTCGCGTCGTTCAGTCGGAAGGATGGCCGGTAGTTGATTGAGAAACGCGGCAGCCGCGGCGCGCTGAGCACGATGCCCGAGGCGATGGACCGGGTCGTGGTCGTGTACATCTTGAGCCCGGACAGGTTGTCTCGGCTCTGGCTGTAGCCAAGGTCAAAGACCAGGCCCTTGCCGAGGATGGGCTGGACCACGGCCCCGGACAGGCTCTGCACGTCGGCAAGCAGACAAGGGCTGCCCAATGACTGGAACGCAGGTCCGACGCGGCGGAACGCCGCCGAGAGCCTGCCGCCCGCCACTAGCTCAAGCGCAGCCGAGGCGTTCAGGGAGAAGTCGTGTTGGCTGGACAGCCGCGGTTGAAGGAAGTCAGGAACCAAGGGGTTGTCGATTTGCAGCTTCTCTGCCCGCAGGTCGCGGGAGAACTGCGAGCCAGCCACCTCACCGTTGAAGGACAAACGGCTGCCAAACAGACGCAGTCCGAAGTCCAGACTCGCGACCGTGTTCTCTTTCGGCGTGATGATATCGATGGTGTCAGTCGAGTCAGCCGGCGAAGGCCGGCGCCAGGCAAAGGCCGGGTCGTAGCTGTCCTGCGCCCGAACCAGATTCAGGTTGACCGAGAACCCGCGCTCCGGCCGCCCCACCCCGACCCGCGCGGCCGAGAGCGTCTGGCGGAAGCTGGCATCAGTAGTATCCGAACCCTTGACCGCCCGCCTGGTCTCGCCGGTGGTCGCGGCCATCCGGAATATGCCCGGCGTGAGCGAGATGCCCGCGCCCCGCATCGGCAATCCGTTGAGTGTGAACGCGGAGTAGGTGGGCCGTACGTCCACAAGGCCCAAGTCGAGCCAATCCTTCCGTATCGTGGGGCTCAGCCGGTTGAATGACTGCCTTGTGCTCCGGTCCAGGGTGGAGAACGTGAGCGGGCAGCCGACCTCAAACCCGGACACCCCTAGCACCGGCGCCAGGGCGATCGTGCCGATCCAAGTCGGCCGGTTCTGTGCTGCGCCCGCAATGCCGTCGTACTGGGCCGAAGTGCTCGCACTGCCGGAGAAGCCGACCGGCCCGGCCCTGGCGCCGGCAGAAGCCAGCGCCAGGGCTACAAAGAAACCACGACTAGTCCACCCGCTCCCAGCCACTGTCCTTATCATAGCGATAAGCGCCATTCTTGGCCTGATAGGTCTTGCCGTGCTCGGGCTTTACCTTCTCCCAGTCCGTCTTGGTGCTGTGCCACATTGTCTGCTGCATCTTGGAGAAGATGTGCTTGCACTCCTTTATCGGCTCAGGCTCCCACTTCTTCCCGGTCCAGTGGAACACACCGTTGTAGGCCTTCAGGTAGTTGCAGGGCTCGGGATTCGGTATACCGGTCCAGTTCTTGCCGTCGCCGTGTATCATCTGGCCGTGCTCGTTGTCGTAGGCGTATCGACAACTGTCGGGCGTGACCAGCACCCAGGATTCTCCGTTCCAGTGGTAGAGTCCGTTCACCGCAAGGAGGCAGTAGCACTTCTGCTTGCCACTGGCCGGGCCGCGCCAGCCCTTGCCCGTGGAGTGGTACATGCCGTTCTCGGCCTTCAGCCAGTAGCAGAACGGATACGTCACCTCCGTGAACACCTTGCCGTTGCCATGGAACATCTTCCTCTGGTGTTCACCGTAGTAGTACTTGCAGCTCTCGGGCTTGACCGGTTCCCAGCCGGTGCCGTCAAAGTGGCGCATGCCGTGCTCGGTTAGGATGTAGTTGCACCGCTTGGCCGTCACCGGGGTCCAGCTCGTGCCGTTCGAGTGCACCATGCCGTTCTCGGCCAGGATGTAGATACACTTCGGTCTTGTCACCTCGGTCCAACCCTTGCCGTCGGCGTGGAAGAGCTTGCCGCCCAAGGGTGAGCTGAAGATGTACGTGCAGGACTCGGGCTTCACGGGCTCCCAGCCCGTGCCCGTGGAATGCCACATCCCGTTCTTGGCCAGAATGTAGTTGCACTTGTAGTAGGTCTTCGGCCCTTCCCACGTTCCGCGGCCCAGGGAGTGGTACATGCCGTTGTCTGCCTTGAGCCAGGTGCAGAACGGCTCGACAACCGGAGTCCAGGCCGTGCCGTTGGCGTGGTACATTGTCTTCTGCTGCTTGGAGTAGAGGTAGTGGCAGCTCTCCGGCTTGACTTCCTGCGTCCCCGACTTGCCCAGGGAATGCCACATCTTCCCGTCCTCGCCGAGGAAGTAGGTACACGACTCGGCTTGAGCCACGGCCCCGAACACGAAGCCCCATACGTTGCTGGCTGAGATGAGGTAGCTCGGCTGGACCAGCGCCCGGACCTGCCAGCAGTAGGAATGGCCCGGCTCAAAGGGTTTGGCTGACGGCGGGTACTGCAGTGTCGGCGTGTTGAGCCCGCCTTGGCGGAAGTGCGGGAGATTGTTGACTGCGTCGTCCTTGTTCTGGCCGGCCATGACCTCGTAGACCGAGAATTCGTAGCCGAGGCCGGGCACGGGCTGGGAGATAGTCCAGGCGAAGAGCTGGTCGGGCATCTCTATCTCCGAGCCGTCCGGCGGCGACGCGAGCGCGAGCTGCGGATAGCGGACGACATGCCGTAACGAGTCCGCGCCCAGAAGGTCTCCACTCAGCGAGTAGATGTACACCTTCAGCCAGTAATCCCCTTCTGGGAACAGCCCGGTCTGCCCGATGAGACGCTCGAACTCGGGCAGGAACCACTTCTCTCGAATCGGGGGGATATGTCCGGCATCGTAGCTGTTGATGCCGGGCCGGAGTTCGAAGGGATTGGTCGTCACGCGGCCTATGTCACCGCGAGCTTCCTCGGTCGCCACGCCCTTCGCATACACTGTCATCGCCTCAGGCGATGTGATCGTGACGGTGCACAGATCCTCAACGCGCAACGTGAGCGGCGGCGGGGTCTCTTTGTGCACGTCCTGCAGCTGGCCGAAGGCTGCTGCCACAGGCAGCAGCAACGCCAGCACGAGACTGGCTCTGACTGGCTTCATAATTGGTCCTCCTCTGCGCGACAGCATATCTCTTCGAGACCCGATAGTCAATGGGTTCTTTCATGTTTTCAATGGTGAGCCGTCCGCGTTCAGCGCAGGTCCGCTCGCAGGAAGAGAGCCCCGCCCGGATTCCCGGGCGGGGCAGGTGCTTGAAAGAAAGGCTAGCGGCTGAGCACGATGCGCGCGGAGGCTGTCTGCCCGCACCCGGAAAGCCGGCAGAAGTAGATGCCGCTGTTCACTTCTGCACCCGTGTCATCTCTACCGTCCCAATCTCGCACGCTGCTTCCGCTGACTGCTCCCAGGCGCCGCACGGTTCGACCGAGATTGTCGCAGACGATAAGTTCGGCGCTGGCTGGCGCCTGACAGACTATCGCGCTGCGGCCGGTCGTGGGATTCGGGCCGACGCGGAGCGTAAGGCGCGGGGCCGCCGGCTTCATTTCCTCTACGCCGGTCGGGAACGCACCGCGGAACAGTTCTACGTTACCGTCGTACGCGCTCAGCAGAATGTCCGGGACCGTATCACCATCCCAGAACCCGAACCAGCAACGCGAACCGTTCGGGTATGTCCCGCCCGACTTCACCGGCTTGCCACCTAGTGTCTTGAGTGTCTCGGCCGCGGCCAGTACCGGGCTGGAGTTCGTGCCGGTATTCCGGTAGAACAGCACGTACCCAGCGTCCGCCCCGCAGACCAGGTCGTTTGCACCGTCGCGGTCCAGGTCGAACACAACGGGATTGACCCGGTACTGGTATATCGGGTGGCCTCCTGCGGCCACGGTCTCTGGCGATTGGAACATCGGCCAAGTATCAGAGGTGAGATTCGGCCAGAATAGCACCTGGCCGCTCTCGCACCCCAGGAGAAGGTCCTTCTTACCGTCGCCGTTCCAGTCGAGAACAACCGGCTGCGAATTCGCGCCGACTTTCAGCGGCGTGGAGTCGGTTTTCTTGTACTGCGTGAAGGCCACGAGGCCGGTGTCGTCCCAAATCCAGACATTGAAGTAGCCGCTGCGGTCTCCGGAAACGAGGTCCGCGTCTCCATCCGAATTCCAGTCCACAACCTGTGGGCTCGAACCCATGCATCAGCCGGAGGGAAGGGTAATGTCGGTCCCGCCCGACTGGAAGAAAGCGTATCCGTTGAACTGGGGCGCGGTGTCCGGCCCCTGGTTTAGGTACAGCCGAATCATACCGGAAGCGAACTGGCCGAGTACAAGGTCCTTGGCGCCGTCCAGGTTCCAGTCGTACATCGTCGGCGCGCCGTAGTACCCGACGTCAATCGCCGCGTCCCCGTCTTTGATGAACTCCGGGCCGGTGAAGAGCGGCGTCGCTCCCAGCGCCATCGGCGCGAGGAGACCCGCCGTCACCAACACAAACAGCTTCTGCATACTCGCTCCTTTGCTCTCGCTTTGATTCCGCAACGCAATTCTAGTGCGGGTCTTGTCCTCGTGTCAAGCTTGACTTGCCTCTTCCCTCGTCTCCGTTATCGGGCGGCTTCACGATGAACGGATTGTCCTCTTTGTGCCCGAGCCTGCGCACGAGTATCGCGACGCCGGCGGCGACGGCGGCCGCGACCACCAAGAGCAGCGGCCAATAGATGAGCCAGTACATCGTCAGGATTCCTTATAGGTGGAAGGCATCTTCGAGCTTGAGGATATGTCCGATTGAGGCGGAGTCAAGCGTGCCGGTCCGTGCGTTGCCAGCCCTGACTTCAGGGGCCGAATGCCGAAGTTGACACGCCTGCGCTGGCCGGGACAATTAACTCGCACAAGGTCAGTTATGCGGATTAACTACGCGCTGGTAGCGGGCCTGCTCCTGCTCAGCGTGGGCAGACAGGCCTCTTCTCAGCCCGAGCCGTGGTCCCACCCGGACGGCTCGGTCCACTACTACTGCCCGGTCGCTGCTCCCGCCGGCATCGACTGGTTCTCAGCGTCGGACTCATCAGAGCGACTCGGCGGCTATCTCGCTACAATCACTTCTCAGCCTGAGAACGACTTTGTCTTCGGGCTGGTCGACTCCTGTATCTATTGGTACGGACGTCCGAGTACGTATGGCTGGGCCGGGCCGTGGCTGGGCGCGAGACAGCGGGACGGCGCTCCCGCGCCGGACAGCGGCTGGGAATGGGTCAGCGGTGAGACGTTCAGCTTCGTCAACTGGTCGCCGGGCCAGCCTAACGACCTGGGGGGCGACCAGAACCGACTCAACTTCGGCGAATCGCCGTTCTGCTGGCTCCGGACGTGGAACGACGTCATCAGTCTCGACACCGTAATCCACGGGTACGTGGTCGAGCTCTCGGCCGAGTCTACAACCATCGGCTTACTCCAGAACGACGCCGGCGCTTCTGTCGGCTATTCGCTGTTCCAGTCCAGCCGGTCGCGCGTCACTTATCTCATCGACAACAAGGGTCGATACGTTCACTCGTGGTACGGCCCGTATCTGCCGGCTCTATCAGTCTATCTGCGCGAGGACGGCAAGCTGCTTCGCACGGCCGCGGTCGGCAATACTCACTTCACAGGCGGCTGGGCCGGCGGCCGCGTCGAGTTGCTCGACTGGGAAAGCAACCTGCTCTGGGCCTTTGACTACTCGAACGACTTACACTGCCAGCACCACGACGTCAAGCCGCTGCCCAACGGCAACATCCTGATGCTCGCCTGGGAGGCGAAGACCAGGGCCGAGGCGCTCGCTGCCGGCCGTGACCCGGGAAAGATCTGGGACAACGAGGTCTGGGCCGACCACATCATCGAGGTCAACCCCAAGAATGACAGCATCGTCTGGCAGTGGCACGCCTGGAACCACCTGGTGCAGGACTTTGATTCGACCAAAGCCAACTACGGCGTGGTGGCGGAGCACTCGGAACTGGTTGATATCAACTACATACGCCCCGGCTACTATTCCGCCGACTGGATGCACTCCAACACGGTTGACTACAACCCGCAATTCGACCAGATCATCCTCAACGTGCGCGACCTGAGCGAAATCTGGGTCATCGACCACTCGACCACGACCGCGGAAGCGTGCGGACATGAGGGCGGCCGCTACGGCATGGGCGGCGACATTCTCTACCGCTGGGGCAACCCGCAGGTGTACCGCGCGGGCGGCGCCGTGGACGAGAAGCTCTACGGCCCGCACGAAGCCGTCTGGGTCGAATCGGGCCTGCCTGGAGCCGGCCACATAACGGTATTCAACAACGGTGAGGGACGGCCTGACGGAACGTACTCGACGGTGGACGAGTTCATCCCTGCCTGTGACAGCACGGGCACCTACCCAAGGCCTGAACCGGGAACTCCCTTCGGCCCCAGCGGTCTCTGCTGGACCTACGCCGCCAAATCGCCGGAGACCTTCTACTCCAAGTACATGTCAGGCGCACGCCGGCTGCCGAATGGCAATACCCTCATCTGCGAAGCCGACAGCGGGCTTTTCTTCGAGGTGACGCCCGACTCGCAGATAGTCTGGAGCTACGTCAACCCGGTCACGGACTCAGCCCGCTTGTTCCAGGGTGACACGGTTCCCAAAACCTCCTGGTGCAGGATGAACAGCACGTTCCGAGTGACGCACTACGCACCCGACTACAAAGGGCTGGCCGGCCGCGACCTCGCCCCTGGCTTGCCAATCGAGCGCTACCGGCCACCGCTTACGGGCATTCAGGAAAACAAGCCGTCTCTTGTCCGGCCGCGGCTCTCTGTCTCGCCCAACCCGTTCCGCGGTTCGGTTATCATCGCCCTCACCCCCGGCCCCTCGCCCCTGGCCCCCACTTCGGTTCGCATCTTTGATGCCGCCGGCCGTTTGGTCAGAGCCTTCGCTCAATCTGCAATCTGCAATCCGCAATGGTCTGGGACGGCCGCGACCACTCCGGCCGCCTCTGCCCACCCGGCGTCTACGTCTGCCGCCTCGCCTCTCCCGGCGCCAGCGCCACCGCCAAAATCCTCATCGCCGACTAGCCCGTCTGCCGGCCGCCACAGATTCCGGTCTTCGACTCTCCTCTCGATGTTCAGGGCAAAGCACCGGACAAAGCACGTCGGAAAGCACCGGCAAAGGCGTCGCGAACCGCGTCGTGGACGGCGTCGCCCAGTGCGTCGGCAACTGCATTGGCAACTGGATAACGAACTGCGGCGCGAACCACGTGAACCATCGCACGCGGCGTTGCACGACGAAATGCTGTTGAAGTTGCTTGCGAAGTTGCACCACAAGACGCTTGCGACGCTGTTCGATTCATCTCTCGGGGAAAAGCCCCGGCGATTCAACGCATCAATACACGGGGTATTGGGTCGGCGAATTCGGCTCCCCAGGCGGCCTCCGGGTCATGGGGCGGGCGGCAGAATTGTGGTCCGGTGCCGCCGCACCACTACATATGGTATGTGCGTTATTGGCACAAACGTGGAAATCGCGCCCTGCAACATCTCGCTTCGTTCATTCGTACATCGTCCATCGTTCCTTGTTCTTCGTCGCCGCTAAGTCATTCTCCTTCCGCCGGTTCCGCCATTTTGACTCTTGCATTTTGCACTTTGACTTGCCTCCGCGTGTCCGTCTACCGGATAGTGGGGGGGAGCTGCAGCCCCCGGTGCGGGCCTCGCTCCTGCGCCCGCAACAGGCGCCGCTGCGGCCCAAGGTGCGGCGCCCGCTCCTGCCCCCGCTCCGGCCCCGGCTCCTCTAGCCGCAGCAGTCCCCGCTCCTGTCCCCAGTCCTCCGCCCTGACCGGCCGCCGCTCCTCCTCCCGCACCTGCCCCTGCTCCTGCTCCCGCAGCGGCCCCCGCACCTGCCTCCGCAACAGCCCCCGCTCCTGCGCCCGCAGCCGCCCCAGGAACAGCGCCCGCTCCCGCCCCCGTTCCTTCACCCGCAACAGCGGCCGCTCCCGCTCCTACAACGGTATCCGGCCCTGCGCCGGGCCCCTCTTTCCAGCGCCTCGCCGCCCGGCCAACAAGTTGCCCGAGTTCCAGGTCACCGTCGCTGGCTTGACTAGTTGAGTTCTGAGCTTAACATTCTCACGATGTTGTCATGGCGCGTTTGGGGGCCGCAATGGCGGTGAACGCGGAATCCAAAGCTGACAAGAGCCAGGAGCGGTTCTACGCCGCCCTGAGGGACCTGTTCGTCGGCGCGCCGGTTGAGGGGCAGACATCGTTCGTCGTTGATTCGGGCATCGTTCTTCGTTTGGCGACGGAGTGAAGGTCATGTTCAAGATGCATGAGGATATTGAGGCCGACATCACGAAGGTCGAGACGGAGATTGCCGAGATGACGAAGAACTCGGAAGAGGCATAGATGCACCTGATGTACGTTGACGAGAGCGGTGACACCGGGTTGCAGGGTTCGCCTACGCGCTACTTCGTGCTCAGCGGATTGGTGCTGCACGAACTGCGATGGCGACATGTACTGGACGAGTTGATAGCGTTCCGGCGCGAGTTGAAGCAGGCATACGGGCTCAGACTCCGGGAGGAGTTGCACGCCGCCGCGTTCATCACCTGTCCCGGAGAACTAGTCAGAATCAAGCGTTATGACAGGCTGGCTATGATACGCGCGTTCGCTGACAAATTGGCCTCGCTTGGCGACATATCCATTATCAACATCTTGGTCGACAAGGCGAACAAGCAGCCGGGCTATGACGTGTTTGACATGGCCTGGAGGGCGCCGGTGCAGCGCTTCGAGAACACGATATCGTGGCACCACTTCCCCGGTCCGGCAAATCCCGGTGAGAGAAGCTTCATTCTGTGCGACCACACTGATGACAAGAAGCTGATGCTCCTACTTCGGCAACTGCATCAATACAATCCTGTGCCGCACCAGGCGGCCTACGGGGCGGGCTACAGGAATCTGCCTCTCCAGTACGTGATAGAAGACCCCAGCTACCGGGACTCGGTTCATTCCTTCTTCCTGCAAGCCGCAGACCTGGCCGCGTTTCTGCTCTACCAGCGCACTGCCCCGAGCAGCTACATGAAGAAGAAGTCGGGGCAGAACTACTTCGGTCGGCTCAGGCCCGTGCTCTGCCTTGCCGCATCCAACCGGGACCCGGATGGGATTGTCAGGCTATGAGAAAGAAAAGGGGCCTTGCGGCCCCGGGGGAATCCTACTACCGAGACGAGCCCGGGTTCAGATTCGCCTTCAGTATAGGCTTGAGAAAACGGGTGTCAAGCAGTTCGTTGCGCTGTGTTGCGCTGGCACCGCAGCCGCAAGGCAGCAAGCTCCGATGAACGATAAACGAAGAACTATGAACGAAGAACGAAGGTTGGGCGAGAGCGAATGGACCGAACAGCGCATCATGTTCCGCTACGACACCGACGGTGTCTTCCCCAGGCTCTCGCAGCCAGCCGTTTCTCGACTTCGCCCGGTATCGTCAGCAGGATAGTCAGTATGGAAAGCAAGCTGCATACACGCGAGTACCCGGCAGCAAGCAAGACCGTGCCCAGGCTGCGGGCCGCCACATTCCCGCGGCTGGTACGACCGCACGCTGGTCAGCTATCTTTCATAGTCCAGCAGCCTGCAGCGCGACGACAGGTCGAGGTGACTCGTTCTGGCACTTTTGCTGACAACATGACGCTCCCTGTTCATAGGTGGTTCCGATACTCGGCCGGTTTCTCGGCTGAGTGGGTTGCCGAGGTCTTGAGCCAGTGGGGCATGTCTGAGAGCAGCGTAGTGCTCGACCCATTTGCCGGGTCGGGCACGGTTGCGTTAGTAGGCGATTCCCTGGGCCTGCGAAGCATCGGCGTAGAGGCGCACTACTTCGTGGCTCGCATTTGCCGAGCCAAGCTGCTTTGGTGGACTTCGGTCGGAGCGTTCCGTCGGCTTGCCGAAGCGGTCCTCGAACACCAGTTCGCAAGGGACGAGTCTGCCTCGTCTGTTCCTTCACTCATGAGGCGCAGCTTCGACGAGGAAGCCCTCCACGTTCTCAGGACGCTCAAGGCAGCTTGGCGTCAGCACGACGACGGCTCTCCTGAGTCTGAACTGGTCTGGCTTGCCATCACGGCGATTCTGCGACCGTCGTCATGTGCCGGGACCGCCCAATGGCAGTATATCCAGCCGGTCAAGAGGAAGAAGCACGTTGTGCCGCCGGCACTTGCCTTGCGAAGGCAGGTTGAACTCATGGCCTCGGACATGCTGCACGTGCAGCGCAATGCCCCAAGGACCCGGGCCGAGATGGTGCTCGGGGACGCTCGGGACCTCGCACGTCTCGTGCACGCCGGCGTAGACGCGGTCATCACGTCGCCGCCGTATGCGAACAACTTCGACTACGGCGACGCGCTGCGATTCGAGATGACCTTCTGGGACGAGGTTGACGGCTGGGGCGGCATCCATGACAAGGTGAGGCGGGACCTAATCGTCTCATCCTCGCAGCATGCGTCCCGCGAGAAGCTGAAGCTGGAGGCTCTGCTCAAGGATGATGCGGTTACACCCATACGGCGCGAACTGGCGGAGAAGACCACGGCGCTGGCCGAGGAACGTCTGCACCACGGCGGCAAGAAGCACTACCACACCATGGTCGCGGCATACTGCAAGGACATCGCAACGGTCCTGCAGCAGTTGCGAATCGTGTGCAAAGCCGGGTCTCGGATGTGCTGGGTGATTGGAGATTCTGCGCCATACGGGGTCCATTGCCCGATTGAAAGATGGATCGGTGAGCTGGCCTTGGCCGCCGGGTTCCGCGCGTGGCGCTTCGAGAA
>Ga0172366_10000780_pt1 | contig 23814 bp, 21 predicted proteins | sample LakKivSesite69cm_FD_114533 | JGI IMG/M metagenome (GOLD analysis project Ga0172366, IMG submission 114533) | Sediment microbial communities from Lake Kivu, Rwanda - Sediment site 69cm | ecosystem: Environmental > Aquatic > Freshwater > Lake > Sediment | place: Rwanda: Western Province, Lake...
TGGGTGTTGAGCAGACTGGTTTATTTCTGCTTTAGAACCATCCACAAGCATTTCCCGAACAACAAAATCCTCTACAAACTGTCGAATGGTTCCGCCAATGCCTGAAGACCGTGTGGCATAAACTTCTATGCCTATCTGCTTTTCCAATTTGGGAACAAGCAAATCTTCAGCCTTCTAAACGAGAGGAAGCATACCAGTAATTTTATCTATCTTTTCAGCAGGTGCAGGACCGATTCCTAAACATGTTACTGTGTCAGGAGGAATCTCTGTGAGACCTCGGTCTACGATTAATGCGCATGGTAACGCCAAATCTTTTGCCTGTTTTTCCAGCTCTAAAAGTTCTTTCTCGCTTCCCACTTTCACGACTATTTTGCGCTGACCCTCTTTCATCCAAGCGTTCCACCATTCTTTATGGTGTTTTCGGGCTTCCTCGGCAGCTGACATTGCAGCATGTCCAGCCTGAACTGCAGTTTTTCCTTTACTCAACTTCAAATCAGAACGAAAAACAATGACTTGTTTGTAGCGAAACTCAGACATGCCTTTTCAACCGTTTCTTACTAATTTATTATTTGGGGATTTTAACGATTAGTAGTCAAACTTACGTATATTTTTATGCTTCATCTATTAAACTTGATAATCAGCGAATTATCAATATTTAATCATGCCCAAAAGCCTTTAGAAAAAAAGGGAGTTTTAATTTATAGCAATTATGTTTCGATTCTAATGTAGTGTCCTTCGGTGTAGAGTATGAATGTTCTTTCTTCGTTTTGGTTGTTCTGAAGTAGGAATGCAAGTTGTATTTGCTCGCCTGGGATTAGCTCAGCGTAGGTTTGGTCGTTTTCCATAAGTAAGGGTTTTGCGTTGCCTTGTGTTGAGTGAAATGCTGATTGCAGAAATGCTTGATGTATTTCTATGCTTGCTTGTGGGGTTGTGTCTAAGCCTACGTAGTCTATTTTGTCGTTTGAGATAAAGCATAGTCTAACCTTTAGGTTTCCTTCTGGATCTGGCAGATAGTCTGTCATGTTTATTATGTCTGTTGCCCAGTAGGTTCTCGTGTGGAACGTGGCTACGGTGTCCCAATCTCCAGTTGCGTTGAAAACTTGAACGTAGACTGGACACTTTAACAGTGGCGGACCAAGGGGACCGTCTTCTCTTATTACAAGTTTTACTCCGTTAGAAACGTCGGTTGGGGCAAAGGTTAGGGTTATGTAGCTTCCGTTGTAGCCTTGATAATAGTCTTCGTCTATAAAGTTTAACTGCGATAGCACATCAATGCCATTGTCATCCATAGCAGATATGGGTGGCGCGGGATTGCTGTAGGTTAGGATTTCACCGTAAGGCGAAACTGCTACGTTTACGTCCGACGGATGGTCTGCTGCTAAAAGCTTCACTTGATCGAGATAGCTGTGTTCATGCTCAAACTCACTGATTTTTAGCGAATAAAACGAAAACAGATTACCTTCGTAAGTTGGAACGAGCGTCTGCTCAAGCTTATAGTGGTCTTCAACGTCGGCTCCGTTACTCGTTTCTGAAGCAGGCAAAATGTTGTTGTCCATCACATAGCACTGACCGCTCCAAACATAAACATATGGACAACCGCCGCCTCCACCGCCACCCTCAGGTTCAATTTGAAGGTATTGAACTTTGACGTAACCATCAGTTACGAAAATTGAAGAACCTTCATAGTCGACTGTGATGTCACCGGTAACAGTAATTGATGCCCTTGCGTACACTCTAACCCAAAATAAGTATTGCCTATCAGAGTATGCATAAAAAGATGCTCCTTCTAAGCTATCAGTCGTTGGACTGCCCGTGGAGTATGGCAGATTGTTATACCATTCCCCTATAGTGGAGCCATCTGACCTATCAATGACAGTGAGGGTGATTTTTGCTATTCCGCCATTGAATCTACCTCCTTTCGCCTCGTAAACTAACGTTGGCTTCACGGTATATCCAGGACCGGTCAAAGTTAGATATAGGTCAGCCCACGCTTCAACTGAGCCCCAAACACCAATACCTCCATACGTGTAAAGCCTTGTTAGTCCAGTAGCATCGGCGTATGCGATCGCTTCCGAGCCGATTTGTCCCAACGGTGCATATATGGAAGTTCCATGAGTTGCAGAGTCCCATGTGTAGTAGCGACTACCACGAACTGTTGAAAGAGTCGTGGCTAACAGTATAATTAGGGACATCAAAATTAAAAGCAGACTTTTTGTCCTCATTTCTTTGACTTTCTCCACTCAAAATAAGCTCTGATACTCTCCCATGTGGCTGAAGAAGCGAAGACTAGTGCTACTAACGACACAATTATAATAGTGACGAAATCATATGATCTCGTAGAGACAATCACTATCCAAATAACAAATAAAATCCAAACGACAACTGATAGAGCCGTGGCGGTAATTAATCCTAATTTCTTCGACTTAGAAAGCGGAAACAATCTCAATACTCTTCCATTCTTCATCGCTTTTGTTCTCTTTCTACCCTTCAATTAAGGCTGGACGGTGACACGCCCCCAACGCATTCAGCGTTGGCTTGACCATTTAATCTTTTTGTCCCCCTTAATTACTTAAGCATTTCTGCTGACGGTTACCTTCTCTATTTTTGCCGCCTAGGAACTCGTTAATTTCACTCTCTTCATCAACTCTCCGCCTTACTCGATAGATTATGCCTTTCCCTTTCTACTTCTCAAGTTTTCATAGATTACGATTAATATGCCAGCCACCCAAGTTGGCAGCCAACTTAGAAACAATAGACAGTTAATTTTTACCAGAGGCAAACTGAAGATGAAGATTGTGGCTCAATACAACATAGACTTCGATCATCTGCCTCTTGCTTAGGGCTGTGCCGATTCTGGTTGGTCTCAAGATAGTAACAAGCGTGAACATCGTTACTGCGCTTATGAAAAGACCTAGAAGCAATGATAGCCCAATGTTCAATGTTAGAGCAAAAATATAGATGAAGCTTATACCGAATAGAACTAAGAAACCTATACATGCCAAGATCGTGAAGACAACCGTCTTTATAACTGCTCTGGGCGTCAATTTCTCGTTAGATATCTACTTCACTCTTCTCCAATTTTGTTTTCAATGTTCTCTTTCTGCCCTTTGTTCAACTTATACATTAATTACAAGTGATATTTATCTTTTCTCTATCCTCAAGTTTAAGTGTTAATTTTAAGGATTTGCAGACAGAAAGAGGAAAAAGAAATAGAAGAGAGCCGCTAACATTCTGGGGTTTGGCAAAAGGCGCAGAATGGATTGCCCTTGAAAATCTATGTCCTTAATGTTTTGGAAGCTTTTGTCTAAGTTGAGTTTCTTGCATAAACTAATGACGTCATCTATTTTCTCATCAGACATGGCATCAAGCATTTTCCTAATCCTAAGCATAACTTTTACATCAAAACCCAAGATGGCTTTGCATGATCTTTGATACGCGCTTAGAAATTCCGAAGAAAAATCGTTCCTACTCAAAGCCTCATAAGCAATTTCAGCCGCAACCTTCGCACAGGTCATCCCAAGAATCACACCGCCTCCAGTTGTAGGCTTCACTTGCGAGGCTACGTCTCCAACAGCTAAGAACCCGTTTGAATAGGTTCTCCTTATTGGTCCCCCAAGAGTTAGAGGATGAAACCCTATTTGAATGATTTCTGCACTGCACAGCTTCTTTGAAGCAATGGGATGTTTGAACATAAGCCTTCTCAAAAGCTCCTTTGGATTTCCAGTTTTTGTGGCTAATCCAACTTTTGCTTTTCCATCACTTATGGGAATAAGCCATGCATAAAAGCCCATGGCATAATCTTTCCCAAGAAAAACTTCCACTATGCCTGATTCTATGTCTTTAACATTATCAACTTCTGCTTGCACGCCATTGACAAGCATATGACGATTAAGGGCTGACAAACCAGCCGACCTCAAAATCCTCGACGATATGCCCTCAGCATCCACAACAATTTTAGCAAAAAATTTTTCCTCTTTCTTCCCATTCTGCTTGACATTTACTCCTTTCACAAAACCATTTTCAATGATTAGGGATTCAACCCGCGAATTCAGATGATACTGCACTCCAACGTCTTCAGCCATTTCTGCAATGAACCTATCAAAAAGAACACGATTAACAGCACATGTTACTGGCTGGGAAAAACGAACTGAAAAATTCTTGCCTTTTGGTGAGTGAAAGGTTGCTCCATGAAAGGTTTTTTCAACAATTTCTTGAGGAAGCGGATAGAGTCCTAATTGTTTTAGACCTTTAATGCTTAAGTGGCCAGGACAATGCGATGGAACACCGACTTCACTATGTTCCTCGAAAACCGTTACGTTAGCTCCTCGTTTTGCAAGGTTAAAAGCTGCGAAAGAGCCGCACGGTCCGCCTCCGATGACTATGACGTCTGAAAGGTTTTTCATTTACCGCACACTAATAGCTTAGCTAGGTGGCTGCTTATGTTACAAGTTCAATCCGTCTTTTCCCACGAACTATTGAGGCTATACGTATTCTTCCGCCAATTTCTAGACGCATTAATAACTCGTTAAAGTCCTTGAAGCCTAAATCCTTGAATTCCTCGCTTAAATCTTCAAAAAGCTCCACATCTGTTAAGGCACCTTTCTTTTTCAAAATTTCCAGGAGAAAGTAGCATGCAGGCAGAGTTTTCCAAGTTTTAATGGGCAAGGCTGTATGCTCCTAAGCAACTGGCGTTGCTGGTTTCGTTACTTGCCGAACCTGTTGCATAAAACTCTTGTACCATTTTTCCATATCTGGCGAAATTGACGGCCCAGCGTTTTTTGTTGCTTCCTGAAAATCTATCATCCTAACCTCTTTGGCGTTAACGTCCATTCTTAGCGCGTGCATGGCTGCTTCTCTGCAAAACGCTTCTATGTCAGCACCTGAATAGCTCTTGGCTATAGCAACTAATTGCGGTAAGCTCACGTCTTTAGCCAATGGCATGTTTTTTGTGTAAATCTTGAATATCTGAAGCTTGCTTTTCTCGTCGGGTTCAGGCACATATATTAATCTGTCGAATCTTCCAGGCCGAAGCACTGCTGGGTCCACAATGTCAGGTCTGTTTGTGGCTGCTATAACAACTATGTCCTCTAGGGCTACTATTCCATCCATTTCAGTTAATAACTGGCTTATAACACGTTCCGACACTCCACTGTCTCCAAAACCCATGCCTCGACGAGGCACAAGGGAGTCCATTTCATCAAAGAATATCACCGAAGGAGCCGCCATTCGAGCCTTTCTGAAAACTTCTCTTATTGCTTTTTCAGATTCCCCAACCCATTTTGAAAACACTTCTGGGCCCTTAATTGTTATAAAGTTGGCTTCGCTCTCAGTTGCCACAGCCCTAGCCAAAAGAGTCTTACCACAACCAGGAGGACCAAAAAGAAGTATACCCTTAGGCGGGTTTATGCCGAGTCGCTTAAATATTTCTGGATTCTTGATAGGCCATTCTACCGCTTCTTTAAGCTCCTGTTTTACTTCTTCCAGTCCGCCTATGTCGTCCCAGTGGATCGTAGGCACTTCGATGTATACTTCACGCATGGCTGTAGGCGTTACTTCCTTGTAAGCATTCATGAAATCTTCCATTTTTACTTCCATTTTTTCCAGTACACTTGGCGGTATGCGTTCTTCTTCAAGATTTATCTGCGGCAAATATCTGCGTAAGGCTTTCATGGCAGTTTCCCTGCACAAAGCTGACACGTCCGCGCCAGTGTATCCATGAGTCATTTCGCCTAGTTTCTTCAGGTCAACATCTTCTGCCAACGGCATTCCACGTGTGTGAATTTGAATTATCTCATGTCTTCCCTGCTTGTCTGGGACACCAATCTCAATCTCTCTGTCAAATCTGCCAGGCCTACGGAGGGCTGGGTCAAGGGCGCTGGGTCTGTTTGTGGCGCCTATTACTATGACGTTTCCTCTACCTGATAAACCATCCATCAAAGCGAGAAGCTGAGCGACCACGCGTCTTTCAACTTCGCCCGTAACCTCTTCTCGTTTGGGTGCTATTGCGTCAAGTTCGTCAATGAAAATTATGCTTGGAGAATTCTGTTGAGCCTGCTGAAAGATTTCCCTAAGCCTAGCCTCTGATTCCCCATAAAACTTGCTCATTATTTCAGGTCCATTTATTGAAAAGAAGTTTGCTTCCGACTCGTTCGCCACAGCCCTAGCCAAAAGAGTCTTACCACAACCAGGAGGACCATGAAGCAACACTCCCTTTGGAGGTTCAATGCCAAGCCTCTGAAACAGTTCCGGATGCCTTAACGGAAGCTCAACCATTTCCCTTACTCTTTGAATTTCCTCGTGTAATCCTCCAATATCTTCATATGTTGTTCGTGGCAGTCCTTTTCCTTCTGGCGCTGGTTCGTTCAAAATTGTTAATCTTGTTTCTGTGGTAACCTTTACTATGCCATGGGGGCGAGTTTTTGTTACAGTGAAAGGTATGGCATGTCCAAGCATCATGACCAGAGTTGTGTCGCCTTCAACCAATGTTCTTTCCATTAGACGATTTTTCACAAAATTTGTAAAATCTTCATCAACGTTTAGGCGCATGTCTACTGGCGCCAAAGTTATGCCTAAAGCACTTTTAACCTTGGCGGGTCTTACAAGCACGTACTCGTTTATGGCCATTCCCGCGTTTTTGCGTGTGAATCCATCTATTCGTATCATGTCTCGGTTTTGGTCTTCGCTGTAGGCTGGCCATGCAATGGCTGAAGTGGTTCTCTTGCCAACTATTTCCACCACATCGCCTGCTGATATGCCCAGTTTCTGCATTGCCTTTTGGTCTATGCGGGCTATTCCTCTTCCAACATCTCTTTGTCTTGCGTCGCCAACACGTAATTGCACTTCACTCAACTAAAATCCTTCCCTTTTATTGTTGCGTAACACGTTTCGAAACAAGAGTTCAATCCTATATAAATCCTTTCATTTCACAATATATTGCTGTTTATTAATTTGTTGCGTGTCTTTCACGTGAGAGAATCATCCGAAGTGAAGTTTCTTGAGGATTATCTGCTTGTTCTACGCACCATAATTGACTGTATTTGGCTTATTTCGCTTATTCCTTCCAGTTTCTTTTCAAGCTCTTCAAGCACGCCGCTTTTGTCTTCTGGGAGTTTAATGTGCACTATTAAGGCTTTTAAGCCGAAAGCAATAGGCTCTTCGCCATATCCCATGATAGAAGCAAACTTGGGTAAGCATCCTTCGATTTCTTTTTTCAAATTGCTAAAATCAGCTATTACTTCTGTTGGAAATACTTTGTATGAAACTACTACACTACCCATCTTGATTCCTCTTTCATTTTTATGGTCCGATAAAACCGCATTTTGGACACTTATATTGACGACCAAACTTTCTGCATTTTCCGCAACGCCTTATCAGAATTTCTCCACAGTTTGGACAGAGAAATTTTGTGGCTTCCGCTCCCGGTTGGACTGGTTTACCGCAACTGGTACACGTTACTAAAGTCAAAGTCGCTGACCTTTCAGCCATTATGATTCACCAAGTGATGCTTTGTAAATGTAAGACTTACTTATATTTTATATGTTTTGAAAATCTTCTACTATTCAGTTTCGCAAGTTTCTTATTGCAGTTTCATGTCTATATTTCACGGGATTGTTTTGGGCGTAAACCTTCGCGACCTTGTTCCGAAAACAATTGTTAGACTTGAGGATTTAGGTGGCAAATCCATCGCGATTGACGCTTACAACGCTTTATACCAGTTTTTAGCCATAATCCGCCAGCCAGATGGAACTCCATTAAAGGATACCAGTGGAAGAATTACAAGCCATTTAAGCGGCCTCCTTTATAGAACAAGCAACCTTGTGGAAATGGGCATAAAACCAATCTACGTTTTCGATGGGATACCACCTGCGCTTAAGGAAGTTGAAATAAAGAGGCGCGTGAAAGTAAAAGAAGAAGCCTTGGTAAGGTATGAACGTGCTTTAAAAGAGGGCAAAATTGAAGAAGCGCGCGTGTACGCGCAAGCCACATCACGGTTGAAGGATTACATGGCTGAGGATAGTAAAAAACTTCTGGATTTGATGGGAATTCCATGGGTTCAAGCGCCCAGCGAAGGAGAAGCCCAAGCAGCCCACCTAGTAAAGCGTGGCGATGCAGATTATTGTGCAAGCCAAGACTATGACAGTTTGCTTTTTGGCGCACCACGACTTGTGAGAAACGTGACAATTTCGGGGCGACGAAGACTTCCCAGCAAGAACATCTCCATTGAAGTTGTGCCCGAAATTGTTGAGCTTGAAAATGTTCTGAGAGAGTGTGGAATAACCTATGAACAGTTAGTGGATGTGGGCATTTTGATTGGAACAGACTTCAATCCAGACGGTATAAAGGGTTTAGGACCGAAAACAGCCTTAAAACTGATAAAGGAGCATGGAAACATAGAAAATGCACTGCCACACTTGAAAAATGCAGAGTTTCCCGTTGAACACCAAAGAATTAGGGAGATCTTCCTAAAACCAGCAGTAACAGACAACTACAAAATAGAGTCAAAGGAACTAAACGTCGAAGAAGTGGTAAACTTCATCTGCAGACAAAGAGACTTCTCGGAAGACCGCGTGAGAAAAACCATAGAAAAAATGCAGAAAGGCATAACTAAACAGAAAGGAAAAACTTCGCTGGAAAAATGGTTTAGTTGACGATTATACGAGCAGAAAGGCACTGTTCGAATAGAAATCTTTAACTTGAAATCTTGTTAATAAGAAAGTCTTTCAGAAAGGTGAAAATCATGGAGAAGAACCAAATCACGTTACCAGTAGACGAGTTGCCAACTAAATGGTATAATATCGCACCTGATTTACCTGAACCGTTGCCACCGCCAAAGGAACCTGAAACAGGTCCCTCACGCTTAGAATTTCTTGCAAAAACCATGACACAGGAATGCCTAAAACAAGAAATGGTAACTGACCGATGGATTCCAATTCCAGAGGAAATAAGAGAGCTGTATATGCAAGCTGGGCGTCCTCGCCCGCTATACAGAGCAAAAAGACTAGAGAGGCATTTGGGACTAAAAAAAGTGAGACTATACTATAAACGTGAAGACTTGTCGCCCACAGGTTCACATAAAGTCAATACTGCACTGGCTCAAGCCTACTATGCGGCTAAGGAAGGAAAAAAAACTTTAGTAACTGAAACTGGGGCAGGACAGTGGGGCAGCGCTCTTTCATATGCAGCCACAGTTATGGGACTCGACTGCGTGGTTTTTTGGGTGCGAGCTGTATATAACTGGAAAACGGATAGGCGAACCCTGATGAAACTTATGGGAGCAGAAGTCTATGCATCTCCAAGCAAGGAAACAAACGCTGGACAAACACTTCTAGCCAAGAATTCAAACCATCAAGGATCATTGGGCATAGCAGTTTCAGAAGGTTTGGAATATGCCGAGACCCATGATGGAAGTGTCTACTGTCTTGGCTCTGTTCTCAATCATGTTCTCATACACCAGTCGATCATCGGTTTAGAAGCAATAAAACAGTTTGAGCTTATAGACGACTCTCCAGACTTGATTATAGGTTGTTTAGGCGGAGGCTCAAACTTCGGAGGACTAGCTTTGCCTTTTGCAGGCGAGGTTCTGCAGAAAAAACGAAAATGCGAGTTTGTGGCTGCACAGTCTGAGGCTGCGCCTAACCTTGTTAAGGGTGAGTACCGTTACGACTTCGGCGATGTAGCCGAACATACGCCTCTGCTCAAAATGTATACTCTTGGACATAAAACGGAAATGGTTCCAATAAAAGCTGACGGACTGCGCTATCATGCAGCAGCTCCGTTTATCAGTGCTCTTCGGAATCACAACATTGTAAAAGCCGTAGCTTATCCAGCAAACGAAAAAGCAGTCTTTGAAGCTGCAAGAACTTTTCTGCAAACTGAAGGATGGCTTATAGCACCAGAATCCAGCTATGCAGTGCGAGCGGGAATAAATGAAGCATTGAAAGCGGAAAAAGCTGGCGAAGAAAAAGTGATGTGCATGAACATAAGTGGACACGGCTTCTTAGACTTACAAGCCTATAGAGAAAAACTTTCAATAGGATAAATCTAAAAATTGTGTCCATAACGCCCAGTTAACGGGACAAAAGCCACTCCACCGAGATTTTCCTCCCTAGTTTTTCCATTAGCCTCCTTCGTAATTTTCATGAGACTCTGAAACAAGTGGGCACTTCCAACAGGGATCAGCATGATACCGTTGGGTTTTAACTGTTCAATCAAAGACTTAGGAACATCTGGCGCAGCGGCTGTTACAAGAACCCGATCGTAAGGAGCTTTTTCCGCATAGCCAATAGAACCGTCCGTGCAGATTATTGTTACACGATCGCCGTATCCAGCGTTCATAATGTTCTTTCTAGCAAAATCAGCCAAATCTTGAACAATTTCCACAGTGTATATGTGTCCCCATTCGCTTCTGGGCGCATCTTTAGGAGCAATTATCTCTGCTATGGTAGCCGCATGCCAGCCGCACCCAGCTCCGATTTCTAACACTTTGTAGCCGACTTTCAATTGTAGGGCTTCATTCATTATTGAAACCATGTTTCGCCTAGCCCAGCTACAATGCTGAGACTATGTGGCGCTGAAACCGTCTGCCCCAAACCAATCGGAAGTGGCGTATCCACGGCACCATAAGATTGCATGTTCTTTGGAAGGAATTTGGAACGTTGCACAGAACGCATGGCTTTGATAACCATTGGCGAGCGGAGGATGCCTTCCTTTATTAGATTTTCAATGAGCCTTTCCCAATCATTTTTCTCCAAATCAAAGCACCAAATGAAATAATTGCAGAATAGGCTTTTAACGTATTTGTCTTTTGAAAAAGTGGCAGAATAAAAAAACTATTTTACGGTGACAGACTTTGCTAGATTCCTAGGCATATCTGGGTTGTAGCCTCTTTCAACAGCTATGTAATATGCCAGAAGCTGCAACGGAATTACAAAAGGTATAGGCGATAGCACTTCAGGAATATCTTTGGGAACCTCAACATAGTCATCAGCCAATTTCTTTATTTCTTCATCGCCTTCCTCTATGATTGCAACTATTGTGGCTCCTCTGGCTTTCATCTCCATAATGTTACCAATCATCGTTTTGCGTGTATCATCCTTCGGGCAAATGAAAACAACAGGAAATCCTTGTTCCACCAAGCTTATTGGTCCATGTTTGCTTTCTCCCGCTGGGAAAGCTATGGCTGGGATGTAAGCTATTTCCATAAGTTTGAGCCTGCCCTCATAAGCTGTGGCTGTGCTTATTCCACGTCCCAAGAAGAAGAATGTTTTAGCGTCTCTGTATTTCTTCGCAATCTGTTTCACCTTTTCTTCTTGTGTTTCAATTATTGTTTCAACAACGTCTGGAATTTTCTGCAATCTTTCCGCAAGAAAATCCATCTCATCCTGTGAAACTTTACCTCTCTTCTTTGCTAGTCTCAGGGCTAATTGAGCTAATACGGAAAGCTGAGATGAGAAAGTTTTCGTTGCTGCCACGCCTATTTCTGGACCAGACTGCTGACCAATGTAAACCCGTGAAACCCGCGTCAAAGTTGAGCCGATAGCATTGGTTAATCCAAGTATTGTTGCTGCTCTTTGTCGAGCACAGTTTACCGCAGCTAAGGTGTCTGCTGTCTCGCCAGATTGACTCACTGCCAAAATTGTGCTGTCAATGTTTACAGATTTGCCATGCTGCTCAACAAACTCTGAAGCTATAACTGGATAGGTTCCCAGAAAAGCAAGCTTAGAAAACATGTAGGACGCAGCTAAACAAGCATGATAAGATGTTCCACAAGCCACTAGGAAGACTTCGCGAGCGCGGTCAGGAAAAGTTGCCATCAAGTCAAGGTAATGCTCCTGCAATCTAAGTGTGTTCCGAAGACAAGCAGGTTGTTCATGAATTTCCTTCAACATAAAATGTGGATACCCATGTTTAACAGCCATTTCAGGTGTCCAATCGATGAGTTTTGGCTCCCGTTTCACAGGGCTTGAATCAGCGATTTTCCTGATTTCGAATCCGCCCAGCGAAATTGTGACGAGTTCTCCATCATTAACTATAACTGCTTTGTTAGTTAAGGGCAGAAATGCTGGAATATCTGATGCGCAGTAAATTGCGTCTTCATTTACTCCTAATACCAAGGGGCTTTCATGTCTGGCACATACTATTTTGTCTGGTTCCATTGATGAGATTACGGCAATTGCGTATGAGCCGTCAAGCCTTTTTACTGTTTCAAGAACAGCATCAGCAAGGTTCAAGGAATTATTATTTCTCAGATTTTCCTCGATGAGGTGGGATATTATTTCTGTATCAGTTTTGGATTTGAAAACATGACCACGATTCTCAAGCTCCAGTTTCAACTCAGCAAAGTTCTCTATGATACCATTATGGACGATGGCTATTTGCCCGCTGCAATCAACATGTGGATGTGCGTTAATCTGCAATGGCGCGCCATGCGTAGCCCATCTTGTATGTCCAATGCCGAGGTTTCCGGGCAAATCGTCTAGGTTGTGGATTTTGTGAGCTTCGTCTATTTTTCCTTGATCCTTCTTTATGTAGAGCTCGCCGTTGTATAGTGTTGCTTCTCCAACTGAGTCGTAGCCACGATATTCGAGCCTTTTTAGAGCCGCATGAATTATTGGCGCGGCGTTTCCATCCTTCAAAATGCAACCGAATATGCCGCACATTTCTAAACATCACTGTCCATTTTGATTTCTGCAGGTCTTACTCATGCCTTTTCGAATGTAATAAGCTTTTTTAGGAGAAAACTTCCAATGCTAAAAAATCTTTGAAAATATCCAAATGTTGTAATTCGAGATTTAGGCTAGAAATCTTTGTACTATTAATAAAATTTTAATAATAGATGAGGTTTTATGTTTTTGAAGAGCTATGGACAGAAAACTGCTGTTACATGAAGAAAACAGAATTCAGAAAGTAAAGGAAATAGCCATAATTGAAGACCCGCAAAAGCTAAAGATGATTCTGAATAGGCTTAGCTGGAAGATTTTAGTCATGCTTTCTGAAAAGGAAATGTACCCGTTGGAAATAGCAAGAAAACTGGGTGTCCATGAGCAGAAAGTGTATTATCATATAAGAAAATTGGCAAAAGCAGGAGCTATAACTGTTGTCAAAGAGGAGGAGAAGAAAGGAGCAATAGCAAAATATTACAAAGCGGTTTCGTCAGCGTTTGGAATAGAGCTTCCACAAGAATATAAGACAATACGAAAGCTTCCGCTCATTGGCATAGACGAACAAATCCAAAACTTCTTCAAAGAGTTCATAGGAAAAGACGGCACATTTGAAGGAAAAATAGTCGTAGGAAGCCCAACACCTCACGGACCATTCAAAACAAGCGCAAGAGACGGCCACTATGCTGCGTATTTAACATTCTTTTTGGGACAATTTGCCAAAATGCCAGAGGAATTTGCGATAAAGCTTGATGTTGACGTAAAAGTCGAAAAAGAAGAGAAAAACAACCTCATCCTTGTAGGTGGACCTGGAACAAACTTGCTAACACAAGAACTGAACGAGCATTTGCCAATAAGGTTCAACACGCAACCTTCAGAGCAGGGCTTTTTATTCGGCGGTTTAGTTTCCAGAAAAACCTCCAACGTTTATACTGTAGATGCTGTTGGGTTAATAGCTAAGATTGTGAATCCATGGGACGACACTAAGCGGATTATAGTTTTGGCTGGAAACAAGGCAGTTGGCACGAAGGCTTGTGTATTAGCCTTAACAAGCTTTTGGAAGAAAACTTTGAAAGGCTATAATGTCGAGGATACGTTTGCAAAGGTCATACAAGGGTTTGATTTGGACGGCGACGGAAAAGTTGATTCAATAGAAGTTCTTGAATAGCCAGAGCTGTGTGTTATGGAGATAACAGAAATCATTTTTGCCTTTGGACACAATAGCATCCAAGCTACGCATGAATCAACGTTTGAAATCACTAAAGAAGCCGAATTATCAAAAAGAGGCGATTGCATCATTGCGGTATCAGCTGACAAAGCCATGGCTGATCTAAATTCGAAATTTAAAGAGAGTTTACGCAAGAAAAGCACAAAAGTAACTGTGATGATTGAAGCTGGAGACGTCGTAGAAGTAGTGAATGCTCTTGGAAGCACAGGGCTGATTCTGACGCACTCCACAGACATGGTTGTGAGAAAAAGCAATTACATATGCAACCGAACCTTGGCAATTCAAGCGGATAAGGCTGCATGCGATTTATCAAGAAAGCTTGTGGAAAAACTTAAAAACCCAAAGCAAAAAGTGAAAATTACCCTAACCGTGAAAGTTTAATGAATTTCCGCATCTAACACAACTTGCCACTCGTAGGGAGCTGTTGCACGAACAAGTCTTGAAAAGAAGATTTTTTCCACTTTCCTTCCGTATTTTTCAACCGCTTCTATGAAACAGAGTTTCACAGTTTCCAATGAAACAGAGGCACTGACAAAACTGTAAAAATGCATTATACCACCGTTTGGCTTTAATGCCTTGCATGCGGTTTCCACGAATTCCATGGCTTTTTCTGGCAAATTCATAATCACACGATCCGCAAATCCTGCAAGTCTCTCCTCAACAACTTGTTTCGCATCCCCTAAAATCGGATGAACTTTGCCTTCAACCCTGTTAAGCCTAACGTTTCTTTTCAGAAACTCGACTGCGTCTGGATTCACATCTATAGCGTAAACTTTAACATTTTCATGAGCCTTTGCAATTTGTATAGCGAAAGGCCCAACACCAGCGAATAGGTCTATGACTGTTTCACCTTGTTTAACAAGAGATGCAACCCTTTTGTGCTCGTATGAAAGTCGTGGGGAAAAGTAGACTTTTGCAACATCCAGATAATATTGACAGCCGTGTTCTTTGTGGATTGTTGCGGTTTTAGGTTCTCCTGCGATTACGCTGAATTCTCTAAGCCTATAAGTTCCGCTGACGGCACCTTTTTTGGCAAGCACTGTTCGCACATTTTTATGCGTTTTCAGAATGGTTTCACCAATTATACGTTTGTATGCATCAAGCTCTAGCGGAACCTCAATTATGGCTATATCGCCGACAAGGTCTATTGCCCGTGGAAGGCTAGCTAACAAGTGTGAGGGAAGTTTATCCTCAAGCAATTCGACAAATGTTTTCACTTGCTTTTTTCTTTCTGGAAAAGTGTAAACTAGAAATTCGCAGTCTGGAATTTGTTTTTTGAGCGTGTTTAATTCGTTTGCTGATGGTTGATGAGCGAGCGGAATGTAAAGGAAATTCTTGTTTCTCTGGATTTCCAGCTCTCTTTTTACAATCTCCAGTTTGTTAGCTAAGATGATGGCTTTTTCGCCGTAAATTTTCGGAACTTTAACACATAAGGACTTTGGATGCTTCAAGAACGCTTACTCCTAGCAAGTCATATCTGTCTAGTTAACCAACTTTCTCAATCTTGTAAAGTCTATCTACCTTTTCAACATCGAATTTCACGCTCAACATTTTTTCTGCAAGCCAGATGTTTGTTTCTAAATGCCCCGAAATTGTCCGCGTTAGATAAGCGGATCTTCCTTTTGCCAGCGCTACATAGGGAATTAGCATGTCAGCCAAATGCGTATCAACGGTGGGCTTGGTGGAAATTTCTGTATAAAGTTTTTCGGCAGCTTCTCTTCCAACAGCTTCGCTTGTCTTTTTAAGTTCGCCGATTGCGTCGGCTCCCAAAACTGCACTTGTGTTTGCTTCAGCCCATAAGACAAGAGAGCTACCTTTCTGTAGAGGATTTGATTTATCATTTATTATTTGGATGTCTGCTGCGTAACCCTTTTCTTTTAGATAGTCATTTGCTGCTTTTGCTTGACGTTCAGCAACCTTTCTCTCGGAAAGGAATGTGCAGACTGAAACGCCTTTTATTGCTTGTGTTTTGCCGAAATTTTCTAAACACAAAGGTTTTAGAGATTTGCACGGCTCCGTGGTTATTGTTACTTCTCCCATGCCTTTTGGATAATAACCATACTTGTGAACTGTTAATGCTGCGCTGATTTCCATGCGCTTCAATGTTGGCAGAAGCACATGTCTTATGTAGTTTATGGTGGGGGAATTTTGAACATCTGTTCCGCCTTTTGAAACATGCAAATGCACAGTGTTTTCTGCAAATACGCAGATGGGTAGAACTGTTATCAGAAGCATTGGAATGCTTCCAGCAGTGCCAATCTCAGCCTCAACTGTCCCACCTCTCACCTTTTTAGGCTTGAACCAGAGTTCACGCGAGTTAAGTTCTGCTCCTTCTAGTTCAGCGTCACAGAGCCTTGCAGCCGCTAGCACTGCTTCTAAGTGTTGAGGTCTCAAACCTGGTTGTGGTCTGTTTTGTCTAATGTTGTAAATGTGTAAGGGTTGTCCCAGTATTGTTGTGAGGGCAATAGACAATCTGAGAATCGTGCCACTTCCACTTTTTTGGCTCCCATCAATTTCAATCACGCATTGTAGGCTCCTTTTGTACAGCTTCTTGCAATGTTCATAGATTAATGAAAGAGTCGCAAACAATTAATAAATGCGTTGAGTATTAAGGATTTGAAGGGAAGAAGGCGTATGAGTGAAGAAAAGAACCTTGAAAGGCTTGTGCAACGAATTGATGAACTTCTCATGGTGTTAAACCAAGTGGCAGAAGACCTTCGACAGGTGTCAATATCTCTGAAAGCTATAGCTGTTTCACAGCTTCCTCAACCATTGACTGCTCCTCAAACACCTGCACCCGTGATGCAGAAGGCTCCTGAAACGACGCAGTCAATAGAGGACATCAAAATGATGTTTCCAGAAGATTTGGAGAGTTTATTGAGTTTTGAGGAAAAAGAAGACTATATAATGATAAAGCCACGTCAGTTTTTGGGTTCAGAAAACTTTGCCAAAATAGCTTCTGCAGTACGTGGAATAGGCGGCGAGTACATAAGCGCTGGAAAGGCATCGCATTTCAGAGTGCCCAGAAAAAGAACGTAAGTCAACGAGAAAATTTTTCCATCTAGCTCTCTCTGAGCGACTAGACCCCCCTTATATATAGGTTGAACTTCTCATACGTTGGTGTAGGAGAATGGTTTCTCCATGGGTGCTCTTATGTGTGTGGGCATTTTTGCTGGGCTTTTTTTCTTTGAGCTTTAACTAAAGCGTGCGGTCTGTTTGATCTTTTGCATGCAGTTTTCTTGCGGTTTGGCTTCTATTTTCGGAGCTGGAGACTTTAAGATGGAATTTTTGGTGGTTGCGGTTCTTCCATGCTTGGTTGGGCTTGTCTTGACATGATAAACACTATTATGCCCATGCAGACTAAAATCGCGGTGATCGCCAATAATAACACGAAGAATGTGGATAAGACTGTTACTGTTTGAATTGTGCTGTCCGCTCCAGCGTAATCGTTATTTCCAGACCAACTTGAACGAACATAACATATGCCAGCGTCTTCTGTGTTCCAACTGTATGTGAAATATCCATTTTGGTTTGTCGTGATTGTGTCTAAGACTATCCAAGGTGAATTGTTGATTTTAATGTAGATGGTAACGGTTTTGTTTTGTAAGGGTGGTGAAAGTTGTCCAGAAAGTGTGATTGTGTTTCCTTGGATGAGAAATGTGGGTGAAATAGTCAGCGATATTGTTGAAGATGTTAAGGTTTTGTAGCTTGTGGAAACCTGTCCATAAGTCGTTTGTTCACAGTTCTCAAGAGTGATCACTTGCGCCTGAGCATTTTTTAGGTCATCTGGGCATTCGCCAACTCTCCATCCATTTTGCCAATCTCCCCCCGTGACTTCAGCCACATAATAGCAGACATTATTGTACGTTACGTTGTAGGCTTGTTCTCTTGCATCATTGGGCAAGTGCAAAAGGCTAACGCCGATGTTCATGTGTGCTTGGCTTTCATAGTACAGAAGTACCACATCAAGTCCATGGGCTTTCACGATTGAAGCTGCAATGTAGGAAAAAAGATCGCAGTCTCCCTCATTTTCCGTAATTGTTTCTACAGGATACTTTGCTGGAGTTTCACTGTAGGGTATTTGATGGACAATCATAAGCACCCCGTTTACAAAATCTTCATCATCCGTGTAAATCTCCAAAAGGCAATCAGCAATAGGTTTTAAAGCATAGGGCGTAACGAACTTGGCGAAATCGCTGTTTGAATTTAGACTGTGACTCTTTTCAGTATAGTATTCGTAAAGCGACTGCTGAACTGTAACATTCAGTCTATAACTTGTTGAACCATCTGGTTTATCTAGAAGCTGATAGGCTTGGCTATAGGTTTCTGAAAAACCATTTGGAAGCAGATAAGAAATCACAAGTAAGGCAATAAGTAGCAGAATGGCTTTCGACTTCTTCATAGAAAGTTTTGTTGCAAATTAAATTTAAGGCATTTATGAACTGCAAATTAATGTTTCAAAACTTGATTTTTCCATTGTTTTTCCGCACAAGTTCTGATAGTTGAATTGTTGCTTTTTCCAGTCGATCTTTGGCTGTTTTAGAGTCTTTTGCAGTTGTTGAGAAGTGGATTTCTAAGTGTGGTTTCTTCTCCTCTCCCTTTGGATGAGATTTTATGTAAACATATGGGTTGTCATGCATCGTTTGGTCAATCAAAGGAGCCAAAGTTGACTCCATAATGCCATCTGTGTATATGCTTGTTTCAAAAAACGCAGCTTCTCCAGCTTCCTTCTTAAGCAACGGCGCAACAGACTCATCAAAAATAGCTTCCATCTCCGACGGAACACCAGGCAACGCTATCAAAAATGTTCCATCAACTTTCACCATTACGCCAGGTGCCGTGCCAACGGGATTTGGTAACGGTTCTGCGTTTTTTGGAAGTTTTGCCATTTTAACCCTAGCTGGTGTTAGCTCAACCTTTTCCATTCTTCCAGCTTTGACGTAAGCTTCATATTTTTCCCTAACCATTTGCAAAGCTTTTTCGTTGACTTCCCATTTGAGGTTTAAAGCTTTGGATACTCCTTCTAAAGTTTTGTCATCAAAGGTTGGTCCTAGCCCGCCTGTTGTTATTATGAACAGGGGTTTCCGTTTCAGGACTTCGCGTACAACCTTTGCAATCTCATTAACATCGTCAGCGGCAATTGTTATTCGTTTCACGGTTATTCCGAATGATGTTGCACGTTTAGCCAACCAATGAGCGTTTGTGTTCACTGTTTTGCCTATCAACAGTTCGTTGCCCACACAAACTATTTCCATTTTCCGATTCAATTTTATGCATTTCCACCTAGAGCGCTAAAAAAATAAAACAGTTTGTCCTTTTTATGCTGTTTGCTAACTTACCGTCTAAAAACTTGGAGCATAGTTCTATTTTTTCTTGCTAAGCCACCATTTCAAGTATTCTTTTTTGCGCTTTTGCTGTTCTTCTTCCTTAGTTTCAAATGATGGTCTCAGCTTTTCTCTCAGCTCCATCAGTTCCTGTTGTGTCACAGACAGCCCACAACTTTTACATACATAGTGTTTGGTGGCTATCATGTATTGCATTTCGCCACCGCATTCTGGACAGTATGGCATCTTTATCACTTTTTCCTGTCTCTAGAAGTGAAAATGCTTTGAGAAATAGGTTTCGCTTTACACTCATCTAACATACATAACTATTGTTGTTTTCACATTTGTTTGCAGAAAAGCACATATCACCCTCAGAGCTTTACGCAACAAAACATACGCTATTGCTGAGATGTTTCTGCCAAACTATTCACTTTCTTCACGGCTTCCAAAGCAACTTCAATCATCTTCTCATCTGGCTTTCTCGTTGTTAAGTATTGAAGCCCTAAACCAGGCGCTATTAAAATTTTCATAATTTTTGACTTCTTGTACCTATCGCTAAGCTTCAAAGCTTCGTATGAAACAGCGCCAATTACTGGAATGAGAAGGATTCTATAGGCTAACATCATGGAAAACCCTAGATTTGGCATGATTGAAAAAATCAGAATACTGATCAAAGCAACTATGAAAATGAAAGAGGTTCCACATCTTGGATGAAATCGAGAAAATTCTTTGGCATTCGAAACGTTTAACTCAACTCCAGCTTCGTAGGCATTTATAGCCGTGTGTTCTGCACCATGATATTGGAATATCCTTTTGAATTCTCCAACTGAAGATACGGATGCCAGATACAGTAGCAAAATTCCAAGACGAATTACGCCTTCTGTAACATTAAAAACTACTCCCTCAAGACCCAAAAAGATAGTTAAGAAAAAGGGCAAAAGACTAAACAAGCAGATTGCTAAGACCAGGGCCAAGGCAACTGTTAGCGCTATTTCTTTTGGGTTAAGTTTTTCCTCTTCTTCTAAGCTTGCATTTGCAGAAAAATAGATGCCTTTAAGCCCTATGTACAGAGTTTCGAAGAGTGCCACAATTCCTCTCAGGAAAGGCAACCTCAAAACTTTGTGGCTTTCAGATACTGACTTTATTTCCTCTACATTCGTCAATATTTCATCATTAGGCTGTCTAACACAAGTCACCATATGCTTTTTAGAACGAATCATAACGCCCTCTATAACTGCTTGCCCACCAAACGCCAGCGAAGGCTCTTCCTTTCCTTTCATAGTCAACTTCATATTTCATAAGAAAAGCCAAACTAATATCCTTTTGCTGCTTTCATTTCTTCCTGAAACCATTGAACTGAGCGCATCTAAGTTATGAAGTTTGTCAAACCTGATTCTTTAGCCAACCCAACTGCCCTTTCCATCTCATCCCTTGTCAGCCTCCTGTGCAATTCTGGAATCTCGTACGCGCGCCATTCAGGTCTATATTGAAACATGACGTTAACCCTTGTTTCTGTTCCTAGGTTTTCAGCTATCCATTTTACAGTCGGCTTTGTGCAACATTCCAGATGATTTGGCAAAACAAGTATGCGTATTATAAGCTCACCGTATTTTTTTGCTTCCAAATGATTATACGTGCACACTTCCCAGTAGTTTGGTGCATCAGAAATTTTCTCCGCACATTCACCCGGTCCATACTTAAAATCTAACAGATAAACGTCAGCAAATCCAGCTAAAAGTTGAGCTGTTTCTGGACCATAGTAAGCGTTTGAGTTCCAAACAACTGGAATGTTCACGTTTACATGTTTGAAGGTTTTAAGCCACTGCTGCAGCCACGGCGTTGGTTCTCCGCCGACGAGATTTGCATTTCTGCAACCGTTCATGCGCAAGTGCTCAACTTCTTTCGCTAATTCTTCTGGTTTGTAGACTTCTCCATTTTCCATCCATTGAGAAATTGTCCAGTTTTGACAGTGATGGCAACGCATTGTACAGCCCATAGTGAAAACGGTTCCAGAAGGCACCAGTTCAGGTTCTTCGCCAACATGCTCAAAAATGCTTGAGACTGTTATCTCTGAACCGCACCTACAATAGCCTACTTCGCCTTCTAGTCTGTTAACTCCACATCTGCGGGTGCAGAAATGGCAACTGTGAAGAATTCTGTTCGCGATTTCAATTTTCAAATCAAGATAAGACTTCTCTGGAATAGGCATTTCCTTCAAATTTCTTTGCCTTGCATCAATCTCTTCTTCAATTTTATAAAATTCTTCCGTAAGTCTCGCATGTTTTTGCCAAAGTTCTTCCAAAGAATCTTTTTTGCTGAATTCAGCAGAGAGCTCTTTGGCTATCATAAATTTGGCTAGTTTTTCATTTTGCATAACAGCAAGATATCTACCCAAACTTGCCTGAGCCCTTTTATCCTTCAGCACATCCACAGCGTCGGTTCGTAGAAGCTTCCACATGCCTATTTCAATACTAAATAGCCCAAACACCAATTTATACAATGATATTTGGCTTCAAATATAGGGGTCTAACACCGTTGCACGCGCACACATTAGCCAAGACTAAAACAGGGCGTATGGATAACCATAACCACTTGCATGCAATTTGCCTTTAATCGGAATCTCATGTCCACATGTTGGACATCGCATGTCTTTCGTCAAATTCCACTTTGTAATCTCAAAACTAAAACGTTTAATCAGCAATTCATTGCAGTTTGGGCAATAAGTGTTTTCGCAAGGATGCCCAGGCACATTTCCAATATAAACATAGTTTAACCCTTCACCTTTTGCAGTAGCATAGGCTTTTTCCAATGTTTCAATTGGAGTAGAAGAAATTGTGGTCATTTTATAGTCTGGATGGAAACGCAGCAAGTGGAAAGGCGTTTCTTTGCCCAGTGCATCTCTTATCCAAGCTGCAAGCTCCCTTATCCTCTCAATCGAATCCCCGATTTTTGGCACAATCAAATTTGTGGTTTCTATGTGAATGCCATTTCTCTTCATTTCCTTTAAGGACTCATAAATTGGTTGGACTGATGGAACCGCTGAAAAGGTTTTGTAAAACTCTGCGTCTCCGCCGCCTTTGAAGTCAACAGTTGCAGCGTCCAAATAGGGTGCTATAGTTTTTACAGCCTCCGGCGTCATATAACCATTCGTCACGAAAGTGTTAAAAAATCCCAGTTGACGTGCAAGCTTGGCGGTGTCATAAGCATATTCAAAAAATATCGTTGGCTCTGTATATGTGTAGCTTATCCCTTGACAACCATTATCTCTTACGGCTTTTACAACTTCTTCAGGAGGAAAATCTTTGCCAGCTGTTTCTCCCTCTTGGCTTATCATCCAGTTGTCACAGAATTGGCAGCGGAAGTTACAACCAGCAGTGGCGATGGACATAACAGAAGACCCTGGATTAAAATGTGAAAGGGGCTTCTTCTCTATAGGATCTATGCATGCTGATATCGCTCTGGCGTAAACAATCGAAAAAAGCGTTCCACCTTCATTTTTTCTTACTAAACAAAAACCTGTTCCACCATCGCTTATGATGCATCTTCTCCCACATAGGTTGCATTTAACCTTCTTATTCTCCAGTTTTTCGTAAAGCATTGCTTCATGTAAACGTGATGACATTTTATTCCTCTCTAAAATTTTCTAAACTTAAATCGTCCATGTAAATTTTTGGTTTTCAGTCGCGATTTATTCGTTTGGTGCTAAATCAGGTTTTTCTTTGATTTCAAAAACAAGTGGTGGAGAAGCTGCTTTTACATCTAATTCTGTGTTGAGAAGGCCTTCTAAAAAGCCAGCCCAAATATCAGTTTCGCTGATAAATGGTGTTTTTATTAGGATGTACTTGTCTTTAATGTAGAAGTCGCCAAATCCTTGTACTCTTAAGCGTTTAAAAACTTCTTGCCATTTTTCATGGTCTGCAGTTTGAATGCCAAGGGTTGCCTCCATGGAAACCTTGGCGGCTTCACCCATTTTTTTTCCTATCTCACGCCATTTTTCCTCTGGAGTGTACTGGATGAGGATGTTAACGAATTCCAAGTTTATGAAGGCTATGCGGCTTATACCGCAGTAATACTCTCCTGGGAAACGCCAATCATAAATCATCATGCTCCTGTAAACGTCAAGCATTTTGGATATGAGGGGTTTTATGCCAGGCTCTTTTCCTTCCCGAATTAAAGAGTCGATAAATTCTCTTTCTTCTTTCTCTAAAATGATAGTTGTCCTTTTTGCTGATTCTTCATTTTTCTTAATCATTTCTTCAAGTTTTTTTTCTTTGTCTTCCTGCATAGCTGTTATATCCTTCAGCATATTTTATATGCTTTTCTAACGTGTGATCTCCAACCGAACAATTTTTAATATGGCACCTGTATTTTGTAATTGCCGATGAAGAACTTGCTTGTCTGAAAAGATGATGCACCCTGGGGTATCTGAGGCATAAACCTACTTCTTATCTAAGAAATAACTTTGCGCTTAATCAGATACCATAAAAGCACCAAACCAACTATGAACAGTGCAAATCCAGAAGCCATCGAAACAAAATAATCCATCTTAAGAACATGCAGAAGTGCATAAACCACGTAAGTTGGTCCAGCGAAAGTTAGAAAA
>Ga0172366_10000781_pt1 | contig 23803 bp, 20 predicted proteins | sample LakKivSesite69cm_FD_114533 | JGI IMG/M metagenome (GOLD analysis project Ga0172366, IMG submission 114533) | Sediment microbial communities from Lake Kivu, Rwanda - Sediment site 69cm | ecosystem: Environmental > Aquatic > Freshwater > Lake > Sediment | place: Rwanda: Western Province, Lake...
CGCAAAAGGACCGTGGAAATTCTGAGCGCCATCATTGTCGCCGCAGTCTTTCTTGAGCACTTCCCCGTGGAGATGACGCCGCGTTATTCACCCACCTTCATACATGCAGTTAAAGAACTTGACCGACATGACCCCTCCCGAAGCGAGCCCGTGTTGTTTCTCCCCGACCCGCGAAACTGTTACACCGGCTTCTCACTATATCCCGGCTGGCGCCCCATGGTCAATGGATTCTCCTCATCCGCACTCTTTGGAGACTATGATGAATTTTTCAACCGGATGGACGATTTCCCCACAACTCGCTCCCTCGCATGGATTGACAGAATCGGCGTTCGCTGGATTATCCTTATGGACCCCCAGCTGATTATGCGAGCAAAGAGAAACGCAGGTCTGAAACTGGAATGGCAATCGGGGAACTCAGCCCTCGCAAGGATTCCAAATCCTGAGGAGATTCGCAGGTCATGGATTGAAGATAGGAAAAGGATACAGGGCGTGCTTCTCAAGGAAAGGCGGCGCGTCCCTGACAATAAGTTCCCGGTCATTTTGGCAGACTTCACGAAGGGTGAAATGCCACAGCAGTCTTCCTGGAAGGCGGATATCTTTTACATTCCGGGCAAGGGGCTTCAATTTGAGCCGAAGGGGCGCGACTTTGGCACCTTTACAATGACTCTGCCCATGTTCCTGCCAACGGCATTTTTCGACAATCTCGAAATTGATTTCACCACATCGCTGAATATGGAGGAGGCACAATTATATGTTTACTGGGCGGGAAGTGAATCCATGAGTCAACGCCGGATGCAAGTGGGGCATATTATCCAGGGCAAAGAAAAAGGGGAATATCTCGCCCTTGTACCACTCTATCAGCATCCGGATTATTACACAAGCGGCAATCTTAATTCCCTGCGGATAGATTTTGCCAACCTGACGCCCGGTAGCAAAAGGATAATATACATTCGCGAGGTGCGCATGACGCGTCTGAAAGAAATGCCGCCTGTCCCCTTTTAATGAATTTTATTTCATCACAAAGGCGCAGAGAACTCAGAGGTTGAACATTATAATATTCTCTGTGCCTACTTGGACTCTGCAGAACCCTTTATTGTATTGTAAAGCCAGGCAAATATTGCGCCGCCAATCAGGGCATCGAAAAACCCCCATATCAACCCTACAACGCTTCCGATAGGAGTAATCGTGTAACCACGATATAATCTGCCAATGAGTGTAATGTCCCCCGTAGCCCCTTCAAATGCGATGATCCACCAAGTTAGACAAAACAGACCAAGTCCCCAGATTATTCCACACGCCAGTGCGAATGCCTTAATATTGAGCTTCATGCGCCCTTTCTCCTTTCTCTATTTTCTTCAGAACTACTATATAAGACCTCTGAAATACTGTAGGTATAATAACAATAATTAAGTTTCATCCATGAACTCCTGATGACACTGAAACCACACGCTCACGCGCCAACTCTGCAGCATAAGCAATTGAGGCTTGAATATCTTCTAAAGTCAGTGAGGGATAACTCTTCAAAATTTCCTCAGGAGTAATACCAGCAGCTAAATTATCTAAAATGACTGAAACCATAATTCGTGTGCCCATAATACAAGCCTTACCATGACAAACTAAAGGATTAACTGAAACATGTTCTTGCCATTCCATTCTTACTAATCTCCTGTTTTGGAATTTACAAAGCCAGACCTTCGATTTAACACTTAAACTGAGGTTGTGCCTGACTTCTATTTATATAATCTCTGTATAAGAACCTTTATATGCTTGATGGGCAATATAATAATTGATAATACACAAGAAATCGATTTTTTAATAACCGAATTTGATTCATCTGTCAATAATAATACTATCAAGAAGATGCAAAGACACGGATACTAAAGTTATTTCAAAATCATGCCGGTGGGGGTTGCCGCAGGACGTGGCGGCAGGGTCTGAAGATATTCTATTATGCCTTTTGCGCAACCCTCTGCCATCTTCTGGCGAAATTCGGGCGTTGAGGCAAGGATGTCATCTTGAACATTCTGCATCTTGAGCATCTCCGGCAGGATGACCGGCACGTCTGACCAGTTGAATCCCGTCAAATCAGACCTTGGTGTGAGACCGCCATCGGGGACGCCAGTTACGTCAGAGTAAGCCTTCTGGACAATTCCCGCCGCCTTCAGACTTTCACCATAGATGTCATCCGTCCAGCCCTTGATGAGTGCGGGATAAAGGGTAAAGCAGGTGTGCGCACTCCCCGCATCACAATGCAGTCGGATGCAGAGGTCGGCTTTTGCCCTGTTAGCTATCATGGCACGTTCGCTATTGCAGACATGGACATCCGCCGTTGTGCGGGTCATGACAACCGTGATGCCCTGCGAGGTAAGGATGTCTCTCAGGCGCAAACCCACATCAAGAACAACGGCATGTTCCGGTCCTGCAACAGCGCCTCTTGTCCCGCTTGAGACACACGCCTTGGTTTCGGATGAGCCGGGACCAACTGGGTCGGGTGAGCTGTCAGCTTGCAACTGGTGACCGGGGTCAATGCAGACGACGCGTCCTTTCAGGTCGGCGGCTTGAGATAACGGGATAAGATACGCAACCAGCAATAAGGCAAAGATAAAACACGACATCCGAATGAATGTTTTCCTCATGGCTTTTTTCTCCTGACTTTGATAAGAATATTTCACACGGAATTCACAGAAGCCGCAAAGAATAAAAGCGGCGTGCTTTGCGTGAAACTATTTAAGAATTATGTAATAATCGCCTCATAGGGGACGTCAACACCATTTTCTTTTTTGTTTGACGCAACCGCAATGTCTCTATAGGAGGGTTAAAAACATGATTAGGGAGAAGGATTATGAGAAGATATAAAATTACATCTTTGTTGACTGGCACATTTTGCATTATGCTTTCCGCTATAGTCCTTCACGCACAGGAAAAGTCGACCACCAGACCCGCTGTCAATAAATGGGTGAGGTATTATTTCGACAGGATTGAGACTTTCAGAAAAGAAAACGCCTCGCTTAAGGATTCGAAGTGGAAATATATTGTTCTTCTGGGGGATTCGCTTACGGAGGGATTTGATGCGCAGAAATATCTCCCCGGCAGACATGTCGTCAACCGCGGCATCGCGGCAGACCACGTGGGAACCGGCGCTCGGGGTGTCTTGAAACGGCTCGATTCTTCCGTATTTGACTGCAAACCGTCGCACGTCTTTCTCATGATTGGCGTGAACGACCTCGGAGATGACATGACCACCGGCTCTATCAGACGCATAGCCGCATGTTATAGAGATATCTGCGCAACCATCATTAAAAGGGCTCCAGATGTGAAATTATATCTACTGTCCTGCCTACCCACTGCCAAGAAATATGCGCGCCTGAATCCATCAATCCTGAATCTCAACAGTCGTATCAGAGAGATTGCAGGTGAGATGCATCTCGCTTACATCGACCTGCACTCACTCATGAAGGATGAGCGAGGCGAGCTGAGGCAGGAATATACCCGTGAGGGGCTTCACCTGACGCCCGCCGCCTATCTTGTCTGGGCACGGGCAATTGAGCCTTATTTGCCGCCGGCGGGAGATGAGCGCCCATGAAACTCAGCATCCTGATTCCCACGCTCAATGAGGCAATAAATCTCGGAAAACTCCTCCCCTGCCTGCGCCGGGTGATGGCGGACATGTTGCAGGAATCAGAGTATGAAATTCTCATTGTGGATGCGGAATCAACGGACAACACAGCACGGGTTGTTTCGGAAAACAATGCAAATCTTATTCAGGTGCAAAGGGGTTATGGCGTTGCGCTTGCGCAGGGCATCAGCGCCTGCCGCGGTGATTACATCATCACCATGGACGCCGATTTTTCTCACAGCCCCTGGATTATTCCCATCCTTTACGCCTCACGAGATGAGGGCGAGGTTATTATCGCCTCGCGGTATGTCAAAAGCGGCTTCAGCCATACCGGATGGTTCAGAAGATTTCTGAGCGGCATCCTGAACACTGTTTATCGAACGGTGCTTGACCTTCCAATAAAAGACCTCTCGTCCGGTTTCAGACTGTATCATCGCCGAATCTTTAACGAGATTGTCCCAACTGAAAAGAATTACGTGGCGCTTCAGGAAATCCTGATGAAGGCGCATGCGCACGGTTTTCGCATCAGGGAGGTGCCTTTTCATTATCATCCCCGCAAGCACGGATATTCCAAGTCGCGCCTTTTCATATTCGGAAAGGATTATTTATTTTCGCTCTTCAAATTCTGGCGGATGCGGAACTCATTTGAGTGCGCTGATTATGATGAGCGCGCATTCAACAGCCGCTTTTTGCTCCAGAGATACTGGCAGAGAAAACGATACCGCATCCTTTTCGAATACTGCAGAGACTATCATTCCATCCTTTATATCGGCTGTAGTTCAAGTCAGATTCTGGAAGGACTGCCGCAGACGACGGGCATGGATAACAATCTCAACAAGCTCCGATACAAACGCGCCCCATATCGCAATCTCCTCCTTGCAAGTGTGCACAACATTCCATTCAGGGATAAATCCTTTGATGCGACCATTTTTTCTCAGGTGAACGAGCGTCTGCCTGAGGATTCACGCATACTGGATGAGGTGGTGCGTGTGACGCAAAAAGAGGGATTCATCATTATTGACACGCCCGATTATGGCACATACTGGAAATTCATAGAGAAAGTTTACAAGCATTTCCAACCTACTGCATTTACCGGTGAAAAACCAATCCATTGGACAAAAAATTCCATCGTCATGGAGATGGAGAAGCGCGGCTGTCGCTACTGCGAGCACAGATATATCCTCGGCGCGGAACTCATCATAAAATTTCAAAAAATGTAGAGTAAAGATTGTCAGAGAGGGAAAAAGGGTAATTCAGATGTCTCCGGATGATTTTTCCCCCGTCATGGGCACAAAACGAACCGGAATACTCTCTTCCCTGTGCACTCCGGTTTTGTCCTTTTTTATGACACACAGAACCTGATAATATGTCCCGACAGGAAGGACAAGGCGTCCACCGATTGCGACCTGCTCAACGAGGGCATCGGGAACTTGCTCAGGTGCCGCGGTCACAATTATTTTATCGAAAGGCGCCTCTTCCTGCCAGCCTTCATAGCCATTCCCCAGACGAACGGTGATATTTTTATATCCAAGCTCATCGAGAAGCAGTCTTTCCGCCCTTTTCTCAAGTGCAGGAATAATCTCAAGCGTATAAACATGCCTGACGATTTCAGCAAGGATAGCAGCCTGGTATCCACTTCCCGTTCCCACCTCAAGCACACGGTCTGTGGGGTGTGGGTCGAGGAGCTCCGTCATCAGGGCAACAATATAAGGCTGGGAGATGGTCTGCCCCTCACCGATGGGTTGAGGTTCATCATAATAGGCGAAGGCGAGTTGCGATTCGGAGACGAAGAGACGGCGGTCAACCTTCAGCATGGCATTCAGAACGGCTTCATTCTTGACCCCGCGCGTCTTAATCTGCCGCTCCACCATATTCTGAAGCGAATCAACTTCACTTTGTGAATTTTTCCACCACATTCCATGAAATGAATACTACGCAGGTAAAGCGATGGCAATATCAAATTATATATTTTCAGGTATATTTCAGTTAATCTCCTATTCCTCATCAATTCAATCCCCGGTAATCATCTGTTTTCATGATATTCCCTCTCCACGTTGATGCCCCAGATGTTCTCCCTGTCCTTTCGTCCTGTGATTATATTTTCCACAGATATCATGGCGGAAAGCATGGAGTGGTCCTGATTATTATATCGGTGCATCCCGTTGCGTCCGATGAGAAACAGGTTTTCAAACCGGTCAAGGTAGCCACGTATCTCGGAAAAACGATTGTATGTTCCGAAATATGCCGGATAGGTCTTGGGCATGTGGATGATGGTTCCATCAATGGCGTCCTTTTTGTCAATGATGCCTATCCTGTCCAGCTCCATTGTGGCTTGGTGTATCATCTCCTCATCCGATTTTTTCCAGATGGCATCTGAGTCATAGCAGAAATATTCGAGTCCGAGCCAGACCTTTGAGTGGTCGGCAACCATGTATGGACTCCAGTTATTGAAGAATTGAAGCCGCCCCACATCCACATCGGGTTCCTGAATGTAAATCCAGTTGTCCTTTATGAGTCTCTGTCCCTTCTCTGCCTTAATCTTCAATCGATTCAGGAGGAGACCAACAGTTATGAAATCCCTGTAAATGAGACCGCCGGCAATCTCAGCAACCATTTCAGGCGCGAGAGGTTCCATCCCGCCGATTAAATCTCTGACGGGCATGGTGGAGAAGAAATAGTCGCCCTCAAATCTCCGCGCAGCGCCATTACTCTTACTCTGCGCCGTGACCGCCTTCACGCGAAAACCATCCGTATGAATTTTCACAACCTCATGGTTCGTAACGATTTCGCCGCCGCGGGAGCGAATCCGCGACGCCACCTCCTCCCACATCTGCCCCGGACCATATTTGGGATAAAGGAATTGCTCAATAAGCGATGTTTCGGTTCCCTTATCGGGAAGCCCGTCTCCGTGCCTGCCCAAACGCCTCAGGACATGGGCGATTGTCTTCCAGATGGAGAGCCCTTTGACCCTCTGTGCGCCCCATTCTGCGCTGATTTTATTGCAGGGCATCCCCCAGACCTTCTCCGTGTAAGACTTGAAAAATGTGAGATAAAGTTCCCTTCCAAACCGATTGATGAAAAATTCTTCCAAATTCTTTTCCCCTCTGATGGGGAAAAGAACGCTTTTCATATAGCTTAGAGCGATTCGGGCGGTTCGCGCCAGCCCTAAGCTGGCGATGGTCTTTGCATTCAGACTGACCGGGTAATCGAAGAATTTTCTGAAGCAATAGATGCGCGAGCGCCGATTGCGCAGTAGCATGACCTTATCAATTTTTTCCGGGTCGCGGATTTCAGGACCGGAGTGCGATTCAAGCGGAAGGATGCTCAGCCACCAGTCCATCACCCTTTCAGACTTTGAAAAAAAACGGTGACCGCCGATGTCAAGCCGGTTTCCCTTGTAATTGACGGTCCTTGAAATGCCGCCCACATTATCAGATTTCTCAATAACAACGGGGGTAATATCCGTTTTCTGAAGGAGTTCATAGGCGGCTGTCAGACCAGCGGGACCTCCGCCGATTATGATAGCCCTGTGCGTCATCGTTTTTAATAGCATGCTTAAAAATAAGGATTAACGTCTGCACAATATGCAGAGCAATTTAGTTAAATCCCAGTTCGCACAGAAATATGGTTTTGACAAGCCCTTTCTTTGGCTCGTCGGGGAATTATAATCAGCAGACAAATTGCTTTACAAATCTACCATGTTTCGGATTATTCTCTCTGGTCTTCTCTTGGGGCATTGTGTTTTTTTATTCAGGACTTTTTTCCGATGAGGCGTAATCTCAAACCAGATTCTCACGCGGCAATTTTTTATGCCGTCCTGCTTGCCGTAATTGCGGGCGGCGTATATTTTCCCAGTCTTCACAAATCCTTCATTTACCATGACGGCGTCTATGTGGTGAACAATCCGGACGTGCAGAATATTCATAACCTGCCTCGGCTCTTCACCGCATATTTCCCCTCGGGTGCACAGGGTCAGAGATTTTACCGCCCCCTGACCGCACTCAGTATCATGACAGATTACCTTATCTGGAGAACAAATCCCGCGGGATATGGCGCAACGAGCATACTTCTGCACATGGCATGTGCGCTCCTGTGTTTTTTTCTCTTTTTACGCATGACCGGCGGGGAGATAGGAAAATCCTTTTTTGCGGCGCTACTTTTCTCCCTTCATCCACTTCATACAGAAAATGTCGCCTCTACTGCGGGGAGGGCAGAGATGCTGGGATGCGCCTTTTTTCTTGCCGCACTCCTTGTGGGCATAAATGTCCATAGATACAACAATCCACCTTCCAGCGGAAAAATCCAGGCAGAGGATGCACGCCATTCTGAAAGAAAAAGTTTTTCAACGGACTTCCTCAGGCGTCTTCCCGTATCCTCCATTCTCCTCGCCCTTTTTTATCTACTTGCACTCCTGTCGTATGAATCAGCGTTCATGCTTCCCATCGTGATTATACTATACGACCTTCTTTTTCGGGATAAAAAACGCGCTGAGGGGAAAGCATTCATCGCTCATGTCCTTCGCATTTACGCCCCACTTTTCTTTGTCCTCATCGTATATCTTCTTATCCGGTTTACAGTTTCATCAGCGGAAATCTCACCTACACTTCCCGCAGCACATTTCATCGTTATCAAGAAGATTTCCCTCGCCCCGCAATTGTTCACCCGTTATCTGTCACTCACAATACTCCCCTTCCAGTTGAGTGTCATTCATGGAGTGGAAGAATTGCCTCCCCTCTTGATATCGCTCGTTATCTGTGCTCTCTTCATTATCGGGGTCATTATCCTGCGCCGCAGTCAGTCGCTCATCTCATTCGGACTCGGTTTTTTTCTCCTGACGATTCTCCCTGCAATTATATGCGCATCTGAAGACCTCATGACGGATGGCTCAACATATATAGCAACGGCTGGCTTATGTCTGGCACTTGGTGCGGGAATTTCACTACTTATCCCATCGCAAGATAGAATGATGGATTCAGTAGGCGGAGTTGCCGCAATGATTATCGGGCTTTCACTGCTCAGTTTTTATGGAGTCCGCACATACAACAGGAACCAGGATTGGACTGATTCCATCTCCCTCTGGCGGGCGGAGTGCGATGTGCATCCACAGTCAGGCATCTCCCTGAACAATCTCGGCGCAAGCTACTATGCCTCCGGTCAGGTTACCGATGCGGAGGCAAGTTTCAAAAAGGCGATTGATGTGGCGCCTGATTATTATCAATCCTATCACAATCTGGCGCGTCTATTCATTGATATGAAGAAGCGGGACGAGGCGGAAAAAGTTCTTGAGCATGCCGCCAGTCATGGCACCGACCCTGAGGGAGTCAATTTTGCCACCATCGGCATTCTGTATCAGGCGCTGGAGCGTCCCGTCACGGCGCAGAAGATGTTTACAAAAGCGCTTGAGGTCAATCCCAAAAACATCACAGCCCTTTCTGAACTTGGAAATTATGCCTACGAGAGGGCACAGTATGAAAAAAGCATTGAATTCCTGACACGGGCGCTGTCAGCGGCTCCGGTGCGCCTTGCAAGGGCAATGCTCCTCAGCAACCGCGCCATGGCGTATAATAACACTGGCAGGCAGGAGCAGGCGCTCTCCGACCTCCACGATGCACTCATCATCAATCCAAAACTCGTCCAACCTTATCTTCTTATAGCAGAGATCGAAGACAAAAGGAAATTCCCCGAAAAATCCATCGCGATTCTGGAACAGGCGTTAAAGAATATACCCGATGCGCCATTTGAAATTTACAGCGCCCTGCACCAACTTTATAACCAGTTTAATCAGCCCCAGAAGGCATTTAACGTCCTTTATGAATATCAGAAACGCATGCCGCAGGATATCCGGGTGCAGATGGCAATCGGAGAATTCTGCCTCAACTGGTATTTAAAGAATCAATCTGACAAGGGCAAACTTACCACTGCCGCAACATGCTTCAAAAATGCCGTCAAGCTGAACCCGCGCAATGTCCGCGCCCTCATCATGTATGGCAGGACGGCGGCTCTGGCTAAAGAGACTGATGCGGCGGAAAAAATCTGGGGAGAGGCGCTCAAGCTGGAACCAGAAAATGCTGAAGTGAAGGAACTTTTGAAAAACCTCAAAAAATAATCCTTTTTGCCTGTCATGGCGGTTGGCTGATGAGGGTATGAATAATCTGCTTTATCTTCGCCGGTATTTAGCGCGGCACATCTGGCTCATCCTTGGAGGGACAGTTGCCGTCTTCATCAGCAACTGGTTCAGTCTACTGATACCAAAATACACGGGTCTTGCTGTGGACTACATCCGTTCCGACGGGGTGACGGGACGCGGTATTTTCAAGTTCGCCCTGCAGATTATCATGTTTGCATTACTGCAGGCAATCTTCACCTTCTTCATGCGTCTATTTATACAGGGTGCATCGCGGAGAATAGAGTTTGAGTTTCGGAACGACCTCTTTCTGAAGTTTCAAAGTCTCCATTCCGGGTATTATGACGTCCAGAAGGTGGGCGACCTCATGGCACATGCCACAAATGACGTGGAGGCGGTGCGCATGTTCCTCGGACCGGGCATCATGTTCAGCGTCTTCATTTTCTTCCTCTTCCCCATGGCTTTCTACCGCATGTTCAGTGTGAATGTCAAACTGAGTTGTTATTCACTCATACCACTGCTCATCATGCCATTTTACGTGAACCGGGTGGGAAACAGGATTCATAAACGTTTTATGGCTGTGCAGGACCAGTTTTCCCTCATCACATCCATTGCGCAGGAAAACTTAGCAGGCATCCGCGTGGTGAAGGCATTTGTCCGTGAGGATGCCCAGAAAAATGTGTTCGGGGAGGCAAACCGGGAATACATTGGGAGAAATTTATCACTGGCGCGCATTGCGGCGGGGTTCTTCCCCGGAATGCGCCTACTTGCCGGCATGGGCATACTCATACTTCTGTGGCTGGGCGGACGCCTTGTCATTCAGGGACATCTGACACTTGGAGAGCTCACCACACTCACCATGCTCCACATGAAACTCTTCTGGCCCATGTTCACATTTGGCTGGCTCATCAGTCTGTATCAGCGCGGCGCCGCATCCATGAAGAGAATCTACGACATTATCAAGGTGACGCCGGATGTGCGCGACACCGAAATGACCGATTTCTCCATCACCACCATCTGTGGTGACATTCGCATAAACAATCTGACCTTCTCCTATGCAGGCGGCGAGGAACCAGTGCTGAAGGATATTTCCCTCCACGTCCCGGCAGGCGCAACACTTGGCATTGTTGGTCCGGTGGGTTGTGGAAAGTCCACCCTTATCCGTCTCCTCGTGAGACTTTACGATCCGCCGCCAGGTATGGTTCTGATTGACGGTGTGGATGTGCGTCGTATTCCACTTCAGACCCTGCGCAAATACATAGGTTTTGTCTTTCAGGAATCCTTCCTCTTCTCGGACACGATTCACAATAACATCGCCTATGGCGTGGTGTCGGCAACAAGGGAGGAGGTCATAGAGGTGGCAAAGAAAGTGCGCCTCCACGAGGAGATTATCGCATTTCCCAGGGGATATGAGACAATGCTGGGTGAGAGGGGCATCAATCTCTCCGGCGGGCAGAAACAGCGACTCGCCCTTGCCCGCGCACTTATTAGAAACCCTCGCATCCTGATACTCGATGACACACTTTCGTCAGTTGACACGGAAACGGAATCCGCCATTCTGTCCTTTCTTCAGAAGGAGATGCAGGTACGCACTTCCATCGTGATTTCCCACCGTATCTCATCGGTCATGAGGGCTGACGAAATCATTTTTCTTGTGAACGGGCACATAGTGGAGCGCGGCACGCATGAAGGGCTTGTCGCCCTCGGTGGGCACTATGCATCCATCTATGAAAAACAGCGACTTGAAGAGGAAATTTCAGAGTTTGAGAATAATGAGAACGGGCGTGACAAACCGACAACGCTGAATTAAAAATAAATAAAATTCCACAACAGAGTCACAGAGGACACGGAGATATATTTTTTTTACCATGTCCGTTATTGGGCATGGTAAAAGGAATTCTCCGTGTTCTCTGTGCCTCTGTGGTGAATCATAATTAATTTTCAATTACCCGCCGTCCGATAATCCGCAGGCGCTCTGATGTGGCAAGGTCGAGCGCCCTCGGCAAAAGACGATGCTCATATTCGAGGATGCGTTCGGACAGTGTTTCCTCGGTGTCGTCACTCAGGACAGGAACCACCGCCTGTAAAATTATGGGTCCCGTGTCCACACCACCATCGACAATATGAACTGTGCATCCACTGACCTTTACACCATGGTCGAGAGCCTGTTTCTGGGCGTGGAGACCGGGAAAGGCAGGGAGAAGCGCAGGATGAATGTTGATGATTCGGTTGGGATATGCTTCAATAAGGACATGGCTCAGGAGTCGCATGAAACCCGCAAGCACGATGAACTGGATATTATTTTCCCGCAGTACATCCAATACTGCGGCGTCATACTCCTCGCGTTTTTTGCGATAGGGTTTAGGGTCAACAAAGACTGTTTTAACGCCGAATTTCTGCGCCTTTTCAAGGGCGGGGGCGTCTGCATTGTCCGAAAGAACAAGCGCAATCTCCGCATTGGGAAGCCCGCCCGCCTCCTTCACCCTTAAAATCGCCTCCATGTTGGAGCCACGTCCCGAAACCAGTATCGCCACACGCATCATCATCCCCTCCTCTTTGCCGGTAAATCGCTCGTGCGGGAAAAATATATTTTGCAGAATATAAGAAAAAAACTCAACCCCATTATAGTCAGACAATAAATCAGTGGCGCCACATGCATGGTCAAACGCCAGTCGAGTTCGATGCCGGCGAGAAACGCCGTTGGCGCTTCAAGTATAAGCGCAATGAAAACCCATCTCCACCATGAAGTAATTAGCGCAAGAAGGATTCCCACGAGATAACCAGCGAATAAAACACGACTTCCGGCGAATAGTCCACCTATGACATGACTGCGGAAAAAGATGCGCCACAGCCCACGCAGGGTTATCCTGATAACCTCAGGCACGGTATGAAGCCCGAAGATGTAATGAAATGCGCTGGTTGGTTCACCGGCATAAGGATTTTTTCTGACCTCTTCCACACCGGGGAATCCGGGGCTACCGGCAAACTCAATATTGCGGTAAAAGCTGGCATGAATGTTGGAGGAGAAAAACGGGTCGCCTGCGTATCGCACATTGAAGGCAAGATGTGGTTCAATCATGATGAGAGGCAGTAAAATCGCCGTGATATACACAACGGGTTGAACCTTCCGCCTTATGCAGAATATAAGCGTGAGGGGAATGGCAAAACCCAGCGACGTGAACTGTGTGAGAGAGAGAATGCCTGAAATCAATCCAACTTTTACGCCGCCCCAAATCTTTTTCCTGCTCATATCATCCAGCGCAGACAGAAACGCAAGGACGAGCAAAAGATATATCTCCATACGCAGACCCCGCGGGCTCATGAAGATAAAATAGGGGTTGACAGCGCAGGCGAATGCGGCGCTAAGCGCAACGGGCGCACCAAACCATCTTCTCGCAATAAAAGCGGTGGCGGGTACCATGGCAACGGAAAGGAGAAATGTCAGAAGGCGAAGTGTGGCGTCATTCTCCGGTGCAATCCAGAATGCCATTCTCAAAATCCAGATGAAAAAGGGTTCGCGGACATACGGCGCAGTGTTTGTTGCAGTTTCAAAGAGACCGCCTCCCCTTCGGGCAACGTCAAGATATCCTGCGGCATCGGGGTCAAGAATATTCCCCGCACTCTCAATAAGACCTGACCAGCGGAGGCATCCACCAAGAATCATAAAGCTCGCAACGTAAAGTAGAAACGTGCCGGCGGAAATTTTCTCAAAATATTTCCTGCTGATTAGAACGACAACAAGTATTATTGAAATAACAAAAAACGCATCCCAAATCCATGGTGAGGTGTAAATGCTCAGCAAGGGCAGAAGGGTTGAAAGGGCTGTAATGCTCAATGCTACCGCCGCATCCGCTGACCTCCATCTCTGGTGGATATAAATCATCAGGGGAATCAAAAATATGATGATTATCGGGGGAAAAATAATGAGCAATCGTGCAATCGGAGAATAGACATACCTTTCCATGCGGCTCAGGATAACTATGGGTGCGGGGGCGCTTCCTGATTCAGCAGTCATTTCAAGAGTGTCAACTCCCTTATCTGAACCTCCGTAAAAGACCCTGATTTTACCATCAAGCGGAACATTTTTCTCCTTCCCCCCATTGAGCGAGACATGAAGAGCGGCGCCACTTGACTTCGCCATGCCCGTCTTCAGGTGAAACGTTGTGAAAACGTTATCACCCCTCGACAGGCGGAAAATCAGACGTCCCCTGCCGCCGGGCGGAAGGGAGAGTTCGCTTTGCCCGAATACCCAGTTCCCTTCCACTGTATGTCCCAAACTACGCAGTCTGGACGCATCAAGACTCAGAAATCCCCCATCTCTAAATACAAACGGCTTTGCCTCGTTAAGTAAAATGAAAATTGAGGTAAGGGCAAGCGCCAGCGGGATAATTACGGAGACAAGATAAAGAATAGGAAATGTCAGGAATTTCCCGGTCTGTATCTGGGGATTGGTTTGTTTCACACTGAACTTCCGTCAGGCAATTATTCCCGCGCCCGCGCGCAACTTGTTTAACTGATTCACAGGAGGATTCCAACCGTCAAGCATTTTAAAAATTCGGTCTTCAAAAATTTCCCGGTTACGGGTGTGTGAAATATGGTTTCATCTTGACGGTGCAACCCTCTGTTCATAGTATCCGTTACTCCTTAGACAGGAGACTCAAGGTAGAGCAATTCATGATTGGTAGCATTCCTGCGCTTATAAAGGTTCTTTTAATCTTCACACTTGTTCTCGTGCTGAACAGGTTGTGGCTCCAGCTTGGTCTCGCCCTGATTCTGGGCACAATGGCAATGGGTCTATGGTTCGGCAACGGAGCAACTGGCTCACTTCTCATTATCTTGAAAGGGGTAAGCGACAGCGAATGCATCCTGCTTATCGTTGCCATATATCACATCCTCACATTAACGCAGTTAATGAACCTGACGGGGCAGATGCATAGGATGATTAACAGTGTGCGGGCATTGGCACCCTCACGCCGTATGGCGCTGGCAATATTGCCCGCCATGATTGGTTTTATATCCATGCCGGGTGGTGCGGCGGTATCTGCGCCCATGGTGGAAGCGGCGGATGAGGGGAAATCCCTTGACCCCACGCAGAAAACGGCGATTAATTACTGGTTCCGCCATGTATGGGAGTTCTGGTGGCCCCTCTATCCCGGGACGCTTCTTGCCTATGAGATGTCGGGGTTGACGGCTTGGCAATTCGCCACTGTCCAGATGCCATTATCACTTTTCTCTCTTGTCTTCGGGACTATCTTTCTCCTGTTGCCGCTCAGGCTCGGACAAAGGAAAACTCATCCGACGGGAAAAATATCCAACCTTGTCATCTCAATGTTCCCCATTATCCTGCTTATAGGAGTGTGGGTGGCGGCGGGGGCAATCACAAGCCGCTTAACGCACTCTAATTATCTCCCGCTCCTCATTGGAATCTGGGCGGCAATGATATGGGTTCATTTCACGGGCGGAGTGGATAAAAAGACCTGGATGGATATACTGAAAAACAAAAAAAACCTCCTCATCCTTGTTGTAATCGCAGGAGTGAAGGTCTTTTCCAGAATGCTGGGAACACCCGTGCCGGGAGGTGAAAAAATTGTGGATTTGTTGGGAGAAAATCTTAAGACACTTCACATCCCCGAGCTGCTAATCGTCATGCTTATCCCTTTTATATCCGGAATCGTCACGGGACTTGGGGTGGGATTTGTGGGGTCAAGTTTTCCAATAGTGTTATCACTGGCTGCCAAAAATCCAGCAGTAACGCACATCATGTCTTATGTGGTTCTCGGGTACGGGTTTGGATATGTTGGGATGATGCTATCGCCGGTGCATGTGTGTTTCGTTCTGTCCAACGAATATTTCAACACATCCATAATGCGCGCCTACAAAAAAATACTGTTGCCCGCCGCTGGGATTCTTTGCGCCGCAGGGTTTCTCAGTTACCTTGCCTCACACCTCGGATGATTCATAATGAAATTTATCTTGTCTTTTGTCATGGATTGTCACCATACGTATAGAGTTTTCACATGTAACGTCCGAGTTTAAAATTCTGGAGCGCGTTCACTAAGGCGGTTCATCTATGAAAATGCCTTACTATCTTGATAATCTGGGCATTTCCCATCCTCTTCAGGATAAGATTGGACTCACCATTTTTTATATCCTTTTGCTGACCATATTGCGGCTTTTAATCGGCGGGCTGATCGACAGACGTGTCAAGGACGTAAAGAAACATTATTACTGGGCGCGCACCGCCACCTACGGGACATCCATCCTTGGCTTGATTCTCATCATCTCCGTCTGGCTCAAAAGCATGTCCTCCCTCGCCACATACCTTGGTCTTGTGACTGCAGGCGTGGCGGTGGCATTGCGCGACATCATCGCCAATTTTGCCGGATGGATTTTTATCATCCTGAGACAACCCTTCCGCATGGGAGACCGCATACAAATCGGCAACTTCAAAGGTGACATTATAGACATCAACATTTTTCAGTTCAGTATCCTCGAAATCGGAAACTGGGTGGATTCTGACCAGAGTACGGGGCGCATCATTGACATCCCCAATGGGATGGTCCTCGCCCAGCCCATCGCCAATTATACGAAAGGCTTTGAATATATCTGGGATGAGATTGCAGTCCTTATCACTTTTGAAAGTAACTGGAAAAAGGCAAAGGAGATTCTCAACACCATTGCACAGGAGAAGGCAGAGAAATTATCACAGGATGCCGAGAATCAGATTCGCACCGCCGCCCAGAAATATATGATTTTTTATAAACATCTCACACCCACGGTTTATACCGACGTGCAGGACTCCGGCATTCGCCTGACCATACGCTATCTCACCAAAACCCGTCATCGCCGCACCATGGTGCAGACCATCTGGGAGGCAATTCTTGACGCCTTTGCTAAGGAACCGGATATCGACCTCGCCTACCCGACACAGCGCTTCTTTGATAACACCAAAGAAGGTAAAAGAAACTTTTGACCACATGAAGAGGTCGGGCGTGATGGTGTGTCCATTTATCGGACAGAAAACCTGTCTTATACCCTGACAACCATTTACTCCCAAAATCAATCTGTTCTTAAAGAGACAAGATTGTCGGCATACACATTGATTCATCTGCGTCCGGCCTCAGCATGATAATAATGGCACGACTCTTGCCCTTTAAATAAGAAAAACAAGGAGTAATAATATGAAAAAACCGGTTATGACCTGGTTATTAAGATTAAACGTTTTTACTATTATCATCATCCCGTTAATTTTTTCAAATGGATGCTCTACCTTCGAGGTGAAGTGGGAACACAGACAAGAGTGCTCAGCGAAGATGTCTTTTTCTGGAAAAAACATGGCAACCTCCATGGGTCGGGGTGGAGCAAACATCGCTCTCTGCTGGCTTGAAGTCCCTTGCACCATCAAATCAAAGATGCAAAGCAGAAAAACTGGAGAACCCTTCGGGATTATCCCAAACACCTTCGCAGTCACCTTTGGGGCTGTGAAAGGTTCAATCCGGACGGCTAAACGTCTGGTAGGCGGCACAGTAGAAGTGGCATTGAGCCCCTTCCCTCCCTACGAGCCGCTCCTGCACCCGCCATTTCCACCATATATAATGCCGAAAACCAATGACGTGGAAAAAGCCTTGTTAAGTGATAAAGTTAAAGAAAAATGTTTAGAGGCGGTGATCGCTCCTGAATAATTGAGCACGATGGGTATTTATTATCAAGTAATGTTCAGGTTATGGTGGTGACATCTTGATAGCGATGTAAGCCTGTCTTGCCCGCGTGAGTTGATATTTTGCCTCAATTACCTTAACATTTTTTTCGCCAAGAATTCTTTCACGAATTTCAACAGCCCTTTCTGCGAGTTTGATTGATTCATCGTAATTCTTTTCATCCCATTTGCGGGCGGCATCTTTGAGAAGCTGGTCGGCAGTGGCAAGGTCATCTCCCTGCGATACGGTTGCGGTGGGTATGGGCGTTGGCGTGGATTGGAGAACTGAAATATTATGGCTGGAAGGTGCGGATGCTGACTTCTTCTCCACCATCTGGGCAAGAAACAGTATCCCGCCAATCATAAGAAAAAATCCGCCGAAGATGCGGGAGACAAGCGGCTGGTGTTTCTCCGGAAAGCACTGAACAAAAAAAACGGCGATTTGCAGAAAGCTAATGCGAGTTCCCCGTACAATGGTCCCGGGGAACAAAATACAAACAAGTCCCATAAGCACAAAAAGGGCGGCGATGAATTTGATGAAAAACTCGTTCGTTGAGCTTGTTACTGATGATAAAAGAATTTCCACCTGTCTCCCATCTCTTTGAATTATCAAATGAATCTACAAAGCATCTTTTTTCAAGCAAATTGTGCAGGAGCATCCAGAGTTTATTGATTCTCCCTGTCAGATTCAAAAAGTGATTGCAAAATTGCGAATTAAAAAACTACAATCAAGATTGAATGAACGTTAGAGTTGTAATTTGGCTCAAATTTTTTAAAGGAATAATCCCATGTCGCAACTATGGGGGCTTCTGCGGATAATTAATCTGATAGACATGCTTGACATCCTTGTGATGACTTTTATTTTTTATTTTGTCCTTTCCCTTTTAAAAGGGACGCGGTCATCAGTTGCACTTCGTGGCTGGGTCTCTCTGATACTCATCTCATTCGGGGGATATATGGTCGCCAAATCCCTCCGTTTAACCGGCGTGGCATATATCTTAGGCAACTTCTGGATAATCATCGTGCTTGTCTTTCTGATTGTATTCCAGAATGATTTCAAAAAAGCATTGACAGACCTGGGACAGATGCGCCTTTTCCGCGCCATCTTTATGCAGAGCGGGGAATATATTGAGGAATTGCTGAAGGCAGTGGAGGTGATGTCCACACGAAAGGTTGGGGGGTTGATAGCGATTGAGCGCCGTAATCCTCTACAGGTTTATGTTGCCACAGGGACAGTGGTGGATGGGTCGGTCACAGCGGAACTCATCCGCACAGTATTCACCAACCTGACTCCCCTGCATGACGGCGCCATTATTATCAGAAATGGACGCATTGAAGCGGCTGGCTGTATCCTGCCGCTCACAGATAGCCCTGATTTGAGCCGGGAACTTGGAACGCGCCACCGCGCCGCCGTTGGACTGAGTGAAGAGACGGACGCCGTGGTCATCGTCGTCTCCGAGGAGACGGGCACTATCTCCCTTGCAGTGGAGGGGAGACTTCAACGTGCCTTGACACCGGACAATCTGCACGAGCAACTGACCCAACTTCTCCATATCGCACCCGAGGAAAGGGAAAAACATGCCGAGACCTAAACTCACATCGGAAATTGTCCTGTTCATCACTTCCTTTTTTATAGCCATGATTATCTGGATTGTTGCCAAGCAGAATGATTTCGAAAACCAGACCATATCAGCCCATGTGACGGCAGTGGATGTGCCGGAGAATATAGAAATCCAGATTACACCCCCAAACGTTAACCTCTCCGTCCAGTATCCAAAAACCTATGCACATCTTATAATACCCGATGCCTTCATCGTTGAACTCAAAGGGATTGATGAAAACTTCGCAGGCATCGATAGTTTCAAGCTGACACCTATAAACATAAGCCTGCGAAATGTTGTGATGCGCAACCTGCCGGATTCGGTGCGCCCGACGGCACTTGCTCAGGATTTCGTCAACATCAACGCACGCCTCCTGACGGAAAAGGCATGCATCGTCGTTCAGAAGACGGGCACTCCGGCGCAGGGTTACCGTTTGATTGTTGACCCACTGCCCGTCCAGCCAGCGGAAGTCCTCCTCACCGGTTCCCCCAAAAACCTTGCCAAAGCCAAAAAAAAGGGCGAGGAATTCATTACCCTTCAAACCGCAATGGTCAGTATCGAAGGGAAAAATGACAATTACTTTGAGACGGTCAATGTCCCCCTGCCTGAAGGTTTGAAGTTCGTTCAGGAAGACAGGATGCGCATTCAGGTCCTGAATAAACTCGGCGTTCAGGTGCACATTGTCATTGGAGAAAAGGAGATGAAGAAGACATTTGCTGACGTGCCGATTGTGATAAAAACCTTCTCCAAAAATCTCAAGGCGCAGTATTCACCACTGAAGGCAAGTGTGACGGTTGAGGCGCCAAAAAGCATGCTTCAGGGATTAAGCGCAGATTCTTTCATCTTCATCCCTCGACAACCACTTGAAGAGACGCCTGATTATACTGCGGACATCGCCATCGATGCCAGATTTTCCGATAATATACCAAGGGCGGTGCGGGAAAAGGTCAGCATCGTCTCCTGGAAACCGGAGGTCATCCGGATAAAGATTATCCCTGTATCAGAGGGGACAGTGGGGAAAACGGATGCAACATCCAGTCCCAAATCCCCCTGAAAATCAATCCACTTTCGGAGATGCAAAACCATGACCGTTCTATGTGTCAACATTGACCATGTAGCAACACTCAGAGAGGCAAGAAAAATTTCGGAGCCTGACCCTGTGGCGGCGGCGCTCATCTGTGAGCTGGCGGGGGCGGCAGGCATAACTCTCCATGTCAGAGAGGACCGCCGTCATGCCAAAGAGCGCGACCTTGAACTCCTGATGCAACTTGCAAAAACTCGCGTGAACCTTGAAATGGCGGCAGTAGAGAGTATGCTCCCGATTGCGCTGAAATATCGCCCGCATCAGGTAACGCTTGTGCCGGAACGACGCGAGGAGGTGACAACGGAAGGCGGACTGGATGTTGCGGGGAATCTTGCGCGGGTTGAATCGGTAACGAACGCCCTGCAGGATGCCGGCATCCGCGTCAGTCTCTTTATCGCCCCTGATGAAAACCAGATTTCAGCCGCGGCGGAAACCGGTGCGGAATTTATTGAACTTCACACGGGGTGCTATTGCAATGCAAAGGATGAGGAGACGCTGAGGCATGAACTGGAGAATCTCGTGCGCGGCGCGCGCATTGCACAGGACCTTGGGCTGAGGGTGAATGCCGGACATGGACTTAATTATCGCAATGTCCGCCCTGTGGCGCTGATTGAGGGAATGGAGGATTTGAACATCGGGCACAGTATCATTGCCCATGCCGTCTTTGTGGGGCTCGAACGTGCCGTCAAGGAGATGCTCGCCCTGATTAGCTGAAATCAATCACGCTTAACAACTTTTTTCCAGAGATGTTTCATTTGCAACTGTTGCATGAGTTTCTCGCGATTCTCCTCATAGCATTTCTGATATTTCTCAGACCGCAGATTTCTGATAATATAGCTCCGTTTCTTTTCAAGCGGAAGTTTTGGGAGCGCACGCTTATCATCGAGTCGGAAAAAGAACGACCCCTCTCTGCCTGAGAATACGCTTGTCAATTCACCGTTTTTCATCTTCAACAGTTCTTCATCCGCCTTTGCGAAATCACTGCCATTGACCCACTCCCCCGTAGAAAGGATTCTTAATCCCTTGGAAGAATATTTTTTTATTATCTCATCTTCTTTCTTGCCGTCCAATAAACTACGTCGAACTTCTTCAATCACCCCAATTGCCTGTTCCCTGTTTCTTACTGGCGATTCCTTTTTGCCCGAGACAGGGATAAGGAACTTTGTCAATTTCCATTGTCCCTGCTCATTCATCTCTGAAGGACGGGTGTTATAGTAGTCAAGTATTTCGGATTCGGTGGGTTCAAAATCATTCTGGTAGGTCTGGAAAAAGTAACTCCGCGCCATATTGCGCTCCGTGAGAATTCTTTTAAGGATTTCGCAATCGTCACATTTGAATCCCTGTGACTGGGCATATAGACTTATCGCTTCTATTCCATTTCTTGCTTCTCTATATGCCTCTCTCACTTTTTGCATCTGGGCTTTAATGAACTCTTCCCTTGCGTATGTCAGAAGCCGTTTTTGAATCTCCGGAGATTTGAGTATTTCGTCTCTGTCGATTCTCTTTTCCGGCACAATAGAGTGGATATAAACAATGTAATAACCGTTATGCAGTAATGTTACTGGCGAAAGTTTTTTTTCTGGCGTGGAAAAGACAAGGTCGACAAATTTTTTGTTGAAGGTGGAATCCTCAGGAACAAGACCGATATACCCGCCATTGGCGGCGCTGGCGGCTTCCGAATATTTAAGCGCCGCATCCTTAAATGTAATCCTGTCACTGATAATATCCTTGCGCACATGCGATAACTTCTGGAAGAGTTCATCCTTCTGAGAAAGGGTCATGGTATCGTTGGTCATCTGAAAGATATAACTGACCTCACGCATTTCGGGATGCTCAAAGTCCTTCCGATGCCCTTCAAACTCGTTCAACAATCCCGATTGTGTTAATGTGGTGAAACTGTCTGAAAGACGAGCTATCCAATGCTCCGAAATGCATTTATTGAAGGCACCATCAATATTTGCAACCTGTTCCTCCTTCAAATGAAAGTCATGAGTGCTGGCGATTTGAGAATACTCCCTGTCCCAGACAATATCCTCGACCGCACCTGTTATCACCGCTTCCAGTTCGATTTCCTCTCCCTTGTCTTGAGTCAGATTGTATGCCTTCAAAGGGTTTGGAACCTGATAACCCAGATATCTCAGATAAAGGTTCAATTCCGGTTCTGTAACATTCCCATTCTGGTAGCGGGCGATGATATTGGCGTCCTGAGCGGTCGCTCCAGAATAAATCAAACCGCCCGATACGATAATCAACGTAACAAGGCAGAATATGATAATAACAAACCACGGGGAGCACGGGGAAGCACGGGGAAAGTTTAAAGGAAAAAGAATTTTTGCACTGTGCACCCAGTGTTCCCCGTGGTTATTATAATTTTTCATTGGCATTTTAGTATCTCTCAATAGGAACAAAAAAGCGACCACGAAAATGTAAATTATTTTCATGGTCGCTGATGCCAAACCGAGAATCTTCTAATAGAGATTCCAATCCTGGACGGTGCTGCCGGGCAGACTCCATCCGGAAATGGAGTTGTTCGTCAAAAGTACGTAAACCTTTCTGGTTGAGTCGTTAATGGATACATCGCCACTGCCATTGGCATTGGCAGCCATTGCGCCAGTCTTCTCCAAGCCGCCGGTTCTGTATCCAAGGGCTGCGCCGGTGCCATCGTAGAATGTGCAATAAACACCAGTCGGTGTAGCGCCCATAGTAAGTGCAGGTCCAAAGGCGATGATAGTTTCTGCCATGAGCTGCTTAACAGTAAATGGACCGCTGCCGCCCGGACAGTCCGCCATAGCACGGGTCACAATGGGCGAGCCGGTGCTTTGATCGGTCGAGCCGGAATATTTAAAAATTCTCCCATCGGCATCATCAGCTTTGGGCTTGCAAGCAAAGTAATCGGTGCCGTTGGGGTCCCAGGCAAGATTGGTATATCCCGGTCCGGCATCGCCAAAGGCAAAATCAGGATTGCCCGGCGTCACCTCGTTCTTGGTGAAAGTATTTCCATCAGTAGTAGTGAACTTGGCAAGAGCTGTTCTCTGGAAGGCTGTGACGAGAATCTTCGTGCCTGTGCCTGTGCCTGTTACAGCAATTTCATCCCCTAATCTATTGACTGCGGCTAGCTCAGTATAGGCAGCGGTCGGAGCGGCACTCTCATTTGCATAGCGATAAATTTTGAAATCGGAGGAACTTATACCACCCAGATTGCACACATAAATAACACCATCGGAGGTCACATCAATCTTATTTACCGTGAACCATCCGCCGCTGATGCCAGTGGTGTTCAGAGTTCCCAAGCTCGCACCTGTGACAGAATCGAGTTTATAAATATTGTCTCCAGATGTCCTACTCACGACCAAGATACTTCCCGTGGCAGGGTTGGCGCACATGCCTCTTGTGGTGTTATCACCGATGAACCACGACAGGGGACCATCCGCATCAACCTTAAAAACCTGCATTAGTTCCTGAGCATTCGCAACAAATAATGCGAGCACAAAAATTACGGTAAAAAAAAGAATTTTTTTCATTTAATTAATCCTCCTTAGAATTAATAAATGATTTAAGCATTACTCACAAATCTGTCATTTGAGATTCCTAAAATACTATGGCTTTTCTCTATTCACTCACCGTGTATCCTATATGAAATTAAACAAAATTAATTCACTTCTTGCAGACAAAAATATCATAG
>Ga0172366_10000784_pt1 | contig 23793 bp, 23 predicted proteins | sample LakKivSesite69cm_FD_114533 | JGI IMG/M metagenome (GOLD analysis project Ga0172366, IMG submission 114533) | Sediment microbial communities from Lake Kivu, Rwanda - Sediment site 69cm | ecosystem: Environmental > Aquatic > Freshwater > Lake > Sediment | place: Rwanda: Western Province, Lake...
ACGGTAGCGCCAGCCCGATGTCCTCATGCTACGCCTTCTGCCGCCGGGCCCGCTCCCTTGGAGCTTCGTTCAGCTTCGGCGAGCGTGTGACCTCCCTCGAGTCGTCAGGGTCGAGGATCACGGAAGTGGTCACGGACAGGGGCAGGTACTCCTGCGGCGCCTTCCTCAACTGCGCCGGAAACGAGGCGAGGAGGCTGGGAGGGATGGCCGGGCTCGACCTGCCGGTCTTCCCCGACTGCCACGAGGGCGGGGTCACCGAGCCCGTCAGGTCGTTCTTCACGCCGATGGTCGTGGACATCCGGAAGGCTCCGGGATCGGCGAACTACTACTTCTACCAGCACTCCACGGGCCAGGTCGTGTTCTGCATCACCCCGGACCCGCCGATACTCGGGGCGTCGACGAGCGAGACATCCGAGTTCCTCCCGCTGGTGGCTCCGCGAATGGTCTCGCTCTGGCCGAGGCTGGCCAACCTGAAGGTCAGGAGGACCTGGCGGGGATGCTATCCGCAGACGCCGGACGGCTCCCCCATCGTCGGGGGGGCAGGGCCGGAGAACCATTTCGTGGCCGCGGGGATGTGCGGTCAGGGGTTCATGCTGGGGCCCGGGGTCGGCAGTCTGCTGTCGCGGCTCGCGACCGGAGAGCCGGCCGAAGGTGACGGGATGGTCCTCTCCGCACTCAGGGCGGACAGGTCCTGGTCTTCGCAGGAGGCATTGAAGTAGGGGTTTCGGGCCCCGGACGGACGACATACCTCCCGCGGCCCCGTATTGCGCCTGCGCCTCCGTCGGGCGATCTTCGCACAGTGGCAAACTGACCGGCACACGCCCCGGGCTCCGGCCCCCGACTCCCTGGAGGTCCCCGCCTTGAAGATCATCTGCCTTCTGCTGTCATTCTCGGCAGTCGCCCTCGCCGAGAGGTCCGTCGACGGCTCGGAGGAGCTCCTCCCGATCGGGTTCACCGCCGCGGAGCTCACCAGGCTGGACGAGATAGGATCCTCGACCGTCGCCACGGCTCCCCCGCCCGACGGCACCAGGAACCCGGCCGAGTTCGAGACCATGACCGGCGTCTTCATACGCTGGCCCCTCGGCCTGCCCTACAACTTCATCGTCCCGCTGTCGAACCAGACCTTCATCTGGGTCATCTGCCAGTCATCGGAACAGGCTGCGGTCACCAGCGCGTTCACTGCTCAGGGCGTCAACATGGGCAACGTCGGCTTCGTCTTCGCTCCGACCAACTCGATCTGGGTACGGGACTACGGTCCCTGGTTCCTCATGCTGCCGGACGGCACCAGCGGGATCTTCAACTTCACGTACAACAGGCCCCGCCCGGACGACGACAATTTCCCCGTTGTGCTCGGCGCGGACTGGGGAGTCCCGGTCTTCACTTCCGACATCGTCCACACCGGCGGCAACTACATGTCGAGCGGGCTCGGGCAGTCGATGTCCACCAACCTCGTGATCAGCGAGAACGGCGGGGACGAGGACTGGGTGGACTCCCAGATGGCTCTCTACTGCGGCGTCGACGACTACTTCACGATGCAGGACCCGCAGGGGAGCTACATCGACCACATAGACTGCTGGGCCAAGATGCTCAGCCCGACCAGGGTGATCGTGCTCCAGGTTCCGCCGGGCCATCCCGACTATGCCGCGCTCGAGGCGACTGCCGACCTCCTCGCCGATACGCAGGACCCCTACGGGACGAACTGGCAGGTCTTTCGCGTGTACTCCAGCGGCACGGAGGGGTACACGAACAGCCTGATACTGAACGACCGCGTCTACGTCCCGACCTGGAACTCGTCCAACGACGCCCCCGCGATCGCCTCCTACCAGGCCGCCCTCCCGGGTTACGACATCTACGGGGTCTACTACAGCGGCTGGCTCAACACCGACGCCCTGCACTGCAGGGCGATGGGCCTGACCGATCCGGAGATGCTCTGGATCGACCACACGCCCGTCGCATCCACTCAGCCCGCTTCCACACCCGTGACGATAGACGCCCTTATACGCTGCCACCCGTCGCACGCGCTCACGTCCACGGTGCTCCACTACAGGTACGGCGGAGGAGCGTTCAGCGCGGTTGCGATGACCTCCGCCGGAGCCGGCCAGTACACCGCGGACATACCGGGAGCCTCCGCCGGCACGGTGGTGGACTACTACATCAGCGCCACCGACAACAGCGGCAGGTCCGAGCAGCATCCCAGGTACGCGCCTGCGACCTGGTGCAACCAGTACGTGGTCAACGGCACCGGCTTCGCAGACGAGACCGGGCTCCTTGACGGGATGCTTGCCGCACCGGCCTCGCCCAATCCCTTCTCGGGCACGGTTGCCGTCCCGATATCCATGGGCCGGCCCGCCTTCGTGACAGCCTCGGTCTACGACATCCAGGGCAGACTGGTGCAGACCGTCCTCTCCGGCCAGGTGCAGGGCGCGTACACGATCTCGTGGACACCCGGCCCCGATGTGCCTGACGGGGTTTACTTCATCGGGATAGCGTGCGGAGGAAGGCAGGCGGGTCTCAGGGTAGTGCTGATGCACTGACCGGCGCCGGCCGGGAGGGGGAGGAGTTCACTCCGGGTCACTCGCCTCGAGCTCCGTCTCCGGGTGTCCGCGGGGTGTCCCGGGCAGGTTATGTTCACGCATCCGGGGGTCATGCATGGTCAAGCACATCGTCATGTGGAAGGTCAGGGAGAGTGCCGATCCGTCTCAGGGCCCGGTCAATGCCATGCGCGTCGGGAGGGCCCTGGAGGCTCTGAGGGGAAGGATACCGGGCCTTCTGAAGCTGGAGGTCGGGATCGCCGGCACCCCCGGCGAAGCCGAGTCCGAGATAGTCCTCTACTCGGAGTTCGCGAACCGGGAGGCCCTGGAGGGGTACAAGGTGCATCCGACCCATCTGGCGGTCATTCCGATAGTGAGGTCGGCCTGCTCCGACAGGAGATGCGTCGACTACGAGACCTAGCTCCCCGCGCCCGCCTGCGCCCGCGGGCCTGGAGGCTGAACGGGAGGCAAGATGATCAGGACCCTTGCGGCCGTCCTGTTGCTCGGAGCCCTGTGCTCGGCCCAGGCGGCGACGATCAGGATCGTGAACGGGACCGGCGGCTGGGACTTCACGGACATCTACGTGTCGAACTTCTGCTCGAGGGACTGGGGGGCGAACCGGCTTGCCGACTCGACGCTGACCGAGGGCGGGGAGTGGCGCCTCCAGGTGCCTGCCGGCATCTACAACATCCGACTCATAGACGAGGACGGGGACACCTACACCCGCACCGGAGTCCCCGTCATGGAAGCCTACGACTGGACCGCCACGCTGGACGACCTCGACCAGGTCCGTTCGGCAGGCCCGGTCTACTCTGGTTGAGGAGGCTGACGGGCCTTCGGTCGAAGGCCGCCGCAAGCTCCGGCTGAGGAAGGCCGCGGGGCCCCGCCCGACGGAGCCCCGTGTACAGAGGAGGCAGTCATGCTCAAGGAGTTCCGCGAGTTCGTCTCCAGAGGCAACGTCGTGGACCTGGCCGTAGCGGTCATCATGGGTGCCGCATTCGGCGCCATCGTGTCCTCGCTCGTCGCAGACGTCATCATGCCGCCGATCGGTCTCCTGCTCGGCGGCGTCGACTTCTCGAACCTGTACGCGAACCTGTCCGGGGGCAGCTACGGCTCGCTTGCCGAGGCGCAGGCCGCCGGCGCAGCCACCATCAACTACGGCATCTTCGCCAACAAGCTGATAGACTTCCTCATAGTCGCGTTCGTGGTCTTCCTGCTCGTGAAGGCCGTCAACAAGCTGAAGAAGCCCGCGACCGCCGCCCCGGCTCCCGCTCCCGAACCCTCCGCGGAGGTGAAGCTGCTCGCGGAGATCAGGGATCTCCTGAAGGCGAGATAGGCGGCACGGCGCAGGGCCCTCCGGCCTCCGCCCCTCGCCCTACAGCCTGATCCTCAGCGGCCTCGGCTCGATGCCCGACTCCGCCCCGGGCAGCTTCTCGACGGGGTTCGTGAGCTCGAACGAGCCTTCGAGGATCATCCTCCGGAGCGCCGCAGCCACCCTGGCCGCTCCCGACAGACTGGAGAGCGGAGCCGTCCTCACGCGCTTCCCGCCTACCTCTATCCATCCGGATCTCAGCTGGGCGTAGGTCACATGGCACATGGGTTCCGCCCTGTTTCCCGGGTAGTCCCTGGAGTAGTCGATCACCGGGGCCAGGATCTCCTCTTCGCCGACTCCCGTCGACGCGGCCAACTCCTCGTCCAGAATCGGTATGGGGATCCCTATGCCCAGTGCGAGGGAGACTCCGTACCCGGTCACCGAGACACCCCTGACGAACTCCGGGCTCATGCGCCTGAGGTCTGCCGTGAGCGAGAGCGTGCCTGCCCCGCCGGTCGGGACTCCCTTCCCGGTCCTGGGCTCGCACGGCGAGTGCTGCGTGCCGGGTCCCACGACGAATCCGGCGGCACCTCCCACGAAGACCCTGGTTCCAATGCCGATCGTCCTGTAGAAGGGATCGTTGAGGAGGGGGGACAGGCCTCCGGCGCTGCAGTAGTTGGCATTGCCGGGGCCGGGCCTCAGGACGCCCATGTATGTGTAGATCGTCCTCGATCCCATGTTCACCGCGACGTTGTAGTTCTGACAGCAGTTGCGGGGATCGAGCAGGCTGGCAGTGTTGAGGTCGGAAAGGCCGACCAGGGTTCTCAGCTCCCTCCTCGGGTAGCAGTCCGTGCCGTATCCCAAGGCTCTCAGCTCGACGTCCCTCCCTCTCACCAGGTCCTCTATGACATGCCCGCCGCCGTACCTGAATGCCCCGGGGTAGACCCTGTTATCCGGGTCTTCCTCGTGGAGCTCGGTCGCTCCGAGGAGGAGGTCCACCGCGGCCAGACCGGCATGTGCCGGGACCCCGTTCAGCCAGGCCTTCCGGATCTTCATCCTGGGAGTGGAGTGTCCCAGGTTGATGAGCAGGGCGCTCGAGCACATGGGCGAGAAGGTGCCGGTCGTCACGACGTCGACGTCCCTCGCCGCGGCCGCCGCACCCTTCCCGGCGACTATCGGCTTCATCTCCGCCGCCGTGACGACCACGGCCTTCCCACGCCTTATCCTGTCGTTGATCTCGGCTATCGACCTGGCCATCTGGATCCTCCTGTCCTGTCGAGAAGTCCCTCGACCGATTCGACCGCCCCGTAGCCGCAGGCGGGGATGCAGAGTTCGCAGGCGATGCACTTCCCGGCCGTGAAGACGACCTCGGCCGTCCCGCCGTCGAGCGCCAGAGCCCCCGACGGGCAGTGGCCCGTGCATGCTCCGCAGGAGATGCACTTGTCCTCGTTCCAGACGAGGTTCCTGACCGGCAGGACCACGCCGACGCCGGCCTGCCTGAAGTAGTCCAGGGAGGCTTCGATGCCTTCCTCCCCCCCCGAGGAGACTATCGCCAGGATCCTCCCTTCCTCGCTGGGAGTCACCGATGCCCTCAGGATGTTGAACTCTATGCCGAACAGCCTGATCGCCCTGCTCACCACGGGCTTGTCGACGAGGGAGCCGGGAAAGGTGAGGATCACGCTCTGCGAAGGCATCCTGAGTCCTCCTCTCCCCAGACGGAGAGCCTGAAGTGACCGAAGAACCCGATGCTCCCGCCTTCGCATGCGATCAGGCCGGAGAGCCCGCTCCCGGGATGTGCCGCAGACAGGACCCTCGAGACGTCCCCGGGGCAGGTTATCCTGTTCGCCACGGCCGTCGCGGCGGCATCCGAAAGGGCGCCCGAGGGACTGATCGCCACGGCCGCATCAGCCCTGCCCATGGACAGGGAGTGGCCCACCTTGCCGCTCGAGGTGCAGACCGCGACCCCTCCCGACGAGTCGACCTCGAAGGAAAACCTGTCGGAGAAGGGGGACTCCTCGCCTGCGTAGAGCCCGAACATCACAGGATCCGGCGAGAAGGCGAAGACGTCGCCTCCGTTCTCCGCTATCGCCACCCGGGCGGAGCAGGACAGGAGCGAACGCGCGACCAGCTCCGCCACGGCTCCGGCGACGGCCGCCATGGGCCCGACCCCCCACCTTGCCGCCGCCTCCGACATCTCCCGTGCGATGGCCGGCGCACGCGCCGGGACATCGACAGGCGACATCGACGTGGCGAAGCCGGGCTGAACCGCGATCCATCCCTCGAGGTCCCTCCTCGCCTGCAGGAGGCACTCCATGGCCTCCCGGCGGAGGTCCCTGTCGCAGGTGATCAGCAGATCGCTCTCGGCCACGACGGCACGCCAGGTGTGGAGGCCGCCCCGCCTCGTCCAACTGCGGTAGAACCGCTCTCCGTACTGTTCCATCGGTAGATCACCTCCAGAGTGTCTTCGTTCGACATGAGCCTTCACGGCTGAACGAAGAAGCCCCGGGGCGGGCCCGGGGCTGACGCTCCCTGGAGGGGAGGCTCCGGGCCTAGTCCCGGGGCACGGGCATCACCATGCCGGCGAACCACGCCAGACGGCCCCTGCGCACTGTCGCTGAATCCATGGTGCTGCCCCGCTCCCTCCGAAGTCGCGCTTCAATAACCCGGCCCCGGACGATCGTCAAGAAGTCGTCAGGCCGGTCTGGAGATGACTCGGAGCCCGCGGGGGGCCATAGTCCATGCTTCGGAGGTGTGGCCCGGTGGTTCCAGCCAGACCAGGGATAGAAACCGTTGCTCCGTCCATCTGCTCGCTTCTCGGCATCCCGGCGCCGCTGCACTCGACTTCCGCGGTGCCCGGACGCCTGGCGTGGCCGGTGGGCGTCGGCGGCCCGGCAAGAGGGCTGGTGTTCTGCCCGGACGCGGTAGGGGACCATCTGGCGGATTCGGCGGGCACGGCGATGGCCCTGGTGAGACGCAGCGCGCCTCTGGAGCTCGCGCTGAGAGCCTGTGTCCCTCCGGTGACGCCGGTCTGCTTCGCGTCGATGTTCACGGGCGCGCCTCCCGGGATACACGGGATAGTGAGGTACGAGAAGCCTGTCCTGTCCTGCGACACCGTCTTCGACTGCGCCGTGCGGGCGGGACTCGGGGCAGGGATCGTCGCGGTCAGGGGAAGCAGCATCGACCTCATCTTCCGCGGAAGGCCGATCGACTACTTCTCCATGCCGGACGACAGGGCCGTCCGGAGAAGGGCGATCGAGCTGATCGAGGCTCGCGAGCACGAGCTTCTCGTCGTCTACCAGCAGGACTACGATGACCTTCTCCACGAAAGGGGCCCGTTCGACGCAGCGGCGCTCGAGGCTGTCAGAAGACACTCGGAGGACTTCGCCGCCCTCGTGGGCGCGGCGGAAGCCCACTGGGCGGGCCCGCCATGGTTCGCGTCGTTCGCCCCCGATCACGGAGCCCACGTCTTGCCAGGCGGCCGGGGGGATCACGGAGAGGACATCCCGGAGGACATGGCGGTGACGCACTTCTGGAGGCTGAGCCCTCCCGGGTCGTCCGGCGGGCGGTTCGCCCCCACGGGGTCGTGAGGCCGGGATGGCAGGGGAGGAGCGGCGGCAGCAGGTGCCCGGGAAGTCGTTTCTCGCGGGATGTCTCCGCTCGGCCGGGCTGCTGGGGCCGGCCAGGGCCCTGAAGAGGCTCCTCACCGGACTGACGATGGACCTTCGATGGGCGCTGGTCAACAGGGGCCGGGCGGCCCCGGACGGGCTCCCCTACCCGGCTCCCCGACTCTGCTTCCTCGTGAGCGCCAACTACGATCCGAGGTACTTCCTTCGCACGGGAGAGCAAGGCGCCTCCTGCATCAGGAGCCTGCTGCAGCGGAACGGCGCCCCCATCGAGGGCATGTCGTCCATCCTGGATTTCGGCTGCGGATGCGGGAGGATCGCGAGGCACTGGAGCGGCCTGCATGCAACGGCGGTCACCGGCAGCGACATCAACCCGGCCCTCGTGCGCTGGGCCGGGAGGAACCTCCGCTTCGGGAAGTTCGATGTGAACGGGCTTTCTGCGAGACTCCCGTACCGGGACTGCTCCTTCGATCTCGTCTATGCCGTGTCGGTTTTCACGCATCTGTCAGAGCCGCTTCAGCGATGGTGGATGGACGAGCTGACAAGGATCCTCCGCCCCGGCGGCCTCCTCCTGGTCACCGTGAAGGGGAGAGACCTCTGGAACGAGTTGTCAGCGGCCGAGGAAGAGAGATTCCGGGCCGGCATGCTGGTCGTGAAGGAGTCGGAGACCTCGGGCAGCAACTACTGCGCCGCGTTCCATCCGGACCGCTACGTCAGGGACGTGCTCGCACGGGGGCTCGATGTCCTGGAGCACGAGCCTCTGGGATCGAGGGACACGCAACAGGACTTCTACCTGCTCGGGAAGCCGGGAGACGGCAGGCAGCAGTCCGGAGCCTGAAGCCGGGTCATGGCGGCCAGTGCAGCGGGCTGCCCCTCATGCAGCGGCTCCGGACCGGAGACCCCGGACCCCGGACCAGGGATCCCCTACACACTCTCCAGCTCGTAGCTTCGCGAGCCCAGCCCCAGCGATTGAGCCAGGGCAAGTTGTGCCGTGTCGTCGATCGAGGGCCGGATGGCGCGGAACTTGTCCGTTCCCGCCCCGGCTCCTGGAGCGGGTGACTTCCGGGCCGCGGGTGCGGCCGTCACAAGGTCCAGGCTGGCCTGGTCGACCGCGACAGGATCGGTTGACGCCAGCACGCCCAGGTCGTCCACGAGAAGGCCGCCGGAGTCCTCCATGCAGTCGCAGTCCGGAGCGATATCCGTGAGGAAGTTGACGCACAGTGAGACCCTGGTGACCGTCTGGACGGCCAGCGCGTGCTCCACCATCCTCCGCGTGAAGACTCCCTGATCCTGATTCCAGTCGACCGAGATGGCGCCCGCGGGGCAGCGTGCTATGCACTCGCCGCAGCCGACGCACCTGGACGAGACGATCGACGCGGAGCGGTCGACGGCTATGGCGTGCTCGGGGCAGTGGGCGGCGCAGGTCCCGCAGGCCGTGCACCTGTTCTGCCGTATGACAGGCTTCACCGAACTGTGCTGGAACAGCTTCCCGCCACGGGAGGAGCAGCCCATGCCCAGGTTCTTCAGAGCCCCTCCGAAGCCGGCAAGGAGATGAGCCTTGAAGTGGCTGACTGCCACCAGGGCATCTGCCTCGCATATGGCCTTCGCTATCCTGGCGGTTGGGTTCTCACAGCAGGAGGGGAGCTTCACGGCCACCTCGTCGGTGCCCCTCAGCCCGTCGGCCACGATGAACGGAGGCGTGGAGGGCGCCCCGAATCCGTGCTCCGAGGCAAGGGTCATGTAACTTGGGGCGGTCAGGCGCCTGCCCCTGTAGAGAACCGTCGTGTCGGTCAGAAAGACCCTTCCCTGCGGAAGGCCCAGTCCCTCGATGACGGAGTTGACGCGGTCCGGGCGAACGTATCTGGTGTTGCCCTGCTCACCGGCGTGGATCTTCACGGCGATCAGTTCGGTAGTCCCGGCGGGGAAGCGGTCGGCGAAACCGGCCAGCAGGCGGCGGTAGCCATCGGCCGACATCGAGCTTGCGGGCAGGAAGAATACCTTGGACATCTCCACCTCCAGGCGGGTTTCATACCGGAAGAGGGAGCGTGATGGGAAGCGTGCGATGTTGCAGCCCGGATGGCTCTGCCGTATTCTTCGGCCATGAGCAGCCTTGTCTGGGTCGAGATCGATTCGGAGGCTCCCGACAGGAATATCAGGGAGCTGCGCCGCTGTGCCGGTGACGGGGTGCTCTTCTGCGCCGTGGTCAAGAGCAACGCCTACGGCCACGGCGTGAGGGAGATCAGAGGCCTCCTGCCCTCGGCGGACTGGCTGGCTGTGAACTCGCTCGACGAGGGCATCGAGCTCCGACAGCTGGGAGAGACCCGGCCGGTCATCCTCCTGGGGCATGTGCCTCTGGAGCGTCTCGGGGAGGCCGTCTCGCAGGGGATGAGGCTCACTGTCTTCAACAGGGAGACTCTGCGCGCCCTGGCCTCCGTCGCGGGGAACCCGGCACGGGCGTTCATCCACCTCAAGATCGAGACCGGAACCGGAAGGCAGGGCATGCTCCCTTCGGAGGCAGTGGGATTCGCCCTCGAGGCCGCCTCGATCCCCGGGGTGGTCCTGGAGGGGATCTCGACGCACTACGCCAACATCGAGGACACGCTGAACCACGGCTATGCGGAGGAACAGCTCCGGGTCTTCCGCGCGACCCTCGACTCCCTGTCAGCCGCCGGATTCGCTCCGCCCATAGTCCACACGGCCTGCACGGCGGCGTCGATCCTGTTTCCCGAGACCCACTTCAGGATGGTTCGGGCCGGGATAGGCATATACGGGCTCTGGCCCTCCCGCGAGACCTACCTCTCGGCCGTGATGGGAGGGAGGCCGGTGCCCGATCTGACGCCGGTTCTGTCGTGGAAGACGCGCCTGGTCCAGGTCAGGGAGATGCCCGCGGGAAGCTACATAGGCTACGGCTGCAGCTACAGGACCACCAGGAAGAGCCTCATAGGCGTGCTGCCGGTCGGCTACGCCGACGGGTACGACAGGGCCCTGGGCAACTCCGCGCATGTGCTGATCCGAGGCAGGAGGGCCCCCGTGGTAGGCAGGATCTGCATGAACCTCACGATGGTAGACGTCACCGACATCGAGTCTCCGGCGCTCGAGGAGGAGGTCGTCCTCCTGGGCAGAGACGGCGACGAGCAGATCCCCGCGGAGATGCTCGCGTCGTGGGCCGGTACGATAAGCTACGAGATCGTGACGCGCATCAGTCCTCTCCTGCCCAGGATCGTCCGGCCTTCGGGCGGGGGAGGGGGGTAGCCTGAGATGGCCGTCCTCGAGGTGATCGGTGCGGATGGCGGGAAGCACTCGGGCAGCAGTCTGGTGTGCATGAGGCTGGGGCCCTCGGTCCTGGTCGACGCCGGCTCCGGATCGAGCCTGCATGACTCGGAGCTGGCCGGCCTCGAGGTAGTCCTGGTCACTCACGCCCATCTGGACCACATCGCCGAACTCGGGTTCATAGTCGACGCCTCGGTGAGCTTCAGGGACAGGCCCATCAGGGTGGCGGCGAGCCACGCCTGTATAGAGGCCATCCGCACGCACTACATGAACGACCTGATCTGGCCCGACTTCAGCCGGATACAGACCTCGAGCGGCCTGACGGTAGTCTACGAGGAACTCGTCGATTTCCAGTGGCTGGACCTGCCCGGCGGCATCAGGGCCATGCCGATCCCTGTGAACCACGGGGCCGGCGGCAGGGGGTTCATCTTCCGCTCCGCCACGGGGAGCATCGTCTACACCGGGGATACCGGGCCCACGATCGCGATCTGGGAGGAGGCCGCCAGGCTCGATGATCTGCGCCTGGTCGTCGCAGAGGTGTCCTTCCCGGACTCCGAGAAGGACGTGGCGATAGCCTCCGACCACCTCACACCGGAGCTCCTCCTCGACGATCTCTCGCGCCTGGGGAGCAGCCGCGTCCCTGTCTACGCCTTCCACCTCAAGCCCTGGCACAGGCAGGAGATCGACAGGGATCTGTCGCGATCCTTCAGCGATCGTGCCGTTCTCCTGATGAAGGGCGACAGGCTCTCCTTCTGAGCCGCGAGCGATGCCTGGACCGCGCGGCAGAGCCGGAGGGGACGCACGGGGGTGCGGACCGGGCACGATGACCGGGCTGGACCTGCTGGACGGCGTCGAACTGCCCGGCAGCAGAATCGCCCTCCTGACACACCATGCGGCGGTGGATCGAGGGTACCGCACCGCGGCCGAGATCCTGGCCCGGTCGGACAGATACTCGCTCTCGTGCATCCTGGGCCCACAGCACGGCATCTGGGGCGAGACGCAGGACAACATGATAGAGTGGAGCGGATACAGGCATCCGGTCTGGGGCGTCCCCGTTCACAGCCTGTACGGAGAGACGCGCGAGCCCGCCGAGGAGATGCTACGGGGAAGCGACTGCGTCCTGATCGACCTCCAGGATGCGGGTTCCCGCTACTACACCTATGCCTACGCCATGGCCCTGACCGCGAGGCTGGCCTCGCGGATGGGCATCCCCGTCGTCGTGCTCGACAGGCCCAATCCGGTCGGGCTCCGCATTGTCGAGGGCAGGCCGCAGGACGACGGGTTCCTCTCCTACGTGGGGCTCTACCCGGTGCCCGTGCGGCATGCCTTGAGCATCGGCGAACTCGCCCTCCTCTTCGCAGGGCTAGACGGAATGGAGCCGCCCTCGATCGTGAAGATGGAGGGTCCTCCCCTCGATGGGCTGCCCGACGGATATCAGTGGGTCCCTCCCTCTCCGAACATGCCCACCGGGGACACGGCGCTCGTCTACCCCGGGGCCTGCCTGCTCGAAGGGACCAACCTCTCCGAGGGGCGGGGCACCTGCAGGCCGTTCGAGATCTTCGGGGCGCCCTGGATCTCCCCGGAAGAGCTCTGCGGGCGCCTGAACGGAGGCCCTTTCCTCCCGGGGGCCGTCCTCAGGCCCCACAGGTTCGTCCCCGCGTTCGGCAAGCACTGCGGATCGCTCTGCGGGGGTGCGCAGATCCATGTCACGGACGCGGCCCGCTTCAGGGCTCTGCGGACCGGGCTCGGAATCCTGATGGAGTGCTTCAGGCAGGGCGGAGGGACGGCCTGGAAGGAGCCGCCCTACGAATACGAGTACGAGCGTCTGCCCATCGACATCCTGGCGGGCGGACCGGGGGTGAGGCTGGCGGTGGAACGGGGCGACGAGCGTGCCCTGCTGGACCTCTCGAGCCCGGACCTCGACGCGCACGCGGCGGCGACCGCAGGGAGGCTGCTGTACCGAAGGGATTTCATCTCGTGAGGATCGGGCTCTTCGGAGACGTGCACGGGAACTTCCAGGCGCTCGAGGGGGCTTGGAAGGCTCTCTCGGCCGCAGGCGCCGACCTGTTCGTCTGCACCGGAGACGTTGTCCAGTACGGACCCGAGCCGGCCGAGTGCGTGGCATTCCTGAGGGAGCACGGCTGCGACTGCGTCCAGGGAAACTGCGACAGGGCGGTCGCCCGCGGCAGGAAGAGCACCGGCGACGAATACGAGAACCGGTACTGGGCATCCCTCGCCGCGGAGGCTCTCGAGTGGACGGCCGCGGAGATCAGGGGGATGGATCGGTCATGGCTGAGGGACCTGCCCGAGGAGGTCAGGTTCGAAGCGGGCCGGCGGATCGTCATGGTGACTCACGGTCTTCCCGGAAACGTCTCCGGGAGCCTGCCTTCGAGGCCCTTCGCCGAAGTCTGCGACAGGATCCTGGCGTCCTCGAGAGCAGGTGTGGTGGTTGTCGGCCACACGCACGAGCCCGCCCTCTTCCAGAGGCCTGCGGGATGGATATCGAATCCCGGGAGCCTTGGGGGCGGGACCCTGCCGTCGGCGGGCACCGCCGGCCTGCTGGACATGCCCGAGCGGGGTCCGGTGTGCTTCTCCATGCTGAGGGTCCCCTTCGACGCGGCGGCCTATGCCCGGAAGAGCCGCGACGCAGGCCTGCCCGAGCTCTTCGCGAGATGTCTGGAGCTCGGCCGCGACCCACGCGGCAGGTGGCATACCGACGACATCTACCTCAGACAGAGATGGGCCGAGGGGAAGGTCTGAGGGAGACGGCCTGCCCTCAGTCCAGCATCGCCGCCGCCGCAGTATGAAGGTCCCCGAGGTCGAGATCGACCACCAGAAGGCTGTCTATGCCCTGCCATGACGGGAGGCCAAGCTCCAGGATCATGCCCCCCTCGCTCGAGGGGAGCAGCAGGAAGCTCTGGGGATCGAGCCAGTAACCCCTCCTCCACAGCCAGCTGTCCAGGTCCCTGCCCATGGGCACACCGATGGCGGTCCTGAGAGTGCACTCGAACAGCGAGTCGCGCTGGACGACCGCGTCGAGATCGAGAGGGACCCCGCTCAGGAGCCATGTCCTGTACGCCCTGTACCTGGAGATGCTCCTGGCATCCCTCGAGGAGTTCACGGCGATGACCCCGCCGACGTAGCTCTCCGTGCACGCCAGAACCGCCAGGGTCCTTCGCTCGACGACGGAGGACGCTCCGGAGGCCATTGCCGAGGCCAGCGCCGCGGCAGGGCCGTCCGCGACCCAGCACAGCGTGTCGGCCCCGTAGTCCGAGACCATCCTGAGCCCCTGGACCGAGTAGTCGAACGTCAGGCCGGTTCCCGTGAAGAGCGTGTCCGCGGTTATCACCTCGAGCCTGACGAAGGGGGAGAGGTCGACCCGTTCGACGCCGCCCGGGGTCCTGGCCAGGAAGGGCAGAGCAGAGGCAATCGCGAGGAGGATCACGCAGGCCGTCCCGATCTCACGGAGACATGCGGCCGAGCTCCCTCAGGCTCACCGCCGCCTCCTCCGTGACGATGAAGTGGTCGAGCACCCGGAAACCCAGTGACCTCCCGAGATCCTGCAGCCTTGATGTGAGAGCGAGATCCTCCGCACTCGGCTCGGCCCTGCCGCCGGGGTGGTTGTGGACCAGGATGACCGCGGTCGCATTCGTAGCGATGACCTTCTCCAGAAGATTCCTGGGGTGCACGGAAGCCCTGTCCACGGTCCCGAACTCGAGGTCCTTCTCCGCCAGCAGCCTTCCGGACGAGTCCAGCAGGAGGGCGACGAGCCTCTCGCGGCGCTGCAGGCCCAGCCGTTCCCTCAGATACTGCCTCACCGAACCGGCGCTGTCCAGGACCTTCCTCGGCTCCGGGCTCAGGGCTCTCGCCGCGAGTGAGGGGACCAGGCCGAGCAGGACCGAGACCGAAGGTCCGGCCCCGGAAACCCGTGCGATCATGTCCGGAGGCTGGCTGAGCACTCCGCGGAGAGAGCCGAAGTGCTGGATCAGGCTCTCGCTGAGACGCCTGGTGTCCGTCCTCGGCCGGGCGAAGGTGAGGAGCAGCTCCAGGGCCTCGCGGTCCGTGAAGCTCCCTATGCCGGCGCGGAGGAATCTCTGCCTGAGCCTTGCCCTGTGTCCGTCCCCCCGGCCGGAGGACTCGAGATCCTCACCGTCCGGGTCGGGTACGCCAGCTCGAGACCGCATGCAGTCACCACCTCGAGGGCGTCGAGATAGAGCCCGCTCCTCAGGGAGAGCCACTCGTAGTAGTCGATGGTCGCCAGGAAGAAGACGCACTCCACATCCAGGGCGGACTCTCCTATCGCGGCGATGTGCACCGACGAGGAGCCCTTCTCCACCAGAGGGTGCCGGTCGAGGAGCGACCGCAGTCCCCCCAGCAACTCCTGGATTCCCCCCGGCGGAGAGGAGAGGTCGATGCCGAGAGGGATCACCGTCCGCCTGGCCCCGCGTCCGGACCAGTTGTCTATCGACATGTCGATGAGCTTCTTGTTAGGGATGCTGACCAGTGTCCGGTCAGGCGTCCTCAGCCTCGTCGAGCGGAGCCCGACGTCCTCCACCGTCCCCTGGAGGCCACCGATGTCGACGAAGTCGCCCACCGCGAAGGGGCGGTCCAGGACGAGGGTGATGGAGGCGAAGACACCCGCCAGCGTGTCCTGGGCGGCGAGTGCGACCGCGAGGCCTCCGATCCCGAGGCCGGCCAGGATGCCTCCGACCGGGTATCCCATGGACTGGATCAGGAAGACCGCTCCGACGGCCGCTGCCGCTGCCTTCGCGGACTTCCTGAGGAGAGGGAGCATCCGGTCGTCGAGCAGGGAGTCGCCGCGCATCCTCCGGGCCGCGACGAGGTCTGCCAGCGAGTCGATGGAAGAGAAGAGGATCCAGACGGCGCACGAGACACAGGCGGTCAGGAGGCCCTTCCCCGCCGCTCCGGCCAGCCAGTGGGTCAGGGGGAGGATCCGGAGCGCTCCGTAGGCGCCCAGCGAGAACGCGAGGATGCCTGCAGGTCTCGCGATCCTGCCGGAGAAGGAAGAGGCGAACCCCCTCCTCCTCGTGCCCAGCTTCCTGAGGACCCTGAACACTATCGTCATGGCGATCCAGGAGAGCACGAGCGTCGCCAGGGCAAGGCCGACCCGCCCTGCGGGGATGTCACCCAGCCGGAAGCCGGCTATCTCGGGAAGGAAATCGGAAAGAACAGTCATTAGGCTCTCACGGAAGCCATGATGGCCCTGCTGGAGTCTCTTGTCAACACCGGAGTCGTTGACTCACAGAGCACCTTTGCTAGATTCCATGCCTGTGTTCCGCCATCTGCAGGAGGTTCCCGTGGGCAGATCCCGCGTGCGGGAGTGGGTTCTCCAGATCGCTCTCGCGCTCATCATCTTCTTCGGCTTCCTGCGTCCATATGTGGTCGAGGCCTTCAGGATACCCTCGCAGAGCATGGAGAGCACCCTGCTGATCGGCGATCAGCTGCTCGTCCTGAAGGCGTATCACGGACAGTACATCCCGTGGACCGACCGGGTCCCTCCCCCGTTCGCGCCCTTCCAGGGAGACAGCCTGGGAAGGCTCATGCCTGGAACGCGGACGCTGGACAGGGGGACGGTCCTCGTCTTCCGGTACCCCGTGAACAGGCGGAGGGACTTCATCAAGAGGATAGTCGCCCTAGCGGGGGACACGGTCATGGTCAGGGACGACACCCTGTTCGTCAACGGGAGGCCGTCGGACTATCCCACGCAGTACCAGGACCACTTCTCCCCGAGCGTACTCGACTCGAACTGGCCGGGCTGTCTGCCGATGCTCCGCGGACGCGTGGCCGACATGCAGTACGAGCTTCTTGCGAGGGACTGCGTGATGCTCCCGTCCGGGGAGATCGCTTACGTCGTCCCGCCGCAATGCATCTTCATGATGGGTGACAACCGCGACCACTCGAGCGACAGCAGGGTCTGGGGCCCGCTGGACACCGACCTGATAAAGGGCAGGGCACTCGCGATCTACTGGTCGTGGTCCGCCGAGGACGGGCTCCCCAGGATAGGCAGGATGGCAAGGGTCATCCGGTGAGCGGGATCATCTCTCGCGAGAGCCTTCCCTTCTCCAGGACCTTCTTCGAAGGTGTGCCCGTCAGGTTCGTCAACCTCGACGAACTGGTGAAGGGCGCGCTCGAGGACAGATCGTTCGCCGGCGACGCCTATTGGCAGATCGATGCCGAGGAGCCCCTGGCGTATCTGATCCTGCGCGGCGGGAGGCCCTACCGGATCATCGGCTACTCGGGGCCGAGCGTGAACGCCTTCATCCACTGGATCCGCCGCGACAACCGCGAGCTGAAGCTGACCTACAGGTTCGTCGACGCGGGGACCCTTCCCCTTCTCGTGAGGTGTTGGACCGAGGAGCCGGTCCTGCAGGAGCTCGACAACTCCAACGGTGACCTCATGTCCGTTCTCAGGAACCTGCGCAGGATAGAGGCCTCGGGGCTTATGAGGGTGAGATCCGCCTCGGCTTCGACCCTCATCCCCGTCGAGGACGGCAGGCTCTCGGCGGCGTTCGGGGCCGGGTCGATCCTCAAGGGGAAGCTGATAGTCTCGTTCCTCACGGAGCAGCTGGATCCGGGAGCGACAGCGGACTTCTATCCGGGGCCGACGCCCGATCTGCCGAGGGTGGGCATCTCGGAGGCCCAGCTCGTCGTGCAGTCGTTCAACGCATGGCTGGACGCCGCCAAGCCCACCTGGCCGGAGTGCGCGAGGATCGCTTCGACCGTGTTCGGCGTCCTGAAGGAGAAGGAGTCCTGCTTCGGCTCCCTGTCCTACAACGTGGACGACGGCCTCTTCCTCGAGAGCCTCCCGGTGGACACCGAGAGCATCCCCGAGGTCTTCACGACGATGATCAAGTCAGTGGCGAAGAAGCACCCCTCGCCGGAGAACTGCCTCAGGCTGTTCGGAAGCGTGAACAGGGAGAGGAAGCTGGCGCTCGCCGCGGCCGGCCTCTCCTCCGTCTTGGAGCCCGGCCGGACCTGACGGGCCGGGGCTCAGCCCTGGGAGCTCAGGAACCTTTCGATGTCCTCCTGGCGGCCGAGCAGGAACAGATCGTCACCCAGCTCTATCACATCGTCGGGCAGGGGTATCGAGTAGCTGCGGAGGCCGTCGTCGGACGAGATCTTGCCGATGTAGGCGATGTTGATCCCGAACACGCGGCGCAGGTCGATCTCCCTGACGGTCTTGCCGAGCATCACGGGCGCGGGCTTCACGTGGACGAAGTCGATCCCGCCCGCCAGGGGAACGTACGTCTCGACGTTGCGGTGGACGAGCATCCTGGCGACGCGCTCGCCCTGGTCCCTCTCGGGCATGTAAATGTGGTTGGCGCCGACGGCCCGCAGGATCCTCGACTCCCTGTCGTTCGTGGCCCTGGCGTGGACCTCCACGCCCATGTCCCTGACGATCCTCGTCGCGAGGACGCTGGTCCCGAAGTCCGAGCCGATGGCGACCACGGCGACGTCGACGCCGTCGACGCCGTTGGCACGGAGGAGCTGCTCGTCGGTGCAATCGAACGCCACGGCCAGCGTCACGGAACTGCTCATCGAGTCGATCCTGCTCTGGTCGGAGTCGATGGCGATGACTTCCGCACCGAGCCTGGAAAGACTCACCGCCACGCTGTGGCCGAAGTTCCCCAGTCCCATCACAGCGAACTTCTGAGGCTTGGATGCCATTTGGCCTGCTCCGGTCTATCCGATCCCCACCCGGGCTTCCGGATAAGTGTAGCGCAACGCCCTGGGCCTCGCTGAGAGCGCCGCCAGCGTCGCCGGCCCGACCCTTCCCAGGAACATCGTCAGAATGATCACCCAGCGGCCGGCCGTGGTCAACTCGCCCGTCACGCCCATCGACAGCCCCACCGTGCCGAAGGCGCTCACGATCTCGAAGAGATAGTCCGTCACCGCCCGCCTGCCGGAGGCGAGGCCGGAGCGCTCCGTCACCAGGAGGGCGGAGGCGCAGAGCGCGCAGACCATCACCGCCATGAACACCAGCACTGCCGCCCTCTGGAGGTCGTTCGGCGGTATCCTCCTCCGCCACGCCTCCGGCTCGGGCCTGTGCCTCAGCATGGATGCCGCCGCTATGACGAACAGGCCCAGCGTGGTCGTCTTCACTCCTCCTCCGGTTCCGCCGGGAGAAGCTCCCACGAACATCAGGAGCATGAAGATCCACAACGTGAGGGGCTGAAGCGATGCGGTGGGGATGCTGTCGAAGCCCGCCGTTCGCGGGGTCACGGCCTCCAGTGTGGAGTTCGAGATCCTCTCCACGATGCTGTAGTGGGCCAGCGACCGATTCCACTCGATCGACGCGAAGAGCACTATCGCGGCCGCTATGAGGACGGCCGTGACCAGGAGGGCCAGCCTGGCCTGCACCGGCGGGACTCCCCTCCGCTCGCCCCTGAGGCTCCCCACGAGCCAGGAGCCAAGCGCCGTGAGGGTGCCGAAGCCCAGGCCCCCGAAGACTATGAGACCTGCCATCGTGAAGCAGGTGGTAGGCGAGTGGGAGAACCCCTCCATGTTCGTGGTGTTGAGGCTGAGGCCGGCGTTGCAGAAGGCGGAGACGCTGTGGAACACGCTCTGCCAGGCGACCCAAAGAGCCGGCTGTCCCGGCATGAGGGGGCGCCAGGTGTTGTACAGGACGAGGGCCCCGGTGGTCTCCGCCGTGAATGTCCAGGCGGCGATGGAGGCCAGTATCCTCCTGAGGTCGCTCAGGAACTCGCTGTCCATCGCCCTGCTGATCGAGACGCTCTCGCCCAGACCCACGCTGTGGCCGAGGAACAGGGCGAAGAAGGCCACGAAGCTCATCAGGCCTAGCCCGCCGACCTGGATCAGGAGCAGCGTCACGACCTGACCGAACAGGGTGAACTGGGTCGATAGGTCCATCGTCACCAGCCCGGTTACGCAGGTCGCGGAGGTGGACATGAAGAACGCGTCCACCCCGCCTATCCCGCCCACCGTCGCGGCGGGCAGCATGAGGAGCGAAGCCCCCACGCATACCACGGCGGCGATCGTCGCCGGCAGGATGGCCCAGGCCGGCAGGGACCTCAGCATCACCCTGCCGAGGTGCCAGAGTAGGATCCTCGCCGAGATGAGGACGACCAGTGCCATCACGAAGGCGACGGTCAGGCTCCCGGCCTGGGCCCGCCCCATCCTCCCGGCCGCCACTGCGGCCGTGACCGCCACGAGCCCGGCCAGGAGCACGCCGAGGAAGAGGGAGGTCCACCTGTCCTCCGAGAGCCTCTCCCTGACGGTTCGCTGGTCCGGGGAAAGGAGTATTCCCAGATAGACGAGGGCCAGCAGTGCCAGGGACGCGTCCAGGGCCGCGGGCCACAGCCCCAGCCCGAACCTCGCTATCAGGATCAGCGGGCAGAGCAGGGCCGTGGACAGGGAAAGCAGAGCCCGAAGCCCGGAGTCACTCCTGGATCCCATAGCACCCCCATCCCGCCGGGCGCATATTAACCGGCCGGCTTCCGCGGCCGGCGATCCGTGAGCAATCGGAGGATCAACATGCGCCCAGGACCGGATTATGAAAGATTCTTAGGCCATCGTCCCCTGAACGTGCGTTCGGCCCTTCCGGGAAGCCGCTGCGCGCTGGTGAGCAGCAGGGACATAGGGGCGGTGGCGAAGGAGAAGGCGGCGATCGTCATGGCGGCCAACATCCGCAATCCCCTGAGCGCCTTGGGGATACTGCGGGCCGCGGGCCACGCCGACTCGTTCGTGATCCTCGAACTGGCGAAGTCCGAGGCAAGGTACTGCGGGGTGAACTTCACCAACCTGCCCTTCTACGCCCAGCTGTATTCGTCCCAGCTCGGAGACGGTATCGTGTTCGCGCTCCACATGGATCACTACGCCGTCAAGTCCGCCCAGGACAGGGATGAGGCCGTCGTCTCGATCCCGGCTGCCCTGAGGGCGGGCTGGTCCTCCGTGGCGATCGACGCATCCCACAATGCCGACTACGCCAACCTCATGTTCACCAGGGACGTGGCGATGCACATCCCTCTCTACACTGGGCTCGAGGTGGAGGTCGGCGAGATCAAGGGCCCAGGCCAGCTCTCCACCGTGGAGGAGGCCGAGTACTTCGTGGGCGGCCTCAACTCCTGGGGCGTCTTCCCGGACTTCCTGGCCATCTCGAACGGCTCCAAGCACGGGACATACGACGCCAGCAAGGGGGAATCGGAGGGCATCGACCTCGGCCGCACGCGGGAGATCGCCGAGGCCATCTCCAGGTTCGACTGCGCGATAGCCCAGCACGGGATCAGCGGCACGCCCCTGTCCAAGGTCGGGTCCTTCAGGCAGTACGGCATACACAAGGGCAACGTCGGCACTCTCTGGCAGAACATCGTCTTCGGACTCGAGATGGACCCGGAGAGCGGCAATGCCGTCATCGACGGCGACTCGTACGTCAAGAGGCCTGATCGCGGGATCCCCTCCGACCTCTGGGCCGAGATGGTCAAGGCGGCGGACGCGAGGGGCTTCTCGCGCTCCTCGGGCGACTACAAGAGCCTCAACCTCCCCTTCCACAATCTCGTGTTGTCGCTCCCCCCAGAGTACACGAGCAGGATAGTCGACGAGACGGAGGCATGGGCGCTCAGGTTCTTCGAGGCATTCGGCTCTCTCGGTACGGGTACCGCGGTGATCGCCAGGGTACTTGCGAGGGACGATGCCAACGCATTCCCGGAGAGGAAGATCCTCACCAGCCGGTCGGACTACACCGCCTCGTCCGCGCCGGACGCGGGTGTGCGGGGAAGCGACGGAAAGGACTACTCGGACTGACCTCCTCGGCGTGGCTGATCCGCGGGGCGCGCGTGCTCGACCCCGGCGATGGCCGGGACGAGACGGGGGACGTGCTGGTCTCGGAGGGCATCGTCTCCCGGGCGTTCGCCGGATCTGCCGGCCGAAGGGCCGAGCAGGTGGATGGCTCCGGCCTCTGGCTCCTGCCAGGGCTCGTGGACATGCACGCACATCTCAGAGTGCCTGGCGACGAGGAGAGCGAGACGCTCGACTCCGGCCTGAGGGCCGCCATCGCCGGAGGAGTGACCAGGGTGGCCGCCATGCCCAACACGAGCCCTCCCCTCGACGACCCTGCCCTCGTCTCGGCGATACTGGCACGGGCCGGCGCCCTCGGCCTGGCGCGCGTCCTCCCGGTTGCCTGCGTGAGCGAGGGAAGGGAGGGGAGGAGGCTCTCGGACATGCGCGCGCTACGGGCGGCGGGCGCGGTCGCCTTCTCGGACGACGGGTCCCCCGTCAGGGACGACTCGGTTCTGGCACACGCGCTCGAGCTCGGCTCGGAGCTGGGCTGCACGATCATAGAGCACCCCGAGGACGAGAGGCTGTCCCGGGGCGGCAGACTGAACTCCGGCGAAGTGGCCAGGAGCCTGGGCGACCCCGGGATTCCGGAAGATGCCGAGATCGCGGATGTCCGGAGATGCATCTCGATCCTCGGTCGGGCCGGGGGCAGCCTCCATCTCACGCACCTCTCCTGTCCGGAGAGCATCGAGGCGGTCTCGACCGCTGCAGGCAGGGGGCTCTGCGTGACTGCCGACGTGACGCCGCACCACCTGGCGCTCGACGAGGGAGAGGTCCTCAGGGCGGGGGCGCTCGCGGTCGTGAATCCGCCTCTGCGGAGCGCACGGAGCAGGAGGAGGCTGGTGGAGCTGGTCAGGGCGGGCGCCGTCGACGCGATCGCGAGTGATCACGCCCCCCACTGCCCCTCCCGCAAGTCGGGAGGGCCCCTCGACTGCGCCTTCGGCATCGCGGGGCTCGAGACGATGCTGCCGGTGGTGCTGGAGGCTCTGCTCGCGGACAGGCCGGACTCGCCCCTGGCCGTCCTGTCGCTGCTGACCACCGGCCCCTGCCGCATCCTGGGTCTGCCGGCTCCCTCCCTGCGGGAAGGCTCTGCCGCGGAGCTCGTGCTCTTCGATCCCTCGGAGGAGTGGATCCCGGCTGAGACCGGCACTTTCTCCCGCTCCCGGAATACGCCGTTCATCGACAGGAAGCTTCGCGGAAGGGTGAAGGCGGTCTGGGCGGGCCGTCTCGTCTACAGGGAGGGTCGGTTTGAGAAGGACCGCTAGGGCCGGCCTCGTCCTCGCGCTGATCTGCGGATGCGCCTACTACAACACCTACTACAACGCGCACAGGAGTTACGAGGACGCCGCGAGGAGTGCGGCGGCCAATCCGGACAATCCCTCTTCGTCCGAGGCGGAGGACCTCAGAAAGGCCATCGAGGGGGCGGGGAAGGTCCTCTCGTTCTATCCCGGCAGCCGGTGGGCCGACGATGCCCAGCTCCTCATGGGAGATGCTCTCCTCCTCCTCGGGGAGCGGTCTACGACGGGAAGCGGGACCTCCGACTTCGAGGAGGCCATGCGGGCCTACTCCGCGGCGATAGTCATGACCGAAGACCAGTCCGTGCGGGACAGGGCCTTCACGGGGATGGGCAGGGCGGCGCTCGAACTGGGCAGATATGCCGATGCAGCCGCCTCGTTCCGTTCCGTCGGGAGGCGCGACACTCGCAGCTACGTGATCTCGCGGATCCTGCTTGCCCATGCCTCGACCGAGGGGGGCATGCCCGCAGAGGGGCTGACCGCTCTCGACTCCGCCGCGGCATGCAGGCCGGGAGACAGCCTGAGCGGCGAGATACTGCTCGAGAGGGGGGCGGCCCTGCTCCAGCTCGGGATGCCTGACAGCGCGGCGGGCGTGTTCGCGGAGGCGGCGTCGAGATTCCGCCGGGGATCGGGATACTACCGCGCGCTGACCTCCGCCGCCGGGGCGCTGGTCGACGCGGGGCGACCCTCCGAAGCCGCGGCGGCGCTGGAGCCGCTGATGGCCTCGTACAGGTCCGACCGCGAGATGGCCAGCATAGCGCTGCTCTCGGGCAGGACCAGGGAGGCGGCGGGGGACTACTCCTCGGCGCTGTCTTCCTACCACAGCGCCGCCGATCTCGATCCTTCCAGGGAGATAGGCGCCGAGGCCCTGTACAGAAGGGCGCGCCTCCTGGAGCGGATGGGGGACCTGCGTTCGGCGCTGGCCGATCTCGAGGCCCTGTCCCAGC
>Ga0172366_10000793_pt1 | contig 23757 bp, 24 predicted proteins | sample LakKivSesite69cm_FD_114533 | JGI IMG/M metagenome (GOLD analysis project Ga0172366, IMG submission 114533) | Sediment microbial communities from Lake Kivu, Rwanda - Sediment site 69cm | ecosystem: Environmental > Aquatic > Freshwater > Lake > Sediment | place: Rwanda: Western Province, Lake...
CGTCGCTTTGGCGGTTTCAGCGGTTCAATCGGTTCTAGCGATTCGTTGAAGCCAAAGCGGCCTTGAATGATGTACCCTTTCGCTTGCGGCTCATTGATCTCTCTGGTTTCCCATGTGCCTTTCATTTTCCCGCTTCTTATTCCTTTGAAGATCTCGTCTATTTCTTTCTGGAATTCTCTCATGAGTCTTCTGTTCAAGGCATCTAAATTCTCAATCATTCCGTCAAAATCATCACTAAACGCCAATATGCTTCACCTCCTCTCATCCTCGATCTCTTGAAGAGACCCCATTAAGCGGTGCAATGTGAGGCTCATCATAATGAATGCTGTTCGTCCAAAATCTGAACAACTATATTTTCCTCTGCCCGTTTTCTCTAGGAGTCCGCCTTCTTCGAGTTTCCGCGAGTTTTCCCAGACGATCTTGGGGTTCAAGTCCAGTTCTCTCATGAAGTCTGCAAAACTTGTCGTGCGGTCCTCATCTTCTACCAGTCTTCTCATCATTCTCAGGCGCGTTTCATGGGACAACGCATCAAAAATTTTGGAGAATCTTTCGAAGTCTTCTTCAGCGGCGTCAAACTCGTTTTCCAAGTCCTCTTTAGGCCAGTCTACTGGAGATAGAGGTATCTCGAACACTGTTTTTCCGTCTTGTACAAGTTGCAGTTTTAGCTTCATGAAGCCTCGCCTTTTTATTACCGTATGGTAATTACCAAATGGTAATATATAAACTTGCTTCACCAACAGAACGATTCGCAACAGACAGCAAGAACCTGAACAGAAACAGACAGAAGTTTTTATCTACAAGTCAAGCAATATCATAAAGAAGGTAACTACAATGTTCAAACTCAAAGTGACAGACACCAAACTCCTGAGAGACATGATCACATCCATATCGATCCTCGTTGACGAGGCCACGTTCAAACTCGATCCCGAAGGCCTAAAACTACGCGCCATGGATCCATCCCGCGTGGCTATGGTAGACTTTGAGTGGCCAAAAACGATCTTCGAAGAATACCAATGCGATACACCCACGAAGATGTGCATTAACATAACAGAGCTCCTAAAACTCCTCAAGAGAGCAGGAAAAGAAGAAACAGTGGAACTCTCTCTTGATGAACAAACTGGAAAACTACAAGTGAAAATAACTGGAAAACACGCGCGAAACTTTACCATGCCCACGCTTGAAGCCTCAGAAGAAGAAGTCCCAACACCCAAGATAACTTTCAACGTAAAAGCAAAAGCCACAACCGAAGGCTTGAGTCAAGCCATCGAAGACGCCCAGCTCGTAAGCGACCACGTGAAACTAGAAGCCGACCAGGAAAAACTCGTCTTCAACGCGGCAGGAGACCTCATGGGCGCAACCATCACCGTTCCAAAAGGAAGCGACACCCTTCTGGATCTGGAGACCAAGGAACCATCAAAGGCAACCTTCAGCTTGAGTTACCTCGCTGAAATCATCAAAGCCTCATCAGCGACCTCCGACATCGCCACCCTAGAGTTCTCATCGGACATGCCGATAAAACTTGACTTCCAACAAATAAAAGAAGGCAGGCTCTCATTCTTCTTGGCTCCAAGGATCGAAAACGAGTAATGTGTATAACAAGATGCAACACGCGACTAGCAAGTTCACGTTAGATGACTTGACAAAATATCCTTTTCTCAAAGAAGCCACAGAGCATGTTAAGAAACTGAACGTGAAGATCGAGGATTTGGTAAATCTCGACCTCGCAAATGTTGTTGAACGCGCCGAGGAGAGAGTTGAAGAGGCAATTCTATACACGCTGGTGAGTAGAAGACAACGAAACAAGGAAGTCGAGATTCTTTCATTCCCAGTTGCAACAATGCTTGTGATTGCCACTGAAAATTCATTCATCAAGAAAAGGTACGCATTAGCTGAAGCAAAGCAAGTATACAATGATCTATCACTTGAACCCAAAGAGAAGATATTGATGATTGCGGAGAACTTTGGGTGGAAACTAGTGGTTAATGATCGTGCTGATATGCCATGCGAATTCTCGTTAAACTTCGGAGACTACGTCAGAAACACAACGAGTATGCGCGAAGGAAAGTGGAAACTCGTCAACCGCTTACTAGCGAAGGGAAATGTTTACCTGACAAAGAGCGAGACTGCGAGGCTGCTTTGCGAAGAAATCCGCAGGCACATTGAAGAACGACTGCAGGTGAGAGAACAGCCAATCTTTCCTGCAATGATTGCAGAGATCGCTGAGAAGATCAAGAAGCTGTCTCTGGAAAAGATTGGGAAAGCAGAAATGGAAGGCTTTCCAAAAGAAATGGTTCAAACAGCGTTTCCACCATGCATAAACGCTCTTTATCAAGCATTCACTTCCGGCAGGCACCTCTCGCATGTAGGCAGATTCACACTTACTTCCTTCCTCGTAAACATAGAAATGCCACCTGCGAAAGTGATCGAATTATTCAGAAACTTCTCGGATTTCAGTGAGAAAATGACCCGTTACCAAGTGGAACATATCGCCGGGGAGAAAGGATCAAGAACAAGCTACGTTCCACCAAAATGTGGCACATTGAAGACACATGGCATCTGTGTGAACCCAGATGGCTTGTGCGAGGGAATCAGGCACCCGTTGGCATACTATAGGCGAAAGCTGAGGTTAACAAGGAAAATTTGAAAAGCACTTGTTGAGAGTAGCTTTTATATAGCAAGCACTAATAAGTGGACGCTGTCATCGGAAGAGGAAAGAGTGGCAATGAAACATTCGCCTGTAGAGGGGAACATTGGGATAGATTCAGATGTCGGAGTGATCCTCCCTACATACTGTGAAGTGGCGAATATTGAAAGAATGGTTCAGGAAATTCAGAACCTGAAATTGAACATTACCATACTCGTCATAGATGATTCGAGCCCGGATCGGACAGCTGACACAGTAAGAGCTCTTCAGAAGAGATATGAGAACGTGCTGCTTCTTGTGAGACCTAGAAAATCAGGGCTTGGAACTGCAATAACTGACGGCTTTAAGGTGTTCCTGTCACTACATTACCCGCCCAAATGCATCGTGACGATGGATGCTGACTATTCGCATAATCCTAAGGAAATACCCAGATTGATAGCCCCGATGCATGATGTCTATGACCTTACAGTTGGCAGCAGGTACTATCGTGGAGGAGGTACCCAAGACTGGAGTATCATGCGCCTAGCGATCAGCAAAATAGCAAATTTGATCACAAAATACAGAATTGCCGCAGGGATTCATGATTACACAAGCGGAATGCGATGCTACTCAACCAGAGTCGTTAGAAGCATGATTAACGATCTGCACAGCCAAACCTACGAGATACAAATAGAAACAATAAGACAAGCCAAGGCGCGGGGTTTCAAGATTAGGGAAGTTCCAATTCTTTTCGTGAACAGAAAGAAAGGAAAGTCAAAGCTTAGCAAGAACGAAATCATGGATTTTCTCTCGTACATCCTTTCCCTGAACAGAAAGTATGAACAACCCACTGTGAACAGTCGGCGTACACACGCTTTAACTAGCTAGACATTCAAAGAATCAAGTACTGACAAAAACTGCTACGGATGTATATGCAAAGTGAACACAAAAGGCGCTCGCAGACTAATATCACTGGAAGAACTAGAAACTTGGCTTGGCACAAAGTTGGGAAAGCTGGAACGCAGCGACATTGTGCTGCTTGCATTCATAGTGTCTTATGGCATCCTTTTCTCAACCCTGACAGTTTTCAGGTACTATGGATTCCAAACAAGAGCATGGGACCTTGGGATTTTCACACAGTCTTTGTGGACAACGCTGTATACCAACAAATTCCTTTACCACACATGTGAACTATTCATAAACCCAAGCGGCAGCTTCTTCGGGGTTCACTTCAGTCCGATACTTTTTTTCATTCTGCCCGTGTACCGGCTGGTCACTGCACCTGAAACCCTATTAGTGCTTCAGTCCTTCACTTTGGCCCTTGCAGCAGTACCGATATATAGACTGACAAGGGAATATGCTGGAGGAAGAACCTCGGCCCTTGTTTTGGCAGCTACGTATCTGATGTATCCTGCCACTCAACACGTAAACTGGTACGATTTTCACGCACAGGCGTTTCTCCCCTTGTTTTTTGCATTTACGATGTATTATATTGCGAAGGAAAACTGGTCGAAATACTTCCTGTTCGTTTTTCTTTCGCTGATGTGCGAAGAACATGCTGCCTGGATAACATTCGCAATGGGAATCTACATTGTCTGGAAGTACAGAACACAAGTGCTTTCAACTCTAACAAGAAAGAAAACTTTAGAAAATAAATACCTGAATATTGCACTTGTCACAATCGTGATTAGCAGCGTTTGGTACTGGTTCACGCTTTGGCAACGGAACACCTTTTTCCCAACCAACCCGGCAGCTTTGGAAGAATTCCTAGGATCTCCCAATTTTACCTTGTTAGGCGCAAAAGATCCGATACAGATCCCCTTGCTCGTCATAACGAGACCGTGGAACACTATCCAAGCTCTTGCGTTTGACGGTCACCTTAAACTCTTGTATTTGGCGCTTCTTTTCGGGCCTCTTGCTTTCTTTTCTTTCAAAGCCCCCTCTGCCCTCATACCAGCTCTTCCATGGTTCGCATTTTCGCTCTTGTCACAAACACTTGCCCACCATATGCTCGGACACCAGTATGAAGCGTATGTTATTGCGTTCATATTCGTCGCCGCAATATTTGGCTTGAGAAAAAACTATCTCGAAACATCCACCTTGAAGAGTGTCAAGGGGTCCCTCAAGAAAGTAGTGGCATTCAACATTATCTTCTTTCTGATAGCCAGTCCACTTGGCCCAGTAGTCAACATTATGTATCCCGATTACGTAAACCTCGGCATGAGTAACCATGAACAACAGCTAAACGAAGTTCTAGGCATGATACCGGCCAACGCTTCAATCTTAACACAAGACAACATATTCACACAAGTTTCACATAGACTTGAGGCATATGTTGTTCCAAACAGATTCATAGACTCAGGAATAAACGATCTTGCAATCAGTTTTGTAAACGAGACCATGGATAGAGTCGAATACATACTTGTGGACAACAAGACTGATCCATTGGCAACCGGTCTAGTGACCTTACTCTTGGAAACGAAACCACAGTTTGTGCTCATAGCGAAGAGAGACGACAACTCAATACTTCTCTACTGGCGCAAACCCTAAATTCAGTGTTAGGCAACTCTACATCGAATCCTTGTTCCATAGCAAAGGTCGAGGTTAAGAACTAGGTTAAGTGACATTGATGAAAATCGCAATCGTCCATCATAGCCTCAACACTCCCGGAGGAGCTGAAAGGCTTTGCTTAACGGTGATTGAAGCCTTGCGAAAGAGAGGGCACAACGTAGCTTTGATCACTGTTGAAAAGACAGATTGGCGAATAGTTCAGAAGAATTTTGGCAACGTGATGATGCCAAACCGCGAATCTTACCTGACGAGCAATAGGGTTTCGGCAAATCTATCAAGCATACCTACTGCCTCCACGTACTTTTTGACCTATGTTCTACAATTGCTAGCAAACAAATCAAAAGGAAAGTACGACCTAACTATGAATATTTTTGGCGATATCATAAATTCCATAGCAGACTTGACCTATGTTCATTTCCCATTAAGAGCCGCGATAGAGTTTTCCCAGATTCCTGCTTTCTCAAAACAGTCGATGTGGCAAGCTATAGCCCCTATCTACTACACAGTGGCAAAAATCTTGGACAGGATATGCCCTGGAGAATTGCTAACAAACTCTATATTCATACAAGAAATCATAAGAAAGACGCTCAATCGGAAGAGCATGGTTGTATATCCGCCTGTGAATGTTGAGGCTTTTTCAACACGATGCTTCGAAACTGTGAAGAGAGGTTGCACGGTTGCGGTTGTCGCTAGTTATGCTCCGAAGCGCCACCTTGAGCAGGTTCCCCTTATTGCAAAATATGCAAAAGCTGCAGAGTTTGTTGTCATCGGTAAGGCTGACGAATACTCCTTCCCCGTGCTGACGAAATTGCGCGCCTTGATCAGTGCTTTTCATGTTGGAGATCGAGTGAAACTGTTAACAAACGTACCTTTCGAGGGGCTCCTAGAAATGCTGTCAAAAGCCAAGGTATACCTTCACGTCATGCCCTACGACCATTTTGGCATTTCAGTGGTTGAGGCTATGGCTTCAGGGTGTGTTCCTGTGGTGCATCGTTCCGGGGGTCCATGGCTAGACATACTCAGTTCTGAGCAAGGTACTTATGGATATTCATACGCTAATGCTGAAGAAGCCGCAAGTACAATCGATAGGTTGGTCACCGATGAAGATTCAAGAGGGAGAATAGCACTTAGATCTCGATGCAGAGCAAATAGGTTTGACCGAACTGTCTTCATGAAGAGAATTGTGGAAGTGATCGAGCAAGTTGGAAACTGAGAAGGATCCATACATATCCATAATCGTGCCTACACTTAATGAAGAACGATACATAAGGTTTCTATTTCATTCACTAGAAGATCAACGTTCAATTAACTATGAAACTCTAGTAGTGGATGGCGGAAGCAAAGACCGAACATCTGACATCTCCAACGATCACAAAGCAATGGTAATTGTGCTGCCTGGGCATGGCGAGTTCATTTCTAGGAATGTTGGAGCAAAGAAGGCCAAGGGTACACTTCTTCTTCTTACGTGTGCTGACATAATTTTTCCTGAGGGCTTGTTTCGAAGAATAGTTGAGAAGTTTGAAGAGAATCCAGACCTTATTGCACTTACCGGTCCTGGGTGTCCATATGATGCTCCGTTAGTTGGCAAGCTGGAATATGCCGTCTACAACTTTGCTAGGTACCTCTTCGCCAAGTTTCCCAAACCTCTCAAGAGGTTCTCGACCAGCACAAACTTCTTAGTCGTTAGAAAGGATTGTTTTAACAAGACTGGAGGTTTCGCAGTAAATGACATTAATGCAGATGGTCTCATGGGTAGAAAATTGCTCGAGATGGGTAAAGTTGGGTTCTTCTTGGACACCTATATATACTTGTCAGCAAGGCGTATGAGAAATGTGGGGTTAATCGCATTTAACAGGCATTACCTGTATGCATTTGAGAACTTTTTCTTCTTCGCGTCTAACGCGAAAGCGATCAGATTCTTCAAGGCCAATTCAAAGAAGAAGCATCGAAGGATGCGCGAAGCCTAAGAACCCTCTCCCCCCCCACGCATACGCAGCAAGTTCAGACCGAATCTTGGTCAAACTAAGAAGCGCTTTGCTGTCGAAGACGACTCCAGAAACTGATTGTCTAGAGTCATTACATCACTCAACCGCGTTCTTTGATGTCTTCCATGCATCTCATTTCTATCCATTTGTATGTTTTTTCCAAACCTGCCTCAAGTGTGATTCTGGGTTCCCACCCTAGTTTTTTCCTTGCAAGTGTTATGTCTGCATTTCGTCCTCTTACGCCTTGAGGAGCTGAGAGATCATGAGTCTTTGTAATTTTTTTCCCCGAGATGGCTATTAGCATGTCAGCCAGCTGGTCAATCGTCACCAGTCTTTCTGACCCGATGTTTATCGGTTTGACATAGTCGGATTGCATCAGCATTATCGTTCCTTTCACCGCATCGTCCACGTAGCAGTAGCTTCTTGTCTGTTTACCATCACCCCATACCTCTATAGTTCCAGGGTTCTCTGTTTCCGCGATTTTTCTGCAAAGTGCTGCAGGAGACTTCTCTCGACCGCCCTTGTAGGTCCCTTCAGGCCCATAGATATTGTGGTATCGGAGGATTCTTATGTCCATCCCATAGTCGCGTTGGTATGCTTCGCACATTTTCTCAGCATATAGCTTCTCCCATCCGTAGAAGTTGTCAGGATCAGCAGGATACGCATCATCTTCTTTCAATCCGTTCACGTTAGGATCTGTTTGACGAAAGGTCGGATAGACGCAAGCTGAACTACTGAATAGGTATCGTTTGATTTTGTTCTGCCTTGAGGCTTCTAGCATATTTGCATTTATGATTACATTGTCATGCATCACTTCCGCGCCTACTGTTGTGATGAAACCTATTCCTCCCATATTGGCAGCAAGGTTGTATACTCTGTCAATGTCTTCCGTTGCGGTCATGCAATTTTCGCGTGTTCTCAAGTCAAGCTGTAGTTTTTCGTTGCAATGTTTGTCTTTCACGTAGCTGTCAAACTTCACGTCAACAATTCGAACGAAAACACCTTGACGGTACAACTCTCGCGCCAGATGACTACCTATGAACCCTCCACCCCCTGTGATCAGTATTCTATCCATTCTCGATCACCATCAGTTTGCTAGGTAACAAGTCCAGCAGGATCAAATATTGGCAAACTTTGAATATAAAATATTTGTGAGGGTGTTCCTGTTCCGATACGTGTGCATCTGGCAAAAAGGCCTCAACGGCAGCATGTTTCTGGCAATGTGCTCCTCTTGAAGAGAATCCACGTGTCACTATCTTATCTAAGAATCGGATAAAAAGTGAAACCTCGGCGTTTCCATGGATCTTCTTCATTAGTTAACTTGGCTTTGTTGCGACTTGGCCTCGCGCAAAAAGCGTAAACATTGTTTTATCGAATAGCGAGACTAAAATACTCGGTACATAACTAGTCATGTGAGACGGATGTCCACATACTCTAGTGAATTTGTGCAAAGAATGTTTCTCAAATACTATGAAGAGTGCCATTTCGAGACCTGTGCACCAAGAGAGCTTGAGAAGCGGGAATTTGGTGCGCTACTCTTCAAAGAGAGACTCATGATCAGGCATAAGGCGTTCACTTCTATGGGCGGAGTCCGTAACTTTTTGTGTTCCATGCTCCCTTCAGATGTATACTATTCAAGCGCCTATTATGAACAACCGTCGGCTCTTGATATGAGCGCCAAAGGCTGGCTCGGTGCCGATTTGATTTTTGACATCGACGCTGACCACATTCATACCCAATGCGAGAAGATACATGATGAGTGGACCTGTGGTGAGTGCAGTTTTAGCGGAAAAGGGTTCAATCCCGATCAGTGTCCAGTATGTGGAGGACAGAAGTTTCAGGCCAAAACTTGGCTATGCGAAGACTGTATGGAATCAGCTAAGAATGAGACGGTTAAACTCTTGGACATGTTGCAGAATGACTTTGGTTTTTCAGATAAGGACATGCACGTATTCTTCTCTGGCCACCGTGGCTATCACGTTCATGTAGAAACCAGAGAGGTCAAAACGTTCGACTCCATCGCCCGCAAGGAGATCGTAGATTACATTTCTGGTCTAGGTCTAAACTTGGGCTTTCGCGATTCAACCGCAAAATCGCCCAACAAGGCAAATATCCCTGCCCTTCCTCGCCTAGGCGACTTAGGGTGGCGAGGACGAGTAGCCAAGGGCATCCACGATTTTATACTCTATGCCAGTCCAGAAGACTATAAGGATATTGGGCTGAGGAAGAATGTGATTGAGACGATAATCCAGAACAAGAATTTGATCCTAAGAAGCATGGGTCATGGCGAACCATCTCATGTTGTTAAAGGTCTAGGCCCTGAAACATGGAGAAAAATGATTAAATATTGCGCGGAGTCCTTGTCTGCCGAAATCGATACGGTCGTCACAACTGACATTCATCGACTCATTAGGTTGCCAGGCACTTTGCATAGCAAGACAGGTTTCAAGAAGGTTGAATTTTCAACTTCGCACCTTGAAGATTTTGATCCGCTCAAAAGCGCAGTGGCTTTTAGGAATGGAGCCGTAACAGTTTTTGTGTCTGATGTGCCCGAATTCAGAATAGATGACAAAACCTTCGGCCCTTATCACAATCAGAAGATCGAATTGCCCACGGCAGCTGCCCTTTTACTTATCTGTAAAAAAAGAGCAGAGGTGGCAGAACAAGATGTATGATAGACTGTACGAAGTTTGGAAACATGAACTTCAAAGCATCAAACTAGAGGGACTTCCAACAAATTTCTATTCAGAGGTCGCTGATTTCATAGCGAAATTCAAAGAAGAAACCCGGATGCTGGACAAGAAAGCCGCTAAGACCAGACTCCTCAAACACGAATTGCGAAACGTTAAGCGAATGCTACGAGATCTTATGTATGCACGATACAAGAAAATACTTAAGGAGGCAAGTGAAGGCGAAAAATTCCCAAGTGAAATCTTGGCATCAGAAGAAGAGAAGCTTTTAGCAGGGATCGTTCCCTTGGCCGAGGCGTTTCAGAATTTCACGAGAAACATGCTACAAGGGCGCTTGGTTCAGATGAGCGTTGAGCAAGATCGTAAAAACGCCTTGCTACGTTTCCTAAAGGAAGTTCCAGTGATAATGGGCGTAGACATGAAGCCTTATGGTCCCTTTGTGCCTGAGGACGTTGCGTCGTTACCATCCGAAAACGCCAAGATCTTGATCAAGCAGGGCCTAACCCAGAGAATCGAAACCGCGCTGTGACGAAAGCGGTTCTGGCGATTTTTCGTTCCCGCGAGTTCATATTCATCAGATTCGGTGTCATCTCCAGTCTTCGACGGTTTCACCTAATCTTCAGTCTTCCCTTCTCGCCTTCGGGTTTTGATTCTACTCCATAAGAGTTGACTTCCGATTATTATTAGTGGATATGATATTGTCCAACTGATAGAATACAATGGTCCATAGATATTATGAAACCGTAACCAGTCACCGTGATTTATTGAGGTAAGATAGATGGACACGATTCTGAGAACATTGATGAAATATGTTATCACGGCACCAATCATGAAATAGATCACTTTGTGCAACCGGGGAAAGGCACTTCTCTTCAGAAACAAGAGGATCACGACAGTGTAGATAAGAAGGCTTTCCACACCAGCGCATGGCCATGCTACTGAGAAAGGAATCGAGTAATTGCCATGCGCATCCCAAGCTATATACGTTGGCATGCCGCCTCGATTGCCTAGCCAAAGTGTGTGATAACCCATTAGATTCAGAGCACCGGCTGCGAGGTACGCCGTCGTTGGTACAATCAACTGAAAAGGAGTGAACACTCCCTGTGGGTATACGTCATCCACTATGTACACTGTCCCAATGATGATTAGGAAGAAAGCTGAAACTGAATAATTCTTGAAGCCATGTGTTCCGTACATCAACAAAATAACCGCGCTAAAAAGGGCCGCGAAAACAAGGTACTCCACTGCCAGCGGCATTCGACTAGCCCCACCCGCAGAAATCCCTTGTTGTGCAGCTAGACTAACGATTATTGTATTCGCTCCCAGAAAGTTGGCAACAACCGTGTAAATCGTTGGCAGTAGAGAAACCGCGACTAGAGTCACACCTTTTATAGAACCGATCTTGTTGATCTTGCTTTTCCCAAGCGTCTCCCAACTTAATATCGTTTCCAAAACAAGTAGCCACAGAAAGAAAATATACAAGAACCTACCTTGCCACGAGCCTATCCATGTTGTATCTCCTTCGAAGGATCCGGGATACAATGCGTACAACAGAAAAATGGGTATGATAAACACAAAAGCCGGCCATGTTTTTCTGACTAGACTAGTACCTTTTTTCAATGGTTCTATATTCAACTGCAACTCTTTTATCATTCCATAAACTTCGTTAAGGCTGTGCGATTATTAAACATTGTTTGCATGTAGCTGCCTTCTGCTTGGGTTTTGAATCATTATTCAGACAATCGCGCGATTAGCAGTGCATTGCAGGAAAGGGTAAAAAGGTATAAGAACGTGTTTGTTTTCTTTATGCAAAACCAGTAGTGATAGCGGTGAATGTGCCAAAAGAAACCACAACCTACTGCCCTAAGTGCAAGAAACACCAGTCTCATTCGGTTTCGCTTTACAAAGCCGGAAAGCGAAGAGCCTTGGCCAAGGGTGAAAGACATCACGCACGAGAAAAGCGTGGTTACGGAGGGCAGAAATACGCGCTTCAAAGAGAGTTTTCGAAAACGACGAAGAAACAGACTCTTAAGTTGAAGTGTAAAGTTTGTGGCTACATAAGACATAAAGATGGCATTCGCCTAAGAAAACTGAATATCGCATAACATGAGGTTAACGAAATGACTGAATGGGAAAAACTTATTCCGAAACCGAGAAGCAACTTCATTCGCGTGAAATGTCTAAAATGTGGTAACGAACAGGTCATTTTTAGCAATAGTTCATGCAAAGTATTCTGCAACGTTTGCGGGATCGAATTAGCAGAGCCTGCTGGCGGAAAAGCGAAGTTCAAGGGTGAAATACTAACTGTTTTCGAGTAGGGATGACTTGTCCTGATGGCTTCTAAGAGACCCGAATGGCCTGAAGCTGGAGACTTGGCAATTGCCACAATCCAAAACGTCACAGACTATGGCGCCTATGCAAAACTAGACGAGTATGATAAACAAGGATTACTGCACGTCTCCGAAATTTCGTCAGCTTGGATTCGAAACGTTCGTGATTTCGTGCGCGAAGGCCAAAAGGTCGTTCTAAAAGTCTTGCGTGTCGATACAGAAAAGAGACACATAGATCTTTCCTTGAGAAGAGTTACGAAGAGAGAAAAAATCGAGAAAATGGAATCATGGAAAAAGGAAAGAAAGGCTGACACTCTGCTTCGAAGCGTCGCTGAGAAAACAGGTATGCCACTTGAGGAGGTTTATGAGAAGGCGGGTGCCCTCGTTGAAAAAGAATATGGTCTGTACGAAGGGTTTGAAAGAGCCGTGAAAGAAGGCCCAGAAACCTTGACAAGTCTCGGCGTACCCGAAAAACTCGCAAGTGCCTTTGCCGAAGTGGCTCAAGAGAGAATACACGTGCCAATGGTGAAAGTTAAAGGCACTGTTGAGGTGAGATGCGCAAAGCCTAACGGCGTAAAGATCATACAAGAGGCTTTTCTGAACGCGAAAAAATCAGAGAAATCCCGTGACGTAAAACTTCGCTTTTATGTCGTTGCGGCACCTAAGTACAGCATCGAGATATTGGCGGATAACTACAAGCGCGCAGAAGAGGCTCTCCAAAAAGTTGCCGAAAACGTCGTTTCCAGCGTCGAAAAGGCCGGCGGGCAAGGGGTTTTCAGAAGGGAGAAGTGATGGTCTGGCTTATGCGTAGATGTGAGAAATGTGGGAACTATACGCTGAAAACCGCTGTATGTCCATCTTGCGGTGGACGACTTCGATTACCTCACCCGCCAAAATTCTCGCCTGATGATAAGTACCTCAAGTACAGAATGGCTTTGAAAATGGGGCGTTCTGCAGGGTGAAGGAGACTTTCATCAAGGAAGCTTCCAAGGTAAAACTCGATAATCCAATATTGATCGAGGGGCTCCCTGGCTTGGGGCTTGTAGGTAGAATCGTTATACGCTACCTTGTTAGACAGTTGAAGGCTGAAAAATTCGCTAGCCTCTACTCGCCACATTTTCCATACTTTGTTCTCGTCAGCAAAAAAGGAAATGCTAGACTAGTTAGTGGGACTTTCTATTGTTGGAGAAATGAAGGAGGAAAGAAGAGCCTCATTCTTTTCACCGGTGACAGTCAAGCACAAACGATTGAAGGTCAATATGAGATTTCCGACCGATTACTAGATTTTGCCAAGCAACACAACGTCAAGCTTATCGTAACAATCGGTGGCTACCGAATGGAGGCAAAAGATAAACCGAAAGTCGTGGTTGCTGCAACTAATCAGGAATTGTTGACCACTACTCTAAACGCAGGCGCCATAATAAGCCCCACAAGAAGCCCGATCGTTGGCACAGCAGGTCTCATCTTGGGAATGGCTCATTTCAAGGGTTTAGAAGCTGTCTGTCTTCTCGGTGAAACGCGTGGGTACTTGCCTGATCCAAAGTCCGCTAAGAGCGTCTTGGAAGTACTGCGTGGGATGCTCAGGATCGACTTTGATCTTGACGGTCTAGATGAGGAAATCGCCAAAGCTGAGAAAATGGTAACTCGCCTGCAGAAAATCGAGGAAAAGCGGGTCTTACAGGCAGAGGAAACACGAAAAGAAGAGGACAAGAAAATCACGTACATCTCGTAGGCACTCATGGGATTCTAGTCTTGAAATGTGACGAGCCTAACCATTGTTGAATACTATTCTTTCTCGAATCTATCCATTTGTTTTTTCTTTACCACTATGTTTTCTTCAAGTAGCCTTCTCTAGGTTCATAGATAGTTCCTTCACGCAGTAGCTGTCCTATGAGGCGTTCTGCTTCACCCCTCTGAACCTTATGTTTCTCGTCCAACTCGTTCAGAAGCGTCATCTTCTCAACAATCCCTGTTTCCTTCTCTAACTCCATCAACGTTGAAAGAACTATCTGCAGCTTGTCCCTCATACTCTTGGGCTTTCCCGTCATTATGATGTCTATGTCCATCTTGTATGATGTCAAATCTATTCCCACCTCTTCGAGAGACCTCTTCATTATGGCAATGGCTGCTTCCGCATCCTCTGCCGCAACTTCCTTTCTAAGGGCTGCACGAGTCCGTGCTTCAGCAACCCGCACGAGGGACTCGAGTTGACGCGCAGTTATTGCTACTGGTGAGCCTTCAGATTCGCTGGCTGAACGCATTGCCAGATAGAAGTCATTAAGGCGTTGTATCGCGTCCTGAGTCAGCACGGGTTTGATGCTTTTGGCATAAGTTATGTACTTCCGCAGGGTATCCATTGATATAGGAGATTCGACAGGGCTTAATCCTTTTCTATGAATTTCCAAGATATGAGCCGACATTTTACTGTCTGAATCCTTGTTCGGCGTGTCTCTTAGCACAAAGATCAAATCAAACCTTGAGAGTATCGTTACGGGTAAGGAGATGTTTTCAGCCACGGTGCGATGAGGTTCGTACCTTCCCAACGAGGGGTTTGAAGCTGCGAGTATGGCTGTCCTAGCGTTGAGTGTGGCAACGATGCCTCCCTTCGCTACTGAAACAGTGTGTTGCTCCATGGCTTCATGGATTGCAACTCTGTCTTCAGGACGCATCTTGTCCATCTCATCAATGCAGGCAACTCCCTTATCGGCCAACACCAATGCGCCTGCTTCAAGCGTCATGCCCCCGCCTTTTTCTCTTATTACCGCCGCTGTTAGACCAGCAGCCGTGGTTCCTCGTCCAGAAGTATACAACCCACGGGGTGCGATTCGCGCTACGTATTGGAGAAGCTGGGATTTTGCCGTTCCAGGGTCGCCTACTAGTAGCGAGTTTATTTCACCCCTTATAGTTATGTCCGGTAGACTCTTCTCGACACCACCAAAAAGAAGATACATTATTGCTTCTTTCACGTGTTCGTATCCGTAGATTGAAGGCGCGATTGAGCTTATGATTTTTCTATGAATCCACGGGTCTTTTGCAAGCTCAAGGATCTTTTCCTCTTCTTCAGGTGAAGGCAGTGACGTTTCAGGCTCTTTTCCCAAAACCTCAATTGAGTTGACATCCAAATATAAAGAGAATGTGCGGAGTCTTCCAACCCCTGGACGGGCAAGTGCGAACGCGCGGACTGCCCCCACTATGGAGATGTGATCTCCTGGTCGTGCGACATCGACTATTTCGCTACTCACCAGTTTGGCGTTGAGCGTTCGAGGGAGTTGTCCGGGAGGGAGATCTTCTGGTCTTTCTTGTAGACGGAGATCTTGGGAATCCACGAACGTAGATTCTTCTTGGATGAAATCGAATGGTCCTTTTGCGCTACAATTAGGGTTGTTGCATGCGAACGGGGCTTTCATGAATTGGCCAGTTTGGTTTACGGTTGCCATTTCTCCGCATCTTTTGCATTTGAACGCGGCGTGCATCACCATGGGGCGGACTGGCGTTGAGCGAACAACTATGCCTTCGACCATGACGAGTTTTCCGATGTGATCTGACCCGAGTTTTCGTAGTTGTGCTGTTTCCAACAGTTTTGCGATTCTAATGGTCACTGTTTCCGCTTTTAGTTTTTCGGCGTACTCTGGGTCTTCTATGCGGAGTTGATCGTATGCGGCGCTGTTAGCGTGTCTCAAGTACTCATCAGGTTTTTCCAATAGTTCTTCAGCGAGTTGCTGGTCAAAAGCATACACGTCTTCGAAATCCACTATCGTTGACGTTCTACCAGTCACTGCCATCTGTGATATTCTCTGACGGTATTTTTCTGTTTTCAAGAGATCTTGGAATCGTTCTTGTGGATCTACCGTTTCAAGTTCTTCTGTCATTCCTCTGCACTTCCATTTTCAAGTATTTGCGTTCGCCACTCGTTTATGAGCCTGTAAAGCTGTTTGTAAAGGAATCGCTCTTCTTCCGTGAGGTTCCTAAGTACTTGTTCCGTTTGGGCTGGAGCCGACGCAATCGAGATTATTTTCCTCAACCTTGAGTTGACAATGTCTCGGGACAAGTGTCTGGTTTTCTCCAATTCCAGCATTTTTTCCGGGTTTTTGTTTGGTCCAGTTTCCAACTCTGAGGTGAATCTCCGCAGTTTCGGATAGAAGTCCTCAGGAAGCTTGGATATCTGCCCAGCGGTCTGGACACGTTCAGTCCATTGAACCTTGTTAAGCTTGTTAAGGCTCAGCTTCTCGTCTTCACGAAACCGACCCACACCAGATTTCACAAGCTCAGCAGCTACCCAATAATACACTTCGTGCTCGCTGCCTTCATCAAACGGTCCAACGGTCAATCCAACAAGCTTGATTTCAGGGCATGTCCTGTTTGCTGTAATATAAATGGACGAATTTTCAAATTCCAGATCGGCGTTTTTTATAGAATTGGATGCTTTGACCATTTTCCCCTCAGTCTCTCCGAACTTTCTAACATACCGAGTGCAAATATAAAAAGTGTTGTGAAAAAGTTATATCAGCAGCAGTTGAGTGACTTTCTTTCAGCGAACCAAAAGAGTTCCAAACCAAAGAACTGATTTTTAATCGAGAATTCTCTCCGCGCAGAAGGCAATCCTTAAAAGATAGCGGATTTTTGAGACTTTACAAATGTAAAGGTGAAAAATATTGGATAAATACATAGAGAGTGTCTACAAGAGTCTTGTTGAAAAGGATCCTCTCCAGAAGGAGTTCCACCAGGCGGCCTATGAGGTTCTGGCGACCATTGAGCCTGCGATTACGAAGTTCCCCAAGTACCAGGAGAACGCTATTCTTGAACGCATGGTTGAACCAGAAAGGATCATACAGTTCCGTGTCCCATGGAAGGACAAGAATGGAAAGATCCAGATAAACCGCGGCTACCGTGTACAGTATAACTCCGCAATTGGTCCCTACAAAGGCGGATTCCGATTCCACCCCACCGTAAATCTCGGGGTCTTAAAGTTCCTCGGCTTCGAGCAGACATTCAAGAACAGTCTGACCACTCTCCCTATGGGTGGTGCCAAGGGCGGCTCCGACTTCGACCCCAAGGGAAAGACCGACGCTGAGGTCGAGAGCTTCTGCATAAGCTTTATGTCCGAGATCTACAGGCACGTCGGCCAGTTCGTTGACGTTCCAGCAGGCGACATAGGTGTTGGCGGACGAGAGATCGGCTACATGTATGGTGCCTACCGCAGGATCACTAACAACCACGGAACATGCGTACTCACAGGGAAGGGTCTAATCTTTGGCGGCAGCCTCGTAAGGACAGAGGCAACTGGCTATGGCACAGTCTACTTCAGCGAGGAGATGCTGAAGACGAAGAAGGAGGCAATCAAGGGCAAGACCGCGATCGTCTCAGGCTCCGGTAACGTCGCTCAGTACGCGGTTCAGAAGCTCATTCAGCTTGGCGCAAAAGTAATCACTATGAGTGACTCCGACGGTTACATCTGTGATCCGGCTGGAATCGATGAGGAGAAGCTCGCCTATGTGCTTGAACTCAAGAACGTAAAGAGGGGGCGCATCAGCGAGTACGCTGAGAAATTCAAGGGTGTTACATACGAGGCGAAGAAGACACCGTGGGGCGTCAAGGGCGACCTCGCATACCCCTGCGCGACGCAGAACGAGCTCAACGATAAGGACGCGAAGAAGCTAGTAGACAACGGCGTCAAGGCGGTCACCGAAGGCGCAAACATGCCCTGCACACTTGAGGCGATCAAGGTCTTTCAAGATGCGGGTGTGCTCTACGCACCTGGCAAGGCCAGCAACGCGGGAGGAGTCGCCACAAGTGGCCTCGAGATGGTCCAGAACAGTCAGCGCTATTTCTGGAGCTTCGAGGAGGTTGACCAGAAGCTACGCGGCATCATGATCAACATCCACAAGAATGCCTACGACACCGCCAAGCTCTTCGGTCAACCCGGTAACTACGTCATGGGCGCCAACATCGCGGGTTTCCTCAAGGTAGCCGACGCGATGATCGCTCAGGGCATATACGCCTAAATTCTCCTCTATTCTTTTCTTGGATGTCCTTAGTACTGCAATAGCGCGCGAGCACATCTAAACCATCTCCCCTTCTTTCCATTTTTTATGCAGGGAATTCTTGTTCCTATTTCAGTTGTGCAGTAGACTGTAAGTGTTTATTAACGATTCTGCATTATTGAGATCACTAGTGGAGACGTGTCCATTGAGTTTTGAGATGTGGGCAGAAAAATACCGTCCCAAGAAATTGGAAGACATAGTAGATCAGAAGGATATTGTTGAACGGTTAAAGAGCTTCGTAGAATCGAGAAACGTACCTCACTGCATCTTTGCAGGTCCACCAGGCACGGGCAAGACAACGGCCGCGCTTTGCCTTGCGAGGGATTTCTACGGCGAGGCTTTTCGCGAGCATACCATGGAGTTGAACGCCAGTGATGAGAGAGGAATCGACGTAGTTCGAGAGACCGTGAAAACGTTTGCGCGGGTAAGATCTATTGGAGAGATTCCGTTCAGGATAATGATCCTGGATGAAGCGGATAACATGACCTCTGACGCACAACAAGCGTTGAGACGAACTATGGAACGGTTCACAGAAACATGCCGATTCGTTATGTGCGCTAACTATAGCGGGAAGATAATAGAGCCTATTCAATCAAGGTGTGCTCCATTCCGTTTCACACACTTACCACAGGGAGAGCATGATCGCTGTTTAAGTCAAATTGCTCAGAAGGAGAAGATCAAGCTAGTGACTGAAGGTCTGGATGCGATTTTTGAGGTATGTAGTGGTGATCTGAGAAGAGCGATAAACACTCTGCAGGCTGCCGCTTCCCTGAACAAACCCATCGACGCTAAGGTTGTTTATACCATAACTGGAAGAGCAAGTCCAACAGACGTTCAGAAGATGATACAAACTGCCATGGACGGCAACTTCATGGACGCCAGAAAACAGTTACGCGATATGATTCAAAAATACGGCGTGGCTGGCAGCGACATAATTCGTCAAATCCATGCAGAGATTTTTAGATCAGAAACAGCCGAACCATGGAAGATAAAACTGGCTGATGTCGTCGGGGAAGCAGACTATAGACTGGCTGAGGGCGCGGATGAGGAAGTTCAACTCAGTGCATTGCTAGCCAAGCTTGTTGAGGCTGGCTATGAATCAAAGAAGACAGTCTAGGTGTTGATGTGTGTACACAGCTTGGGTTGTCAAACATAAACCAAGCTCACTAAGCGAGGTCGTCGGTAACAAGGAAACCATACAGAAGCTCGTTGAGTGGATTAAATCATGGGATCACGGTCTGCCCAAGAAGAGAGCAGCTTTTCTCTATGGACCCCCAGGCATCGGCAAAACAGTCACAGTTGAGGCTTTGGCACAGGATTTCAAGATGGAGCTTGTGGAGAAAAACGCAAGTGACTACAGGACGGAAGAAGCGATAAATCACTTTGTTGGATTGGCCTCACAGTTCGGCTCATTGTTTGGTGGAAAGAGAGTGATCTTTCTTGACGAGTTGGATGGACTGATAGGAACCGCAGACAAGGGTGGGGTTAAGGCCATCACAGAAGTTGTCAAAGATGCTCGACATCCCATAATCCTGATAGCTAATAGTGCTTACGACCCGAGACTCTCAAACCTACGTAACTACTGTGTTTTGCTGGAGTTCAAGAAGCCTGCGGTCAGCGAGGTAGCGAAATACCTGAAGAGTATATGCGAGGATGAAGGCGTACAGGTCGATGAAGCAGCATTGAAGTTTATTGCTCAACGCTCTGAAGGCGACATTCGTTCAGCGGTGAACGACCTTCAAGCTTTAGCTCAAGGAAAAAAGAAGCTTAGTCATGAGGATGTTTCTTGGCTTGGCTACAGAGATAGGCAGGAATCCATCTTTAGCGTGCTGAAGATGATAATCTACGCAAAGACTTGTGTGAGCGCAAAACAGGCAGTGAACATGGCGGATGTGGACATCGACATGCTTTTCGAATGGCTCTACGAGAACATTCCTGATCACCTGAATGACCCGAACGACTTGGCCAACGCGATGAATGCGTTGTCAATAGCAGATGTATACAGAGCCAGAATCCGTGCTACTCAAGAGTGGGGCTTCATGCGCTATGTCATTGACTACATGACTGCGGGAGTAGCCATGGCGAGACGTAAATCAAGAACTGCCGGATGGGTGCCTTTCAGATTTCCCAGTCGCATTCAGATGCTGTCAAGATCCAGAGCTGAGCGTGCAGCTCAATTGAATATAGGACAGAAAGTCAAACGCAGATGCCATATTTCGGCTAGAAGAGCTACAAGAGAATTCCTTCCATACCTGAGAATAATTTTCAAGAATAATCCGGAGATGGCGGCTGGACTTGCGAAATGGCTCGATCTAAACCCTGAAATGATCGATAATCTTGCAGGTGACGAAGGCAAGTCTGAGGCTATTACTAGGTTGCTGGCTTAGTGGATTTTGCTTCCTTCTATGATGTCCTTCTCTGGCTGTAGTACTATCACGTTGCCTTTTTCATCTTCAGCCGCCAGAACCATGCATTGTGACTCGACGCCCATCATTTTCCTTCTCTGAAGGTTCAAGATGAACGCGCATTTTCTGCCCACAAGAGTCTCAGGCTTGTAGTATTGCAATAGTCCTGCAACTGCCTGCCTCTTCTCATTCCCGAAGTCCACGATCATTCTTATGAGACTTCGTGAACCCGGAATCTGGTTTGCCTCTAGGATTTTCCCAACTCGCAGGTCAAGCTTCTGAAAGTCGTCAAAAGAGATCTCCATTTTTTCAACACGCCTTTTCCACTATCACACGGTATTACTATAAAGTTTTCTGTGCTTTTCTACTCTGTTTTATTCTTTCACAAGCCCTTGCCACGCCCCTCCAGCCCTCCTTAGCCTTTGAATCTACTATATCAAAAGCTTCCTTTGAATCCAAGCCAGAGAGTTCTTGACCGATTGTTTTTCTCGTAAAGTATGCTGCGGCGCTCAAGACATCGCCGTTTAATCGTGAGTCAACTTGATCTGCTAAGTGGCAGATCAATGCTTCGATCGTGTGAGGTCTAATAGGGCCGTAGTTTCCATGGTGGGCTGTTACAATGTGAACTAGTTCTAGGGGGAAGTTTCTTCGGACAAGCTCTGATGTGGCTAGTGACAGGTGATCAAGGTAATCGGCTAGGCTAGTCGAACTGTAGCTTCCGTTTGCGTTCATCGTATATGTGGCTGGTTTGAAAATGTCATGTAACAAAACGCCTGCTGTGACCAAGTCACGGTTTACTCTTCCGTGGTAAACTTTCTCGACGGAATCGCATAGTGCCAATGCAATGCTCAAGGTTGAGGTGACGTGTTCCACATAGCCGCCTGGGTAACTATGATGGTGTGACAACCCTGCAGGCGAGGTTTCCAAAGGCAATCCGGAGTGTTCTTTGTTATCGATTTTGAACGTAGGGTTTTTCAGTAACGCGTTTACTTTTCTTCTTAAATGCCCATCACAGATTTTATCTGCCAGAGTCTCAAGTTCATTATGAGGCAATTTTGACGATCCCTCTCCTATCTGTTGATTCCTGATTTAATATGGATTTTTCGTTTCTTCGCCGTTGCTGCTTCGTGAGCTTTCAAGAGAGGATGTGGAATGCGGTTATCGTGTGCATATTCCTTGACTATCTTTATGGCTGTCCTTAACGAGACCATGTGTCCCACGCTGACGTAGACGGGTCTGCTGTCTGTTTTAGTCGTAACAACGGCGCCGATAATCTCGCCGTTATGTTTGAGATATTCAACATCCCAATCGGATCTTTCTTTAACTTCGCCGAACAACTTGTTTTTTGCAACACCTATAGTGGGTTTGCCGATCACTAGACCTAGATGGCTTGCGAGTCCACACCTGTAAGGATGAGCGAATCCGTGTCCGTCTACAAGGAAAAGATCGGGTTGAAGTGTTAGTTTGTTGATGCTTGAGGTGATGGGTAGGATCTCTCTGAACGAAAGCAGTGTTGGAATGTAGGGTGTTCGTGTTCTGCAAAGTGCCGTTTTTGATTCTAGAAGATCAAGGGTTCCATGTTTCAAGACTGTGGCGGCCCCAATAGAAAAGTCTCCAGCGTAGGCGACATCTACACCGGCCACAAGGCGGATATCGGCCGGTAGTCTGTCTTCAAAGACGATGCGTCTGGACATCTGCAGTTGTGTTTCGTGTGCCTTGCTGATGGAAAACAAGGTTGCCTGCCTTTGTTGCATATGATCTCATGTTCATCGTTTCTTGATTGTTTTCTCGAAGAGTTTGAGGTGTTTCTCGAGCGAGCTTCTACGCACTTCCTGCGTTACATCTCCACGCGTGGCATCGATTATTCTTCTGGCAACATCGCATTTTCTTCGAAGCTCGGGAACGAATATGATTACTTCGTCGATGGCCATAAGTTCCACGTAAATCTCGTCCATGGTCTTCAGGTGTTGTTCCGCTTCCTTCACGCGGCCTTCACGGAGGGAATCCAGCGCTAGTCGCCTGTACTCTCCTATGACGTCCGCGAGCCCAAGCAGGTAGTCAACTGAGGGAACGTTGATTTCTTTTGGCGTTGCAAACCTTGAGTCTTCAACAAGCCTGAGGAGTATGTTTGCTTCAGAGTATTCTTGGAGTGCCGCGTTGAACAATCCTCCATGGATTATTTCAGGATGGATTTCTGAGGTTGCGTTGAGTTCTGAGATAATTCTTTTTGCTTTTTCCACGAGTTTCTCTGCGTCTCTGGTTTTTTTCTGGTGGATGAGTAGTATTGCGTGTTTTGAAAGACTTAGAGCTTTGCGCATGTCGTTCTGTGCGTTTTCCTTTACGATTTGTTTCCCTGCAATTTCCTTTTTCACTTCTCCTAAGGCTTTTTTCAAAGAAAGCACTAGCTTGACACCCGCTTCAATTATAGAGGGGAATAGGTATTTATTATAGTGGCAAAAAATGAAGGGTGGTTTTGAGTTTCTGCGGCTACGTGTTATTCTGTTGGTTGTGGGATTGGCTCTTTCCATTTTTCTATGTGTAGCCTATTAGTTTCTCCGATCTTGAAGCTTATTTTCACGAATATGGAGTCTGAGCCTTTGAATGGAAACATGCTGTCTTCAGCCAAGTCTTTTGGTAGGTATATCAGGTATTTGCCGTCTTTTCTTCTGAATAGTCGTCCTCTTCCGTCACTAACCATGCGTTACACCTCAATGTAATTTTTTGGTTCAAGAAAAAGTACAATGGCGGAACACTATATAACGTTTACTCTCATTCAATTCACCACTATGCTGTTGTTTAGGTTCATTCACTATCACACGTGAATCATTTGCAAGAATTTTGCGTGCTGCCAAATGAAATTGGTTCTTCAAGTTTGCTCAGAAGAACAACTCGGCTTTCTTCGGACTCGGCGATAAAATTGTAGCCAGTGTCCTTGGCTAATTGTAACCCGAACTGGCATATTTCCTGATGGTTTGGCATATTCTCAAAACTCATGCGAAGCCTAGAAAACCCGATATGCATGTAAGCCTTCGGTTCAACGTACGTAGGTTTGGCCTTCTCAACGAGTCTGACGTATCCTTCAAGGTTCTTCATGTTCAGGTCGCGTGTTAAC
>Ga0172366_10000794_pt1 | contig 23739 bp, 17 predicted proteins | sample LakKivSesite69cm_FD_114533 | JGI IMG/M metagenome (GOLD analysis project Ga0172366, IMG submission 114533) | Sediment microbial communities from Lake Kivu, Rwanda - Sediment site 69cm | ecosystem: Environmental > Aquatic > Freshwater > Lake > Sediment | place: Rwanda: Western Province, Lake...
CAAAGAGACAATGACCAAGCCCCAAACCCCAATTCTCAATCAAGCCCCAACTGGCGAAAGCACCAATGACCAAGCACCAAGGAGAAAGTGGAAAGTCCCAAGTCCGACTTCGTCCTTTCCCCTTTGTCATTTCCTCACAATGCCGGAATCCGGCTTGGTCATTTCCGCGTTGATTGGGCATTGGGATTTGGGAATTGGGGCTTTCCTTTGGTTGATTGGTTATTGGGGTTTGGGAATTGGGGTTTCACCGTGGTGCCTTACTTCTGAAAACCAGACCGTGGGTGGGCGCGGTTGTAGACTTGCTTGAGCCGTTCCACGGTGACGTGTGAATAAATCTGGGTAGTCGAGAGCGAGGCGTGTCCCAGGAGTTCCTGGACAGCGCGCAGGTCGGCCCCGCGTTCAAGCAGGTGGGTGGCAAAGGCGTGGCGCAGGGAGTGGGGATTGGTCGCGGTGGCGTCGGCTACACGCGAGAGGGCTCTGCGGACGATGTTCTGGATGCTGCGGGTCGTAAGTCGGCCGCCGTGATTGTTCGTGAAGACGGGCGCAGCTTGCTTGTGGCTGCGGCGGCCCAGCCACTCGTCCAGGGCCTGTTTCTCGGCCCGACCCAGCGGCACGATTCGCTCCTTGCCGCCCTTGCCGCGTACGCGGATTGTCTCGGCAACGAAGTCGACATCGGCCACGTTCAAGCCGACCAGCTCGGCAGCCCGGAGACCTGAGCCGTACAGGGTTTCCAGAATCGCCCGCTCGCGCACGATGACTTCCTCGTTGCCCTTGATTTCCAGGGCTTCCCGTACCTGGTACTGGGTCAGGAATCCGGGCAGGCGTCGCTCAAGCCGCGGGCCCTTGACTGCAATCGCGGGATTCGCCTGGAGTGTCCCCCTTCGCACAAGGAAGCGGAGGAATGACTTGACTGAGGAGAGCTTGCGCGCGGCCGAGCGCTTTTCGTATCCGTAGCGCAAGAGGGCGCCGAGGAAGTCGCGGACGTCGGCATGGGTGAGCGCGGCAAGCGGCTTTCCGCCGAGCCGGTCCAGGCAGTACTCGAAGAACTGCCCCAGGTCACTCGCGTAGGAGCGGAGCGTGTGGTCCGAATAGTGCTTCTCCTTCTCAAGCCAGGCCAGGAAGTCGTCGCGAGCGGCGTCGTAGGTGCTGACCTTCGTACCGGCGGGCTGGTCGGGCATCGTGTCAGGATACAGCCCGGCTTTGACGGGTCAACTTGCGGAGCTTGCGACATCGGATATGATTTGACGATGCGAGAAGCGTGCTTCGTCTGCGGCCGGAAGGCCACCCGCCAGTGTCGTGCCGGATCGGTTCTCGAAGGCGGGCCGGGTCTATCGAACTCCCCGGCTCAGCGCCGGATTTGTTCCCAGTGCTGCGGCAAGGGCCGAGGCAGGACCATCGAATGCCCGGACACCTGTCCGCGCTTTCGCGCCGGCGCCAGGACTGCGCTGCTGAGATTGGCGGAGTTGAGCGGGGATGCGGATTTCGAGATTCGATTTGGCGAGGCACTGCACAACCTCAGGCTGGCCTTGGTCCGAGTCCGACGGACGGGTCTGGCGGACCTCACGGACCTCGATGCAAAGCAGGCGTTCGCCAACGTCGCTGATACGATGCGAACCAGGTCGGGCGGCCTGATTTTCGACTTCCGTTCACCCGACCCCAGGGTGCAGATGCTCGGCGATGCGTTGCTGGCGGTAGCGACCCTGCACGAGCGCGGAGGGAAGGGAATGGCCAAGACCGAGGCTATCGACCTGATGAGGTGTCTAAAGTACATGGAAAAGCAGGCAGCAACCTTGGAGAAGCAGGGACGCGGAGCGACGCAATATCTCGATCTAATCTGCCAGGCAGTGAGCAACGACTACCTGACGCGGGAACCGGACGGGGTCGTGCGAGGCTAGGGTCCGATCGAGAACGGCTGAGGGAAGCGAACCCAAGCGGCAGTTTGGGCGTCTTAAGAATAGACATGCCCGGGAGGATGGAATGCCCGTGCGGCTAGATGTGGCATATCTCATGGAGGAAAAGTGAGTCGACGTGTATCGCTGAAACTGGTCGGCGCAATACTGGCGCCGGCCGTGCTCGTTGCATTTGTTATCGGTCTCGTGCTGGCCGGCGTGCTGGACTTGCGGCCGGCCGGCGCCCAACCGTCCGCTCTGCTGCAAACCGGGCAGAGCCTGACGGCCGGAGACCACAGCCCGTTCGTTTCTGTCGCCGATGCTGTTCTGCCCGCGGTCGTGAACATATCGGCCGAGAAGACGGTCCGGGTCTCGGAGCAGTCGCCGTTCAGGGGTAGCCCGCTGGAAGAGTTCTTCCGCGACTTTATGCGCGGGCTTCCTGAGGTCCCCACGGAACGTCAACAGAGCGCCCTGGGGTCGGGCGTGCTGATCAGCCCGGATGGGTACATAGTCACCAACAACCACGTGGTCGCCGGTTTCGACAAGATAGCCGTTCGGCTGTCGGACGACACGGAGTTCAAAGGCGGTTCGGTGAAAGTCGTGGGACGCGACCCGCAAAGCGACCTCGCCGTCCTTAAAGTGGAGAGCAAGAAGCAGTTGCCCGCGCTCACGTTGGCCAATCCCGATGACATAAAGGTTGGCGACTGGGCGATAGCAGTCGGAAACCCGTTCGGCCTCAACGGCACGGTTACAGTCGGAGTCGTATCGGCTACGGGACGCTCAGGCTTGCCGCTGCCCGAGGGCCCGACCTACCAGGATTTCATACAGACCGATGCTTCGATAAACCCGGGTAATTCCGGCGGCGCGCTCGTCAACATCAAGGGCGAGCTGATGGGCATCAATAGCGCTATCCGGACGCCGACCGGGGGCAGCGTCGGCATCGGTTTCGCAGTCCCCGTTGATATCGTGAAGTCGGTCACCGACCAGCTCATCAAGACCGGCAAGGTCGTGCGCGGCTACATGGGCATCAGGCCCCAGCCGGTGACCGAGGCAATCCGCAAAGCCATGGGCCTCGAGGACAGCAGAGGCGTGCTGGTTGCCGACGTGATTGCGGGAAATCCTGCGGATAGGGCCGGCATCAAGTCGGGGGACGTGATTGTGTCGGTGAACGGAGTGAAAACCGATGGCGTCGAGCAGTTCCGCAAGCAGGTGGCCGATTTCGCACCCGGGGCAAGGATTTCGGTCGGTATCGTCCGCGACGGCAAGCGGATCGACAAGAGCGTCACTCTGACCACGTTCCCTGAGAGCGACCAACAGGCGTCTACGTCCGAGGAAGAGCAGCCCTCGGCGTGGCTCGGTATCACCGTGCGCAGCCTGACTTCCGATGAACGGCAGCAGGCCAAGGTGTCAGGCGGCGTCGTAGTCGATGGAGTCGATGCGGGCAGCGCGGCTGACGATGCCGGAATCCAGGCCGGCGACGTCGTTCTCGAAGTCGGGAAGGTAAGAATCAACGGCATCAGCGACTATAACCGGGCAGTGCGGCGATTCAGGCGCAGTGGCAATGCGGTCCTGTTCCGCATCAATCGCGGCGGGGCAATGCTCTACGTCGCAGTCGAACCAACCGACTAGTTCGGCAAGCTGACTCTCTGTGACCGGGCATCCCGGGGCAAGGCCTTACTCATCGGGCACTTGCTCCGGGATGCCCGCCGCTGCTTGCGCGCCACAACTCACCTATTGACCGGGGCGGTGTTTTGTGTAACAATGGTCGCGTGCGAAAGGAGCACTTAGCGAGCATTCCGTCCTGAATGTTGCCTGATGCAGACAGCGCACCGCTTGTGGCAGCCGACGCTCCGTTGCGGTGGCTGAAGCAGATTCTATCCCGGAACCAACGCTCCTGCCGGAGCATCCGTTCGGATTGTGCGAACTCCGATGACCCAGCCGTTGATGCTTGACGGAAAGGCCGCGGCCCGGGCCGTCCGCGCCGAGCTGGCCAAACGGGTCGCTGCGCTCGAGGCCCATGGGACAAAGCCATCGCTGCGGATACTCCAGGTGGGCAGAGACCCCGCTTCCTCCATATACGTCGCCAGCAAAGCGAAGGCCTCGGCCAAGACCGGCATCGATGCCCGGGTCGAGCATCTGGAGGAGAACGCAGCCTTCCCTGACATCGCCAGCGTCATCAGCCGGTGGAACCAGGACTCATCCGTTCACGGATTCATCGTTCAACTGCCGCTGCCGCGCGGCATCGATACCCAGGCAGTACTCAGTCTTGTGAAGCCGGATAAGGACGTAGACGGGCTGAGTCCAGCCAGCCTCGGCGCGCTTGCGGCCGGGCGTCCCGGATTCACGCCTGCTACCCCGACCGGGATAATCGAGTTGTTGGTACGGAATGGCATCACCATTCCCGGCAAGCGGGTCGTCATTGTCGGTCGGGGCGAGCTGGTCGGCAGGCCGCTGGCGAGCATGTTGCTGCTGCGAGGCGAGCGCGGAGACGCGACTGTCACCGTATGCCACTCCCGGACAAGAGACCTTGCGGCAGTTTGCCGGACCGCAGAGATCCTGGTGGTTGCCGCCGGACGGGCTCGTCTGGTCACAGGGGAAATGGTAAGCGGGGGCGTCGTGGCGGTTGATGCGGGCACGAACAGCATCGACGGCAAGTTGGTCGGCGATGTTGACTTCGGTTCTGTTGCTCCCAAGGCATCCGCAATCACACCGGTCCCGGGCGGAGTCGGCCCCATGACTGTTGCGATGCTCCTCGCCAATACCGTTCGCGCCGCAGAGTCCGCATCAGGGCTGGCCGGCCGTGACTGACCTGAGGCGGGTCCTGGCAGCGGACCGGAGACTGGTCGATGCGAGATTACGCCGCGAGTTGCGGTTCGGAAGCGGCGTGCCGGCGAGGCTGGCCGCGGCGATGCGCTATGCCGTGTTGGGACCCGGGAAGCGCATACGCCCGGTACTGACGCTCGAAGCCTTCCGTGCCGCCGGCGGACGGGACGTCGAATCGGTGCTGCCTTTCTGCGTCGGCATCGAGTTCATACACACATTCTCGCTGATACACGATGACCTGCCCAGCATGGACAATGATGACCTCCGGCGGGGGCGACCCAGCCTCCATCGCGAGTTTGATGAGGCGACTGCCATCCTGGCGGCTGACGGTCTCTTTGCCTACGCGTTCGAGCTGTTCGCACGCGCACCAGGCCCGGTTGAGCCCAAACTCGATGCCATCGTTGCGATATGCCGAGCAGTCGGACCATGGGGCATGACTGGCGGGCAGTTTCTAGACATCACTTCGACCTCAACCTTAGCCTTAACCTCAACCTCTGTTGCGGAGGTGCACCGAAAGAAGACAGCGGAGTTTATCGCCGCGGCGGTGGTCGCGGGCGCGGCCCTTGGCGGCGCGGCGCCGGCTGCTCGGCGGAAGCTCCATCAGGCAGGACTGATGCTCGGGTTGCTGTTCCAGATGACCGACGACCTGCTTGACATGGAGCAGGCCAGCGAGGCGGGTCGCGCCACGATGGTGTCGGCCCTGGGAAGGGCCCGAACAGCCAGCCAAGCCGAATCGCAAGCCGGGAAGTCGGAGAGGATGTTCGATTCCCTTGGCACCCGATATCGGGTGCTGGCCGGGTTCCCCAGGCTGGTTCTGCGCCGGAGGTCATGACCATGGCGTTGCTCGACCGGGTCAATTCGCCCGCTGACGTTCGACGGATGTCTCTTGCCGAGTTGCAGATGCTGGCCGGCGAGATAAGGGACCTGATAGTGAAGACCACGGCCCGGAACGGCGGCCATACCGCCCCAAGCTTGGGTGCTGTCGAATTGACCATCGCCCTTCACTACGTCTATGACACGCCAGACGACCAGATCATCTGGGACGTTGGACACCAGTGTTACGCGCACAAGATCCTCACCGGACGAAGGGAGCGGTTCGCAACACTGCGGCAGAAGGGCGGAATCTCCGGATTTCCCAAGAAGTCGGAAAGCGAATACGACACGTTCGATACCGGGCACTCCGGAGATTCGATCAGCGCCGCACTGGGCACGGCGGTTGGGGACCGGCTTAGAGGTTCCAGCCGCCGTTCGGTTGCGGTGATCGGCGATGGTTCTATTGCTGCCGGGATAGCGTTCGAGGCCCTCAACAACGCGGGTTGTCTCAAGCAGGACATAGTCGTGGTACTGAACGACAACGAGATGTCGATCGCCCGCAGTACCGGCGCGATGGCCGGCTACCTCAACCGGATGATAACCGGGAAGATGTACAACCGGCTCCGAGCCGACGTGTGGAACCTGCTGGGGCTCTTGCCAGAGGACCTGGGCGGCAAGTCGCGGGCAGCAGCACGCAAGCTCCAGGAAGGGCTGAAGAACCTTGTGGTTCCCAGCATCCTGTTTGAGGAATTGGGGTTTCGGTACATTGGACCGGTGGACGGGCACAACCTGGCTGAGCTGATCGAGACCCTCAGACGCGTGCGGCAATTGCACGGACCGGTACTCGTGCACGCGGTGACGCGCAAGGGCAAGGGCTACGAGCCGGCGATGCGCCACCCGGAGGTGTTCCACGGCACCGGGCCCTTTGACGTCGAGAGCGGCCGGCCGCTGTCATCGGACGGGCCTACATTCACCGGCGCCTTCGGTTCGAAGATGGTTGAGCTCGCGGGTAAGGACGAGCGGGTGGTCGCGGTCACCGCCGGAATGTGCCTCGGGACCGGCCTCCGTCCCTTCCGCGAGAGATTTCCCACTCGCCTGTTCGATGTTGGCATCTGCGAGCAGCACGCCGTCGCATTCGGAGCAGGGCTGGCAATGGCCGGCGTCAGGCCGGTGGTTGCCATCTACTCGACCTTCCTGGCGCGGGCGCTGGACCAGGTCATCCTTGACGTTTGCCTGCAGAAGCTTCCGGTTGTGCTGGCGGTTGACCGCGGCGGGCTCGTCGGTGAGGATGGGCCGACCCACCATGGGGTGTTTGACCTGTCGTACCTGGGCATGGTGCCGGGACTGGTCGTCATGGCGCCAATGGACGAGGTCGAGCTTGCCGAGATGCTGGAATTCGCCGTGAGATACGAGAAGGGCCCGGTCGCGATTCGGTACCCGCGCGGTGGGTCGGGGGCGCAGCCGCGGGCAGATGTTGCGCCGGTGAAGCTTGGCAGGGCCGAGGTTCTGCGCGAAGGCGACCGCGGCTGTATCGTGGCGATCGGCTACATGTCCTGCGTCGCCAGTCGCGCCGCCGACATCTTGAGAGACCGGGGAATCGACGCGACCGTGGTGAATGCTCGGTTTGTCAAGCCGCTCGACGAAGAGCTGATTCTGTCGCTTGCCGACCGGTACGCATCGATCGTCACGGTTGAGGAGAACGTGCTTGCCGGCGGGTGCGGATCGGCGGTGAGCGAATTGGTGAGGCGTTCGGGCCGGGCCGCTCGCGTGACTGCAATCGGGCTCGAGGACCGCTTCTACGAACAGGGACCGCGGAGTTGGCTCCTTGACCAGGCCGGGCTTTCGCCCGAGAAGCTTGCCGACAGACTTCAGCAGGCCCTTCAGGTCACGCCGAACTCCGAACGCTGAGCGCCGAACTCGAACGTCGGATGTGAACCTCAACCTTAACTTCGACCTCAACCGATGAAAAAGGCCGTCTTCCTGTTGGTAGTTGCGGCCGGTGTTGTGTCGGCCTACTCGTTGTACGACCCTCCGCGGATCGTGCCGCGTGTCGATTATACGCTCGGGCTCGTCTATCTCGACCGCTGGCGGGGAGACTACTTCATCGGGGTCGAGCAGGTGCTGCCGATCGGCGAGTACCTGGATTACCAGCTCGCCCAGTCGGTTCGCGACGCCTGGCAGTCCGAGGCACAACGCAATCGGGAGAAACAGGGACTTGCCGCCGACGCTTCGGGGCTGATACCCGACATCCAGTTGCCCAAGCTTCCGCTCTTCGGTGAGGGCAGCAAGATTGACATCTCCGGGAAGGACCGGATTACGCTCGGCGGGCGCCAGACGTTTGTCCACGGAGCAGCCCAGTCACTGGGCAGCAGCAGTCTGTTCCCCGAACTCAAGATGGAGCAGCAGCTCTCGGTGACGCTCGACGGCACCATCGGCGAACGAACGAAGGTGAACATAGACCACGACTCCGAAAGGCAGGAGTCGCAGAATAAGGTCATGCTCTCCTACACAGGTACCGAAGACGAAATCATCCAGTCCGTTGAGCTTGGCGACACCCGGCTTACCATTCCCTCTACCGGCTATACCGGCGACCTCCCGACCCACCATGGCCTGTTTGGCGCCTCGGCCAGAGGCAAGGTTGGCGGCGTGGACGTGTACGCCATCGCTTCGAGCGAGCAGTCCCAGAGCCAGAGTCAGAGCTTTACCGGCAAGCGGCGCGTGAGCACTGACACCATCTACGAGTATCAGTACGTCACCCGGAGGTTCTACCACGTGGATGTCCCCGGGACGATCACGAACCTGCGGGTCTACGTTGACGACCACAACCCCAGCAACAACCAGTCGTCCTACAAGGCGATTGCCACAGTATTCCCGGAAGCGCCAGACTCTCTGCCGGGCAACTGGGATTATGACCGGGCTCCCGGCGACTTCGACCTCAAGGCGCGGGACAAGGACTACCTCCTGCAGACCGGCAACATCGTCGAGTTCACCTCTGCGCTCGACGAGTCGGATGTGGTCGGGCTAACCATTGTCACCGCCGGCAACGATACGATTGGAGGCAAAAAGAAACCGCGAACCGACACGCTAGTTCTGAAGCTCCTGAAGCCGGAGAGGCCCGACTCACGATCGCTGACCTGGGACTACGAACTGCGCAACGTCTATTCGCTACCGCAGGGCGACGTGTCACTCACCTCGCTCAAGCTATACCGCAACGTGCCCGAGGCAGCCGCCGACCTTGAGTACGAGGATGCGGGGGCCAATGCCGGACGAAGGTTCATTGAGCTGCTTGGACTTGACCCTAACGGCGACGGTCGGGTGGAGTATCCTGAATTCGAGGCCAAGACCGGACTCATCCGGTTTCCTTCATCCAAGCCTTTTGACACGAGCGCCTTGTCGGCGCGCGAACCGGCGATATACCGGCAGGACCCGATGTACCTCCGGCCTGCAGACTGCCAGAAGTACTATATGGTCGCCGAGTATTCCAGCGCGACCGAATCCTACTACCTGGGCCAGCCGGACATCACCAAGAACTCCGAAAGGGTGGTGGTGGACGGCGAGACCTGGTCGAAGGACCGGGGAGAATACAACATCGACTACACGACGGGCGTTCTCTCGTTCATCCGCACTCTGCCGCCGGACGCCGACATCCAGGTGACGTATGAATACAGCCCGCTTTTCTCAAACTCTCAGAAGTCATTGGTCGGCGGCCGGGCCGAGTGGGCCGCGACGCAACAGGGCAAGTTCGGCACCAGCATGTTCTACCGGAGCGAAGGAACCCAGGAAGAGAAGCCGTCACTCGGTTCCGAGCCATTCAGCCGGGTAATCGCGGAAACCGACGCTTCCTACACCGCCACGTCGAACGCTGTCAGCGCGTTTCTGGACCGGCTGCCGCTGCTCCGCGCCCAGGCAGCATCTTCATTCAGCGCTTCGGCAGAAGGAGCCATCTCGATGCCGAATCCGAACACGCGCGGCGTCGCCTATCTCGATGACTTCGAGGGCACGGCAATCACGCGTGACGTATCGATTGCGCCGGTGCTCTGGTCGTGGAGTTCAGTTCCGCTTGACAAAGACACTCTCCACTTCGCGCACAGCAGGCTCGTCTGGGACAAACCCGACATCGGAGTCCGCAACGACAGCGTCTTCGGGTCGACGGAAGACCAGGACCGGGACCGACACGATGTGCTGCGAGTGACGTTCACTCCGGACCCCGGTGACCGTGAATCCTGGGCCGGCATGATGACTTCGGCCGCTCAATCGGGCATGAGCATGAACCTGAGCGACATCGAGGACCTGCGGATGATACTCAAGACGCGGGCAAGCACCGGCACGATCCACGTGACCGTCGGGATGTCCATCGATGAGGACGCGCCGCGCAGGAACCGGGGCGGGGCAATCGTCGGGCTCGATGGGCGGAACAACACCGAGGACCGGGATGCCAACGGCGTGCTCAGCGAAGGAGAAGACGAGGGGCTCGACGGTATCTTTGGTGCCGACAGCGTATGGGGGCCCGATTCAGCCGATGACGGCAATGATGACTTTGACAGCAAGACAAACCCGGTCGGCACAGAAGGCAACAACTACCTTGACGCGGAGGATCTGGATCGTAGCGGTTTCTCGCGCTACAATCACTATTTCGAATGTAGTATCCCGCTGGGCGACGGCCGTTACTTCAGCGACCTCATCAACGGCTGGAAGTTGTGCCGTGTCTCGCTCCACGACAGCACGAGTTTTGAGACCGTGGGCCAGCCGAAGTGGGAGGACATCAGGCTGGTGAGGGTCTGGTTCGACGGCTTCGATGAGCCGGATACGATTAGCTTCTATTCGATTGAGTTCGTGGGCAGCCGATGGACCGCCCCGCTGCTTGAATCACTGCGCGACACCGGCCGCATGCCGGGCCACGTCCCGACCGACACAACCGAGAAGGTCTGGGCGACCCAGGTCTCGCGCAAGACAGACACGAGCTACACCTCGCCCTTCCAGCTCAAGCGCGACGCCAACGGCAACCTCGAGAGCGAGGCGGCGTTGCTCCTTGGCTATCAGAATCTGCATGGCTGCCGTAGGGCGACTGTCAACAAGACCTCGGCGGACAATGAGGACTACCGTGAGTATGGTGACCTGCGGATCTTTGTACACGACGACCGCAACGGGCTGGCGTTCCTGTTGAGAATGGGCGCGGACTCGCTCAACTACTACGAGTACCGAGCTCCGATTACAAGTGGCGCGGTCGTACCCGGGAGGGACGGCAGGTGGTACGAGTTTGTGGTGCCGCTGGACTCTTTCCCGGTGCTGAAGCAGAGGCGAGACGAGGCCGAACTACCGGGGACGGGCCTGTGGTTGAGCGGGCCTTACGGCGTGGTCGGGACCCCGTCGCTGGCCGACATCCGTTACACAGCTCTCGGGGTTGAGAACTCCAGTGGCGCGGAGGTCTCCGGTGGGATATGGTTCGACGACATGCGGCTGACGGCACCGCACAGTGACCCGGGGTATGGGTTCCAGGCTCGCTCTAACGTCGCGCTGTCGGACTTCGTATCCCTTGGGGTCAATTACGACTACTCCGACCCCAACTTCCGCCGGTTCAGTGAACCCCAGGGTGTGAAGGCGGGCGGGGGTGCGTTCGGCACCAGCATCGGGGCGAGTTTCCGGGCCAACCTCGACCGGCTGCTGCCTCCGGTCTGGGGCATCAGCCTGCCGATTGGCTACTCGATATCCGACCAGCGCAGCGTACCCAGGTTCTCGCCGCTCTATCCGGACCTGCTCTTGCCGCGAGCGCTGGCTTCCTCGCCGGAGTATTCTTCGAGGGGCGGCAGCGAGGAGCTTTCCCTCGACAATGTCCACAAGTCGAAGTCGGGGAACCGCTGGCTCAACTACACCCTCGAGGGTATGGCGTTCTCAGCGCGCAACCGTCGCGGTCACAGCAGCGCGCCGCTTGTGAATGACACTTCGTCGGCGAGCGCGTTCCAGTGGAGTTACGCGGTCTCTCCTGACTTCAAGATCAAGCTTGGCTCGGAGGACGAGCTTTCCCTGCTTCCGCAGGATATCCGGCTGGGTGTGTCCGACGCGCGCCAGCAATCTCTGCGCGGAACGCGAATCAGTCCGGACAGCGCCTTCCGCATTGACACCTTGCGCGGTCACGACCTGAGCACCGAGTTGGGAGCGGACTACTCGCCGATCGAGGACGTGACGTTCGGGTACGACGTGTCAACCGACCGGGACCTGCTGGTCCCCTCTTCCGACACGCTGTGGTTTCTGACCACGGGTACCGAGGCGGGCCGAGAACACGGCTTCGACGCCAGCTACAACCTCGATCTGGCGGACGCGATTACCCCGGGAGTCGACTTCCACGGCGATTACTCCGATGAGCGGACCAAGGTGGACACGGGCTATTCGGCCTATCGGAATATGAACAACTCTGGCGATCTTGAGTTCACATTGGGTGCGGACCTGCCGGAGTTGCTGGGCAGGCTCTCTCCTGCTGAGCGGAACGAAGCCAAGCCACGGGCTGCAAGGCCACACCGGGGACTCAAGGGCGACTCGATGCCGCAGGATTCAGCGGCGGGAAGGGACACTGCGGCCGAGGTTCAGCCGGTGCCGCTGAAGCCGGGCCCGTTCGAATCGCTCCGGGGTATGGCCGGCAGCCTGTCGCGGGCGCTCGAGCCGCTTGACTTGAGCTACACGTTCTCACGTAGCAGCGACCTGGTCGCGGTGTACGACGCCTCGCCCTGGCCGTACCGCCTGGGGCTCACCGACATCTTTGCGTTCGACACCCTCAACCCGCCGAGCAGCGCGACGCGCGAGCGGCGCAACATGCTGCGGGTTTCGTCGGGCGGGCAGGTGCGCGAACTGACGGCGCACATTTCCTATCAAACATCGCGGGGCGAGAATCTGAGCAGCATTCTCGGCGGCATTTCCAGCGCGTCTCTCGACCAGAGCACGACGTGGCCTGACTTTGATTTGACTCAGGGCAATGTCCAGACCCTGTTCAAGAATCTGGCCACCGACTCCAAGCTCACGGCCAGCTACCGGCACCAGCATGACCTGAACGGCACATATGTTCGCTACTACGAGCTGGCGAACGGCGACAGCGTGGCCCGCGAATCGCTAGGCATGTTCAACCGCAGCGAGTCAGACCAGAACGAACTCAATCCGCTCTTGTCCTGGAGCACCACCTGGAAGAAACGGGTCAGCACAACACTCGCGGCGAACTACACGTTTGGCACCACGGTCAGCTTCCGTGACGATTCGGGGTACGAGCGCAGCGTAACGCACTCCAACACGCGGGGCCTCAGTTTTTCGCTCTCCTATGCCTTCTCGGCGCCCCAGGGCCTGCGGTTCCCGCTGCTCGGCAAGCTGAAGTTCTCGTCGGACCTGAGCCTGACCTGGTCGCTGAATCTCTCTCAGACTAATCGGTCTCAGGAACTGCAATTCGGAGCCGTACCGAGTGACACAGTCACGCCGTTGCAGCGCGACAATACCTACGGGACTTCGCTGGCCGCCTCCTATCGTTTCTCGCGGAGCATCGAGGCCGGGCTCAACGCCGGATACAGCCAAAGCCGAGGACTCTCGGTGACGACGACCGAATCCATGGACCTTGACCTCTGGGTCCTGTTCAGGTTCTAGTGAACCGGCGGGAACGGGCTCTCCTCTTGCTGGTGACGGCAGCTTTTCTGGTCGGGGTCGGCGTGTTCTACTACAAACGCGCCCGGCTCAGGCGGCAGGCTGCGGCGAGCCCGGTTGTCGTAGTCCGGAACGCGACTGCGGGCTGCTCGGAGGACTCGGCCGCTTTTGTCCGGCCGCTGGACCTCAACCGCGCAACACCACGTGAGCTGGACGGACTACCCGGCATCGGAATGGTGCTAGCGGGGAGGATCGTCGAGTACCGGCAGCGCCGAGGTGGGTTTCGCAGCGTAGGCGAGCTGCGAGCCGTGCCCGGGATCGGGGAGAAGCGCTACCTGGCGCTGAAGGATCTGGTGACGGTCGTCGCCACGAGCGACTCAGGCCGGTAGCCGACGGCGAGCCGGCGGCTTTAGCGTGGATAGCAGGCTGTAGTTGAACAGCCGCGCGTTGACATTCGTGCCCGCCTCACGGCTGCGCGACAAGAGGAACTTGACCGCCCGGCGCAGGTATTCGGCTTGCCTGCCGGCGTTGGGCTCGATGACGTCCGGATTCGCATTTGCGTAGACGGACGTGCCGCCCATCTTGACGCGCATTGCCTCCTGGTAGAGAAAGAGCAGAGTGCTCGTGACGGCCGCGGGGGGCGCCTCCTTCGCCGCGGCCAGCGCGGACATGACGGCCTGTTCGCTATCGCCGAGCCGCCCTGCGAAGTAGTCAACGACCGGGCCGACGAGGAAGTCCTGCCGGTTCTCGAGAAACCGCAATGCTGTTCCGACCGAGCCACCGGCCAGTGACGAGGCAAGCTCGGCGTCGGACGAAGACGCGCCGGCGTTTTCCAGCAGCCAGTCCCGGACTACTTCTTGTGCAATCGGCGAGAACCGGACAGCCTGGCACCGCGAGCGGATGGTAGCAGGCAGAGCGGCCGGCCGGGATGACGTCAGTACGAAGGTGCTCTTGGCCTGCGGTTCTTCCAGCATCTTGAGCAGTGCGTTGGCCGCCTCGGCATTCATCTGGTGCGCGTTGACCAGGATGAAGAACCGACGGCGAGCGAGAAGCGGGGGCCTTGCCATTTCGACCCGCAGCCAGCGCACGGCGTGTATCGGTATTCTCAGCTTGGTGTCTGAGACTGGCTGGGACTGGCCGAGGACAAACTCGGGATAGCGGTCTAGCGTGGCTCCGGCAATATCCTCGATTTCCGGGTTCTTCTTGGGAAGCCGGATTGGCAGCAGCAGCTTCAGGTCCGGATAGTTGAGCTCGGCGACTGCCCGGCAGCTCCGGCAGACGCCGCAGGGCTGTTGATTCTTATCCGTGCAGTTTGCCGCCTGTGCCAGCAGCAGCGCAGCGGTTCGCTTGCCGACGCCGTCAGGCCCGGTAAACAGCAGGGGCGGGAATTCGGCACCGGCGAGCCACGACTCCAGAAGCCGCGTGGCGTATTGCTGGCCTACGAGCGGAATCCGGAAGCTGCGGGACGGCCGACCCGAAGCGCGCAAGCTAGGGTTTAAGCCAGTCGACAGGGTCGACCGCCTTCCCGTCCTTCCGGATCTCGAAATGAAGGTAGTCGGCGACGACTCCTACTTTGGTCCCTGCGGCTACCGCGGCGCCAACCTGGGCCGACATGTCGGCCAGATTCGCATACAAGGTATAGAAGCCGCCGCCGTGGTCAACGATGACGAGATTGCCATAGCCCATGAACTGGTCGGCGTACGCGACCCGACCGGAGGCCACCGCGCGGACCGACGCCGACGGCTCAGCCTTGATGTCGATCCCCAGGTTGCTGGTCCTGGTCTTGTAGCGCGGGTGAACCTGGGAGCCGAACCCGGCGATTATCTTGCCGCGGAGCGGCCACGGCAGTCTTCCCTTTTCGGCTTCGAACTCGGTGACAGCCTCGGGCTGCGCCCGTTCCTTCCGGCGCTGCAGGTCAACGAGCAGGCTCTGTAGACGGGCCGCGGATTCGTTGAGCTGACGCTGCAGTGCCAGTCTTGCCTCCTTTTCGCTGCGCACCTTCTTGAGCAAACTCGACTCGGCTGCTATCGCCGAACTGAGTTTGGCCTCCTGGTCAAGTTGCTCTATTTGCAGGCGCTCGAGTTCGATTCGGGCGGCGACCAGCCGCGCGCGCTGAGCGTAAAGCTGGATGTTCAGTTCCTTCAGCTCGGCGGCGAGACGCTGGTCCGCGCGCACGACCCAGCGCAGGTAGGTCATCTTGCGGTAGACCTCGGGCACACTGCGGGTCGAGAGGAGGGCAGTCAGCGGGCTCGTCCGGCCGTACTTGTAGATGCTATTCAGCCGGCGGCCGAGTTCCTCCTTGCGGACCTCGGCCTTGGCTTGTGTCTCCTGCATCTCCCTGGCGACCTGCGCGATTTCGTTGGAGCGCGCCGCGGCCTGGCTGCGCAGCCGAGCAAGATAGCTGCGTGTCACGCTGATCTGCTCCTGTAGCGATGCCAGTCTGGACAGGCTGGCCTGCTCCCTGCCGCTGAGGTCGGCGAGTTGATTCTCGATGTCCGAAAGCCGCTGTCTCGTCCGCTCGAGCTCGGTCTCGTTCTCCCGTATCTCCTGGTCGAGTTGCCGGATGGTCAGCGTCTCCGGGGTCGCCGGCGCGAAGGTGTCAGGGCCGGGCAGGGGAAAGGGTTGAGCCAGCGCCAACGAACACAGGTAGAGGAAGAGGTAGAGATTCGGAGGCCTTGACCTTAACCTCAAACTTGACCTTAACCTAGTCAGTCTTCGGTATCGTCCATGGTCAGGGCCCGGGGCACGCGGTGGATGCGGTTGAGAGCGATAAGCGAACCGGTCACCCCGGACAACGCGCCCAGTCCGAGATTGACGAGGAGGACAATGGCGGCGGGGAGCCCTGAAGCCGGGATGACCATGGCCGTGAGCCGATAGAAGACGAAGGCGACAACGAACGCAGCCGCCCCTCCGAGCAGACCCTGTGCCGTTCCCTCGATGACAAACGGCAGGCGCACCGTGGCGCCGGTTGCGCCGACCAGTTCCATGATCTGGATTTCGTGGCGGCGCGATGCAATTGATGACTCCACAGTCTGGAAGGCTATGAAGAGCACGGCCAGGAAGACGATAACGAGTATCGCCGCATCCAGGAACATCACCGTGCGGGTGATGCGCTCTAGCCGTTCGACCATCTCTTTACCTGACCAGACTTCGGTGACTCCGGGTATGAGCAGGATTTTCTGCTCAAGCGACGAAAGCTCGGCCAGCGAGGCGAACCCTCTCCGGACCGTGATGCGGACCGAGGGTGGCAGCGGGTTGTCTTCCAGCGCGCTGACCAGGCTCGAGTCCGGTCCGAGGTCGGTTCGGAGCTCACTGAGCGCCTCGTCCTTTGAGACATAGCGCGCCTGAGCGACCCCGTCGAGCGAACCGATGCGGTCCACAAGCAGCGTCGGGTCAGCCCGGTCGCTGGCGAACGCGTAGAGCTCGATGCGGCGGTTCGCCGCTTCCGAAAGCCGGACGAGGTTCCAGGTAAGGACAATGAACACCGACAGCAGCACGAGACAGATTGCCTGCACGGTAGCCGCAAGTACGAAGCTAGAGCGGTTGCGGTTGATGCTGCGGATGGCTTCCTGGAATATGTAGCTAAGTCTCATCGCTTACAATCCTGCCGGCATCGAGCGTCACCCGGCGCCGCCGGGTGCGCTCGGCCAGGTCGGCGTCATGGGTGGCCATCAGCACGGTCGCGCCCTGATAGTTGATGTCCTTGAGGATGTTCAGAATGTCGGCAGCGGCCTTGGGGTCGATATTGCCGGTCGGCTCGTCGGCAAGGAGTATCTCCGGTTCCTTGACCAGCGCCCGGGCAATCGAGGTCTTCTGCTGTTCGCCGCCCGACAGTTGGTGCGGATACGAGTCCTTCTTGTGAACGAGCCCGAGCCGGTTGAGCGTCTCCTGTATCCGGCCTGGTATCTCCTTGCGGTCGGTGCCGATGACCCTGAGCACGAACTCGAGGTTCTCGTACACGGTGCGCTCGGCAAGGAGCCGGAAGTCCTGGAAGATGATGCCGATGCGCTTACGCAGGTGCGGCACCTCGGGCGGGAGCATCTTCTTGAGGTCACAGCCGAGGACTTTCACCCTGCCCGAATCGGCAATGTCCTGCCGGTACAGCAGCCGCAGCAGCGTGGTCTTGCCGGCGCCGGTGGCGCCGAGTATGAAGATGAAGTCGCCTCGCTCGATGGTCAGGTTCAAGTCGGTCAGGGCCGGCCACGAACCCTGATACAGCCGTGACACGCCGACGAGCTCGACGGCGTTAATCGTCTCAGTGCTCTGTTCTGTCATAGTCATCTACGAACACAGGTTGAGGTTAGCTGACGTACCAGCGGGCAAGGGCGATGCAGGCCGCGAAACCGTCGCGAGGCCCGATCTTCTTGCCGGCCCGACGCGCGTTGTATTGTATAGGAACTTCGGCGATGCAGCAATGTCTGCGTAGCAGCTTGGCGGTAATCTCCGGCTCGATTTCAAACCGGTCCGCGGACAGGTTCAGGGTCTGGAACAGCGGCCGGCGGATGAGCTTGTAGCATGTCTCCATGTCGGTGATACGTCCCCCGAACAGGGCGTTGGTCAGAAACGTGAGGAAGTAGTTGGCGAGCTTACTCAGGAATAGGAAGCTGCCACGGCCGCGGAACCGCGAACCGTACACCGCATCGACCCTGGGGTCTTCGAAAGGTCTGAGCATTGCCGGGTAGTCGTCCGGGCTATATTCGAGGTCTGCGTCCTGGATGACGACCACGTCGCCGGTGGCGTGGGCAAGCCCGGTTCTGACCGCGGCGCCCTTGCCCCGGTTGACGGGATGCGAGAGTACACGGATTCCGGGAATTCGGCCGAGCACCGCGAGCGTTCTGTCACTCGAATGGTCGTCCACGGTGATAATCTCCTTGTCGACCGGCACCGACTTCACCCGCTCCACCAGTTCGGTAACTGACTTCTCCTCGTTGTAGACCGGTATGACGACGCTCAAGGTCAAGTGCGAACTCCGAGGCGTTCGTTGTGCGACATCGGGAATTCTGCGTTGACCTGTACCCACGTGCCGCTGTCCGAACACGATGAGTCGAGTGCGGCCAGACAGCGGACCACCGCGAGGCCCAGTTGCCCGTTGCTCAGGGGCTGCCTGCGGGTCTGGCAGCATCGTATGAAGTCAAGGCACTGGAGCCCGAGCGGCGTGTCGCGGACAGCGCGGGATACGGGGGAGGCGTTTTCGTGGCCTGGGTCGTCCGTGTTGGCGACCTGGAAGCGCCGGACGGACGGCGGTTCTCGCCATTCCGCCCTGCCAGCAAGCAGCTCGCCGCTCTCGAACCGGACTTCGTATTCGACGCTCCTCTCGCTTCCGCGAGCCCGCACTGCGGCTGGGGTCCCGAACAGCAGCAGGCCGATGGCGATGTCATGCGGGCAGAGGTCAAAGAGGATTGCAGATGCGCGGCCGATGGGTGATGCGCTGCCCGACAGGGGTGGATGAGGTCGAGGTCGGGGGGAGGGGCCGGAAGAAGTCCGCTCAGCTACAACTTTGCGCTCTGCATGTCTGGGCAGAGCGTCGAGACGGACTCTGAGCGATTCCATGTCCATCGAGTAGATCGCAGTATGACCGACCGCCAGGATGCGTTTGGCGTCCTCGGCCTGCCGAACGACTGTCTCCGCTTCAACTACTCTCAGCGTCATCGGCTTCTCGACCAGCGCGTCGCGGCCTGCTCTTAGTGCGGCAGAGGAGAGGGAATAGTGGGTCGTGTCAGGCGTGGCGATGACGACCGCCTCGACTGCAGGGTCGGAAAGCAGTCTGGCTGTTGACTCGCACCTCGTGACTCCGGACGGAATCGCCGCCGCTGCGAGGACCGCCGGGTCTGAATCAGCCACCGCGACCAGTCTGCATTCAGCCAGGCCAGAGAGCGTCCTCACGTAGTTGCGGCCCCAACGGCCGAGGCCAACCAGCCCGATTCCGAGAGGTTCCACCGGTCGAGTCAGTTCCAGTGGCCGGACAGAGCAGATTCCAAGGCGTCCGGGAACTCTACCCCGTCCTCCTCATCTCGCGGAACGAGTCGATGGTGAGCTTGAGTCCCTGCTCTAGTTCGACCCTGGGCCGCCAGCGCAGCAACCTGGCTGCGCGGCTGATGTCCGGGCGGCGGCGCTTCGGGTCGTCTTCGGGAAGCGGTGCGTACTCAAGCGGGCTCTTTGAGCCGGTCAGCTTCTTCACCAGTTGGGCGAAGTGAAGGACCGTGAACTCGTGCGGGTTCCCGAGGTTCACCGGCATCGGGTCGGTGCAAGAGGCGAGCCGATACAGACCGTCAACCATGTCGGAGACGTAGCAGAAACTGCGGGTCTGCCTGCCGGTTCCGTACACGGTCAGCGGTTGGCCGGAGAGCGCCTGGTTTACAAGGGTCGGGACAATCCTGCCGTCGTTGAGTTGCATCCTGGGCCCGTAGGTGTTGAAGATGCGGGCAATCCGGGTCGCGAGTCGGCGCCGGCGGTGGTAAGCCATGACCAGGGCCTCGCTGAAACGCTTAGCCTCGTCGTACACTGACCGCGGGCCGACCGGGTTGACGTTGCCCCAGTATGATTCGACCTGCGGGTGGCGCTGCGGGTCGCCATAGATTTCAGACGTGGAAGCCTGCACGAACACCGCCTTCTTCAGGAGCGCGAGTTCGAGCAGGTTTCGGGTCCCGGTGGAGCCGACCGCAAGGGTCTCAAGCGGCATCGCCATATAGTCCTTGGGAGAAGCCGGGGAGGCGAGGTTAAAGACCACGTCCACGCGGCCGGTGACGTTCAGACGCCGCGTGATGTCGCAGAGCTGGAACTGGAACTCCGATTCTGCGAGCAGATGGCGTACGTTCTGCCTCGAGCCGGTGATGAGGTTGTCGAGACAAAGGACCTCGAAGTCGCGCTCCAACAGATAGTCGCAGAGGTGCGAGCCGATGAAACCGGCGCCGCCTGCTACGAGAGCCCTCACCGGCCTACTCCGATATAAGTGAACCCGAGCTTCTCGACCTCGCTCCGCTCGAACAGGTTGCGGCCGTCGCAGATAATCGGCAGCCGCATCCGCTGCTTGAGCACGGACAAGTCTATCTTCCTGAACTCCGGCCACTCGGTAACGACCGCGAGCACGTCGGCCTCGTCGGCCACGTCCTCGGCCCGGACGCAGTAGGTGATGCCGGGCAAGAGGGCGCGCGCCCGCTCCATCGCCTGGGGGTCGAATGCCTTCACCTTCGCTCCCTCGTGCAGCAACGCCTTCACGATGTCGATGGACGGGGCGAAGCGCATGTCGTCGGTGTTGGGCTTGAACGCGAGCCCGAGCATGCCCACGTTCTTGTCGCGCAGGTTCCAGAGCACGGATTGCATCTTCCTGACGAACCTTCGCTTCATGTCGTCGTTGACGGCCTCGACCTCTTTGAGCAGCCTGAAGTCGTAGCCGAGGTCCCGGGCGATGGCGATGAACGCGGCGAGGTCCTTGGGGAAGCAGAAACCGCCGTAGCCGATACCGGGCTCAAGGAACGCGGGCCCCACCCGCCGGTCCATGCCGATGCCGGAACAGACCTGCCTTGAGTCCGCGCCCGAGGCCTCGCAGACGATGGACAGGGCGTTGGCGAAGGATATCTTCATCGAAAGGAAGGCGTTGGAGGCGTGCTTTATCAGCTCGGCCGAAGCCAGGTCGGTGAAGACTATCGGCGCGTCAATCGGCGAGTATATCTCCTTCATCAACTCCCGGGCCCGAACCGACTCGACGCCGACCACGATCCGGTCCGGGTGAAGGAAGTCGCCGACCGCCGAACCCTCGCGCAGGAACTCGGGATTCGAGGCGACGTCGAACGGCGAGTGCGACTTCTTGTACCGCTCGATGGTCGTGCGCACCCACTTGCCGGTCTGCACCGGCACGGTCGACTTCTCGACGATGAGCCTGTAGTCCTGCATGTTGGCGGCGACGTCGCGGGCGACCCCCTCGACAAAGGTGAGGTCGGGCTGGCCGTCCTCCCGGGGCGGAGTCCCGACCGCGATGAACACCGCGGCGCTCTCGCGCACGGCCGCGCCGATATCGGTCGTGAACCTAATCCGGTTCCCGGCCTTGGCCTCGGCGATGACTTCGGGCAGACCGGGCTCGTAAAAAGGCGCCTCGCCGCGGTTCAGCACCTCGATACGGGCGGCGTCATTATCCACGCAGATGACACTATGGCCTATCTTCGCCAGGCAGGCGCCGCTCGTGAGACCGACGTAACCTGAGCCGACCATCGCGATTTTCATGGCGCTAATATAGCCGCTTGCCCGCGTCAGTCAAGGAATAGAGGAAGGAAGCAGGTCAGAACCCGCCGCGGCCCAGCCCCGACTTCACCCTAACGACCCGCGCGCCCTGGCCCCAGCGACATGGCGTCCAACCATCTTTACAGGATGGTCGTAGAACTCGCGGACGGGGGCGTCAATCCGCGGGCGGAAATGGGAAGAACCTCCCAGTTCGTCCGCGGCGGCTCATTGTGACCTGAGCCACCGGAGGCCGCCGAGCCTCTGGAAGCCGGTCGTCAGGCTGACCTTGTCTTCCACGATCGAGTCGACTCTCGCCTTGGCGAAGTTGTCGTTAGTGCTCCAGGTGCCGGTCGTGTCCGCGCTAATCCGCAGGTAGTACGTGCTATCTACCTTGATGACGAGGGTGTCTGAATAGGCCCCCAGCGAGTCCGCAATCGTTGCGTCATCGTAGCTCCCGGACGCGGGCTTCAATGCATCGCCTTTTCTTCTCCCGGTGATGACGCCTGCATTGACCAGTTTCATCTTCCAGCCCCCATAATCCGCGAAGAAGTCCATTTTCAGAAAGTCAGGGTACTCCAGCGTGCAGGCGACCGCGCTGCCCCCAGCGTCGAAGCCGAACCCGTTCGCGTGGGTCGAAGCGAGGTCGCCGAAGAACTCGACCGTTGACTCCACAACCGTGCAGTTGATCACTGCCGGGTCGCTCTTGATGTCGCCCCTTACCGACGCGACCTCGATTGAAGTTGCGGGCACGGATACGTCAAAGCTGGTGTCGGTCGTCATGTAGAGCGAGTCGTCGACCCGGACCTCATACGACTCGGCGCTGGTGACCGCGGTCCAGTGCAAGCGCAGAACCACTCCCCCGTCGACGGCCTCGCAGAAGACGTGAGGCGTCGCCACCGCCCACGCCACAGAGACGTCCAGCGGCTGCGACCAATCGGATTCGGCCAGTTGGGCGTCCCTAGCCTTGACCTTCAGGTGGTACACGCCCGAATCCGCGTACGAGTGGGTCCGCGTCATCTGCTGTCCGCTCGCGCAGTTGGTTGACCACGCGACCGCGCTGGTGTCGCCCCACGCGACCATGTACGCGATTTCCTGACCCTCGGGGTCGGTGGTTGAGAACGTGTAGGTCAGGGCGTCGCCGATGTTGCCCGAGGTCGGGCCGCTGAGATAAGGGGGCGCCGGCGGCTGATTCTTGCTGCAACCGGCCGAGATGACGGTCAACGCAAGGCCGGACGCGGCCAGGAACATCACCGTTCTGTGCATCGTTTCTCCTTTTTGAGTCTCACGCGGGCTATTGGGTTCATGCCCATCATGCACCACTTCAGGCTGACTCTGCTCAGCCATGCCGGATTCTATAGCTCGCAGGCGGGGGTGTCAATGAGAAGAGGGATGAGGGTCCAGGGGAGGGGGTTGGGGCCCGGGGACTGTAGGCTGGAGACCGGGAACCAGAAACCAAGAACTCGGCCGGATGGGAGGGACGTCTGGTCAGCGGGCGGAATTGGGGCGCGGCCCGATGCTCTTGACGCGCCTCGGATTAGAAATCTGGGAAGTGTCCCTCGCAAGTCCCGGCACGATAGAAATCGTTCCCTAGCCGGCCGGGCGGAATCGGGGCGTGGCCCGATGCCATTGACGCCCGTCATGAATTAGTGCCTGTCCCTAATATTCCCCCGAAGCTTCCGAATGGGGTGCCGGTCATCTCCTATTCCACCAGCAGGATCTTCTGCGGCACTGCCGTGGCCGAGGTCCTCAGGAAGTAGATGCCGGGCTTGGGGTGCAGGACGCGTCTGCCCGTCGCGTCGAAGGCGACGCAGGACGCAAGCTGCCTGACGCCTGACGCCCCGGACAGAACCGTTGGGCCGAGCCTGCCGCGTATGACCCGCGGCTTGGGGCTTTCTTCCGCCACACCGACTCTGCCCAGCGAGTCGGTTTTGATGAGATAGACATCTGATAGCCCTGCGCCGAAGGACCTAGTGATGCCTGCGACGATGTAGCCGCCGTCTTGGGTCTGCTGGACCGACCGGCCCTCCTCGTAGTTCGTCCCGCCATAGGTTCTGGTCCAAGCGGTGTCGCCCGAGGCGTCGGTCTTAATGAGATAGACGTCGTTGTCGTCTCCTGTGCCGAAGGACGCGGAGTAGCCCGCGATGATGTAGCTGCCATCAGCGGTCTGCTGGACCGAGTAGCCCTCATCGCAGTCCGACCCGCCGTAGGTTCTGGTCCACAGGGCGTCGCCGGAGGCATCGGTCTTGATGAGATAGACGTCCAAGTTCCCCGCACCGAAGGAGAAGGTGGTGCCGGCGATGACGTAGCCGCCATCAGCGGTCTGTTGGACCGAGTAGCCCCAATCGTCGTCCCTCCCGCCATAGGTTCTGGTCCAGAGTGTATCGCC
>Ga0172366_10000796_pt1 | contig 23726 bp, 20 predicted proteins | sample LakKivSesite69cm_FD_114533 | JGI IMG/M metagenome (GOLD analysis project Ga0172366, IMG submission 114533) | Sediment microbial communities from Lake Kivu, Rwanda - Sediment site 69cm | ecosystem: Environmental > Aquatic > Freshwater > Lake > Sediment | place: Rwanda: Western Province, Lake...
CCTCCCTCGCAAATTGCAGAGGAACTGAGATGCGTACGATCGTGCCCTGGCCCTGTCGGCTTTCCATCTCTATGGAAAACGATTCGCCGTAGAGCGAACGCAGCCGTTCTCTCACGTTCGTGAGGCCGATTCCACGCCGCAGAGAATCTCTCAGCGCCTCCTCGCTCATGCCCACTCCGTTGTCTTGCACCGCGATTTCAACCAGGGCGTCGCGCAGCCTCGCGCTGATGGTGATGACTCCCCCCTTCTCTTTCGGCGTCAGACCGTGTTTGATGGCGTTCTCCACAAGGGGCTGAAGCAGCATCGTCGGCACAAGCGCGTTCAGCGCTTTCGGCTCGATGTCTTTGACCACCTTCAGGCGCGTCTGCCCGAAACGGACAAGCTCGATATTCAGATAGTCGTCAACGAAATCGAGTTCGGCCCTGAGCGAGCAGGTGTTCTCCTGCGAATAGAGCAAGCGACGCAGGATCGCCGAGAGCTTGACGATGACCATCCGCGCTTGATCGGGGTGCGTGCGGACAAGAGAATTGACGGTGTTGAGCGTGTTGAAGAGGAAGTGAGGGTTGATCTGACTCCGCAGGGCGTCGAGCCGCGCTTCGGCGAGGAGCGCTTCCTGCCGCCGCAGTTGCGCTTCGATGCGGGGCGTGTTCCATATCTTCAGCGAGACGCCGACGCTCGTCAGACAGGCCAGGAGCACGGCATAATAGGAGATCGGGTCGCCGGGGTGGTAGCTGAAGAGCCATCGCTCGTTCGTGAATCGGGCAAGCTCGGTGCGGAAGACCTCGGCGAGCGACCCGGCGATGAGCACGCGCAATCGTGGATCGAGCACGCCTTCCCTGCGCCAGCGCCGCCAGGAGTGGAGGGTGTTGCCGAAGGGGACCGGCGAAAACTCCCAGATCGAAGCCGGGTCCTGCAAGAACCGGCGCGTGAACCCGGCAAGTAAACCGACAGCCGCCCCAACAACAGGAGTCAGCCACTCCCCGTGCCGCAGGGGGATCAAACTGCCGAGCAACCCCGCCCAGAGGCCCGCATCCCACCCCATGATAAACCCGGCGAGGAGCGGACCGATTACCATCAGGTCGGCCCCGGTGTAGCCGAGGTTGAGCCGCGTCCACGCCCCGATTGCGACGATGACGCCGAGGACGATCCCGAATTCCATGCGCTGTTTGCGGTCTGGAGGGTCGTGAAGGATAAGGCGCAAGAACCGGGGGGAACGGAGGAGGAGGCTTGCAACCATCGCCACCATCGCCACCTGCACGAGCAACGTGGCGATGAGCAGGTCGTAACGGCCAAGGATTGAGTGGATTGGCTGCACTACCACAAGCCTCCGCGTCCCTTTGAGGCGATAGGCCAGAATTCCTCAACGGACAAGGGGAGAACCCTCTTCTCCCCGCTCACCCTCCGGCCCTCCGTTTGGCACGCAGATCAGCCCACCACTTCAGGCGTTCGGCAAGCGTCTTTTCGTAGCCGAACTCGGTGGGCGTGTAATACTCCCGTCCGGCAAGCTCCGGGGGCAGACATTCCTGCCCACTGTATCGCTCCGGGTCGTCGTGATCGTAATGATACCCTTTGCCGTAGCCGAGGTCCTTCATGAGCTTCGTCGGCGCGTTCCGGATGTGGAGCGGCACAGGCAGACTGCCGTATTCGCGGGCATCGGCCATCGCCGCGCCCATGGCCACGTAGATCGCGTTCGATTTGGGCGCGGTGGCGAGGTACACCACCGCCTCCGCGAGAGCCAGTTCCCCTTCCGGCGAACCGAGCATATGATACGTCTGGTGTGCGGCCAGAGCGACGCTCAGCGCTCGCGGGTCGGTGAGGCCGATGTCCTCGACCGCCATGCGGATCATCCGGCGCGCAAGATAGCGCGGGTCCTCTCCGGCGTCGAGCATCCGCGCCAGCCAGTAGAGCGCCGCGTCGGGGTCGGAGCTGCGGACGCTCTTGTGCAGCGCGCTGATGAGGTTATAGTGTCCTTCGCCTGCCCTGTCGTAGTCGTACGTCCGTTGCTGGAGGGCTTCGATGGCCAGCTTCTTCGTGATGCGCCGGTCCTCGCTCGATTTGAGCGCGTTCGCGGCGGCCTCCAGGGCGTTGAGCGCGATCCGTGCGTCGCCGTCGGAGAGCTTGGCGAGCGCGTCAGCGGCGGCGTCGTCAAGCGCAAGACGCAATGTCCCTAGTCCGCGCTCCTCGTCGGCGAGCGCACGCCGGAGGATCACGTCAATCTCCTCCGGGGCAAGCTGCTTCAGGACGAACACCCGGCAGCGCGAGAGAAGCGCGGAGTTCACGTCAAACGACGGATTCTCCGTCGTCGCGCCGATGAAGATCACGGTGCCGCGTTCGACGTGGGGGAGGAGCGCATCCTGCTGGGCTTTGTTGAAGCGGTGAATCTCGTCAATGAGGAGGATTGTGCGCCGTCCGTGCCGTTTTTCGAGCGCGGCGCGGTCAATGACGCTCTTCACGTCCTTCACGCCGCTCGTGACGGCGCTCATGGTGACGAACCGGGCGTTCAGGTGGTTGGCGAGCACGAAGGCGAGCGTGGTCTTGCCGGTTCCGGGCGGACCCCAGAGAATGAGGGATACGAGGCGGTCCTGCTCGACCATGCGGCGGAGGATGGTTCCCGGTCCGATGATCTCCGTCTGCCCCACGAACTCGTCAATCGTCCGGGGGCGCATACGGTCGGCAAGCGGCGCTGAGGGGTCCGGTGGCGCGGAACCAGGCTCGCCGAAGAGGCTGAGAGAAGTCTGGTTCGGTTTGTTCATGGTCGTCCGCCGAGGTGGAGAGGTCAGCCGGTACGCGCACCGACTGCGACCGACTCTCGTCCGTTGCCTTGCAGGAATGGCCGCGAGCACAACGGGGATGGACAGAGGCGGCGATGCACTTCCGCCCCTGTCTCCATAAGAAGATAGCGAATCCGAGAGGAGGTTTAGAAGGCGATTGATGTGCCGACGTATGCGCTGAAGACCGCGCCGGGGCGTTCGTACGTGGAAATGCCCGTATTGGTGTACTTTCCCTCGACGCGGAAAGCGAGCGGGATGATCGGCGGCTTCACGCGCACCCCCACGAGCGCGTGCCAGCCGAACGAGCCTTCACGCTCCACAAGCGTCCCGATGTCAGGCTTCTTGCTGCTGGGGTCCTCGGTCTTGTACGCGTTCACGATGAGGTCCGCTCCTGCAACCGGAGCGACATAGTGATACCCAAGGCCGCCGCCGAGGTAGAGCGCGGCAATCGGCACAAGCGGCGGGAGTTTGATCAGGTCGCGCCGGACGGTGAGATAGGCCCCTGCGCGACCGAAGTAGAAGTCGCCGCTCTCACTCGCGCTTGGGTTGTTCGTCGCGGTGTAGATCACCTGATACTTTTGCAGGGCAACGTCCCCCGAAAGCTCGATGTCGAAGAACGGCAGCGCGTCAACGTAGAAATGCCCCCCCACCAGCCAGGGGTTGCTGACGGATTTCCGCGTCAGGGTGATGGGGTCCCAGAGCGCCCAGTTGGCCGAAATTCCCAGGCTCTTCCCGGCGTTCTCGAATTGCGTCCTTCCGAAGTCCCCTTCGTCAACGCTCACGAAATCTTTTCCGGCGTGCACCCCGAAGCCGAAGATGGCGTGTGCCGGAGTGCTCAGGAGGGCGACAAAACCGCCGAGGACGAGGGCGAGTCCCAGACATGAACGGCGAGATGACATACGGTTCTCCTTCCACGATGGATGAGCCATGCGGCGTATCCGCCGAGACAGGCGCGCCGGAGGCGCATGATGGTCCCTTTCTCTCCTCTATATAGAGAAAGGCATGACTGGTCCTTGTTGACCGCCCGTTCGCCGATTCTGCGTCCAGATCAATGCCCTCTCAACTGCGTTTAGGGCCTATCTGGCCTTGTTGAGAACCTCTACGGCGGGTCTTTTTCAGTTTTGTTGCACTATCTCTTGGGCAGGCAGGAATGCCTGCCCCACCGATACTCTTGTAGTTTTACCATGGGTGGGGCAGACATTCTTGTCTGCCCAAGCCTCATTGTGGACATTTCATCAGAAAACTTGCGCATCGCGTGATTCTTCGCTATGCGAACTCTTCGAGTTCGTTGCTCAGAATGACGACTGTTGATATTCGGATAGGCTCTTATCCTCACCCCTCCTCACCGGATGTCGGTTTCTCCTGCTCGTGTTCGCCGCTCTCGATGGTGCCGTGAAAGACCGCGCCCTCCTGGATGACGAGCTGTCTGGTCCGCATTTCCCCGCGCACCCGTGCGGTAGACTCCAGTTCCACCCTGCTCTCGGCGTCAATCGTCCCGGTGAACTGTCCTCCGATGATGGCATCGCGCACGAAAATGTCGGCGAGCACTGCCCCGCCTTCTCCGATGACCAGGCGCTCTGAGGCGCGGAGACGGCCTTTCAGTATCCCTTCGACCTTGACGCTGCCAACGATGTCGAACTCACCCTCCAGACGGGAGTTTTCCCCGATGATGGTATTCATGGCACCGTTGGAAGATTCGTGATATTTCGCCATTGACTGCTACCTCTCGGTAAATGTGCCGAATTCTCCCGTATCGCGTCGAGCACCGGAAGCCTGTGACGAAGCGGAAATATCCCCCAGCATCGAAAGGAGCGGGTTCACCGATTCCCCATCCGCAACGACCTGATAGTAGAGCATGGGCCGTCGCGAATCCGCCGTCGGACGAATTACCCCGATGGTCTGCCCCTGCATGACGAATTCGCCGGGGCGCACGAAGGTCGTCAGGTCGTGCGCGTACCGCGTCTGGAGGCCATTGCCGTGATCAATGATGAGCACGTCTCCGTTCGTGGGGTTCCACCTGATGTCGGCGACCGTTCCGGCGGCAGTTGCCATGACGAGCGCACCGGCATTGGCGTAGAGGTATATCCCCTGCTCGGCCTGTTCCGTCGGCCTTAGCCGGAAGGGCCTCCCCACCCACTGGGCAATCGGCACCCCCCAGGGAAGTGGGCGATACATCGGACGTTTGTCTCTGAACGTGGTTCCCCCGCCCAGCATCCGGTGAAGCCGCTCGTTGATGACCCAGATTTCGGCGAGTTGCTCGCGCAATTCCGAGGTGAGCTGGGATTGATGTCTCAGTTGCTCGGTCGTGATCTCAAGGCGAGCGATCGTCCGGCGCGAAAGCAGGCTGTCCACCATGGCAACGATGCCGAGAACGAAGACGAACGCGACGGCAATCAGCCCGATCTTCGCCAGGCGGACGGTTTGCAGGCTGAGCACATAGTTCCGCGTGGTCGCACCAGTGTCGGTGATCACCTTGATCGTCAGATGCCGATTCGGCTTCTTGTCAACCCAGCGTCGAATGTCCACGTGCGGTTATCCATTCGAGAATAGAAAGAAAGTAATGGCGTCACTGAAATGTACGCCCTTGCGTGCACCCGTCAACGAGCCTTTTCCTGTGCTTCGCCCGTCATGGGAACAAACCGGACATCGAGTTTCCTCTCCATGGTGACGGTGCTGTCCGGGAGCTTGGTGATGAGCCTCAACTCCTGCCAGAAATCGCCCACCGGTATGATGAGACGCCCCCCCGGCGCAAGTTGGTCTACAAGGGGCTTCGGCACGTGGTCCGGGGCTGCGGTGACGATGATGACATCGAACGGCGCATGTTCGACCCAGCCCTGGTAGCCATCCCGCGTCGCCGTCACCACGTTCCCATACCCAAGCCTGCGGAGCGTCGCCGTCGCCCGCTCCGTGAGTTCGTTGATGATCTCCACGGTGTACACCGTATCCACGAGCAACGAGAGCACTGCAGCCTGATACCCCGACCCGGTGCCGATCTCAAGCGCCCGGTCGGTGGGCTTCGGGCTGACCGCCTGGGTCATGTACGCCACGATGTACGGCTGGCTGATCGTCTGCCCGAAGCCGATGGGAAGAGGGTGGTCGGCGTAGGCCTGATCTCGCACCTCGTCCGGCACGAACTCCTCCCGTCGCACCGACGCCATCGCGTGAAGGACCCGCTCGTCCGTGATCTCTCTGCCGCGTAGGTGAATGTCGAGCATCCGGCGGCGTTCCACCTCAAGGGGCCTCTTCTGATCTTCGGACGGTGCGCCCCGGCAGCTGAAGCACAGCCCGGCGACAAGGCAGACTATACAGAGCGTCCACATGGTACCCTCCTCGGGAAAATCAGTAGCGCACGCGTTCCTCCTGTGTGTTCCCCCTGCCCACCAATCCTTGCCTTTGTACAGTGTACGAATTATTCCGCCGCAATTCCAGCAACAGCCCCTTTGAGGTTCTCGTCAGAGCAGCGTGACTTCGAATCCATCATGAAAAAACGGGAATGTCCGTGCCCTGCGCGTCATTGTATACTACTGCCGGATTCAATATCTTCAACATCCTGTCGCCTTCGGCTGGAATGCAGGCGAAACAATCCCGGCGTTCCGGCGTAATGGTATGACGGAAGCGTCGGCGCGAAGGCCCGCATCGGTCGTAGTGCGCGGCTTTGTCGCCGGAAATGCAATGATTCGGCTCGCTTGTTATCCCGCGATGGAATGACATCCCGTATGGCATCATGGAACCCTAGAGCCTCGGCGTTCGTAGTCATGGCAGCTGCCAGTGCGCTCCTGGTGGCCTTCGCCTCCTGTTCGAGCACGAAGACAGCCGTCGGCGAAGGGCTGCTCACCGACATCATCGGCCAGGTTTCGCGGCGAGACACCATTGATCTGACCCTTCCCACCTCGCCCGTCCTCACGTGCGCCAACTTCCCGATGGGCATCTCGCACTCCAGCAGCGAGGTGCTCCTCATCGGTGAGGCAAACAACCTGCGTGCGACGACGCTGCTCAAATTCGCTCCCCTCACCTCATGGACGGAGGAGCAGTACTACTCCAGTCCCAGTGGGTCAACTGCTCTTACTGACACGCTCACGATCACGCCTACGGCGATTGCCACCGACTCCGCCGCCGAACTCCGTGCAACATTCGTCGCCTTTGTCGCGGACTCGAACACGGTCACGTTGCGCAGCCAGAAGACGGCGACGGGATGGTCGCAGGCAGACTCCGCGACCGCTGCGCTCCCGGCGTTCACTGGTCCACTGCTTGCCGACGTGTCGCTCGACAGCACCTACTCCGGGGCGGTCGTGGACGTGCCGATCCCCTCGGCGGAACTCTCCGTGCTGATGAGCGATTCGCTCTCCCTCGCCATGCAGGGCGCGCCCGGCAGCCCGATGATCCAGATCGTCAGCCGCGACGGCGTGCTCACCTACAGCCCGCAAATCGTCGTATGGATCACCGCTCAGGTCACGTCAAAACGCCCGGATGTCGCGCAGAGGGACACCGTTGTCGGCCTGAGCCTGAGTCCTGTGGAGGATTGCCATCGTCTTGAGCGGCTTGCCCCGCCGCCGACTCCCGCCCCCGACGCGATGCTCCTCGCTGCCGGAGCGCCCCGGCGTGGGTACGTGCGCTTCAACCGGTTCGACATACCGGGCCTGAGCGATTCCAACGGAGTCGTGCCCGCGCGAACGACGGTGAATTCGGCGCTCATGGAGCTGACCCTCGGCACGGGAGGATACTCGTTCCAACGGGACGCCGCCCACGTGGAGCTCTATCCTCTCGGCGAGGCGTTCGACCTCGATAGCGCGCAGGTCAGCCGCTCGGCGCTCATCGTTGGGCGAGTCACCAGCGCGGGGTTCAATACGGTGGAGAGCACCTCGAGCACGGTGGAGGTGCGGAGGTTCGAGATCGCCGACCTCGTGAACGACTGGTGGCATGATACCACGTCAAACTATGGGCTGCTCCTGAAGCTCTCGAACGAAGACCGATGCGCGGACGCCGTCGAGGTGCGAGGTGTCCGGCTCATTCTCGTCACCACGACGCCGCCGATCATCGCGGAGAAACCGGCGCGACGTGATCCTGCCGGTGAGGAGGGGCGATGATGAGGCGGATACCCGCCCTTGCACTCGTGGGGATGATCGCGGCGAGCGGGAGCGCTTCGGGCACGTCAATCTTCTCGTATCATCAACAGGGGCTTGGGTATTGGGAATGGCGCGGCGACGGGCGCATCATGGGAATGGGCGGCGCTTCGGTGGCCGTGTTCGACATGTCGAACCCCATCAGCGTCAACCCGGCGGTGATCAGCGCGTTCGAACAGACCTCGTTGACCGCCACGTTCCTCAGCCAGAAGCGCGAGGCGCTGGATTACAAAGGACTCCGTGGGACGTTCTACGACCAGTATCCGCGCATCTTCCGTGCCGTCGTCCCGCTCGGATACGGCATCGTCATGTCTGTCGGGCTGGAGCCGCTCAGCGACGTGCGGATGATCTGGTCGAGCCAGGCGACTGCAAACGGGGTGAGCTACCGCGATTCGCTCGAAGCGGACGGCGGCCTTTGGGCGGGGACACTTCAGTTCGCCCGTCAGTTCGGCCCGTTCGCCGCAGGCATCCGTGTGCAGATGGTGAGAGGGCGGATCATCACCGAATGGCGACGCACAATCCTCGACGCGAGCACGCCGCTCACCACCTCGGTGCTTTCGACGCGCCGCTTTGTGGGAGGCACGTTCGGCCTCGGCGCGGTCTATCGCCTTGGCGAAGTGTGGACGTTCGGCGCGGCTCTCGATGTGCCGACCACGCTCGACGAGACGGATATCGTGTCCCTCGGCACGCGAATACCCAGCTCCCTCTACCCGTCTCACAGCGATAAGTTCACCATCGTGTCGTCCGATCAGAACGACACGAGCGCCACCACGCTGAAGCTCCCTCTGGGGTTCGCCCTCGGCGCCTCGTGGAGGCCGGGCGAACGGCTCATCTCTGCGGCGGAGGTAGAGTACCGCCAGTGGTCCCAGGTCTCGTCGGAGTTCCGCAATACCTGGCGCGTGGCGCTCGGTGCGGAGATTCGCCCGTCAACGAATTTCAAATCGTTCTTCCTCCTCCAGTGGCCCTATCGGCTCGGCCTTCGATGGGAGCAGCATTATATCCCGGCGCAGAGCACCCAGTCCTCGCGGTCCTACCCGAACGGCTGGTACGTCACCACCGGCCTGGGAATCCCCATCGGCGCTGGGCTGGGCCAGATTGACTATGCGTTCGAGTACGGGCAACGCGGTTCGCTGGGCACGAATCTGGCGCGTGAAAGGGTGTGGCGACAGACCATCTCGATTGTCGGGTGGGATCGCTGGTTTGTGCGGCGTCCCCGGCGGTAGAAAGCGTCACGTCGTGGGGGGCTATGACCGGGACCGACAGGATCGCGTGGGTCGGAATACTTGTCGGAGTGCTTCTTCCGACGTGCGCCTTGGCTGATGAGTGGATCGCCTTCAGCACCGCAAAGGCGCGTGCGGTCGCGCTGGGAGGCGCGTATTTCTCGGCGGAAGATGAGCTGTTCAGCGCGCAGTGGAACCCGGCTGCGTTCGGCGACCCCCGGTACCTGCGGGAACGATGGGTCCGAGCATATCTTATGCCGACGACACCACTTCTGGCGTTCTACCGATTCCGCTCGCGGAGCCTGCGCTGGCGGCATGACGAGGGGATTACCGGAGCGGAAGCGATAGTTGGCACGTTCTGGGCCGTGAAAGGGCTTTCATTCGCATGGCATACCTGGACACTGGGGTTCGTCAATGCGGATGAACCGCTCCGCCCTAGGCCGGAGGCGGAGCCTGCATGGCCGGGGTGGAACGGGATCACCGGGCAGAGCTACACGCTGGCGTTTGCGTTCAAGTTGGCCCCGCAGGTTGCGTTTGGCGCGTCGGCCACGCACGAGCTCCGCACCGCCGAGGCGACGACGAGACGCTGGGGCGGGACATTCGGCGTGATCTTGCGTCCGTCGTCGAAGGTGAACGTCGGGTTGACCTACGTCTCCAGGCCCGATAACCTGCTCGACCTCGACGAGGAACTGGAGCGGGTGGACCGAGGGACGATAAACGGCGGCATCTCGCTGTACCCCTGGCCGGGCACGGCGTGTTTTGCCGACCTGCGGAACCTCGACGAGTCGGAAACGCGCTTCGGCTTTGCCGAGCTTCACCTCGGCGTGGAGCAGATGCTCTTCGGGCTGGCGGCCGTTCGTGCGGGCTGGTACCGAATTGACGAGGACGGCACGGTCGTCTACAGCGCGGGGATCGGGATCAAACCGTTCTGGCGTGAAGCTGATGAAGCCAGGCCGGGGCGACAGACGGACCTCTTCGCGTATACGTTCGTCTGGCAGCACAACGTGGAGTGGGATCGGCGCTGGCATCTTCTCGCGCTCACGATCCCTCTGGAGTGGTGATGCCGACAGGAAAGATCGCGGCGTTCCTCGTGGCGATGGTTCTCGTGGTCGGGCAAAGTGCGGCAGGCGCACGCCGACCCGACGAATGGCCGACCAATCTCGACCTTCTGCGCGCTGCTCTTGCCGAGGCGACCGAGAAGCTTCTCGCAGCCGCGCCTGACTCGTTCGACCGAGTGGCGGTGTCGGTGAAGCCGGATACGGGGAGCATGAGTCGGCGGCAATTCGTGCGTGCGGCCGTTCAGGAAGCTCTCCTCGTGCGGAGGGTCGTCGTCCTCGCCGATTCGACCGATGCCGCCCTGCTGGAAGTGACCGTGAGGCGGCTGAGCGTGAGCGTGCCCGCGACGCATCGCCGGTGGCTCGTCGGTCGGCGCATGGCCCACCGGGAAGCGAAGGTCGCGCTTGCGGCAACCCTTCGCACGCGGGCGGGGCTGACGGTCTGGGCGACGGATGCCGAGGCGAACGCCGACGATTGGGTTCCCGTGTCCGCGCTCGCCTGGGCGGAAGGACCTGCCGCACTGGGGCTGGCCCCGATGGTCGGGCAGGAGTTCTGGGTTCGCATTGCCGAACCGATCCTCGTGATGAGTTCGGTAGGCGCGGTGATCTATCTCTTTTTCACACAGTGAGAGCGATGAAACGATACCTCCGAAACCGCGTGTCCGGCAGGGTCGCCTTGCACGGCGTGATCACCGGGGTTATTGCGCTGGCTTTCCTGAACGGCTGTGGCCCGAAGCTCCGGCTGCTCACCTGCGAGGAGTACTACCGGATCGGCGTGCGCCAACTGGAAGAGAAGAAGTGGCTCAAGGCGCAGGAGAGCTTTGAACGAATCACCTTCAACTACCCCGGCTGCGATCTCGTGGACGACGCGCAGTACATGCTCGGCGAGACGTACTTTCGCCAGGATAAGTTCATCGAAGCGAACTTCGAGTTCAAGCGAGTGGTGGAAGACTTTCGCCTCTCCGACCGCATGGAAGACGCGCAGTACATGATCGCCATGTGCGCGTATAAGCAATCGCTCCCGTACGGGCTTGACCAGACCACGACCAAAGAAGCGATATTCCGGTTTCAGCAATACCTGGAGGACTTTCCTCGCGGTCAGTGGGTGGGAGAAGCGCGAAAGAACATCCTCGAATGCCGGAAGAAGCTGGCCCACAAGGACTACGACACCGCCCGCTTCTACTATCGGCAAAACTACCATGACGGTGCGCTCATCTACCTCGATCACATCATCAGCGAGTACCCTGATTCCGGCGAGTGGGTGGAGCGCGCGCGCTTCCTGAAGGCGGCGATCCTCGCCAAACGCGGGCAGCAGCAGGAAGCGCTCTCGCTGCTGCGGGCGATCAACACGGAATCCGTCAGGCCGGCCATGCGGGAAGACGTGCAGCGCGAAATATCTCGCCTGCAAGGGCATTGAAAAGGCGTGTGCGGCGATGTCCTCATCCCCCACGAACCTGCCTTTGGGAAATGTGCGCCGCCTCGGCCTTCTGGGAGGGACCTTCGACCCGATTCACCGGGGGCATCTGGCTCTTGCCGAATATGCGTGGTATCATGTGCCACTCGATCAGGTGTGGTTCATCCCGGCATTCCTGCCGCCGCACAAGCTGAAGCGCCCGGCAGCCCCTGCGGAAATCCGGTGGGAGATGACGTGCGCGGCGGTTGCTCCCTTCATGCCGCGCTTTGTGGCGGTTGACCTTGAGCTGCGGCGCGGCGGGTTCTCGTTCACGGTTGACACGCTCGCGGAGATTCGCGCACGGGTGGGCGCGGAGGTAGAGCTTTTCTGGATCATTGGGCGCGACAACGTGCGCGAAATCCCCACCTGGTATCGCCCGGAGGAGTTGACCGCTCTGGCAACCATCGTCGCGGGCGGCAGGCCGGGCGCGAGCATCCCGCAGGAAGTTCCTCCCTGGCTCAGCACCCGCCTTATCCTCCTCGACGGCCCCGACGTGGCGATCTCCTCCACGCACGTCCGCGAACAGGTGGGCAAGGGCATTCTCGACGCCGACGCGCTTCCCGAACCCGTCCGGCGGATCATCGCCCGCGAACGGCTCTACGGCCACTCCGGCGGCGCGGTCTCCTGACTCGATGCCCTCTCTCCTGAGCGCGCGTACGGGAAGCGTGTTCGTTGCTCAGCATGACGCTCAATAGGGGTGTCATTCTGAGCGTCAGCGAAGAATCTGGTAGACAAGCCCCCTCTTCGGACACACCCTGCGGGTGCGCCGACGCGACGGCGCGTTTCCACCGATGCCGGGCGAAGGCTTTTCGGCAGGCAGGGCCTTTAGCTTTGCTATCGGACGACGTACGTTTATATTCGACACCCAATGCGCCGGATGTGACGGAACATTCCGGGATTCGGCAGAACACCTTGTGGGCACGCAGGGGCGAGGCATCCCTCGTCCTTCTCGGCGGAGCTACATGCCGGGGGATTTTCATACGCATCGCATCCATCTGCACGCTCTGTTCGTCCCAACCAAGTTCTTGCGCCACACCAGTGAGGGGGATGTATGCCGAAATCTGCCGTATCGCCGCCCGCCCGGAAATACCGGCCCAAGACGATTGCGGGAATAGAGATTCCCGCGCAACTGGTCCTCCCTCTGGAAAGCGAGCTGACGGGGAGGCTTTCGTGGCTCGTCCATCTGCGCTGGGGTGCGGCATTGCTCGTCACGCTGAGCGGGCTATGGTGCACCTGGTATGATGTCGGCATCCCCGGCAGGGAAGTCACCGCCGTCGGGGTGACGATTGCGCTTTACAACCTATTGATCCTCCTGACTCTTCAGCGCTATCTGAGAAACCACATCCTCAATGCGAATCTCCAGATCGGTCTCGATTGGCTCGCCCTGTTGGTGTTGATGCACCTGACAGGGGGGATGCACAGTCCCGTCCTCATGTTCTTCATCTTCCACGTCCTGATCGCGGCGATCCTGATGCCCGGCCGGGGGTGCTACTGGCATTCGCTCATTGCGACGGTCGCAATCGGCATGGTCGGTCTTCTCGAGCTTGTGGGGGTCATCCCTCACATACGCCCGATCTGGGCCAATCTCCCGCCGCCCGGAAGCCACCAATTGCTCGTGCTCGTGGGCTTTTTCGGGTTGAGCGTGTTCCTCTGCGCCTTCTTCGCCTCCACGATTTCCCACCATCTCCGGCGGTTGGAACAGGAGCAGATTGATCTCCAGGAGAAGTTCGCCGAGGCGATTCAGAGGTTGGATGCCGCCAATCAGGGACTGATCGCCATAGATAGCCAGAAAAGCCGCTACACCCATACGGTAACCCATCAACTGCGCGGCCCGCTTTCGGCGGTCCATGCCCTGCTGCGCGTGCTGGTTGACGGATACGAAGGCGAAATGAACGCCAAGGCAATGGACATTGTCAAGCGCGTCGAGGCCAGGACGGTGCAATTGCTCGACACGGTCAGGGACCTGCTGGACTTCGCCGGGCTTGACTTCGAACCGCGTGAGGAGCAAGGCGAACAGGTGAAGCTGATCTCAGTGGTCTCAAATTTGCTCGAAAAATACGTTCCATCAGCCGATCTCCGTCGCATTGCGCTCGACGCGAGCATTCCCGACGACCTGGTGATCCTGGCCACAGAGCATGACATTGAACTGGCTCTGGATAACCTCATGGGCAACGCCATCAAGTACTCGCACTCCGGCGGTTCGGTGGAGGTGCGAGGATGGCAGGCAGAGGGGCAGGTGCACCTCAGCGTCCGCGATCACGGCATTGGCATCTCGCCTGAAGCGCAGAAACAGCTTTTCACGGAGTTCTATCGCGCTCCCAATGCCAAAGAGCACGAACCTTACGGCACAGGCCTTGGGCTGGTCATCGTGAAACGCTCTGTGCAACGGTGGGGCGGGAGTGTGTCAGTACAGAGCATTGAGGGCGAAGGCGCTACCTTCACGTTGCATTTCCCACAACCCCAAGCACCATGCACCTGACACTCGGTCAACGACTCTTCCGCAGCTTCGCGATCTTGGTTGCAGTTGTCGGTGTTCTCATCGCGTTCATCGGGACCTATCTGATCAACCATACGGTGGTCAGCGAAGCGCAGGCCCGGGTTTCGCGCAACCTTCGGACTGGGCGTTCCATTTATGATGGTCACCTGCACGATCTGCAATGCCTAGCGGATAACCTCGCGCGCGACCCACGAGTGGCAGCCATTACTACCCATCCGGAGCCAGCGAAATCCTACGCATGGTGGGACGGTCTCTGCACGAGCATACGACCCGACATCTTCACGATCACCGACGCCTATGGGAGGGTGCTCCTCCGCGTGCACGCGCCGGGGCGCACCGATGACTACCTTGCCGATGACCCGCTCGTCGAGCGCGCTCGCTCAGGGCTGCACATTGCAGGCACGGTCGTCTGGCCTCTCAGCCGACTGGCCCGCGAGAACGGGGGACTGGCGGATCGTGCGCGGATCACCCCGGTTCCCACTCCCCAGGCTCGGCCCGATACGACGCACAGCCCCACCGACGCGATGTTGATCATGGCCGTCGCGCAATCGGGACTCGCGTATCCGAAAGCGTGTACAACAAGGTCGTGGTGGACGGCCAGACGTGGGTGGATAGGGCGTTTGTGGTGGATTCGTGGTATCTGGCGGCGTACGAGCCGATCTACGACATCAACGAGAACGTGGCGGGCATCCTCTATGTGGGGCTGCTGGAACAGAAATACCGCGACATGCGCGTCCGCACGATCACGTGGCTCCTGAGCATCACCGCCATCGGCCTGGCCCTGAGCGTGGCGCTCTCGTACCTCCTGGCACGCCGCCTGGCAGGCCCGCTTCACAGCCTCGCCCAGGCCGCCAAGGCGTTCAGTGGCGGCGATCTCACTCACCGCGTGGAATCCACGTCTCACGACGACGAGGAAATCGCGCAGTTGAAGACGGCGTTCAACCAGATGGCGGATGCGCTGGCTGCTCGTCAGTCCCAGTTGCAGGAGGCCAACGTGGCCCTCATCGAGGTCAACGAACAACTGGGCGAACTGAACCACCACCTCGGCGAACTCAATCACAACTACCTGGACATGCTGGGGTTCGTCTCCCACGAATTGAAGAACCCGCTCTCCTCCTGCCTGCTCAACGCGCATTCGGTCTCCGACGAGGTGCTGGGCGACCTCAACGAACACCAGAAGAAGGCGATGGCCTCCATCGTGCGGAACCTGGAATACTTCGACGAGATGATCCGCCACTACCTCGACCTGACGCGCATCGAACAGGGGCGCATGAACGTGCAGCCGCACGACATCCTCCTGATGGAAGACGTGGTCGGCCCGGTGCTGGAAGGCCTGGAACGGCAGATTCAGGCGCAGAAAGTCACCATCGAGAAGGACTGGCCGAAAGACGACGCGCACTTGAAAGCCGATCCCGCGCTCATGCGGATCGTCTACGACAACCTCCTCGGCAACGCGCTGAACTATGGCCACGAAGGCGGGACGATCCGCCTGCGTGCGACCGACAAGGGGGAGTTCTACGAGTTCGGCGTCTGGAACGAAGGCGTCGGCATTCCGGCGGACAGGATGAGCGAACTCTTCCAGAAATTTCACCGCATCGAGCAGCCCACGCTCCCCAAGCGCAGGGGCACGGGCCTGGGGTTGTTCGTCACGCGGGAAATCATCGAGCGGCATGGCGGGACAATCCGCGCCGAATCGGAACAGGGCCGGTGGGTGGAGTTCGTCTTCACGCTGCCCAAAGATGGGGAAGCACGCGCAGAGGCGAAATGACGGCGCTGCGCCGGAGTCCGTGCTCTTCGGGGTTGGCGAACGCATCCTCGCAGACGATTTTCCCTACGATGCGAATTAAGCCGCAGAGAAGGCCCGACCGTCCTCCCCCATACGCAGGGCAAGGAGCATCATGAGCCGCATATCCGCCGCGAACTCGCCGCGTTCGCCGAGTTTGAAGACTCCGCCGAACGTCCTCCTCTTCTTCACCGACCAGCAGCGCTGGGATACCGTCGGGGCGTACGGGAACCCGATGGGGCTGACGCTGAACCTCGACCGGATGGCCGCGCGGGGGGTGCGCTTTGAGCGAGCGTTCACCTGCCAACCGGTCTGCGCACCGGCACGCGCGTGCCTCCAGACGGGCCGCTTCGCCACAGAACACGGCGTCTGGCGCAACGCGATCCTGCTCGACCCCGCCGCAGAGACCATCGGCCACCACTTCCGGAGACAGGGCTACTGGACCGCCTACATCGGCAAGTGGCACCTTGCAAACCTGATCACCAAGCCGGTGCCGAAGGAATACCGCACCGGATACGAGTACTGGCTTGCCTCCGACACGCTGGAGTACACCTCGCACCCGTACCGCGTCACCATGTTCGACGGCGACGGTCAGCCGGTGCATCTGCCGGGCTACCGCGTTGACGCGCTCACCGACGCGGCGATCCGCTACCTCGAAGCGCACGGCAGCGACGGCAAACCGTTCTTCCTCACCGTCTCCTACATCGAGCCGCACCAGCAGAACGACATGAACAAGCTCTGCGCACCGGACGGGTACGCAGCGCGGTACCGCGATCCGCTCTACGTGCCCTGGGACCTGGTCGGCGCGGGCGGCGACTGGCGAAAAGAGCTTCCCGACTACTACGGCATGGTCGCCCGGCTCGACGAGAACCTCGGTCGCATCCTCGCCGCGCTCGACCGGCTCGACCTTGCGCGGCGGACGGTGGTGTTCTTCCTCACCGATCACGGCTGTCATTTCCGGACCCGCAACCGGGAATACAAGCGCAGCCCGCACGAATCCTCCATCCGCATCCCGCTCGTGGCTCAGGGGCCGGGCTTCGACCGGGGCGCGGTCGTGCCGGAGCTTGTGAGCCTCATTGACCTGCCGCCGACGCTCCTTGAGATCGCCGGTGCGCCCATCCCGGCGGCCATGCGCGGCACGAGCCTCCTCAGTTTGTTCGACCGGCGCAAGGCAAACTGGCAGGACGACGTGTTCGTCCAGACGAGCGAGGAGGAAGTCGGTCGGGCCGTCCGCACAGAGCACTGGAAGTACAGCGTCCACGCCCCGGAAAAGAACGGCGGGAAGGACTCGTCAAGCGAACGGTACGTCGAGCAGTACCTCTACGACCTCGAACACGACCCCTGGGAGCGGGAAAACCTCATTGGGCGGCCTGAGCACCGCGCCGTCGCCGACGAGATGCGCGAACGGCTCATCCGGCGCATGGTCGGCGCAGGCGAGCGGGAGCCGGAGATCGTGCGGGCGAGGTAGTCCGGCCACTTGCCCATGCTTCAGGTCGGCGCAAGGGCGCGAAGACTCAGCTTGCTCTCCCTCTCGCCCCGTCGCTACATTTCTCTCCCAACCCTCTCGCCGCTCACCTTCCGAACCGGGGCGTTTGCCGATGGACCAGGCTACCTACGGACGCCTTGTTGATGAGGCACTGGAACACGACTACCGCTACTACGTCCTCGCCGCGCCGACGATCAGCGACGAAGCGTACGACGAACTCATCGCGCGCCTGCGCAAAGCCGAGGCGGAGCACCCCGGCTGGCAGCGCGCCGACTCCCCTACCCTGCGCGTCGGCGGGCAACCAACGAAGGAATTCCCCACCGTCAGGCATACGAGGCCGATGATGAGCCTCGACAATACGTACGACGAAGGCGAACTGCGGGAGTTCGACCGGCGCGTCCGTTCCGGATTGGACGAAGAGCCGGTGGAGTATGCGTGCGAACTCAAGCTCGACGGCGTGGCGCTTTCGCTGCGCTACGAGGAGAGCGTGCTCGTGCTCGCCGCCACGCGGGGCGACGGCGTCCAGGGGGACGACATCACCTCGAACGCCCGGACGATCCGGACGATCCCACTCCGCCTGCGCGAACCGGGCATCACGACCGAAGTGCGCGGCGAGGTCTTCTTGCCGACGGATGCGTTCAGGAAGATGAACGAGGCGCGGGAGGAGGCGGGGGAGAAACGCTTCGCCAACCCGCGCAACGCCGCCGCAGGGACGCTCAAGCTTCAGGACCCTCAGGAGGTGGCCCGGAGGCCGCTCGCGTTCATGGCCTACTGGGGCGCGCCTGAAGCCATGGGGGAGGACAACCACTGGGAATCGCTCAAGCGGCTGGAAGCGTGGGGGTTTGCAGTGAATGCCAACCGCCGCCTCTGCGCCTCGATTGACGACGCGCTCGCCTTCTGCGCCGAATGGGAAGAGAAGCGCGAGGCGCTTTCGTACGAGATTGACGGGGTGGTGGTGAAGGTGAACCGATTCAGCCAGCAGGAGCGGCTCGGCGCGACCTCCAAAAGCCCGCGCTCCATGATCGCCTACAAGTTCCACGCACGCCATGCGACGACGCGGCTCCTTGAGATCGGCTTGCAGGTCGGGCGCACCGGGGCAGTCACGCCGGTCGCGCACCTGGAGCCGGTCTCCGTCGGCGGCATCACGATCAGCCGCGCCACGCTGCACAACGCTGACGAGATCGAACGGAAGGACATCCGGGTGGGCGATACGGTGGTCGTCGAGCGCGGTGGGGACGTGATCCCGAAGGTGACGGGAGTCCTCCTCGACCAGCGCCCGGCGGATGCGATGCCGTTCCAGTTTCCGAGCGCGTGCCCGGTCTGCGGCTCGCCCTTGCATCGAGAGGAGGAGGACGCGATCATCCGGTGCGATAACGCGGCCTGCCCTGCCCAAGTGCGCGGCAAGCTCATCCACTTCGCCGGTCGCGGCGCGATGGACATCGAAGGGCTGGGTCCGGCGGTGGTGGAACAGCTCATCACGACGGGCCTCGTGCGCGACGTGGCGGACCTCTTCGGCCTGAGCGTCGAAAAGGTCGCGGAATTGGAGCGGATGGGCGAGAAGTCGGCGACGAATCTCGTGGAGGCCATCGCGGGGGCGCGCACGCGTCCGCTCGCCGCGCTCATCTTCGCGCTGGGAATCCGCAACGTCGGCGCGACGACGGCTCGTGCGCTCGCCGCTCACTTCCGCTCCCTCGATGCGCTCATGTCCGCCTCGCTCGAGGACCTCATGGCGGTGGAAGACGTTGGGCCGGTGGTGGCGCAGAGCATCGTCGAGTTCTTCCAGGTCCCGGCGAATCAGTCGCTCGTGGAGCGGCTCACTGCCGCAAAGCTCACGGTGGCGGAGGCGGCTCCTTTGCCGGAGGAAAAGGCGTCGGGCGGGGTCTTCGCGGGCAAGACGGTGGTGCTCACCGGAGAACTCGAACGTTACACCCGTGAGGAAGCCGCCGAACTCATCCGCGCCGAGGGCGGGAAGGTGACGGATTCGGTGAGCAAGAAGACCTCGCTCGTCATCGCCGGTCCGGGGGCCGCTTCGAAGCTTGCGAAAGCGAAAGAGCTTGGCATCGAGGTGTGGGACGAAGCGCGTATGCTCGCCGCGCTGGGGGGTCGAACTCTGTGAGTTCGATGCGCGTTTCATGCGGTACGGAGTGGGCAGTCGTTCTCATTTCGCGCCATCTGGAGGGCGTACCATGTCTCCTCAGAGGTCTGAGCAACAGTATCGCGAGAGTCTGATGCGCCTGATCCGCGAACTGACCGACGTTGCACGGGCGTTGAAGGCGTTCGACGAGGCCTCAGCATCGGACCCACGCTCAGCCGTGCCGCCGTCGGTTGGTCTCTTCCCACCGACAGGGGTGCGCGAGGTTGACGTGGTGGCGAACATGTTCGCAGTGACGCTCCGCGTGCTCACCCAACACATCGAGCGGCTCCGCGCCCTTGTGCCTCAGCGCCGCGAGATGCCGCCGACCGCGCAGCAGGCGACGGTGCTCTTCTGTGGGCTGGACGACCGCACAGCGAACGTACTCGCCGAGGAGCCGAAGTCCGCCATGGAGACGCTGAGCAGGTATCACGCGCTCATGGCGGCCGTCGTGAAGCGTCACGGTGGGGCATTTCTTCCGCTCGGCGGGGCGTCGTTCCTCGCGGTGTTCGGCATGGAGCCGGGAACGGAAGGAGGACATGCGCTCCGGGCGTGCCGCTCCGGCATGGAGATGCTTGCGGCTCTCGATCAGCTCAACGCCTACCAGACGCGCAGCCGAAAGCCTCCGGTGCGCTGCGCCATCGGGATTCACACGGGGGACGTGCTCACGGGCACCATGGCGCTTGATCGGGAACCCATCTTCGCCGTCGTCGGCGCGACCGTATCGCTCGCCATGAAGGTGCAGGGGCTGGCGCAGGGCGAGATTCGTCCGTTGTTCCTCTCCGGAGCTACCGCGCAGGAGACCGGCGGCGCGGTCAAGGTGGAATCGCGGAGAGGCATCACGGTTCGCGTGGGCGACGTGGTCCTGCCGATCTTCAGCATCATGCAATCGCCGCCGCACGTGAACTATCGGGAGATGCTCGATGGGATGTTCGGCGTCGTGCCGGTGTCGCGGGAGCCTGAAGGGGGTGCTGAGGCGCACCGTTCGTGAGCGAGGTGTGCTCATGCCCGCGAAGCTGCGGTCCGCGCCGTTTGAAACGCTTGTGGTGTTTGGAGATGGCGCGGCCAGGGGGATGTGCGCGACGAAGCCCGAACGGCGGTGGGCAAACCTCGTGGCGGAGCGCATCGGCGCGCAGCAGGGCAGTGAGATGACCCTCCACAACAAGGGCCTGTCCTCGAACGTCATCTCGCCGCGAAGCCCCGGGTACGATTCCTCGTGGAGGCCCAGTGCACGGGATCGCTACGAACGCGACGTGATCGCCCTGCGGCCTGGGGTCGTCATCATTTCGTTCGGGCTGTGCGACATGCGGTGCGCGTACGAACCGCGCTTCTTCGCCGAAGACCTTGAGCACATCACGGCAGACGTGATGGCGCGGACTGGTGCGCTCACGGTGCTCACCACGCTCTCTCACATGACGCGCTACGGCTGGTATCCGCCTTTCGACCGGGGCAGCAGGGCGCTTGCATGGGCGTACAACCGGGTGATCGCCGAAGTTGCGGGGCGAACGGGGGCCATTCTCGCGGACGTGTGCGGCGCGCAGGGTGGCGCGGACTGGCTGGTCCACGACGACGGCGTGCATCCGAACGACGCGGGGCACGCGGTGATCGGAGAGGCCGTGTTCGGGGCATTCGCCGGGGCACTTGCCGGTGGGAGGACCTGACGGTGGACCCGCGCACGATTCCGGGGCTGACGGTGAGCCGTATTCGTGCGGAATTGGCCGACATGGAGACGATCCCCGACGCCGTGCTCGCCGCGCTGCGAAAGGACCGCAGGACGACGGTGCGCGCGCTGGCCGAGCAGGGAACGCGCCCGATGCGAAAGCCGGAGAGAGACCTGCTCGTTCACGAACGGGCGTTCTGGGAGCGCGGGCTGACGCGCATTGCCGGTGTTGACGAGGCAGGGCGCGGCCCCCTTGCAGGCCCGGTCTGCGCGGCAGCGGTCATCCTTCCGCCCGGATGCGAATTGCCCGGAGTGCGGGATTCAAAGTGCCTGACCGCCGGGGAACGCGAGCGGCTTGTGCCGGAGATTCGGCGCGTGGCGACGGCGGTCGGCGTGGCGCTTGTGGACGTTGACCTCATTGACAGGCTCAACATCTTTCAGGCGACCCACAAGGCAATGCGGATGGCGCTCGCCGATCTGAAGACGGAGCCGGAGCACGTCCTCGTTGACGGGAGATTCACCCCCGGCAGCCCCTTCCCGGAGACGGCGCTCGTCGAAGGGGACGCGCTCTCGCTCAGCATCGCCGCCGCCTCCGTCATCGCCAAAGTGACGCGGGATCGGCTCATGATCGAGATGGATGCGCGCTACCCCGGCTACGGGTTTGCCCGGCACAAGGGCTACGGCACGCCGCAGCACCGGGAAGCCCTGCGAAGGCTCGGCCCCTGCCCCATCCATCGGAGGTCGTTCACCGGCGTAGAGGCAGAAGCGGCGATGCGCTCGCCCGCGTACCGACACATGGTCCGCGCCATATCCCTCTCGTCCACTCCTGAAGAGCTTCGTGAGGTCGGCAACGCCATCGGCGAGCAGGTGAGCGAGATCACCCCGCAAGAGCGCGAGCGGCTGCGGAAGCTCTACCGTCGGCAGCGCGAGCGGCTTCGCCGGGCTTCGCCATGAGACGCTCCGGTCCGATAGGCGAGGAACGTGCCGCCCGGCATCTTCTCGAAGAGGGGTACGAACTCCTTGCTCGGAACTGGCGAGCCGGACGGACCGGGGAGCTTGACATCGTCGCACGCCTCGGCGCGACGCTCGTCGTGGTCGAGGTCAAGACCGCCGCGCAACGGCAGTTCGGAGACCCCATCTCCTGGGTGACTCCGCGCAAGCAGGCGCAGATCGCCCGGCTTGCAGAAGCGTTCCTCGCGCAGTACGGCGAGCGGGTGGATGGCGTGAGGTTTGATGTGATCGCCGTTGATGCGCGGAAGGATCCGCCGGAGCTTATGCATCTCGCGGATGCGTTCCGACCGGAAGCTCTCTGATACGGGTTCCAGGTAATAGTACTTCATCACGGACTACAAGGGCGAATACGAGATTCGCCCCAAAAAGCGTGTCGAAACAATACCTTGTAGGGACGAGGCATGCCTCGCCCCTACTCGACATGCACAATTCCTCGCTGAAAAGCGCATCAGTTGCCGGATGAAGCGATCTTGTTCCGGAGCCTCTGCGCTTCCTGATAGTACCAATCGAGGATGTTCACCAGGCTGCCCGGAAGCTCCGTCTGCCGCGTGGTGACGGCGTGCACCACCTGGTACGTGCCGCGCATCCTCCCCTCGATGGTCACCGCCGCGTCGGATTTGAGGAAATCGGCGGCATCCTCACCCTCAGGGTAGCGCTGGCGCAGGGAAATGAACCCGTTCTTCCGGAAGAGCGCGTAGAGCGAATCCACCTGTTCCGGCTTCCAGACTTCCCGAAGCACCACGTCGTAGGAAACCTCGTCCCCCCAGTCCTCGAACTGCATCAGCCCGTTCGCCTGCACCGTCAGACGCCCGGCGTTCGCGGGCGAGTTGCGGGAGCTTGTGATGACGATGCGGAAGTCCTCCGGGGCCTGAACGGCGGGGTCTGAGGAAAGGATGCAGCCCGACCCCACGGCGAACCCAGCGAGCATGGAAAGGAAGAAGAGCGCCGTATTCGACCGCCAGATCAGGCGAATCAGCTCGCGAACACGCGGAAGCGCCATGGAATCGGACCTCCCCCTCCCATGCGTCCATTCGCCGGTTTCGCAAGGAAGAACACCCATTAAGAGGATGCTAATAATATAGAAATACTATGAAAGATGTCAATAGATGAATCGAAGAGAAAACGACAGGCTGCCAGGGCAAAAACCGAGAAGAAGTCCTTCGGATGTGGCCGTGAGGGGCGCCCGACGCTTTGTCTTTTCCTCGCGGAAGGCGATATTGTCTCTCGAACTCAAAGAGTTCGCATTGAACTCAAAGAGTTCGCACTTGAACTTGAAGAGTTCGCACGTTGGCTCGTTTGCGCCGTGGCTCAGGTTGAGGGGAACGGCGTTCGGTTCCCTGCGGCAGAGCGTCTCCGACGACTCCCGTGCGGCTTCGTGAGAAACGCGGGTTATTGTTTATTTCATTAGAATCTATCTGGCTCTGTTGACATCCCGGATTCTCGTGTATCAGAGAACACCGGTCTGTAAGGGCGAATCTCGTATTCGCCCTGTTTTCTGGGGCGATCACAAGGATCGCTCCCTACACCTAAACGAGGTTA
>Ga0172366_10000799_pt1 | contig 23703 bp, 15 predicted proteins | sample LakKivSesite69cm_FD_114533 | JGI IMG/M metagenome (GOLD analysis project Ga0172366, IMG submission 114533) | Sediment microbial communities from Lake Kivu, Rwanda - Sediment site 69cm | ecosystem: Environmental > Aquatic > Freshwater > Lake > Sediment | place: Rwanda: Western Province, Lake...
CTCTGTTCAACGCTGGAACCCTCCTGGGCCAGCTGTCCGCATGCTTTGTTCTCTCCATCGAGGATGACATAGAATCCATAATGAGAGCGGCCACTGAAGCCGCGATCATCTTCAAGTGCTTGGCCCCAGGAACCCTGGTACCCTCGAGCAGAGGCGTTGTCCCGATAGAAGAGATCCGAAAGGGAGACCTCGTTGAAACTGGGCGAGGGCTTTCCCGAGTTCTGGAGACCCATCATTACAGAGGCGCTCCCGTTTGCCGCCTCTCGACGAAACTGGGTCTCACGGTCGCAGGAACGCCTGAACATGGATTCCTAGTCTGCCTTGAGGACGGAGACCTAACTTGGAAGAAGATGAAGGAACTGCAGCCAGACGATCGGGTTCTGCTCTCCCGCAAGAACATCAACGGTGAGGCCCTGAGAGGGATGAGCCCTCCGTTCGTTGCAACAGAACACCACCTGCTCAGCTACGCCACGGGTCAGGAAATCGTCCAGATGGTCAAGCACGCTCCGCGATCCCGGGTAGATCCACCTGAGAACGACATACTCTTCGATCAAGTGGTATCAGTTGAACCAGTAGGACTCAGCGACGTGTATGACCTGACGGTTGAGGGAGCACACGCCTATGTCGCGAATGGGTTCATCACCCACAACAGCGGCGGAGGCATAGGCATCAACTACTCGAAGCTCAGGCCCGCGGGAGATATGGTGTTCACGACCTCGGGCGTGGCAAGCGGCCCCATATCCTTCATGAGGATAATCGATACCGTCACTGATGTCGTCAGACAAGGCGGCCGCAGAAGGGGCGCGAACATGGGTATACTGAACGTGGATCACCCCGACGTAGAGAAGTTCATAACGTGCAAGACGGAGGTCGGGAGATTCGAGAACTTCAACATCTCAGCCATGGTCAAGGAATCCTTCTGGGAGTGCTTGGAAAGGGGAGAACAACTTCCACTGGTCAACCCTCGGAACGGTCAGGTCTGGGACAAGGCAGACCCAGCCAAGCTGTTCGAGTTGATCGCCAAGCAAGCGTGGAAGAACGGGGACCCAGGAGTCGTGTTCTTCGACAACGTGAACAGAAGGAACGTCATGAAGGGGACTCTCGGCCCAGTTGTGAGCACGAACCCATGCATCGTAGGAGACAGTAGGGTGTCAACTGACAGGGGCATGATCAAGATTGCGGACTTGTACGTATATGAGACACCCGTCAAGGTCAGCACGGACGCGCGGGTCGGACCAACGCCAGTGATGATCTACCCCTATGGCACGAAGCTCAAGGGCATGGCACATCAAGCCTGCGGAACCGAACCGAAGGACATTGCCAGTGTCGTGTGCACCGGGACGAAGCTGGTCTACGAGGTGCAGACCCAACATGGGTACCGGATCAAGGCCACATCAGATCACAAGTTCCGCACACAAGATGGCTGGAAGCCCCTGTCCGAACTCACGCGAAAGGACGTCCTGTACCTGCAGTCCGGAGCGGGAGGCTTTGGAGAATTCGGAACGCTGGATGCCGGAAGGGTTGTCGGCTGGACTGTCGGGGATGGCGATATCAGTGGCCAAAGGGTGTACCTGAGATTCTACGGTGAGGATAAGGAGGTTGCACGTACGATTGCCGAGGCTGTGGCCAGACTGACCGGCAGTCCTGCAAGGGTCAAAGACAACCCTAGACGGGATTGCCTATACATAGTGTCGAGGAGGCTCTATAGGGAGCTTCGGCCCGCGTTTCCTGACGGGAACAAGCTCCAAGTTTCCGAACTGGTGTTCCGCGGCTCGAAGGATCTACAGAGGGGCTTCCTCCAGGGGCTGTTCACTGCAGACGCGCACGTCAACATCACCGACGACAAGAGCTGTTGTGTGCGCCTGACAAGCATCTCAATCCGGCTTCTGGAGCAGGTTCAGCTGCTTCTGCTCAACTTCGGCATAGTGTCAAAGATCCACTTCAACGGGAGAGGCGAGCGAACCCGTCTCCTGCCGGACGGTCATGGCGGCAAGAAGGTGTACGAGTGTAGAGCTTACCATGAGTTGTCGATCGACGGACGTAGCAGGGACATATTCGCGCGAGAGATCGGCTTCTTGACCCAGAAGGAACAGGACATGCTCTCGTCTTGGATAGCCAGCGAGAGAAGAGATTCAGACAGAGAGAGGTACGTCACCGGCGTGAGAAGGGTTCGGCGAGTCGGCTATGAGACCGTCTTCGACCTCAAGGAGCCCGAAACCCATAGCTTCATCGCGAACGGGCTGGTCATTCACAACTGTGGGGAAGAGCCCTTGTACCCGTATGAATCGTGCAACCTTGGTTCGATAAACCTCCACGCCTTTGTCAAGGAGGACCCGGAGGGGAAGAAGCACTTCGACTGGGATGCATTCAGAGATTGCGTGATCCTGTCGACCACGTTCCTGGACAATGTCATCGATGTCAACAAGTTCCCGTTCGACCAGATCGAGAGGATGACCAAGAGCACCCGCAAGATAGGTCTCGGCATAATGGGACTCGCGGATGCGCTTTTCGCCTTGGATATCCCGTACAACAGCGAGCAGGGATTCGAGTTCATGGACAAGGTGGGCGAATTCCTGACGTACTGGTCCATGTGGAGTTCAACCGAGGGGTCCAAGGAGAGAGGGGCATTCCCACTTCACTCCGACTCGGCCTATCCCAGGGGGGATCTGCCCATCGAAGGCTACTACCGAAGAGAGGACTGGGGGCTGGACTGGGATGCCTTGGTCACCAAGGTGAAGTCTGATGGCATACGGAATGCCGAATGCACGACCATAGCCCCCACTGGCTCCATCTCGATGATTGCGGACACGTCGGCAGGGATAGAGCCAGCCTACGCTCTGGTGTTCGAGAAACGCGTCACGGTTGGGAATTTCCTCTACGTCGACGAGGAGTTCGAGAGGGGGTTGAGACGCGCGGAAATGTACTCGGAGAAGACGCTGAAGGACATCAGCGACAATGGGGGGTCCCTACAGGGACTGGAAGCTGTCCCGGAGCGGTTCAAGCTTGTGTTTCAGACTGCCCTGGACATACCTTGGTGGGACCACATCAGGGCCCAGGCGGCCTTCGCGAAGTGGATCGCAGCAGCGGTGAGCAAGACGATCAACATGCCTTCGTGGGTGACGGTCCAAGATGTCCTCAGGGCATATCTGTTCGCACACAAGCTGGGAGTCAAGGGCATCACCGTCTACCGCGACGGTTCAAGGCCCGGACAAGTCCTAGTCGCCCCTTCGTCGAAACGAGGGGGATACGCGGTAGCAGTCAGGAACAACACTGTTGAGATGATGAAGAAGGCAGGGATTGAGGTTGAGCCCTCGACCGCGGATGACAGCTTGAGTTCGGTGCCTCCAGAGAAGAGAGCAGTTCAGGCCGCTTCTGGCGCCGCGGTCATCGCGGCGTCCGACGGGAACAAGGCGGAGAAGTGTCCTTCATGCGGAGGGACGAGGATATTGATGGAAGGAGGGTGCGGAATATGTATTGACTGTGGGTGGAGCCACTGCCCGGTGGCTTGAGCGCGAATGGGGAAGACATTCCTATACACGGGGTCGGGTGCGGGCAAGACCACCAACGCGATAGGACTCGCAATAAGGGCAATTGGCCACGGGAAGAAGGTGGTGATCGTGTTCTTCATGAAGGGATGGGATCAGACCGGCGAATACTTGGTGAGAGAGAAGCTTTCGCCGCTATACGAGGTCCGTCTGTTCGGGTCCAAGGGCTGGGTCGACCTCAAGAACCCAAGCGACGAGGACAGGAGAATGGCTAGGGAGGGGCTGGCATACGCCAAGGAGAAGCTGGCCGAGAGACCTCACCTCCTAGTCCTCGACGAGGTGAACCTTGCAGCGGCCGTAGGCCTCCTAGACACGGAGGAGGTCATATCACTCTTGGACGAGGCCCCCGAAGAGACCGACGTCGTGTTGACAGGCCGCCACGCACCTCCCGAGTTGATCAATCGGGCGGACTTCGTGAACTTGGTGTCAGAGGTGAAGGCCCCCAAGGAAATGTACAGCAGACTCGGGATAACCTACTAGCAGCCCGCAGCGTTGTGGTCTAAGTTATTACGTTCGTCAAGCCAGCCTCTCGCGCCATCTTCATAGACCTGACCATCTCCGACCTTGTGAGCCTCCTGCTCAGCTCCTTTCTTGTGTGGGCTTTCCATTCTGGCCTGTACTGCCACATCAAGTTCACCCTTGTGGACGCTCCGAGGTTCTTCGATACCCATCGGAGGATCTGATCTAGGCAGCAGTCCAAGTGATCGGGAAGGACCAATACCCTCACGATTACCTCTGCGGATTCCTTCGCCATGAGGAGGTTCTCGGTGATCGTTCGCATGTACCGATCCACGCCCGAGATCTCCCGTGCACAATCGTCGTTACCGTACTTGAAGTCTAGGAGGTAGATGTCAACCACACCATCCAGCAGTCTGGCCTGCTCCTGAGAGTAGTAGGCGTTTGAATTCCAGACGACTGGTATGTTCTCCTCCAGCGCGAGGAACACCTCAAGCCACAGGCTCAAGTATTGATCGGGGTTTCCCCCGACGCAGTTCAGGTTTCTGGCCCCTGCCCTCCTGGCTTTGTCTGCCCCTTCCGCAACGTACTGAGGGCTCATCGTGTCCCCCTTCTCAAGCCACTGAGAGACCGTGTAGTTCTGGCAGTGAAGGCAGTGGAACGAACAGCCCATTGTGAAAACTGTGAAGCTCGGGACCAACTCTGGCTCCTCTCCGTGATGCTCGAACATCGAGGACACGGTCAGGTCGGCTCCGGCCCCGCAATCACCCCGCTCACCCGCCTTCCTATTGACACCGCACCTCCTCTCACACAAGATACAATGTTCCATCAGTCTATCTGCCATTGACCGCTTGAGCTCAAGTAGGTTTGACCGAGGCGAGGAACCTAAGTCAGACAGTCCTTGGGTGGACGACATCGACCTCCGGAACTCCTCCATACCCTTGTCGTGTGCAGACCATAGGTCATCCAGCGCATCCGTCGGGTCGAAGTCGACCGGAATCATCCTCGCTATAGTGAACCTAGCTGGAAGCTCGTCCTCGACCACCCTGAAGTACCTGCCGAGCGCGGATCTCGCCTTCTCGTCGTACATAACACTGACTGCGTCGGGGCGAGCTATCCTCCACAAGTCCGGTTCACCTCCTTCGCTCCAACGCTTAATCCTTTCCGTGATGCGCCATCGAGGTTGCTTTAAATCTCCCCGCATTGATGTCGATAATCGTTGACGGAAGCTTCGCTCTACGCGCGCCTAGACGGCGACGTCCAGTGCAACGCGTGTTTCAGGAGATGCAGGATAATGCCCAGTGACCTTGGGTTCTGCAGGGTGAGAAAGAACCTGAACGGCAAGCTGTACAGCCTCGTCTACGGCAAGCTCATCGCAGAGAACCTAGACCCCATAGAGAAGAAGCCGCTCTTCCATTTCTACCCCGGATCAAGCGCCTACTCTATAGCCACGGTCGGGTGCAACTACAGGTGCGCATTTTGTTGCAACGTGGACATATCTCAGAGCAAGGACATCTCCGGAGTGGACAGGACCCCCGACGAGGTGGTCGAGGCCGCGCTGAGGCTCGGAGCACGGTCGATCAGCTACACGTACACCGAACCCACGATCAACATAGAATTCGCGCGAGACACGGCCAAGTTGGCCAACCAGAAGGGAATCAAGAACACTTTCGTCACGAACGGGTCTATGACTTCGGAGGCCCTAGATTTCATGGCCCCTTACCTTGACGCTGCCACCGTCGACTTCAAGGGACACGGAAACGAGGAGTTCTACCTGAAATGGATGGCAGTCAAAGGAACCGACCACGTATACGAGGCGCTGCTGGGCATGAAGAAGAGGGGCGTGCACGTGGAGGTCACGGACCTGGTGGTTCCCAAGTACGGGGAATCGCAGAGAGACCTGCTGAAGCTGGTCCGATGGGTAAGGGACGAGTTGGGCCCATACACCCCGTTCCACGTGCTGAGGTTCTTCCCAGCTGCGAGGATGATGGGCGTGCCTTCGACACCTCTGAACGCCATAGAGCGGGCCTTGGAGACAGCCAAGGACGAGGGGCTCATGTACGTCTATGCCGGAAACCTGCCGGGCCACAGGACTGAGAGCACCTATTGTCACAACTGCGGAGAGCTCGTGGTCTCAAGGCACGGCTTCTTCGTGGACTCCGTCAAGCTGACCGAGGATAACAAGTGCCCCAAGTGCGCAACGCCCGTACCGATTGTGGGCAGGCCGATCCCTTCTCCGGTGTCTTCCCTGTACTGACCCGGACTGGCCAATAGGGTTAATACGAGTGGGAGGTCAACTGGCGGCAGATGGTAGCCAAGCTGGCCTTGGGCCCTGCGTCCCAATCCCTCGGCAACTCGCTGTCAGCCAAGCTCCACTTGGAGAGGGCCACGGTGTTCTGGAAGGAGTTCTCTGACGGCGAGACGTACGTCAGGATCGAAGGAACATCTCCTGGGGATGACCTGATAATCGTTCAGTCACTCTCCCCTCCCCAAGCGAAGAACATGATCACGTTGTTGCAGATGGCGTCAGCCGCAAAGGGTGTCGGGGTTGGACGGATCCTAGCGGCCGTTCCCTATCTGGCGTACTCGAGGCAGGACAAGAGATTCCTCTCGGGCGAGGCACTTTCGGCAGAGCTAGTCGCCAGAGCCTTGGAGGCCTCCGGGATCGAGAGGGTCTATGTGGTCGAGCCCCATAGCGAGGAGTCGTTGTCCTTCTTCAGCGTCCCCGTGGTTGCTGTACGCCCGTTCGAAGACATCGTGCGTTTCCTGAAGGAGAGGGACGATCATCTGATTGTTGCCCCGGACGAGAAGAGGACCTCCGATGCCAAGCAACTGGCTTCCTTGCTCGCCACAGAGTTCGGATGGATGGAGAAAACTAGGGACAGGACAACGGGGGCGATAGCGTCCAAGATAGGAAACATCCCGCGGGGGAGGAGATCCGCACTGATATTTGACGACATCATAGGCACGGGAGGAACAATCGCTGAGGCTGCAAAGCTTCTGAGGTCCATAGGATTCGAGAGGATAGAGGCGGGCTGCGTACACGGCCTGTTCGTGCAGGGAGCTGACCAGAGGATGAAGGCTGCCGGTGTCAACTACGTCTTCTCATCGGACACGGTCGAAGGCGCGTTCACTGAGTACTCTGTTGCGGATTCGCTTGCCAAATCGATCGAGAAAGACATCTGATGAGCGAGGCCCTCTTCGTGAACTACGCGCTGGGACTAGGTCAACTGCCGGTGAGCGAGCTAGAAGGAGCCATGGAAGCAGAGCGGGCTCCGTTCTTGCCTGATGAAGGGATCCAAGGAGTCGTCAGGTTCAGATCAGACCCGGCCAAGGCGCAACGCGCTGTCTCAAGGCTGGCCATGTCTAGGTTCATGTGCAAGGAGCTGTGCTTCTCAAGGGGGGATCCCGCGGACCTGCTAGTTCAGATCAGGAAGGGAATCACCTTACCGAGTATCAGCTCCTTTCGCGTGACCGTGAAGAGGATGGAACACAGCGTCCCCCCAGAGGCGGTGATGAAGCTTGAGAGGGAAGTCGGGGCTGAGTTGGCGATGGCAACTGGGGCAAGGGTTGACCTGAGTAAACCGGAGAACACGTTCATCTTGCTGGTCTCTTCGAGGGGCTACGTGTTCGGGCTCAGGACCGCCAACGCGGCCCGAAAGGTGCTTCCGAGCCGCCGCAACGAGCTGAAGCCTTTCACCCACCACTCAGCGCTCCAGCCCGAGTTCTGCAGAGTCCTCGTCAACCTAGCAAGGGTGAGGGCACGGAACCTAGTGCTTGACCCGTTCTGCGGATCGGGCGGGATACTGATGGAAGCGTGCGACTTGGGGGCAAGTGGGCTGGGGCTCGACATCAAGGGGGAGATGACTAGGGGCGCCAGATTGAACCTGAGCGAGTTCGGATTCCAGAGGTTCCACTTGGCTGTCGGGGATGTTAGATGCTGTCCCTTCAGGAGAGCTGACGCCATAGTCACGGACCCGCCGTACGGCAGGCTCTCCCCAACGGTGAGGGACCGCTCTGCGGGTGAGACATATCAAGACCTGGTTGACGTCTCAGCGCGGGTCTTGCCAACTGGGGGATATCTGGCGCTCGTCTGCCCTTCGAACGAGTCAGTGGACGAGATGCTCAGGGAGGGGGGTTTCACAGCGGTCTGTCAGGACGAGGTAAGGGTGCACGACACCCTGACGAGGGTCTTCATGGCGGCCAAGAGATGAGCGTGATGAGGGGGAAGATCGTATTCCTCGGGACATCTGCGGGAGTTCCCACTAAGGAGAGGGGCCTCTCGTCGATAGCACTCCTGTGGGGGGGTGAAGTGATCCTGTTCGACATAGGGGAGGGAACTCAGCACATCATGATAAAGGGGGGCATAAGCCCGATGAAGGTCAGCAAGATCCTGATAACTCACCTTCACGGTGACCACATCCTAGGCCTGCCCGGTCTTCTCATGACGATGGCCCTGATGGGCAGGGAGGAACCGCTGTCAGTCTTCGGTCCAAAGGGCCTGAACAAGCTACTGGCCTGCCTCATGCCCGCAATCTACGAGGAAGATGCGGAATTCTCAGTGAGGTCGTCGGAGATAGACAAGGCCGGGGTCGTATTGGGTGAGAGGGACTACATGATACTGGCAGCTCCCTCCCGGCACTCTGTTGAGTCCTGGGCGTTCAGGTTCGAGGAGAGGGACAGGCCGGGCAAGTTTGACGAGAAGGCAGCTAAGAGGTTGGAAGTGCCGCCGGGATCAGTTAGGTCAAAGCTCATCGAGGGAAAGCCCGTGAAGTTGGGGGGAAGGGTGATAAGACCAGGGGATGTCGTCGGCCCCCCTCGGCCGGGGTTCAAGATGGTCTACACCGGGGACACAACGTTCTCGGAGGGCATCGTCAAATTCGCGAAGGGGGTTGACCTCCTGATACACGAGGCCACCTTTGAGTCTTCGAAAGTGGAGGCAGCGGGCAAGGTCATGCACTCCGTGTCATCGGATGCGGCGAAGGTCGCCGTGATGGCCGGCGTGAAGCAACTGATCTTGACGCACATAAGCGCGAGATATCAGGACACTGGAACCCTCCTGTCAGAGGCTCAGAAGGTATTCAGCAACACAAAGATAGCTCACGACCTGATGGAATACGTCATGGACTGAGACCTAGCTCTTCAGCCAGATGTGCGGCCTTCTTCCTCAGCGACTTCAGGTCGCCATCGTTGACTATCCGGAGGCCCTCCTTGGACATCAGCTTCTTCAGCCCCACAGTCAACTCCGTATCATCCCTTCTCCTGAGGTCATCGACCTTCTTCGGGTCGTCCGGCCTGCCCCTCCTGGAGAGCCGCTCGAACCTGTCACCCAAGTCCGCTTCGACTAGGATTAGCGAGACATCTATTGCTGAACGCCTGAATGCATCCAGCTCCTCCTCTGACCTCAGCCCGTCAATCACCACGGCTTGGCCCTTGAGGGCCCTGAGCTTTTGGAGGACGAGCTCAGCTACTACGGCTTCTCCTCGTTCCTCTCGCATCTTCACCACGAACTCCCTCATTGAGTCGATGTTCTCAGGCCTACCCTGCCGTCGGGCCTCCTCCCGCATCACGTCACCCATCGAGACCACGGGTGGACCCATCTCCGACAGGGCCTCCGCGACGGTTGTCTTTCCCGCGCCTGGAAGTCCAGCGATCAGGATCAGGCGCGTGCGCTTTCCGTCTCGTCTTCTCGGCAGTCTGGGCAAGGGCACGTGCTCTTCGGGCCAATCGGTTTCAAGATAAGCTTGACGGAGCATGAAACGATTTAAAGAGCCGAGGCATCCGAACTGTGGATTCAGTTGAGGGCGTTCATCTCCTTGGACATTGTTGACGCGGTAACAAGGTCAAGGGTGAAGGACATAGAGGACCTGCTCATGAGCACAGGCGCAGACCTGAAGGTGGTCGAGGTCGAGAACATCCATTTCACGCTCGCCTTTCTGGGGGAGATAACCGAGACGCATATGGGCTTCCTGTGCAGACGCCTGTCCAGCGCTAAGATGCCACCATTGACCCTTCACCTGAGCGACGTCGGAGCATTCCCAAGCATGAGAAAACCGAGGGTGATATGGGTCGGAGTGTCGAGGGGAGTAGAGGACCTCGAGAGGTACGCGAGCTCGGCCGTCAAAATGGCTACCGAGTCGGGCATAGCTGTCGATGTCAAGGAGGGCTTCAGACCCCACCTGACGATAGGCAGGGTGAGGTCTCAGTTCGGGAAAGAGAACTTGGCGGCCAAACTCGAGACCCTGTCGCACGTCGACCTGGGCGAAACGAGGACGAGTCCGGCTAGGCTCAAAAGGAGCGCCCTGACTCCAAGGGGCCCACAGTACCAGACGATCTGTGAGTCAGCAACGTAGGTTGGTGCTTCTCGTTTGGGAGAACACGAAAAGGTGCTGACGAGGGTCCTGTCCAAGATCAAACCGAACGCGGAACGGAGAGGGCTCGTGCTGGGCGTGGTGAAAGAGGCGGTCCAGACCTTGCGACTCGGATTCTCGAGGGTCGATGGGGAGCTAGAAGTCAGGCTGGAGGGTTCCCTTGCGAAGGACACGTGGCTAGTGTCGGACGTAGATGCTGATGTGTTCGTGCTCTTCCCCCCTAAGTATGACAAACAGGCCATGGGAGATACGGTCATAGATCAGGTCACTCGGATGTTCGGCTCCAGAAACGTGACACTACGATACGCGGAGCACCCCTACGCGACGGTCCGATTCAGGGGCGTCGACATTGACGTGGTACCATGCTTCAGATCCACGCCGCCCAACTGGCTCTCCGCCACTGATAGGACGATATACCACACGAAGTTCGTGAACGAGAACCTCTCTTCCGCCCTGAAAGATCAAGCTAGGCTGTTCAAGGCCTTCCTGAAGGGAATAGAAGTCTACGGAGCCGAGATCAGAGTGGAGGGGTTCAGTGGGTTCCTGAGCGAATTACTGGTCCTTTGGTCGGGGGGGTTCCTGGACGCGCTCAAGAGGCTCTCAAGAGTCAAGCTGCCTCTTGTGGTCGATGTCAAGGGGCTTACCACGGGTCGTGATCCATCGCAGATCGTCGGTGCGTTCAGGTCAGACTTCATCGTGATAGACCCTGTTGACGTCGAGAGAAATGTGGCGTCATCGGTGTCCACAGACAACTTGGCTGACCTAGTGTGGGCAGCGAGGGCCTTCCTGGCGAGCCCGTCAGAATCGTACTTCTTCGGCCAGCGCGATGGCGATCGGGGAAGTGGGCGTCCTAGGGCGCGACGGAAGTCCCCGATGAAGGTCCTGTGCATCAAGTTGGCACCGTGGGGCGTTCCTCCAGACGTCTTGTGGGGACAGCTTCACAGGATCAGAAGGAAGATCGAGGTGGAACTCGTTCGCACAGGGTTCAATGTGTATAGGTCGGGCGACTGGACCGATGAGTCGCGCGAAGCATTGATCTTCTTCTGCCTGGACGCCGACGCTCTTCCCGGATCTTTCCTTCACGTGGGACCCAGCGCGTTCGACTACGAGAGCTCCGAGGCCTTTCTGAGGAAGCACAGATCGAACAAGGGCGTCATATCGGGGCCTTTCATCAAAGACGGAAGATGGATGATCGTGGCGAGCAGGGAGAGGACGGAAATCAGGGAACTGCTGAGGGATTTCCTGACCTCGGAGAGGTTCAGTTCGGGACTCTCCAAGGAAGCAGCGCTGAGGTTCAGGCGCGCCGCAGTCCTGACTGGGGACCAACTGGCCTCTGGGACGATATCAGCCGAAGGGATGAGAAGAATCACACGATTCCGAGCAGGAAGGAAGGTGTGGATGTAGATCCAAACAGTGCCATCCGTGAACACTGTTTCACTGGCTTGGCAAGGCGCTGGACCTGTCCAGTATGTCCAAGAACGTCGCGGCAGCCTCCCTCATCTTGACCACGTTGAACATGACGTATACGGGCCCCCTTCTAGATACCTCCGAGGCAAGCCCGGCCAGTCGCTGCAGGTCGTCCTCCAAGTAGTCGTAGGCGTAGTTATACCGCTTACCTCTGCCGTGGAGCCTGAAGTAGGAGATCGGGAGGTCGGACACGGGCACGTCCCAGAACGGGTCCACCACATGGACTAGGTTGAGCCTGGAGAACAGCCTACGCAATCTGGTGGTGTCCCTTGACCAGTCCCCTCTGGGCTCCCATCCCAGCGTGAGCCCTCCTCGGTCTATCGTCGTGAAGAAGCTCTCCAGGTTCACCTCGTTCTGGGCGCTCATCCCGAAGCTCGGAGGCGACTGGATCACGACGAACGAGGCGCGGAGTTCCTTCGCGAAGCGCCTTGTGGCTTCCCATGCCCCGAACACCTCGTCGGTCGGCCTGAAGTCCCCGTATCTTCCATGGTCCGTGTCGGGTGGGAGCTTGGCCTTCTTCCAAGTCGGACTCGACGGTCCGTGCGTTATGCCCTGCCACGCCTTCATGGTGAACACGAACTCCTCCGGGGCAGTCCTCCTCCACCTAGAAGCAGTTTCGAGCCGTGGAAGGATGTAGAATGTCCGTTGCACCTCGACGGCCCCAAGGCGCCGGAAATAGGATTGGATCGACCCCGAGAACCCGCAGGCACCCACGTGAATGGGATTCGTCGCCTTCATGTTCCGATCAGAACGGGTTGCACGCTATGACGGGTGGGGGGCTCCTCTTGTGGGCCGTTCTGAAGGTCCTCGCCTTCAGGCCCCTCAGGACCGCCACGGGCACGTCGATCTTGGAGCTCACATCCTCTATGCCCATGCCCTTGTCGATGTGGAGGTGGATGAACTCGTCAATGGCCTCATAGCTGACGCCCAGCTCGCGCTCCGCGAGTTGTCCGATCCAGAGTCTGGGAGAGGGCGGCTTCTCGCAGATCCCCTTGGGCAAGCCGAGAAGGTGGGCCATGTGTTTGACCTGGGTCTTGAGCAAGCGCCCCAGTGGGAGAAGGTCGACCCCTCCGTCGCCGTGTTTTGTGAAGTACCCCATCTCTATCTCAGATCGGTCGCCTGTGCCGACCACTAGAGCCCTCCTCCTGTGGGCGAGAGCGTACAGCAGTACCATGCGGGTTCTCGCCACTGCATTGGCCCTCTCGAGCCTACCCATCTTGCCGACGGCGGACTCCATAGAACTGACGATCCCGTCAATCCTCACGAGCAGGAGGTTCCTGTGAGGTATGTCCAGGAAGGAGACCAGCTCGATCGCATCCTCAACGTCTCTCTTCGGAGTTGCGCGGCTGGGAAGCGCGACCGGGAACGTGTTGCGGGGGGAGAGGGCAGCAGCCGTCAGGGCAAGCGTGACAGCCGAGTCCAAGCCTCCGCTGACTCCGACCACCGCTCTCCGGAAGCCCGCGGACTCGAAGTAGTCTCTGATGCCATTCACTATCTGAACCCTAACCCTTTCTGGGTCGCGAACATCCATAGAAGATCGCGTCGTACCGCCTGACTCCCACCGTCTTAAGCTTAGGTCATCAGAAGGCGGATGGAAGCTGTTGCTGGACTCTCGCGCTCGTTGGGCGGACGCCCTACTGAGTTAGACCTAGACCCTCCTCACGTGCAGGGGACCGGAGATGTCCTCAGCCAGTCCCATGGGGACATCAGATGAGAACCCGGGTATCGCGCCGGAACTTGTCTCCTGCGGGGGAGCCGTCCCCTCGGGCGTTCCGGGCAGGGCGAATTCAACTGGCTTTGGCTCAAGTCTGACATCCAAGAAGTTCAGCTCCCTCTCAAGGTCGTCAAGCTCTTTTGTCGACCTGTCGATCGCAGATTTGACCTCGCTCAGGGCGAGCCTGTATACGTTCTCGTCTATCTCTCCTGACATGGCCTGCACCTCAATCGTGGCCCTCACCTTCTCCAATGCCATCAACTTCCTCGCGACCTCATCCCTCCTCTGGTCGGCGAGTCCCCTGAGTTTCTCCTTCCCCTCGGTCAGCGAAGACATCTCCCGCTCGAACTCGCTCTTGAGTTCGAGGTAGACCCTCTGGTGCATCTTGGTGCTCTTCTTGAGCTCCTCAAGGGCCTGCATCCTCCTCATGTTGACCTCGATTTCCTTGCGAAGGAATCTGGCTGAGAAGACCAACTTGTCCTTTATCACGACGGCTGAGGAGCTGACCTCAATGTCTGCCCTGTTGTACTCGTCGATGTTGCCGTCGGACCTTGAGACTATGACCCTCTTGACCTCGCCGGTTCCATCATGCGAGCAACATATGACCTTCCCTAGTTCTCTGCCGAAGTAATCCTTGACCGGTACCCCGATCAACTTGCCCAGAGCATCATATTCACTCAACTCGCTATCACACCGGCTATTGTCCTCGGAAAAGGGGCCTTCGCCATAAAAGAGGAATGCTTAACCCAGCTGTATTGAACACTCTATGCCGCCAAGCCCTACTCAGATCCGAGCAATCTCTTCTGCCTGAAAGCCTCGCGCTTGAGGTCCTTCTCCTTTATGAGCCCTCCGACCTGCTTTTTGACGGAAAGCGCGAGAGTTGAGCCTATCCCGGGTATCTTGGATAACTCCTCAACTGAGGCTCTGGACAGATCTGACTTGCGCTTGAACCCCGCCCTGTAGAGGCTTCTGGCCCTCGCCCTGCCTATCCCCGCCAATGAGACCAGGTCTAGGAGTTCGGCCTTCACGCCGTGCTTCACTCTCCTGCTCATCCTAGCTAGGGGGGACGCAAGCTCCTTGACCCCAGCGAAGTTGGCCAGCTCGGAGGCAGCGTAGAGCAACCACGTGGCTTTCTCGTTCACAACGTGCATATCCCCGGGCTCTACGCCCAGACGGTTGTGGATCGTATCGAACGTGGCCTCCTCAACCCACATCTTCAGGGCTAACACTGTCTTTGCTTCGTCAAGCGCTGACGACTCCGACTCTGAGATGAAGAATTCGCCCAGGTGATCTCCCAGGAACTCCTCTATGACCGCGTGACTTCTCGCAGACGACATGAGCAACGACATGTCCCTGGTTCCTACGACCAAGTGAAGGATGGTCACGTCGGTCGAGTCCCGGGGGAAGTGTGAGGTGCGCTCCATGATTGCGGACGCGGTCTCTGGGAGTATGTAGAGCTCGGATACCCTTCTCCCCAGCGCGGTTGCCTTCACCTCCTCTCCATTGAGTTCCAGCGCCCCCATTTCGACCAAGTAGTCGACCATGCGCCTGACCCTCCAGTCGACGTACCTCGTCCCCCTTTGTTTCGCCAGAAGGGTTGTCGAGAAGAGTCCCCTTAGGTCGTTCATGTTGGCCACCGTGCCGGACGCGACCGTCGAGAGCGTGGCTGATGAGAAGAAGTCGCTCTGCCCCAGCATCGACCTGATCGGCTCCACCGAACCGCCCAGGTAGCCCTCCCTCAGGTACTCGGCATCGTTCTCACTGGTCGCCCTGATCAGGGCGACGCCGTACCTATCGAACTGGGGGCGACCCGCCCTTCCTGCCATCTGCTTGTACTCCATCACCGGTATCTCCCTTGGCCCGAACCCTGTGGTGTACCTGTGCACTGAGGTCACGCAGACATACCTGGCCGGGAGGTTGACCCCTGCGGCCAGCGTCGGAGTCGCCGTTATCGCCCCTATCAGACCCCGCTTGAATCCTTCCTCCACGATCCTCCTCTGAGATGCGGGAAGGCCCGCGTGATGGAAGGCCACACCTCGGCGCACTAATGATGACAGTTGGTTGCCGAGGGCACTGTTGTCCTCGGCCTGCGTGATCGAGTTGGCCAGCCTCTCGAGTTCCTTTACCTGGGACGGACGCTTGGAGAGTGAGACGGCGGGGGCGATCTTGTTCGCTAGTGAGACCGCTTGCCTTCTGGTCGGCGTGAAGAACAGTATCTGGCCCTGGTCAGACATCGCGTGGTCAGCTAGGTCCATCATCTCGTCACCGAACTTCCTCTCGACCAACTCCGATTCGTCGGACAACATTATTGTGTTGTCGAAGTAGACGCCCTCGTAGAGAGGGACCGGACGCCAGTCGCTCTTGACCAGCTCACAGGCTATCCATGAAGCTATCTCATCATCGTTCGACACGGTTGCGCTGAGTGCCAGCCTCTGTGCGCTCGGCAGGAGCTTGCCAATGGACGCGATGAGCATCTCTACCACGGGACCCCTGTCTACAGAGTGCAGCAGGTGTATCTCGTCGAATACCACGGTGGAGATGTCCCGCAGCCAGCTTGGCCTGTGTCGTAGTATGGAGTCCATCTTCTCATAGGTGCACATGGTGACATCGTTGTACTTCAGAGACTCCGCTGTCGAGTCATAGTCGCCAGTGCTTATGCCCACTCTTGGGCCTCTGTTGTTCGGTCGAGAGAGCTTGGATACGACCTTGAACTCAAGGTACTTCTCATAGGCCAGCGCCCTGAGGGGGACCATGTAGATCACCTTTCCGAGGTGCTCCTCCATTTCCCGAAGGGTCAAGATGAGGGGGACCAACGTCTTGCCGGATGCGGTTGGGGCCGAAAGCAGCAAGTCCTCGCCATCCAGGACACCAGCCTTAAGCGCGAGCTCTTGGATCGGGTAAAGCGAGTCCAAGCCTAGGGCGGCCGTCAGAAGCGACTTGGAACGCTCGCTGATCTGTATGTCCTGGACCCTCACCGCTACGGTCTCACCGGGTCTTCCTTACGGACTTGTCATCCGGCGTGTAGAAGTACCCGTTCCTCAGCAACTCGTTGATTATTCGCCTTGCGTCTGCCCTGTCAACGCCCTTCTCCCCAGCCCTTTTGATGACCTCCTCCATATCTGCGGATCCGAACTCCTTCTCCAGGTCCTCGGCTATCCTAGTCACGACATTCGTCTTCTCCCAAGACGACCTTGGCTTTCCAGTCATCAGGATGTCTATGTCAGTCCTGCCCGTTTCCACGTCAACGCCGGCCTGGGAGAGCGACGACCTGAAGAGCATGACCACGACCTCGACATCCTCCTTGGTGACCACGTCCTTGAGCATGAGCTTCGCCCTTGCCTCGCTGAGTCGTATCAGCGACTCCAGCTGCCTAGGGGTTATCTGTATGGATGACTCGACGCTGCTCTTCCTGAGGTCAAGGAAGAACTTGGAGATGGTCTGGGCAGCCTCATCGGAAAGCTTTGAGGACAGTCGCTTGGCGCACGCAACGTACCTCCTGAGGTATGTCGTGTCGTATGTCGCTTCGGCCGCTCTCTCCATTCTGCGGTGCTGGGCCAGTATGTGATCGGTGAGCAACGTGTCCTTGGCCTCGTCCGGCACATCACGCAAGACGAAGTACAGGTCGAACCTAGAGAGCACGACCGGCGAGAGGTTCACGTTCTCCGAGAAGTTCCTGTTCAGATCATACCTGCCGAACTGGGGGTTGGCCGCAGCGAGTATGGCGGTCCTGGCGTTCAGGGTCGCGACGATACCTCCCTTGGCTATCGAACATGAGTTGTGCAGGATGACTCCTTGACTCACGAAGTTGTGAGTAGGCTCCAGTGTGACATCGTATACCCACTTCGTCCTTAAGGAACCATAGTTCAGAACCCGGCGCACCTTCGTCACCCTGAGCGCCCTGAGGTTGGATGTGAGCGTCCGTCTTAACCTGCTGATGTCGCGCGCGGCATCCGCCAGACTGGACCTTACAGCTTCTCTCGCCATTTGGTTGAGTTCAGATCGCTCTTCTTGGTTGTACCCTCCCCTCTCGTGATAATCTATTGTACTACGTTTCACGAGCATGGCGGTCGCGAGGTGCTGTTGAGACCAGTTGATGGCGGATCTCAGTTCCCGGATTGTGGATGTGTCCTCCTGAACCTCCTCTACCTCCGTAAGACGCTCGCTGAGCTTCCGGAAGTACCTATCCGCGACATCTACCGTTATGCCATATCCATCATCCAAGCGCTTGGTGAAGTACCCGTCACTTGCCAGCCCGAGCTTCGGATGGGCCTCGCTGAAGATCCTGCCAAAGCTTGGAGGGATGACATCATGGTGGCGGTTTGCCTTTCGGCTCCTATTTGCCTTGGCCGATATCGCCCCGAACCTTTTGTCTCGCGGATCGGCTATCTGATCTCGGAATGCACAGATCGAGTCTCCAGTCACGTAGGTCTTGAAAGTGTCACTGCTTCTGTCCCTGACTATGCGCGACGATATTCCAAGTCTGAGAAGTAAGTCCTGATAGTCCTCGGCCAGGTGTTTGGATGCAGTTCTGTAGCAGATGGCTTCAGATTCGACCCCCCCATCGCCAAGGAATGACGACATCAGAAACTGCCTAACCACATCTGGACTGGCTGATAGGACCTTATCCGGCGCGCGCTTCTCCCGTGCCTTTCGCACTAGCTCAGGAAAGTTGAGCTCAAACCACTTGAAAAGTCGAGAAGACACATACCTCAAGCAAGGGATGCCGAACGAACTCGTGTCATCGATAGCCGTGATCCTGAAGACCAGGCCCATCAAGGATCTCATTTCTCCCAATATGAAGGGGTCCTTGTTTGTGAAGTTGATTTCGCAGCTTGAGCCCCGGTAGAAACTTCCCTCGCTTATCAAGTACCCCAAAATCCTTGCGACCTCTGGGGTGAGTTCAACCGGAAGAGCCACCTCCTTCTCTCGGGGATCGCTCCTCGGCAACGCCAGGTGGGCAGTGGGGGGTTCGCCCTCTTCAGCCGCCACTCTCCTAGGAGACGGAATGAATTCCCCTTCGCCGACTGTTGAGGCGGGGACGGTCGTCACTCGCGCGTCTCTGAAGACGAAGATCGGATGCTCTGGAGTGACCAAGATGCTTCTGCCGTTAGAGTAGGATATGGAGACGAACTCGTCGGGAGCGGTGTGTCTACTGACCTTGGTTATCCGTAGTCTCTTCAACGACCCCGAGTTGAGTTCGACTGAGTACATATCATCTGTGATAGGCGGGACGAGGATCTCGCAATTCACTCCCTGCACTTTCTTGGAGTGAAATCTCTCGAACAAATCTTCGACGTATTTCCCTATCTTGACTCTCTTTCCGCTTGCCAGCGTAGTCTCGACGGACGGGTGATAAGATTGCTGTTCCATGGCCTCATGTATGGCAACCCTGTCCTCCTCTCTCATTTTCTCGAACTCGTCCACTGCCGCCAGTCCCTTGTCCGCGAGGACCAGGGCACCTGCCTCCAACGCGAAGGCACCCGTCTCATCTCTAATTGCGGCCGCAGTCAGGCCAGCCGCAGTTGCCCCCCTACCGGAGGTGTAGAGGCCCCTGGGCGCGATCTTCTGCGCATACTTCAGCAGTTGTGACTTCGCCGTGTTGTGCCCTATCGTTCCATTCACGATCAGAGCGTTTGTCGCCGGCACCTCCAAGTCGTACACAGTCTCCGGTGCTCTTTTCTCGATCTTGACGATCTTGTCCATGGTCGGTCCTTTGGGGAGTGTGCGGCCACCTGCAAAGCCGTTCAACACCTCAGCGAGCCTCTTGGCCTTCTTCCCTGAGACGAAGGATATGCGGCGTGCAAAGAGTCTCAAGCTCCTTCTGTCTCTAACTCGCAAGGCGAACCCGCCCGTTTCATCAGACTTGGAGTGGATGTGACTCTCGATCCCGAAGCGCAACAGGAGCAATTGGACATCTCTCAGAAGGTCTATGCTCTTGGACGAGAGGGCTACATAGCGATCGCGAGCCTTGGCATTGTTTCTCATGTGCCCGTCGCCCTCAAAGAGCCATCTCAGATAGCTAGTCACCACTCTGTCAGGGGACATGAAGATAGCGCTAGGAACTCTCTTTTCCTTAGCCAAGGTGTTGAGCCACGCCACAACATGAGGGTTCGTGATCCTCAACCTAATCAGATCCAGCCTGCGGCCGCCCTTGCCCCTTCTGTGCAATATCGATAGATCGGGCCGGCGGCCGAACAATTCCTCGGCAGTCCTAGCTGCCGCCCGAGCCAATTGCTCCTCAAGTTCGTTCACAGCAAGAGCCACGCTGTGGGATCCATCGAGGTATCCTTCCGCAGTGAACAGGCCCATCAGACCCGCAAGTCTCTCGTCCACGACTTCCGGTACAGAGACTATGTTGTTGCGCTTGCAGTAACGCGAAACTAGCCTCCAACCGGTTGGGTAGTATCTCCTGATGCTGGAGCGGATCCTCCTGCGGATTCGGATGTTGGTTCCAACCTTCAGATGATCAGCCCGTCTCCAGCCTTTACTCGTGAAGAAGGGGTTGTTTGGAGTCGCCCTTATGGTCCGCCCGCTGGCAAGAGTGATTTCTACGATGGGCTGACGTTCGTAAACGTGAAAGGCGGTGGCTTTTTCCACCCCTCTGTTCTTCACTGTGAGGGAAATCGGGTATATGCCAGGATTGCTTATGCCCAGCATGTCAGCCATTTCACTGAATGTTGGCATCGAGCCATCTCCAAGAGCGATCCTGGTATCTCCCGAATAGCATCCTGGATCACCCACCAACAGAACGTTGATGTCCCCCCTGACCCTCACTCCATCCTTGAACGTCTTCGGGTTGCTGCCCACAAGTTGGAGAAGCACGGCTTCCTTGACGTTCTCAAGCCCGTGGATCGAAGGGGCCACCGATGACACGAGCTTCTTGTAGTGCCATGGTTGAGAGGCATCTGCCTTGAAGGACCTGACGGTCTCCTCGTCCAACTCGGCCTCAAGCTGTTCTCCCGTCTCGACCGCGATGTGATTCGTGTCCACCGACAGCTCGAAGATCTTGGACCTTGACCGGCCGAAGCCCGAGGCCTTCTGGCGCACGTTCACCAAACCGTTGACCAGGACCCTGTCACCAGGCCTCGCCGTGTTGACCAAGTCGTCCGTCAGCGCGAGGTCAAGCGTCTGGGGCATCTGACCGGCTGGCAGGTCCTCAGGCCTCTCCTGAAGCGATATGGACTGGAAGTCCTCAAATGAGGAGAGCGACGGATCCAGCTCGAACGTTCCTGGCCCGGAGCTGTTGCAGACCGGACACGACCTTGGGGTTATGAAGAGGAGGCCAACTTGGTCGGACGGGGTGACCGTGTGGCAGCTGGTGCACCTGAACGCGCCCGTCTTCAGCTGCGTCATGACCTCAGATTGCCTGACTATGACTCCGGCTATTGAGACCATCCTGCCTATGAAGGAGGAGTTCAGGTCCCTGATCGTCGCCCTCCTCAGGTAGTCCGAGATCCTGACGTTAAGCCTCTGGACCTTCCTCGCGTAGTCCATGTCAAGCTCGGTAAGCATCAGCAGGCCGGACTCGGAGAACGCGTTGATCGCGTCCCTTGGTTTCTCATCCAATGTATTCGCCAACTCCTTGTCATACTCCACAAGGTGCCCGAAGCTGACGACGAGAGAGCGCCCGCCCCTTATGGGGAGCGACCTAAGTTCATCTATGTAGGTTGGCTGCCCCTTTTCGTCCCTGAATCCTCGTACGAACGCGGAGAACCTCTCCTGTGTGTCCTCCTTACTACCCTCCAATCCCGATGACCTCCTTCTTCCAGACGGACAGCATCACCCTGAACAACTCCAAGAGGAAAGATTCCTCAGTCGTCATGTTGTTCAATACCCCCTGCGGGAGAGATGGGACAAGCGAATAGGTCAGTATCTTCCTGAGCCTTGTGTCACAGACATCAACAGCTGACGCCTCCATCAGCCTCCTCGCCTTCTCATTGATCCCCTCGGATGACATCAGCATCCTCAACTGCCTGTAGAAGAGAGGCGGAACCTTGGACATGTAGCTGGCCTTGTGCCTCTCGTCCCACGCTATGACGGCCAGCGCCTTTCGGTCGACCGTCTTGTCCGCCGGTTCAGCCATCGCTTCCTCAAGAAGTTGCTCCCCGACATAGATGGGGGCTTCTGACTCGACGGAGTCCTCCAGCTTCGTTTCCACTCCAAGGATCGAGGAGTACTTGAAATCCTCCCTCGGTAACACCCTCATCGGTTGCAATTGCTGATCGACCTCTATCCGTTTCAGGCCCCTCTTGATGACCTCCTCGATGAGAGTTGCTTCCACCTTGAGCATTCTCGAGGTCTGACCCGACCATCTGATTTAACTCTATACCTGCAGGACTTTCCAGTTGGCCCACTAACAGCGTGTCCGAAGGCCGGTTCCCTCGGATTTCCCGCTTCTAGTCCCGCGATACCCTGTGATCGAGTCATCATCGAACCACGACATCTCGCAGGAGGGCGGCGGCAAGTCCTCTGGGTGCAGCTCGAGCAGTTTCGACGCTCTCTCCGCAGGCATTTCGTCCCGCAACGGTTAAAACTCCAATTGCAGCTGCCAGTGTTCTATTCAATGGCTTCCACGAGCTTGGGTGATCTCGTCTGGGCTGAGAAGTACCGACCGAGAACCCTTGACGAAATGCTCGGTAGAGAGCAAATCGTCTCAAAGTTGAAGACCTTCGCCGCGACCAAGAGCATGCCCCACCTGCTCTTCGTCGGTCCTCCAGGAACCTCCAAGACCACTGCCGCGTTGGCCTTGGTCAATGATCTCTACGACGGCAACCCTGCAGGGAACCACATCGAGCTGAATGCCAGCGTAGCCCCGGAGACCCCCGTACTTGTGAGGGAGAACGGACAGGTCAAAAGGACCACCTTCGGAGAGATCGCGGAGCGGCATTTTCACGACGATTCATCGACATACGCGAGGCCCACCGATTTAGAAGTTCTCTCAGTGGACAAGGACTACAACGTATGTTTCAGTCCTGTCAGTCTGATATCAAGACACAGGGTGGATATGGTCGCCGAGATCCGATACGAGAGCGGCGTCGTTAGAACGAGTCTCGATCACTCGGTCATAGTCATCGATCGAGAGGGCAATCTGACTCCAAGGAGCGTGGCGGAACTAAAGGAAGGAGACTCGTTGATAACATTCAGAACCCAGTTGGATGAGAATCAGAAAGTGATCGACCTCCAGAAATATTCTCCGCAACATTTCCTCAGAGGTACAGCACGAAACCCTAAGGTAAAAGAATCGTTCGATGAATTCGTCCTCACCGACGAATTGAGTTGGCTATTCGGAACCTACCTTGCAGAGGGTTGCATCAACTTCAGGGGAGGCACTAGCGGTCAAGTCATCTTTGGCTTTGGCTACCCTCAGGAAATAGCCATAGTAGAGAGGGCCAAGCGTATTCTGGCAGAGGATTTGGGGCTTGAGTGCAAAGCAATTTCATCCGGGTCTGGTTTCAACCGCACGAAGAAATCGTCGATGCAGCTTAGGGTATGTAGTACACAGCTTGCAAGGTTCTTCAAGCATAGCTTCGATGCACCAAACGGAAGGGGAGTCGCTACACAGAAGAGAACTCCTCCATTTGTTTTCGATACGAGCCTACGGAACAGACATGAGTTCCTCAAGGGCTACATGGGCGACGGATCCGGGGACTGGGGCGAACTGGTGAGATACTCCTCCAGATCAGAGCAAAACCCCATCGATATCGCATGGCTGGGGAGGATCTCTGGTCTGGATACATCCTGCTTCGACGGCGAAGCCAGAATCGTCTGGAAACTGCCTTCCTATTCCTACATCAAGACCGAGCTCATTCCGGCCGAACCGTTGGTGGATTTGTTCACTAGCATTAGTTTCGTGCCGGAATCTAGGTATGCCCTCAGGCATCAACTATACTTCAAGAAGAGCAAGAGGATTTCCAGAGGAGCTGCTAGAGAACTGCTGAAGAAAGCCAGCCTCAAGGGATTGGGTGCCCATCGCAGGAGGATCCTGCGGAACTTGAAGAAGTTAGTCGATTCACCTCTCTCAGCCGTGCCGGTCAGAAACATCAGACTTCAGCGGCACGGGGGCTACGTCTTTGATTTCTCCGTCCCTGGCGCTCAGGTGTTTTGGGGAGGAACCACTCCCGTCCTGCTGCACAATAGCGATGAGAGGGGC
>Ga0172366_10000800_pt1 | contig 23702 bp, 19 predicted proteins | sample LakKivSesite69cm_FD_114533 | JGI IMG/M metagenome (GOLD analysis project Ga0172366, IMG submission 114533) | Sediment microbial communities from Lake Kivu, Rwanda - Sediment site 69cm | ecosystem: Environmental > Aquatic > Freshwater > Lake > Sediment | place: Rwanda: Western Province, Lake...
GTGAGTTTCTCTGGATTTGTTCCTCACACTTCCTCTGCCTCTCCAAATGTCCTCAGGACGTGAACATAAAGGGCGTGATGAATGCGGTGCGGAATCGCAAAATTTTTGAGGAGACACTAAGGAAACGGCATGAAGTCATGTGCACTCAGGACAGTAATTTCAAGTATGAGATTGCAGGGCAGGAATGCGGACAGGACCTTTTTCACTGCTTTGCGTGCGGTTCCTGCACGGCGGGGTGTCCCGAGCGTTCACTCGATGAGGCATACTCCCCTCGTGTGCTGATTCGAAAAATTCTTCTGGGGCTGAAGGATGAAGTCTTTGAGAATCCGTTTGTGGAAATCTGTTCTGCCCATGTGCGATGTATAGATGAATGTCCGCAAGGGGTGGAAATTCCCCGTCTGATGACGGCGCTCCGGCGGCTCGCTGAAAATGCGGGCTACACAAGGGAGGGGCGGCTCGTTGAAAAAGTCGAAAGGGAGAAGCGGAGAAAGGGAGAAGCGGTGAGGGTTTTCATCAAATAGAGGCGTAGATGATGGCGAATGGTTCAAACATATCCGGCGCAGTGGCAGTGCTTGGCGGCGGCATCACGGGCATACAGGCGGCGCTCGACCTCACCTCAATGGGGTTCAAGGTTTATCTTATCGAAAAAAAGCCCGCCATTGGCGGCTACATGGCAATGCTCGATAAAACCTTCCCCACTAATGACTGCTCCCTCTGTATCCTTTCGCCCAAGCTTGTGGAGTGCGGGCGCCACAGGGATATTGAGATTCTGACCCTGACGGAGGTGCTCGGGATTGACGGCAAGGCGGGAAATTTCACTTTGCGATTGCGGAAAAATCCCCGCTATGTGGACGAGGCGAAATGCACCTCATGCGGTCTGTGCGCCGAAAAATGCCCCGTCAAAATCCCCAATGAGTATGAACAGGGTCTCTCATTCCGCAAGGCAATTTACAAATATTATCCACAGGCAATCCCCAATTCTTATGTAGTGGACAAGACGGGCTACCCGCCGGATTTCAAGGGTTGTGTGATGTGTCATGCCTGTGAGACGGTCTGCGGTTCGGGCGCCATAAACCTTGAGGCGGAATCGGAGGATATTTCCATAGAAGTGGGGGCAGTTATTCTTGCAGATGGCGCGGATGCCTTCAAACCTTACGTGAAAAAGGAGTATGGCTACGGGACATTTGTCAATGTCGTCACAAGCCTTGAATTTGAACGGATTCTCTCAGCCTCCGGTCCATACGAGGGACGCATCTTGCGCCCGGGCGATAAAAAAGAGCCAAAGAATATCGCCTGGATTCAGTGCGTTGGCTCCCGTGACCAGCAGATTGGAAACAATTATTGCTCATCAGTCTGCTGTATGTATGCCACCAAGGAGGCAATCATCACAAAAGAGCATGCCAACGATGTCGCCGCAACCATCTTCTATATTGATATGCGGGCATACGGCAAAGACTTTGATAGGTATGTGGAGCGGGCGGAGGATGTTTATGGCGTGCGCTATGTGCGCTCAAAGATTTCCGAGATTGTGGAAGACCCGGAGACATCCGACCTTCTCATCCGCTATGAAGATGATGAGGGAAATCTGAAGGAAGAGGTGTTCGGGATGGTCGTATTGTCTGTCGGGCTTTGTCCTTCCGAAGACAAGCGACGGCTGATGGAATCTCTTGGCATTGCCCTGAACGCCTACGGTTTCTGCCGGACGGATGGTGCCGAGCCGGTGAGGACCTCCCGTGAGGGGATTTTTATTGCAGGCAGTATTGGAGAACCAATGGCGATTCCGGAAGCCGTAATGCAGGCAACGGCTGCGGCGGCGCAGGCGGCGCGGCTTCTCAGTCCCGCCAAGGGCTCGCAGGTAACCGAAAAAACGTATCCAGCTGAAAAAGACGTCACCGGACTCGCCGCGCGCATCGGCGTTTTTATTTGCCATTGTGGCGTCAACATCGCCGGATACCTGAACATTGACGAACTTGTCCGTCACGCCGCCGCTCTGCCCGATGTCGTCTATGCGGATGACCTCATGTATGCGTGCGCACAGGATTCGCAGAAAAAAATCACCGAGCTCATAAGCGAATATAAAATCAACCGCGTGATTATTGCCGCCTGCACACCGCGCACACACGAGGCATTGTTTCAGGAAACCCTGCGCGAGGCGGCACTGAATCCCTATCTTTTTGAGATGGCTAACATCCGCGAGCAGTGTTCCTGGATTCACATGGAGGCGATGGATGCCGCAACGGAAAAGGCGAAGGACTTGATTTCAATGGCGGTGGCAAAGTCGCGCCTTCTTGAGCCAATACAGACTTCGGAAACAAATGTCACGCCTGCGGCGCTTATCATTGGAGGCGGCGTTGCGGGCATGACATCCGCACTCACACTCGCCGACCAGGGATATCAAACATATCTTGTTGAAAAAGAAAATCGTCTGGGCGGACGCCTGCACAAAATCCGATATACCATTGACGGTATGGACATTCCAAAACTTCTCGCAGAACTCTCTGATAAAATCGCCCGCCATGAGTTGATTGAGGTCTTGACGGAAGCCACGCTGAATAAAATTGAGGGCTCTGTGGGAAACTTTGTGAGCGAGATTGTATGTAAAAACGAGACACGAAAAATTTCACATGGAGCCATCGTTGTTGCCGTCGGCGCTGAAGACTCCGCAACGGAGGATTTCCTATATGGACATAATGAGCGGGTCATTACTCAACAGGAACTTGAGGAACGCCTTTCTGGACTATACATGGGCGAACTGCGCGACGGGGAAACCTTTGTCATGATTCAGTGCGTTGAATCCCGGAATGACGCCGCACCATACTGCAGTCGCATCTGCTGTGCCCATGCAATCAAGAACGCACTGAGAATAAAGGAGATTAATCCGCGCGCAGAAGTCTATTTACTTTATCGTGACATCCGCACATACGGTTTCATGGAGGAATATTATGAGGCGGCTCGAAACAAAGGCGTGATATTTCTCCGATATGAAAAAGACGCACCTCCCACCGTCTTTGCCGATGGAAAATTAAGAGTCAAGGTCAAGGAGCAGTTTCTCCGCAGGGAAATAGAAATTCCTGCGGATTATGTAGCACTTTCGCTCGGGATGCAACCTGCAGCGGGGCGGGAGGAACTCGCAAGGATGCTGAAGGTGCCGCTGAATGAGGACGGCTTTTTCCTCGAGGCGCATGTGAAACTGCGCCCGGTGGATTTTGCCACTGAGGGGATTTTTTTAGCAGGGACGTGCCATGCGCCGAAGTTCATAAGTGAAACAATCAGCCAGGCGCAGGCGGCGGCGGGTCGTGCCGCACGGATTCTCGCACACAGCACATACAGGTCCACCGCAGAGATTGCCGTGACCAATCCCGACCTCTGTTCCGGGTGCGGGGTCTGCATTGAGGTCTGCAGTTATTCTGCCATTGAACTCAAATCCGAAATGGTGGATGGTAATAATCGAATTCGCGCAAGCATCAATGAATCTTTGTGCAAGGGATGTGGATTATGTGTTGCGTCGTGTCGGTGCGGTGCCATTGACCTGAAGGGCTTCACCAACAGCCAGCTCGAAGCCATGCTCTCCGCCGCACTGCATTCATAAAGAGTCGTAAGGAGTGACTCCATGACTGAGGACAAGAAACAGGTTTCTGTTTTTATCATGGGAAAGAAATTTTCTGTGCCTGCCGGCTCTACAATCATGAGTGCACTGGAATATTCTGGCTTCCAGCTCAAGCGGGGCGTGGGTTGCCGCGAAGGCTTCTGCGGCGCTTGCGCCACTGTCTATCGCCTGTGTGATGATTACAAAATCCGCACAGGTCTCGCCTGCCAGACGGTCGTCCAGGATGAAATGCTCATTGCACAGATTCCCTTTGTTCCCACAGGCAAACCCGTCTATAACATAGGAGAGACCGTTCCTGCGATAGGCATTTTTAAGCAATTATACCCCGAGGTTTTCCGCTGTCTCGGCTGTAACACCTGCACAAAGGCATGTCCACAGGATATCCGCGTCATGGATTACATCAATGCCGTGGAGCGGGGCGACATTGAAAAGGCGGCGCATCTTTCCTTTGATTGCATTCGTTGTGGAATGTGCGCACTCAGGTGTCCCGCCGAGATTGGACAGTTCAACGTGGCAATCCTTGCCCAGCGGCTTTACGGGCGATATCTCGCCCCACGCTCTAAAGAGCTTGCGGAACGCTTGGAACAAATTCGCAGAGGAGAATTTGCCGCCGGCATGGCAGAGATAAAGGGGATGGATATGGTAAAATTGAAAAAGATATATTACGAGCGGGATATTGAGCCGGGAGAATCGGTGTGAACTGGGATTTACCACAGAGTCACAGAGGACACAGAGAATAATGAAACAAAAAGAATATTATATAATTCTCTGTGCACTCTGTGGCTCCGTGGTGAAAAAAATATATTTATTTTTTTATAGTCTCTAAATCATGAGGGAATGAGTATGTATCCTGATTTCATGCAGGAATCGCTGAAGAGGGTTGAGGAGACGCGTCCTGCGCGCCTGAAAATCGCGCGTGAAAAGGGGCGCGAGCACATCTTTCCCGCCATGTCCGCAGAGGAGCGGGACGAGGTGCTTCACAAGTTCCATCCCGACTACAAAAAAATTGCAAAGAGGGTTATCCGAATTGGACCGAATGCGGGCGAGGAAATCACAACTGAGGTCGCCGATATTCTTGAATCCTGGCCCAGAATCAACCCGGATGACTTTGACCTTACAAGTCCCGACATTGAAACGGACGTGCTCGTTATCGGCGGCGGTTCCGCAGGCTCTTCTGCGGCACTCCTTGCTGAACAGGAGGGGGCGCGCGTCATTCTCATAACCAAACTCCGGCTCGGTGATTCCAACTCCGTCATGGCACAGGGAGGCATTCAGGCAGCCGTTAATCCAAATGACTCCCCCGTGCGGCACTATCTTGATGTCATGGGCGGGGGGCACTTTGATAACAAGCCCGAGCTCGTTGAGGCGCTGACAATGGACGCCCCGATAGTCATCAACTGGCTCACGGAGCTGGGCGTCATGTTTGACCGCATGCCGGATGGGCGTCTGAGGACGCGCCACGGCGGCGGGACATCCCGGACACGTATGCTCTCATGCAAAGATTACACTGGTTCAGGAGTTTTGCGCGTCCTGCGGGACGAAATTGAGTGTCGGAAGCGTATCCGAGTTATGGATTTCGCACCCGCCGTGGAACTCCTCATGGATACAGATGGTAGGGTCGCCGGCGCAATTATGCAGAATTTTGAAACGGATGAATATTTCATCGTGCGGGCAAAGGCAGTTGTTCTGGCAACTGGTGGGCTGGGCAGATTGCACATCCAGGGATTTCCCACCACCAACCATTACGGCGCCACGTGTGATGGCGTTGTTCTTGGTTACCGCGTCGGGGCAAAACTCATCTTCATGGATTCTGTGCAGTATCATCCAACAGGCGCGGTTTACCCTGAGCAAATTCTGGGATTTCTTGTCACAGAGAAAACACGTGGGCTTGGCGGGCAACCGGTAAATAAGAACGGTGAACTCTTTGTCTTTCCGCTTGAGCCGCGCGATGTGGAATCATCGGCATTCATCCGCGAATGCCTTGAGCGCAAAAACGGCATCCAGACGCCCTCAGGTCAGATGGGCGTCTGGCTCGACTCGCCCATCATTGAGGAACTTGAAGGCACAGGCACAATCGAGCGTGAGCTCCCCGCCATGGTGCGGCAGTTCAAGCGTTTCGATATCGATATCACAAAAGAGCCGATGCTTGTCTATCCCACGTTACACTTCCAGAATGGCGGGCTGGATGTAAATGCGCACACAGAGACAAACGTCCCGGGGCTTTTTGCCGCAGGCGAGGTGCAGGGCGGGACGCACGGTCGCAACCGCCTCATGGGCAATTCACAGCTGGAGATAACCGTATTCGGACGCCGGGCGGGGAAGTTCGCCGCACAGTTCGCCCTTTCACAGAAAAAGACCGCACCGCTGACGCTCGCTCATGTCATCGCTTACTCCAGGGAGGTGAAAAAACTCGGGATTGATAAAAACAGGGTCTCCCCCATCCTGCTTCCCGATTACATCCCTCCGCACGTGAAAGAGAGACAGTTCACCGCACACTATCTCGGAACCATCAGGGGATGATGATGTAAATTGGAGAATTTAAGAATTTGAGAATCGGAGTGTTGGGGTCATGCTGAATATCAGGACAATACGTGACTTCATCGTGAATGAGGAGGGAAAGATTCTTTCGCGTCCGGTCAAATGGGTGCAAAAAGGCATCGAGTTTCTTTATCTCTGGTATCGTGAGGTGGTGCGTGACATGTGTCTTCAACGTGCCGCCACCCTGACCTTCACCACACTTCTGGCAATTTTTCCCCTCCTTGCCATCATCTCGCTTTTTGTGCCCATCTTTTTCGGCGGCGTGGAAAAGATGGAAAGCCGGGTTGTGGAGTTTGTAGAGAGCATCCTCATCCCTAAGAGCGGAATGGACATACAGGCAATCATCCGCGGCTATTTTGACGCCTTCCGCAGAAATTCCACGGCTGTCGGGGCTTTCGGCGTTGTCGGACTCATGCTTTCTGCCATGCTCCTTTTCAGCAATGTGGAGAAGGCATTCAATGAAATCTGGCAGGCAAGACGCCACCGCCGCATCGTCTCCATCTTTTCCCGTTTCACCACCATACTGGTCTGCGTCCCGCTACTCATCGGGGCGTCAATCATTCTCACAGCCGAGATGACACGCCGGCTATTCATCGTGGGCAGACTCATGTCCCTGATTATCCCTTACCTCGTGACCTGCATGGCGATGACACTGGCATTTTTTGTCCTGCCATATACCCGCGTGAAATTCACTTATGCCCTGATTGGCGGTGTATGCGCCGGTGTTTTATGGGAGATAGCAAAGGTGGGGCTGGGTTATTATGTCCTCAGTCCAAACCTCACAATCCTCAGCAAAACCCTTGGCACAATACCCATATTCCTCATCTGGATATATTTCACGTGGCTTATTGTGTTACTCGGATGCGAGATTACATTCCTCCTTCAAAACTACGCCCGTCTGCGAGCGGAGGCATTCAGAAAAAAAGGTTGCACCATCATGGACTCACGCCTTGTGTTCATGGTCTTCATGGTGATTGCGGATAACTTCCAGCGCGGAAGTGGCGGGATTGATTTCCACCGCCTCCTGAGACGAGTTCCCATACGGGCGGTAGAGATGGACCATATCCTGCGATTGCTCCTGAAGGCGGGCATTGTTTCTGAAACCACAGAGGGGCTCTTCATCCCCACACTTCCGCCGGACAAAACAAAATTATCCGATATTTTTGCTGTCGGATGCCGCCCCGCAGAGCTCCTTTCCAGAGAGAGCAAATCGGATGAAGCCATCATTCATACTATGGAGGATTTGCAGGAGACGCTTGCCCAATGGGCGAAAGAAAAATCCATCAAAGACATCCTTTCCCCCATATGACACCTCCGATTCATCTTATTGGGTAGTTGACAGGACTGTTAAAGACGGAATTTTTCGTTCCATAGCGCTCTTACTCGGTCCAAATCGTCGGATGCGAGTTTACCAATGCGAATCTTGAGAAGACTTTTTTCAACTGTTACAAGACGTGAAAGTCTGATGGTTGACGGCTTTTCCAGACCAGCCTCTTGCCACTTGGTAAGAGATATATCCAGAAAACCCTGGTGAGGCACTGAGGTTATACGGTAAACAAGACAATCGAGCCCCAAATTAACCAATACGAGCACTGGTCTGGCTTTGACATCGCGCCCCGATGTGAATGGAAAGGCACATATATACACATCCCCGAATTCAACAATATTTGTCATAGACAGCGTCTGCCTCCGAGTCATCCTTTAGGAACTGACCACATGCTGCCTTCTGCCAGATTGCGTCATCTGGGTCCATGTCAATGCAGACAATGACCGTGGCTTTCCCCTTTTCAGGCAACGCCATCGCCACTTCCGGGGGCAAGTTCAGACTTCGCCCACCTGTTAGCTCAGTCTCAAATTCCAATTTTCTCATGCTATTTCCCCATTTCAATCACGCGACTTTATGGTTAATATCACAGAAATCAATTCTCTTTTTAGTCAACATGATGGGTTAGTGTCAATTTAAAATATATACACCCACCTTACGTTGAACTAATATTCCTATATCAGCCACCCGAAAAACCCCATGTTTGGTTTATTCTATATTCTCTTCTACTAAATAAATACTCTTGCCATTTTGAGCGAGGTAATGGAGACTGGTTGGGGTATCAAAGACAATCTTTCCTCTTCCCAGAACAACGATTGCATCATACTGTTTTTTCTCTTTTCCATCCACGACGACAAACCATTTATTGCCCGATTTAGCAACAAAAGTTACGTGCCTGCTATCTGAACTCATTTTGAACGAATCAAACAAGCATGAAAAATCTATTTGGGTAACCAATCTTTCGGATATTTTTCTTTGCATTAGTTTTCCATGAGTACAGGCTTTCATTCTGATGCATAAAATTAGATAATAAAACTATAATTCAATCCCTTTATTTGACATTTCAACTCTGCTCCTCAATTTTCTCCCGAACCCAACGCAATCTTCTTTTCAATTATGGCCAGACAAGACGTCAATGATATAAAACGGAATTGCCCAAAATCATCTTCTATCTCCCTTGACATGTCCTCCCTTTTTCCATGATTTAAAAAAACCTTTGGAATGCTATATCTTTTGATTTCCAAGCGACGGTGGGGGCATGTGTAAATATCCCTATCTCTGGCTTAACCGTGAGGCACTTGAGATTGAATGGCGGCAATGCAAGGATGAAGGAAGGGAAATCGCCCCTTACGCAGAGGAGTTCAAGCGCCTCGTCACTCTTGACTTCGAGCGACCTGAGAACCAGATTAAGGCGCAGGAATTTCTGGATATGACCATCAATCTCCCTATCCTCAAGGGATTTGCATATCAAGAGCCCTCTAACCTTGAAAAAATACGCACCTTGAGGGGCGAAGCCGTCTCCCTCTCACCGCTCAAAATCACTGATGTTGAACTCGAAGACAAGATTAACGGTGCATGGCTTGGACGCACGTGCGGCTGTCTCCTCGGCAAGCCAGTTGAAGGCTGGCGGCGTAAACGCATGCATGATTTTCTCAGGGACGCCGTCCGGTCTCCCCTTTCCAATTATTTCAGTGCAATTGTCCCCGACGATATCCGCAAAAAGTATGAAGTCACCAAAGACCGTCCGTTCATCGAATTTGTGGAATGTATGCCGGAGGATGACGATATGAATTACACAATTGCGGCGCTCGGCATCATTCAAAAATACGGTCGGGACTTTACCCCTGAGGATGTTGCGGATTTCTGGATGAACAACCTGCCCATCCTGCGTACCTGCACGGCGGAACGGGTTGCATATCGCAATTTCTGCCAAAATATCTTCCCACCCGCATCCGCCACATTTCGCAACCCGTATCGTGAATGGATTGGGGCACAGATACGCGCAGACCTTTACGGTTATATCATGCCGGGTCAGCCGGAGTGCGCCGCATCCCTCGCCTGGCGTGATTCTTGCATCTCACATGTTAAAAATGGCATTTATGGCGCCATGTGGGTTGCCGCAATGCTCGCCTCATGCTTTGCAACGGATGACATCAGGACAATCATTCGCGCAGGTCTGGCGCAGATTCCATCCACAAGCCGTCTGCACAAGGCAATCTGCGAGGTCATGGAGTGGCATGCACAGGGCGTGAGTTATGATGAGGCGGTCATGCAGATTCACAATCAATGGGATGAAAACAATCCCTATGACTGGTGCCACACCATCAGCAACGCCATGATTGTCGCAACTGGGCTCCTGTGGGGTGGGGCGAATTTTGAAAAGTCCATCTGCCGTGCCGTGCAGGCATGTTTTGACACCGATTGCAATGGCGCCACGGTGGGGTCTATTGTCGGCCTGATAGTCGGTGCAAGAAACATCCCCGAGAAATGGTCATCGCCCATCCATGACACCATTGAAACGGGGCTGAGTGGCAAAAACCGCCTTTCCATTTCACGACTCGTGAAAGACACGCTGGAGGTTATTGAGAAAATTCAAAAATAATAAGGAATATATTTTCACCACAGAATCACAGAGAACACAGAGTGTAATAAAACAAAGAAAATATTATATAATTCTCTGTGCACTCTGTGACTCTGTGGTGAATTCCATGTTTTCTATGCTTGTTGAAAGGAAGACATCATGAGAGTGAGGAATTTCCTTCACTTATGGCTTCTATGTCTCATCATTTTTTCCTGCGAAAGCTCACGCATTCTCCACGTGAGGGCGCAACCGATGTCCAACGCCCACATGCAGGGGCAATTCCTTATTGTTTCTGGCGCAGGGGGAATCAAGAGCCATCAGGCATGCGAAATGGAACCAAGTAAAATAAAATTAAGCGCACGCCGTGCCGCCATTCTTGATGCTGAGCGCAACGCCTTGCGCTACCTTGGTCTCGCAGAACGCATCAGGATTGGAAGCGTGGAATATGAGCACATGGAGGGCGTCGTGAAAGGGGCAGAGGTCATCCACGAGGAATGGACGTCTGACGTCCAATGCAATATCACACTGAAAATCCGCCTGAATGGAGCCAGCGGTCTTGCCAGGGGATTGGGTTATAAAAAGATTGTTATAAAATAAACAGCGACAGGCATCTATCAGGGGGTTTTACTTGTGATGTATCAGATAAAGACAGCGTCATGGTTGATACTATTGTGGTTGACTTTAACTTAGATAAGGATATATAAATAAATGTTTATATATTAGAGATACGTGGATTCTTATTATGGAAGAAAAAAAACCAGAACCCACACCCCGAACGGATGAAGTCACCATCCTCCTCGTCGAGGATGACTCCATAGTCCTTTTTGTGAACAAGACACGGCTTGAACGCCTTGGTTACAAAGTCATAACGGCAACCGGCGGAGAGATGGCTCTGGATATCTTTGAGCGGCATGCAAAGGATATTCAACTCGTGATTTCTGATATTATCATGCCGGGAATCAGCGGTATGGAGCTGTTTAACCGTCTCAAACGGCAAAAGCCAGATGTCAAAATGGTTCTCGCCACGGGATATTCCATCGGGCATGAGGATGACAAACTCTTAAATCAGGGCATTGCCGCCCTTATTCAAAAACCATTCAGCCGGGAACAACTGGCTGACGTGGTAAGGGAGACTCTCCAGAAAACCGGGTAATCGTCAAATGTGAAGGTATGACAAGAGGTTAATGCACCCCATGGCAACCGACAATGAAAACGTGCCTGAACTGGAGGAACAGGTAAGGAAGCTAATGAAGCGGATGGAGGAGTTGGAGATATCCGAAAAGCGGAGAATCCACCAATCCCATCTGAAAGCGGGTGAACAAATGCGAAAACTGCTGTGTCATTTCCCAATCGGCATTTTATATTATAATACCAATCTGCAGATAACCCACTTCAATGAGGAAATACTTTCAAAAACAAAACTTAGCGGTGAGCAACTCCTCAATTTTGACCTGACAACGTTAAAAGACCCCTCCATTCTGCCAGCTCTTCGCAAGGCGCTTGAGGGCGAGGAGGGCTCTTATGAAGGATATTATCAAGGCACCTTGCACAATAAACGGGTATATATTTCCTTGCGAACGATACCCATTTATGACTTTGGAAGTAAATCTGGAGACCCGCCGTGGCAAAAAAGCGGACAGGTGATAGGTGGTATGGCTCTCCTTGAAGGTATAACAGACAGAAAGATGGTGGAGGGCGACCTGCGGGAAAACATGATGACTGCACGGGCATTTCTCGACTCCACACCGGATGATGCCTTTATTATAAATCGCAAGGGTTTCATGACCGCAATTAATCAGTCGGCGGCGAAGAATATTGGCAGACCCGCGGATGAACTTATCAGACAGAATATCTATGACCTGATATCTCCCCTGAGGTCCGGAGAGTGGAAGAAATCTGTGGAGGAGGTTATCACATCAACAAAGATTGTCCGTTTTGAGGAACAACATGAGGAGCGGTATTTTGAAACCATCATTTATCCCTTTTTCAATGCCCGCGGCGGCGTGGAGAGAATAGGCATCCATACCCGTGACATCACTGAACAGAAAAGGTCTTCAGGTGACCTTCTGCGCGCCCTGAAAAAAATGAGGGAACTGGAAGCAATTATTAACAGGAGCCCCGTCATCCTATTTTTGTGGCGCTCGGCGGATGACTGGCCGGTGGAATACGTCTCCGATAATGTGAAACAGATTGGCTACACGGCGGATGACCTGATGTCAGGCAGGGTCTCATGGCAGGACATCATGCACCCTGATGATGCCCGGAAAGTCATTCGTGAACTCGCACGTCATGCCTCAGAAGGGATACCGGAATTCCAGATGGATTTCCGCCTGCTTGCAAAATCGGGTGAGGTGCGCTGGGTCTCAAATCGGACAAAGGCAATCTTTGACGACAAGGGATTGCTGACTCACTATCAGGGGATTCTGGTTGATATCACAGAGCAGAAAATAATTTATGAGGCGCTTCTGGAGAGCGAGACACGCTATCGCGCCGTCGTTGAACAGCAGACGGAGCTCATCTGTCGCATCACTCCACAGGCAGTTCTCACCTTCGTCAATGATGCCTGCTGTCGCTTCTTTGGAAAAACGCATGAGGAACTCCTCGGGCATAATTTCATGGAATTTATTTACGCAGAGGATAGATTATCACTTGAGAAACAGCTTGCGAGTCTCACCCGCGAACATGACAGCTCAAGCCACGAAACCCGTGTCATCACACCTGATGGGGAGCAACGCTGGCTACGTTGGAATATCCTGGGTCTGTTTGATAATGAGGGGAGATTGTTAGAGATACAATCCGTGGGAGGGGATATTACAGACCGAAAAAAGGCGGAGGCTGAAATCAAGGCGCTCTCTCTTGAAGATGACCTGACAGGAGTTTATAATCGCCGTGGATTCATGGCACTCGCCCGCCAGCAATTGATGCTTGCTCACCGTGTTGAGCGCGACATGATACTCATCTTCATCGACCTTGACAACCTGAAGGAAATCAATGATACCTTCGGGCATCCGGAAGGAGACCGCGCCCTTATGGATTTCGCATCCATTCTGAAAAAAACCTTTCGTGAATCCGACATCATAGGGCGCATTGGAGGCGATGAGTTCGTCGTCCTCGCCCTTGAGGTGGAGATGAATGGCACAGATGCCCTCATCCAGCGCCTTAAGGACGCCCTTTTCATTCACAAAAGCAAAACAACACAGCCCTATCACCTATCAGCAAGCATTGGCTGCGCGCGGTATAATCCTAAATATCCTAAAACACTGGATAAGCTTTTGTTCATGGCAGACCAACGCATGTATAAAAATAAAAAGACAAAAAGACGAAATGAGCGCCTTCACTGACGCGCTTCAAAAAACTGACCACACCGGCAAACTCAGAAGTAAAACAGTAATCGCAAAAGAAAATTTTAATGTATTGTTTTCTTGACAATTATCATAACATAAATGTTAGTTTATAAAAATAATCCTGTTATCCATAATTAATATTATTAAATATATATAATTAAATCTTTATTTTAATATTGACCGCATACCCACATGGTCTGATAAAAAAACTATATACGGAAGAAACATATACAAAAAAATCACGGAATTCCCCGGAACCTTATCACGGTTTTTATACTGCTTGGCCGAGAGCAAAAGTTATGATTGATGAAACCACAGGCAATCAAACGAACATCCACTGTATTGCAGTATTTAAATTATTTTCGCAATTAGCAAGCGTGGTTGTTACGCTCATGGGATTCATTGCGTTGATTGGTTGGACATTTGATATCGCCATTTTAAAGAGCGTCATTCCTGGAATGACCGCTATGAATCCAGCAACGGCTATTTGTTTTATTCTCTCGGGTTTATCATTATTAACGCAAGGGGTATCAGCGAGCAGTAATAAAGATACTCATAAATGGATTGCCAAAACGAGCGCAATTCTTCTCCTCCTGATTGCCATGACCAAAATTGTTAGCTTCTTTGGTTATGACTTTGGAGTGGATCAGGTATTATTTCGAGAAAAATTAAAAATATATACCCCTCCTAATCGAATGGCACCCAATACTGCCGTTGATTTCTTTCTTGTTGGCATCTCCCTGCTGATTATAAATTTAGAAACTCGACGGGGTTATCGCCCATGTGAATTCACCATTTTAGTATCCTTTGTAATATCCATCACTGCCCTGACAGGTTATACCTTTGGCGTCAGAAGGCTTTATGGCATTGCTTCATATATTCCAATGGCGCTCAATACCGCTCTCGCATTTAACTTCATTTCTGCCGGGATACTCTGCTTATACCCGGACCGTGGGATGATGGAAATTATTACCAGTGATAATGCAGGCGGGCGGATGGCAAGGCATCTTTTACCGGCTGTTATAGGCATTACAATAATCTTAGCCTGGCTGAGATTACAGGGGGAAGTTAAATTTCATTATTATGGCACTGAATTTGGGACTTCCATCAGGGTCGTATTGACTTTAATTATATTGACAGTTGTTATCTGGTGGAATGCTCACTCCCTCAATAAAATAGATATAAAGCGCAAATTCGCAGAAGAAGCAACGGTAAAACTGAATGAAGAGTTGAAACTCCGGGTCATGCAACTTGGAATCGTCAACAAAGAGCTGGAGTCCTTTGCTTACTCGGTCTCTCACGACCTGCGAGCGCCACTCAGAAGTATTGACGGTTTCAGCCTGGCGCTACTGGAAGATTATGAGGACAAATTGGACACCACAGGCAAGGATTTCCTGCATCGTGTGCGTCAAGCCACACAGAATATGGCACTCCTCATCGATGACCTGTTAAAACTATCACAGGTGACACGAAGCGAGATGCGTCTGGATGACGTTGACATGAGTTCTCTTGCGCATTCCATAGCAGAATCCTTACAAAAAAGCGCCCCTGCGCGTCATGTGACTTTCCTTATTCAGGATGGCTTGACGTTAAAAGGCGACAGGAATCTTTTGAAACTTGTTCTGGAAAATTTGCTTGGGAATGCCTGGAAATTCACAAGCAGGCAGACGGAAGCGCAGATTGAATTTGGAGCAAAAGTAATTGACGGCAAAAAGACATACTTTATCCGCGATAACGGGGTCGGTTTCGATATGACGTATGTTGACAAACTCTTCGGCGCCTTCCAGCGACTGCATTCCGCAAAAGATTTCCCCGGCACCGGAATCGGTCTTGCCACCGTTCAACGCATAATCCATCGCCATGGAGGTCGCGTCTGGGCTGAGAGTGCAGGAAACGAGGGGGCAACTTTTTATTTCACACTTTAATCCACAGGAGGAAAAAATGGACACACCAAAAAGAATCTTACTTGTGGAGGACAATCCTGACGATATTGATTTGACCATCAGGGGTCTTAAGAAAAATAACATTGTTAATGAGGTAGATATTGTCCAGGACGGTGCGGAGGCGCTTGACTATCTTTTTTGCAAGGGTGCCTATGCCAACCGCAACCCTGATGACATGCCCACAGTTATTCTCCTTGACCTCAAACTACCCAAAGTGGATGGTATCGAAGTCCTGAAACGCATCCGTGCCGAGGCAAAAACCATGCTCATCCCCGTTGTTATTCTCACATCCTCACGTGAAGAAACAGACCTTATAAAAAGTTATAAATCAGGCGCCAACAGCTACGTTCGGAAACCGGTGAATTTTGTTGAGTTCAGCGAAGCTGTTCTTCAACTGGGTTTATACTGGTTACTGCTGAATGAACCTGCTCCAAAAAGGAGTTGAGCAAACCATGAAAAAACCCTTGCGACTTTTAATTGTTGAGGATTCCGAGAACGACGCCCTTTTGTTCGTTCGTGAGGTGGAACGCGGCGGGTATGACCTCCAATGGGAAAGGATAGATACGCCATCACAGCTTATCGATGTTCTCACTCACAGGGAATGGGACATTATCCTCTGCGATTACTCCATGCCACAATTCAACGCCTTAAATGCACTGGAGATAGTCAAGGGAAACGGGCTCGACATTCCATTCATCATCGTTTCCGGCACAGTTGGCGAGGACATTGCCGTAAGTGCAATGAAGGCTGGGGCACACGACTATTTTACAAAGGGCAAACTAACTCGTCTCCTTCCAGCCATTGAGCGGGAATTGCGCGAGGCAAGAATACGGCGCAAACGTCGAGATGCGGAAAGAAAACTGTGGGAAAGTGAAAAAAGATTCAAGGAACTGGTGAATTTGCTCCCACAGTCCATCTTTGAAATTGACATAAATGGTAATCTCACTTTTGCCAACAACACAGCCTATCAGATGTTTGGATATACAAATGAGGATTTCCAAAAAGGTCTGAACGCACTTCAGTTGTTTATTGCCGATGACAGGGAAAGGGCATTAAAGGGTATCCAGACTGTAATTCGGGATGGCATCGGAAGGGAAAGGGAATACACTGCCCTGCGGAAGGATGGAAGCACATTCCCTGTCATTATCTATTCAAGCACCATCAAGCGTGAAGGGGAAGTGGTTGGACTGCGCGGCATATTCGTTGACATCACCGAGCATAAGAAGGCTGAACTTGAACGCAGGACCTTCGCAAACCTGGGGCTGAACCTTGTAAATGCTGACACACTGGAGACATTTGCAAGAATTCTCAAGGATGCCACGCTTGAGCTCTTCTCCTGGGATTCCTTTTTCATCGCAGAGAGAATTAAGGAGTCCGGGACGTTCAACATGGTTCTCGTTATAGACACCATAAATGGCATAAAGGTCTCTATTGATGAAATAAAGGGAGCACCGGTCAAACTTGTATATATTAAGGAAATTGCTGAAGGACGATGTTGCCTTTTGAACAGGAAACCCGGTGAAGGAACCAGCCTCACCCCCTTCGGTGACGAATCCCGTCCCTCAGAGAGTCTGATGTTCGAACCAATAACCCTTGGTGGAGAGCTCTTCGGCATCCTCTCCGTTCAATCATACCAGCCCGACCGCTATACGGAAAAAAACATGGCGCTATTGAAATCTTTGGTGGACCTTGCGGCGCCTGCCATGAGACGAATCCAGGCTGAACAGGAACTGAGGGAAGCGAACCGGAGACTTGAGGAGACATTGGTCAATCTGCGCAACACCCAGGAGCAGATTGTCCAGCAGGAACGCCTTGCCGCCGTTGGTGAAATGGCTGCCGGAATCGCACATGACTTTAACAATATGCTCCAGGGTATTTCCGGCTATGTGGAGCTCGCCCTCCTTGAACCAGGTGTAGGGGAATCAACGGCAAAACATCTGAATAACATCTTTTCCCTTGTTGACCATGCAACCCGTCTTATCAGGCAAATTCTCGACTTCAGCCGGAAGTCCATTATGGAGTCAATAAATCTCTCCCTTGGCTCATATATCAAAGAGGCGGTAAAACTGCTTCAGCGCATTATTCAGGAAAACATCAAATTGCAACTTGTAACCTCTCCTGGGAGTGACTGGGTTTGCGTTGACCCCACAAGAATAGAACAGGCAATTATGAACTTAGTCATCAATGCAAGGGACGCCATGCCCAATGGTGGAGAATTGAAGATTTCCATCTCACCCTTTATCACTGAGTCTGGCAAAACCACACCCTACCCCAACATGCCGGCAGGGGAATGGGTCATGGTGGAAGTAACTGACACAGGTTGCGGCATTCCGCCTGAGAACCTTCCCCATATCTTTGAACCATTCTTCACCACAAAGGAAAAAGGCAGAGGAACCGGTCTGGGGCTATCTCAGGTGTATGGCATTGTGAAGCAACACGGAGGATATATCACGGCTGATTCAATAGTGGACAAGGGCACCACGTTTGCCATCTATCTGCCAGCATCTAAGGAGTTTAAGGAGGAGGGCGAGGAGTTATCTACAGGGCTTCGGTGGGGCAAAAATGAGCTCGTCCTTCTCGCCGAGGATGACCTCAACGTTCTCCTTGTGAACAAGGCAAGGCTTGAATACCTGGGATACAGGGTTTTGATGGCATCGGATGGAAAAAAAGCGGTGGAAATTTTTGAGCAGTCTAAGGAAAATATTGACCTTGTGATTTCTGATATTGTCATGCCTGAAATAGATGGCGTGACACTTTTCAGGGAACTCAAGAAGCACTCACCAAATGTCAAAATGGTTCTTGTCTCCGGATATCCGCTTGAGGGGAATCAGGAGATTATGAATCTTGGAATCAAGATTATTCAGAAACCTTTCGGTAAGGAAAAATTATCACAGGTGGTGCGACAGGCTATCGATGGTTCATAATTCCGGAAGATTTTAGAAACGATTGAATCAAAGATTTCGCAGATAACTCAGATTATTGATGTTAAACCTGCACAATTCCTGATTTCATGCCTTTTCGGAACGTTCCTTCTCTATTCTTGTTTCTCTTCCTTGTTTTTCTTTCCAAGAAAGATTCCAATCTCATGAACCGCATCATTCAGCTCCGCAGGAAAGATGACAACCGTGTTTGAGGATGTGGGTCCAAGACCATCGATAGTCTGAAGCGTGCGCAGACGCATGGCGCCGGGACTGTTCCTCATAACGGCTGCCGCCTCAGAAAGATTCAGTGCCGCCAGCTTGTCACCCTCTGCCTTTGTGATGGTGGCACGTTTTTCCCGCTCTGCCGATGCCTGGCGGGACATCATCTTCTTCAATTCCTCCGGCATGTCAATGTCCTGAAGGCGGATGGAATCCACGTGAAGACCCCAGTTCTTGATGTGAACCTCCACAATCTCACCAATCGTCGCCTGCACCTGCTCCCTCTCGGACAAAAGCTCATCGAGCGTCAGACCGCCGACCACATCGCGCAGGGCAGTCTGGGAGTATTGCGCAATGGCGAACTTGAAATCCTGTATGCTCAGAATCGCCTTTTCAGCACTTATCACAAGGAAAAACACAACTCCATCAATCTGGGTGGGGACATTATCCTTTGTGATGACCTTCTGACTGGGGATATTCAAAACCTGAGTTCGTGTGTCCACAAAATTCACATGCTCAAGGATGGGCAAAATATAAATCATCCCCGGTCCCTTGATGGCATGGAATTTCCCCAGACGAAGGACGACCCCTTTCTCCCACTGTGCCGCCACGCGCACCCCTGAAACTACAATTCCCACAATAATTGCAAACCCAATCTCAACACCGATGATGGTGTACTCTGGCAAGTGGAGAATGATAAGAATAAGACCTAAAAGTCCCACGGGAATAATAAAAAGAATAGCGCGTAATGATGAGCCAAGTGAGACATGCCCCCTCATCGGTTCACCAAACAATTTCGGCGCACCCGCAATCGTTGTTTGAATCTGCATACTAAATCCTCCTTTTCGCTAATTCGTGACAATTCGTGAAGATTCGTGGATGGAATCTGTTAATGACAAATCATCTTTCCATAAAAAACGTTCAGGGATATAATAAAAAAATGCCGCAAGGAGAAAAATGATTGGATAAAGAAGCGGAAAGGCACCCGGTGTCTCCTGAATTCCCGAAAGCCCCATCCCCACCTCAAGTCGATAAAGAAAGGGATGAACTTCCATACCATACATGCTTCCACGAAGCGCCCCCGTGAAACATATCGTCACTCCCGCGCAAAATGAAAGTCCTAAAATCGCCCATAATATCCAATGCCACATTGCCATCCCATGTTTTTTCATATCCAGCGCCTTTAAAATGGGGATTAATCCAACTGATAACAATGGGATGGCGGGAAGGAGGTATCTTGGTCCGAATTCTGCGCCTCCCCTTGATGGTATTGTCAGGATAAAAAAGATAACAGGAATAACTGCGCAAAGGAGAACCCAGCCGTCACTTTTCTTATGAGCACCGGTGACCCGCAATACCAGCCCTGCCGCCGCAAAATATAACACGGGGGAAAATGTCCAGAGCCCCCAACGCATGGATATGAAATATATGATAAATTTATCAAATAGCTTCGGGAAAGAGACAAATGATGGATGTGTATAAATATCCTGAGCAACGGCATTCGACATCAGAAATGGATTCCCGAAGCAGACCGTGTTGTAAAATAATAGCGGCAATAAACCAGCGATATATCCCTCAGCAAAATATCTAAAGGAACTCATCCCCCTTGATGACAGAACTCCAATGCCAAAGGGTATCACAAAGAAAAATGTCAGGGCTGATGTGGTAAATGCAAATCCCGCCAGAAAACCTCCAAACAAAAGACGTAGAGGCGATGAACTCTTCCGCGCTTCGGGTCCAAATAGTAAATAATAGGCAAAATATGAAAAGCATCCGCCAAGAAAGTCATGATGGAGAACACCAGAGTATGGAAAAAAGATTGAACTGAGACCGATAGACATAGCGACAATAAGAGCCGACTTTCTGCCCAGACCCTCTATGATTCCCTGCCACAGGAGAAGAGTCACGAGAAAGGCACCTATAAGTCCGGATGTGAACCAAGAGACCAGCGCACTTGTCAAGTTATATTCCCTGACGTATCTTAATCCAATAAGCGATAGCGGTTTATAAACAATAGCACCGAGGAAGAACATCCCCGGTTGCTTGATTGGGTATAGATGTCCATGGTGCCGGAAGACATCCGTAGAGGTTTGATATCCGGGCATAGGTTTGGCAACTTCAATCTGTGCAAATCTGGGTGTGGGGCTCCCTTCCAGGTAAAATACGCCTCGCTCCGCCAATGCCTCCACACCGGCGTGCATCAGATTATAACCGTATTGATTCCAGAGGTTTGTGACAGAACCATAAAGAGCCCAGAAAAGCAAAAAGGTGATTAAAATAAACCTTTTATTCTTCGTTTCTGAAATCCCTGGCATAGTTGTGGACTCATTTATAAATAAGACTGTAAAGTATTATGCTATGACGGTTTCTTCAACCTCAGCGGGTTTTTCACGCAAATCACGAATTACCTGAACAGGACAGACCTCAACACATTTCCCACATTGTATGCACTTCTCCTGGTCCACCTTTGATAGAAAGTCTGTAACCTTGACGGCTTCAACTGGACATGCCTTCTCACACCTCATACACCCGATACAGCCGGCAGAACAGGCAGTGCGGACGCGTCCCCCACTATCATTGCTCGAACAGGCAACGTATATCTTACTACCTTTCGGCATCATCTCTATCAAATGCTTGGGGCACGCATTGACACAGGCGCGGCACGCCACACATTTCTCTTCATCTATCCTGACAATCCCATTATAGAGACTAATGGCACCAAATTTACAGGCACACATACATGAGCCCAGACCGACACAGCCATATGGACAGATTTTGTGTCCCGGATAGACCAGCATGGCGGCACGGCAGTCCTGGATGCCCTCATAATCGCCTATAAAAGCGGATACATCATTCGTGCCGGAACATTTTATGCGCGCCACGGTGGGCTTTCGCATCTCCATCTTCACACCAAGGATTTCAGCAATTGCCTTACTGGCACTTTCGCCCCCAGAGGGACAGAAGGCGGGTCCTGTCGGGTTTTTGACCTTCTCCTCTGCAAAGTCTCGACAACCAGCAAAACCACATGCACCGCAATTTGCCCCGGGAAGGGCTTCCAGAATCTCATCAATGAGGGGATTTTCCTTCACGGCAAACTTCTTATCGGCTACAATCAGCATGATAGCCATTACAACAGCCAGACCGCCCATCAGCGCCACAGGCAACACAATGAACGACATGAATTCATCTCCTTAATTTTTTACAAACTACCAGACATCAAAACAATCCAGATATATAATAATACTTCTAATAAAAGTAATGTCAATCATGGATTTTAAGTGATATAACCCATGTGTAGACCAGTTCTGATTCCAGTATTTTTATTGACAAGCATGGGAGGCTTTGTGTGGTGTTATTTTTACGTCTGCAGAATGATTACCTGTAAGGCAGATACGGTGTTTTCGGGAATCATCGAGGAAATCGGGCGGCTCGCCTCTAAACGGCGTGATGGTCATTCTCAACGTCTGACTATCAGGGCGGAACGTGTCATGCAATCCCTTTCCATCGGAGATAGCATTGCAGTAGATGGCGTCTGTCTCACTGTGGAGGAACGTAATGTTAATGACTTTTCTGTCTTTGTCTCGCCGGAGAGCATTTCACGCACCACAATCTCCCTGCGAAAAATCGGCGACCCGCTCAATTTAGAGCGCTCACTCCAGCCAACGGGGCGTCTGAGCGGACATTTTGTCCTTGGGCATGTGGATGGCATGGGCGAAGTGGCAGAGATTGAGAGGGAATCCGGCTCATGGCGCTTCTTTTTCCGCATCCAGGACGCTCTTTTTCCTTATTGCGTGGAAAAAGGCTCCATAGCCATTGACGGCATCAGTCTGACAATCGCCTCCATCGTTGAAAAACAGGGACTTATATCCATTGCGGTCATTCCTTACACGTTTGAGCACACAACGCTTGGTGTGCGAAAAAAGGGCGACATGGTCAATGTGGAAACTGATATCTTTGCAAAATACTCAATGAAGTTTCTGGAACCATACATGCACAATGATAAAGCCGGTCTGACAGAGGATTTGCTCCGCAGGGCGGGCTTTATGGCATAATTGAGGTGAGGGAATGTCCTTTCTTACTGTTGAACAGGCAATAGAGCTATTCAAAAAGGGCAAAATGCTCATCATGGTGGATGATGAAGACCGTGAGAACGAAGGGGATTTTGCCATTCCCGCAACTGCAGTCACACCGGAAATCATCAATTTCATGGCTCAGCACGGCCGCGGTCTCATCTGCATCTCCTGCATGGAAAAAAGGGCGCGCGAGCTTGACCTTGACTTGATGGTTCGAGACAACACATCCAAACTGGGCACAAACTTTACCATCTCTGTGGATGCCCGCGAAGGGACTACCACTGGAATCTCCGCACGCGACCGCGCAAGAACTGTTGCCGTTTTTGTTGACCCGTCAGCCAGACCATCCGACCTTGCGCGTCCGGGTCATATCTTCCCCATCTGCGCACGTCCGGGTGGCGTGCTTGAGCGCGCCGGTCATACGGAAGGGTCGGTTGACCTCTGTAACCTTGCCGGCATCCCACCATCAGCCGTCCTATGCGAAATCATGAAGGAAAACGGCGAGATGGCGCGCCTGCCGGAACTTGAGCAAATCGCTGAGCGCTTCGTAATGGGAATTGTGACAATCCGCGACATCATTGCCTTCCGCATGCGCAAGGAAAAACTCATCCGACGCATCGTTTCCACATACATTCCGAACGCTTACGGTCACTGGAAGATTCACCTGTATGAGGGCATAATTGACGAAGAGCTCCATGTGGCAATGGTGATGGGCGAACCGGAGACTCAGGAATGCGCTCTTGTCCGCGTCCATTCACAATGCTTCACAGGCGACACGCTTGGCTCATTCCGATGTGATTGCGGTCCGCAGCTCCGCGAGGCACAACGCCTGATTAAAGAAGAGGGGCACGGCGTCATTCTTTACATGCACCAGGAAGGGCGGGGCATCGGGCTGAAAAATAAACTCCTCGCTTATGAACTTCAGGACCAGGGGCGTGACACGGTTGAGGCGAATGAGGAGCTGGGACTTCAGCCTGATTTGCGGGAATATGGAATCGGTGCGCAAATCCTGTGTGACCTCGGACTGAAAAAGATTCGCCTGATGACCAATAACCCGCGCAAGTTAATCGGGATATCGGGATATGGGCTTGAAGTCGTGGGGCGCGTGCCGCTTATTGTCGGCGTGAGCGATTATAACAGGGATTATCTGAA